>Ga0214921_10011170_pt1 | contig 10965 bp, 11 predicted proteins | sample LL1505_MetaG_FD_177992 | JGI IMG/M metagenome (GOLD analysis project Ga0214921, IMG submission 177992) | Freshwater microbial communities from Lake Lanier, Atlanta, Georgia, United States - LL-1505 | ecosystem: Environmental > Aquatic > Freshwater > Lake | place: USA: Georgia | collected...
ACTCCTCTGCTGCGTCACACTAATAGGAACCCTACTTCTGGGTCTCCAATTCATTCACCCAATAGGCCAACCCATTCCTGTTCGGATTGCCAGTTGCGTAGCGCTTGTTCTTTTGGGAGCCGCCTCCTACTTTTTGTGCGCTAAGCTCTTAAAACTCCCCGATGCCTCACTCCTCTTCCGCCCCAAAAAAACCTAATCGTTCTAATCTTCACCTTCCTTAACCCCTTAATCCCATCATCCCCTTAATCCCTTTATCCCGCTATCCCTTACCCCTTTCTTACTCCGCCATAATCCCTGCCTCTCTGACAATTTTCTGCTATCAAGAATCAGTCTGGCGCCCGTAGCTCAGGGGACTAGAGCAGCGGATTTCTAATCCGCGGGTCGGTGGTTCGAATCCACCCGGGCGCGTTGAAGTTCTAGGTTCACTACTTGGTTTTCAAGTTCAGGGCAAACCACCTTGGGGATCACATGATCAGATTCTGCCTCCTGACCTGCATACTGACCCTTAGTGATTATCGCCGACTTTCCCCGCCGCAACTCAGCCATTCCGTCACGGGTCAGCAATCCCAGTTCCTTGGCGATCTTAAGATTCTTCAGCAAGCCCAAACGCTAAACTGCTACAGATTATTTTTGTGACAAATATGTGCATGTTTCGACAAGTTTCTACCCACTTGCCTACTACTGCCATGCCTCTGGTGCACTCCTTACAGATAATTCAAGCAATCCAAGATCTGAAAGAAGCCCTGCATCATGCAATTCCTTACCAAAGACTTTTTGCCGTTCTCCAATCTTCGCGCCCTTGGCTCGCTTCAGTTTTGTAGGCAGTAGCTCCAGATTAAAAACTTGGTTCCTCAATTCCGGTAGGGCCAGCGGAATCACATAGTCAACCTCGGCCTCCTGTCCCGCATACACGCCCATGGTGATCGTTGCGCTGTTGCCCTGCCTTAACTCTGCCATGCCCTGAGGCGTAAGGATGCCGTACTCTTTAGCCAGTCTTAGGTTTTCCAGAATGCCCCACCGTACAAAACCACCGTAGAGCGTCCCGGCCGTGCGGTTCAGCTGAAGGGCCTCATCCAGTACTGCCTCCGGCTTTTCGCCTCTGGCCTCAGCACTCGCCAACCAGTAGAGGCATTTCTGCAAGCGGGGGTTGGCCGCTCGCTCGCCTTTGAGTGTCACCAGTTTTGTGGGGTCGGTGAGTGAGGCTATCGCCTTTGCTGGCGTTGAATCGTCTATCGTCTCCTCTGCCCTCAACCCCATCGGTAGGAGCAGAAGGAAGGTGAGGATGGGGAGAGAAGTCACAAAGACTTCAACTTTTCAAGTTGTTCCTTTGCATTCGCATTCCCCTGCTCAGCCGACTTGGTGTACCACTTCACCGCCTCTTTCTGATCTTTGCCCACTCCTTGTCCATGGTAGAAGGAACTACCAAGATTAAATTGGGCAGTCGCATTCCCCTGCTCAGCCGACTTCATATACCATTTCACCGCTTCCTTATAATCTTGGGTAACGCCTTGGCCTTTTTCGTAGCACAAACCAAGATTGAGTTGTGCCTTCGGATCTCTCAACTCTGCCTTTTTCACCAGTTCTGGTGAATAAAACTTTTCGAGTGCCTTCTTTGCAAGCTCATTCCCCTGCTCAGCTGACTTGGTGAACCACTTGACCGCTTCTTTCTCATCTTTGGCAGCGCCTTTACCGTATTCGTAGCACACACCAAGATTGTGTTGCGCCTCTAGAACCCCCTGCTCAGCCGCCTTCCTATACCATTTCACCGCTTCGTTCTCGTCTTTAGCCACCCCGCTCCCATTTGCATAACACACACCAAGATTGAATTGGCCCAGCGCATACCCCTGCTCAGCCGCCTTCGTATACCATTTCACCGCTTCCATTTCATCTTTGGTAACGCCTTCGCCTTTCACGTAGCACAAACCAAGATTGAGTTGTGCGGTCGCATTCCCCTGCTGAGCTGACCTCGTATACCACTTAACCGCTTCTTTATAATCCTGGGCAACGCCTTTGCCTTTGTCGTAGCACAAACCAAGATTGAGCTGTGCGGTCGCCTCCCCCTGCTCAGCCGCCTTCGTATACCATTTCAGCGCTTCCTTATAATCTTGGGTAACGCATTGGCCTTTTTCGTAGCACACACCAAGATTGTACTGTGCGGTCGCCTCCCCCTGCTCAGCTGACCTCGTATACCACTTCACCGCTTCCTTCACATTTTTAGCAACCCCAGTTCCATTGTCATAAAACAAACCAAGATTATATTGTGCATTCGCCTCCCCCTGCTCAGCCGACTTGGTGTACCACCTCACCGCCTCCTTCTCATCTTTGCCCACTCCTTGTCCCCTCATGTAGCAACCACCAAGATTGTATTGTGCATTCGCATTCCCCTGCCCAGCTGACCTCGTATACCACTTCACAGCTTCCATCTCATCTTTGGTAACGCCTTCGCCTTTATTGTAGCAAACACCAAGATTGTATTGTGCGTCCGCATCTCCCTGCTCAGCCAATCCTTTCCATAATTCGAAAGCTTTCTTTGGATCTTTAGGTACTCCCTCTCCTTGGTAAGTTATAAGACCCAAAAGGTTGATGGCTTCTGAACTGCCTCGTTCAGCCTCCGTTACGATTATAGCCGCTGCTTTTTGCGGGTCGCGATCTTGGTAACTTTCATAAAGGAGGGTCCTAGCTTGGAGCAAAGCGCGGGCCCTTTTTGCTTCTTCCCTATTCCAAAAGCTAGACTGTTTTTCCCACTCTTTGCTCATAGCAACAGGCTGAAAAAAACTGACTTTTTTTGCGGCTTCAAACAGTTTCCTTAATTCCCTCAACGGGACAACCCATGTACGTACGGGGTCTGAATCCTTTTTAGAGTTGATAAAATAAGAACATTTCGACGTGATGCCCACAAGTTCCCATTCTTGATTAAAAACTGGTGAACCTGAGTTCCCAGGCATGGCGGACATAGAACACACCCAGGCGCCCCCATTCCCGTTGAGATTCTCTACTTTTCCTTCACTAACAATCTGCTGCAACACCCCAAAAGGATGGCCTACTTGGATCACTGAGTCCGATACATCGGAGTCAGTGTGCGCCAGTTTGGCGTAGACCCGAGGATGAGCCGACGTTTTCATTAGCACAAGATCACTGGAGAACTCTCCAGGGAAAAGCCCCTCCACCTGCCATGTGTTCATTTCACGATCACGCACAGTAATCATTTCTTGACCCGCTACCACATGCGCAGCGGTAAGGACCCAACCATTGGGATCACAAAAGAAACCAGTCCCGATTATAGAGCCATTATTGTCGAGAATCTGTAAAACAAATGCTCCCCAATGATCACTAGAGTTAATTAAGCGCATGTGCTCCGGCCTGATATTCTCAGCCGTGGGCCCGTAATTGTTTCCTGCTAAAAGAAGCGCTTGTTTAGCTTTTGTAAAATTACCTGTTTCCAAACTTCCCAGCCCAATGAAATAATTGTCCGATGATCCTTTTGTTTTAGGGGTGAGGCTAGAAAGTTTTGTGAACCACTTCACCGCCTCCTTCTCATCTTTGCCCACTCCTTGTCCATTCTTGTAGCACCAACCAAGATTAAATTGCGCAGTCGCAAACCCCTGCTCAGCCGACTTAGTGAACCACTTGACCGCTTCTTTCTCATCTTTATCAGCGCCTATTCCATCCATGTAATACAGCCCAAGGCCATATTGGGCCGTGGCAAGCCCTTGCGCCGCTGATTGTTTTAGCCATTTTACGGCTTCTTTATTATCCTTATCAACGCCTGTTCCATTATAGTAACAACTAGAAAGTTGGAGTTGAGCTAAGGCGAATCCCTGATCCGCTGACTTAGTGTACCACTTCACCGCCTCCCTTTCATTTTTTCCCACCCCCTTCCCGTTCGCGTAGCAAACACCAAGAAAGAATTGGGCAGTCGCATCTCCCTGTTCAGCCGACTTAGTGAACCACTTCACCGCCTGCTTCTCATCTTTATCCACTCCTGTTCCCTTCTCGTAGCACACACCAAGATTGGATTGGGCCTTTGCATCTCCTTGTTCAGCCGATTTGGTATACCACTTAACCGCTTCTTTATAATCTTGGGCAACGCCGTTACCGAAGTAGTAACAAGTGGCAAGGCTTCTCTGCCCCCTAGCATTTCCTTGCTCAGCCGATTTAGTGCACCACTTAACCGCTTCTTTATAATCTTGGGCAACGCCTATGCCTTTGTAGTAACAGCGGCCAAGGCTCCATTGAGCGAAGGAATCTCCTGCCTCTGCTCTCTTAAACAGTTCTTGTGAAAAAGGTTCTGGCTTTGCCTCAATCGCCCATCCATTCACCTCTAACACACCAATGAGCAGTAAAAGAGTGATTAACTTCACCTACTCACTCTGCTCCTCTCGAACTGCTTATGGCAAGCTGGAGGTGGACGATTCCTAGGCGGTTTTAGAGGTTTAAGCCCTTCCTCAGACCTAACCCTGTCGTCTCCTACCATTCATCGATTCCAAAACGAAGTCGGATTTCTCTGGGTGGGGTATGTGTATATGATCACCCGCTGGGGGGCTGGGAGTGGTGTGGTGGTAGCCCTGGTCAGTTTGGTAGTCTAGTCGAGCCATGTATCAGTAAGGGCAAGCTAGGGCGAAACCCCCATTTACTTGTGTAGTTTTAGGCTCGACCTCAATCTTTCTAAGTCGCGGGTCGGTGGTTCGAATCCACCCGGGCGCGCGGAAGATGACTTAGCCAATCAACGCGCTCTAGTTACTAAGCCTATCCACTTTAATTCTTTTTATAAATGAAGGTGTTGTTTTCTAAGTAAAGATAGTTACTCAATTCAGTTGATTGGTGTGCAATTAGAATACTTTTGCCCTTTTTATATTCCGCAGAATTTAGGAAATGGTTCATAAGTTCTTCATAAGTAAATACAAGCACAGAGCCAGAACGAGTAGGGTCAATACAGTATATTTCCCTTGTTCCTTGATCATAGCCTTGAACAACGATCGCATGATAGTTAGCCAAGAAATAACAAGGAGTATTATGATCTAATAAGTCCTTAAAGAAGCCAATGATATGGTCTATGCTAGAATGGTTGGCATCATATCTGGAAACTCTTAATGGAATATTCCATTCCTTTAATAAGGTCTCTACTATTTTCCACATAGTAGGAGTTCCATCTAACTTACCAGTAGATGCCATCTCTATGCTGGCTGGAGGTATATTAATTCCAGCATAACTCAGCAGCATTGAAACACAGGTGGTTTGGCATTGGTGGGGATCTTGAGCAAGTGGATTAACGAATAAATATTCATTTGTTCCGACTTGATTGGGCTTAATATTCTTTTCAAAAGAAACTCTCTCGTGGGGTGTTTGAGAGAACGCGCTAGAAGCAAATAGTATTAGATTTAGACCTAGACTTAGTTTCTTCATGGTTTCAAACAATCGACTACCTCTATTTTTATTTCCTCCGCCTGCCCAACGCTACCGCCACCCCACCAATAGCCAAGAGGGAGAGCGAGGAGGGTTCGGGAATAGAGGCGACCCGAAAACCAAAGTAACCGACGCTAAAAGCCTCTTCTGTTGGATAAAAAGTGCCACGGTATGAAGCATCTAAATAGCCACTTCCGTTAAAATAATTGCCCCCACGCAAATCCCGGTTTTCATATGCCAAATCGTTAATTCCATCAGACGCGCTTTCAGTCCATTCCCATGAATTGCCGTTCTGCGCCATAGTTCCATAAGCGCTTAACCCTCCTGCATTGGTGATATCTGAAGGAATATTACTCTGACCAGTGAATGAACCATTATACACCGCAGTACCAGATGTCGTCTCTCCTGATACGGCTAGCGGAGCTGTATCGCTTTTGGTTGCAAAATTCCAGTAGCCTGCTCCACCTGATTTAGATGGGTCGTAGTAAGCGCCCTTATGCCATTCATCACGGCTAGGCAGGAAAAAGTACGCATCTTTGTGACGGAACTGATTGTTACCGACATACTGTCCAGTCCCCCAAACACTCAAATTATCATTAGCCCCGCTCGTCGTAAATTTGTAGGCTTTTTGGTAACCTTTAGACTCGTTCAGCCAGTTAACAAAGCGAGCCGCCTCGTTCCAGCTGATTCCCATAGCTGGTTTGTTAGATCCATTACCACCAACATAATATGATAGATCAACCATGGTGAGGCCAAGTCCTCCTGCTGTGTTGGCTTTAAGAACCATATCTCGACTCACTTCATACTTGCCGATGCTGTAGGTGTAGGCCACTGAACCCACAGGATTGGGATTCCCCGTTGTATCCGCCGCATTCCCAGGATTCCCAATGGTCACAAAATCCATCGAGAACGCATTGGCTCCAGTGCCGAAGGTTTGTGTGATGGTTTGGGCGGATACAAGGCCAGACAAAAAGGCCAGACTGAGCAGACTCACCAAAAGCCTTCTCATGTACAAACTCCTTACTGCTTGGCCTTAATCCGAACGAACGCCTTATCCGTAGGCAGACCAGTCAAAGGCAGGGAAAGAGGTGCGTAGGTTGTCCAAGTCTGGAGGTCAGTTGATTGCTCGATGTCGTAGTTGAGGACAAAGCCCCCGCTCACCTGCCGAGTCAAAACCAAGTCACCCACCGCCATATTCTGAATCTGGCTGGTGGTGTAGAGGCTGTGACTATTTGGGTTCTGGAGGACACTTTGCTGACCCGCTAAATAGCTGGTGCTAGAGGGATCATAAAAAGAAACTTGTGAAGCTGTTAGACCAAAGTCTGTATAGGTTGTCGCAAAGCGTTCAGGAAGAGTAACAAACCCTAGTCTGGTGCAACCATAAAAAGCATCAGCCCCAATACTCGTTACGCTGTTGGGGATAGTGATGCTGGTTAAAGCAAAGCAACCAGTGAACGCACCAGCCCCAATACTAGTCACGCTGTTGGGGATGGTGATGCTGGTTAGACCGATGCAACCATAGAACGCATTAACCCCAATACTCGTTACGCTGTTACCAATGCTGACGTAGGTTAGGTTAGGGCAAGCTGCAAACGCATAATTTCCAATACTCGTCACGCTGTTACCAATGCTGACGTAGGTTAGCCCGCAAGCTGTAAACGCATTCGCCCCAATCGTGGTCACGGTGTTGGGAATGGTGACGGAGGTTAGGAAAGTGCCAGATTCGAACGCCTCCTGCCCAATACTCACAACAGGGTAAGTATTTAAATAGGCTGGTATCGTTACAGCTCCGCCGGTTCCCATATAAGCAATGATGGTGAGTTGGTTGTTTGAAAGAGTATAAGCATAATCCCCAGTGACGTATGGTTGACCAAACGCAGTCTGGAAGGCCGAGGCAAGAAGGAGGGCGGATAGAATGAGGTTTCGCATTTGGTTAATTAAGCACCTCCTAGGCTAATTCTCAATAACCCCGTGGAACTATTAGTCCCCAGCATATGGCCCGAATGGGATAAATTACCCACAGTTACTTACCGAGATAGCCAAGACCCCTTCGAATTCACTGCCCGATTGCTTATGGAACAAGTTCATTGATGATTTTGTCGCTTGGGCCGCACTTCTTTATACAAGGACATTTCTTGCCGTCCCGCGTACAGGGGCATCGGCAACTTTCCCCCGTAATGCAGGGCTCTTGGATTAAATCCAGTCTTTGTGCGTTCCCTGCTCCCAAAGCCAAGAGATGGAATCCGCAGAAAAGATAGATTTGTTTCACCGATGAACAGCCTCAGTGTTGGTTGAATAAAAAATCACCCGGTTGCTTCCTTTCACCTCAAAGTAGTGGGAGGGATTAGAATCCGGATTCGTCGGATCACAGTGAAACTTCACCTCGGTAAAGTCATCAAATCCATCATGGTCGGAATCGATCAGTTCCCCCAGCGATCGAGGCGCCTCCAGTGTCTCCCCCTTCTTCACCCATCGCCCCTCCAGCCAGTAGATCTCCTGCCTCACCAAAGATCGATTCAACTTCGCATCCTTCGCCTCCTCCTTCTCCCGTTCCAATCGAGCCTCCTTAGACTCAGGCGTCTCTAGCCCAGGCGATGGCTGCACCATCACCACCCCATTTTGATTAAACTCATTCCACACAGTCGAAACTGCATCCTCTCCAATTCCAGATAACGGCCAAACCGCCACCATAAGAAACGCCCCCCAACGAGCTAACAACCTCATTCCTTAATTCTGCAATCTGAACACTTATCACCAAGCTAATTTATCTTCCCACTGAATCCCCGCGCGTCAGCTCATTCCTCCACTCTCGTAATTCCCTCGCCTTCTGCGCAGATAGCTTTTTTGTTTTCGGGGTTCGTCTCTCCCCGACCCCCGCGAAAAGAATCCGCTCCACCATCTCCGTTCCCTCTTCAATCGGTAGGTGCCCAACCCCAGGGAGTACATGCACTCTCGCCTCAGGAAAAACCCGCCGCCACCGCTCGACCGCCTGTTTGACCGCCCCAAAAGTCCTCTCACCACATATAATTTCGGTAGAAATTTTTAAATCCCGAAACTGCTCGGGCGCTCCAGCCCGCTCGAACATTCGCAGATAAGCCAACGTCACCCGATGGTTCACTTGAGCAAATGATTCAGTCAGATCCACTTTTCCTGATCTCTTTTCACTAAGGAACAGATTTGTAATCCATCGACCCAACGGATTGGCAAATGCTGTCGCATACATAACTCGCCCCAGGACGGGTATGAGAAAGAGGCGAAAATACCAAGGACACTCCGCAAAGGGATCAATCATCACGAGTCGTCCCACCACACTCCCCCGACCCATCTCCGCCAGCTCCCTCGCGACAAATACCGCCATTAATCCGCCCGTACAACTTCCCACCAAGGTCAGATTCTCCTTTTCCAGTCCCACCAACTCCTTCGCCAAACTCCGTGCTACATCACGGATTTCCCAACGAGGCGGTTCAGGCGTTTGGCCACAACCTGGCAGATCATAGCTGTAGAACGAAATCGCCTCAGGAAGCTTCTCCAGTAACGGCTGAAAGGTCCTGTGATCCCCGCTCCAACCATGGAAACCCACAACCACTTTCCCCCCTCTTCCTGTTTGGACACGGTGCATCCCCAATTCTCCCTTTTTCACCCAGCGAGACAATCCAGACTTCCCACAACGATTCCCCGCTTTTAAAATCCCCTTATGCTGAATCGCCCCGATTTGCGCAGTTGGATCTTTACCCTGCTCGTTGGAGGAGGAGTTCTCGGAATCAGCCTGATTGTTTTTGTTCTTAGCTATCTCCGTCTCCGAGCCCCTTAGTCCGCTCCCTCATCTCCCAGTTCTCGTAAAGCCCGTTGCGAGGCTTGATACCCTTGCGCCGCAGCTTTGCGATACCACTGAATCGCCTGCGCCAAATCTTTTCTCACCCCCTGACCGTGATAGTAGCAATTTCCCAACCGATGCTGAGCTGCAGGATAGTTCTGGGCCGCTGCTTTTCGATACCAGCGCACCCCCTCCTCCTCATCTTGAGAAAGCCCTTTCCCGAAAATATAACAGTCCCCAATACTGATCTGGGCAGGCGCATAATCTTGTCCGGCCGACTTCCTCCACCATCGAATCGCCGCCATTAAGTCAGGTTCGACCCCCATCCCCTCGTGAAAACAGCCCCCTAAATTAAATTGCGCCTTCATCTGACCTGCCTCTGCCGCCTTTCGATACCAACTCACACCCTCAACCAGATCTCTTTTGACTCCTAATCCGAAAAAGTAGCAATCCCCGAGCTGATACTGCGCATCCGCATCTCCGTCCGCGGCTTTCTCCTGCAACTCCTGACTGAACTTTGGGGTAGGATCAACCGTCTCCCCCCAAGACAGACAGGAAAGAAGTCCAAGCAGGAGAAATGCAATGCGCTTCATTGATCTAAAACTGATGGCCATCTACTGATTCGCAAGCCTGTTCCTTGACGAAGCCAATCCTTAGGCTTGGATGAGCCTATGAAGAAAATCCTTTGCCTCCTTGCCACGATGGCCCTTACCCCGGTTTACGGGGGAGACAAGAACAGCAGTAACGACTCCTCCGAATCGTCCAGCAATCTGACCCCCACGGCAGAGCGACCTCCCAACATGGCTAACCCAGAGAAGCCAGGTTGGCTTCCCCAGCGGCACGGAAAATAGACCCCACCAAGCCGGCGACTAAGGCCGTTTGAGCGCGGGCTCGGGCATCTCGCCCTTGCGAAGAGCTTCCAAGGTAGCTGGTTCGGTCATCCGAGGTGTGTTCAAGCTCCACATCTCCATCAACATTTTGCTCATTTTCTCGGTCTTATCCCCGCTCAAATTTCCCTTCGCTTTCGCTTCGCTTAACGAGGCCTCAGGTGCAGTACCCGACGCATTTAGATCTGCCAAAGCTGCCAGTCCCTTCCGAATCAGCTCTTTTCGATCCCCATCAGCTTCCGGGTTGATCGCTGCCGTCACCTTAGCAAGAAGTGCGTCCTTATCCGCTGCAGGTGCCTGCGCCATGGAAAAGGAAGTAAAGAGACTCAGAACAAGTGACACAAATGTGATGCTAGATTTAATTTTCATACCGTAACCCTACCTAATGTCTTCTACCCGTCGATCTATAACATTCGACTCCCACCCTTTCCACACACCACAGGTTGTGGGAGTATCTGTCTATGAGTCGCCTCTCCCTCATGCCCAAGGTGAGTGAAATCCCATCCCTCCTTCAAGCCACTCCTTCGATGCTTCGCGATTCCTTTAAAAGGAAATACCGCAAGACACCTTGGGGGACGCTTACGGGAGGCATCTTCTCCATCCTCTATCTACTCAATCCCTTGGATATCATCCCCGAAGCCCTTCCCATCGTTGGGATCGTCGACGACACCTTGGTTTTTGGAGTTTTCCTCGCCTTACTCTCCCGAGATGTTAAAAAGTATCTTCTCTGGAAATCATCTCCTGAAAACTCAAACTCCATCTCCAAAAAAACCTGACTCGGGCATTCCGAACTGGCTCTTCTACTCCGGGATCGGAATGGTTCTTTCCTTGGGTGCCGCCAAAGTCTTCTTCGGCATCCTG
>Ga0214921_10011172_pt1 | contig 10962 bp, 6 predicted proteins | sample LL1505_MetaG_FD_177992 | JGI IMG/M metagenome (GOLD analysis project Ga0214921, IMG submission 177992) | Freshwater microbial communities from Lake Lanier, Atlanta, Georgia, United States - LL-1505 | ecosystem: Environmental > Aquatic > Freshwater > Lake | place: USA: Georgia | collected 2015-05-28
AGGTGCCACTGTCCCCACTTCAGACACAACTACAAATAAAACTCAGGAGACCGTCTCAGAATCTTCCACGCCTCCCGACCCAATGGGAGGCACAGCCCAAGATTCAGGATCCAAATCTTCAACTGAAAAAAAAGCACTCACCCCTCCCAAACCGCCACTTACACCCGAAATCGCCAACTTAAATCTACCTTCGGAGGTTGAAATCCCCAACGAAGACCCTGACAAAGTTCTTTATCTACCTGCGGGTACCTATAGGCAGATTCTACAAATCCCAATCGACTCACCGACGATGCAGTCGGCCAATCAAACCCGGGTTCAAAGAGGCCAAGAGGTTAAGGCAGCCCCTGTCCTTCCCCCAAAACCCGCCCCCAACTCAAAACCTCTTTGGATCCGATACGAGTCACTCGAAAAAATCAAAATAGGCGGTGAAGAGCGTCGGGGAGGAATTGACTTGCCAGTGAACGGCCCCAGCGACCTCAAACCACGGCTTTGGTATGCTAAGTCGGAATCAGCAGATACGTGGAGCTCTCTGTTCTATTTCGTTTTCGGAGGTGCTGGGTACACCGTCGCAAACTTAGCTGGTTGGTCGGCAGGCAATGTAAGAGAGATACCCGTCGACTTTCCTTACCGTCTCGTCAGAAAATAAGCTCTAGGGTGGGCCGCTGGCGGATGCCGTGGTGGGCGATCCAGCCGTAGGATTCAGAGGCTGCCCACTCACATCTAGGATTCTAGGAGTCACAAAAATCAAAGTATTCTTCTTAATCGCCTGCTCTGTTTTACCCTGAAACGCCCGACCAAAGATGGGTATATCTCCAATAATCGGTACTTTCTCGTCAATTTTCTGAATATCTTCCCTCAAAAGGCCTCCCAACAGTAGCGTGTACCCATCACTCACCTCAACAGCAGGCAGAGTTAGGTCCCTTCGAATAAATACAGGCTGATTGATGTTATTTGTCATAATAGTCACAGCCGTGTTGAAGTATGATTGCGTGTAAGCCGAGTTAATTGGTGTTCCATAATTAATAAAACCCTCAAAATCCACAAAACTTGGCTCAAGCTCCAGAAGCACCCGACTATTATCACCGGTAACATCCGGCTTTACCCCCATCTTAACCCCGATTGGAACTGCATCACTGATTTGAGAAGGAAACGAACCAATCACTGTTTCAGGTCCAGGCACACCTTGAAGATTGTTATTAGCCGCAGCCTGATTCGTGCTCGTACTGTTGATTGTCCGAATCGAAGATTGAGGATCGCTAAATTCCTTCACGTACTTGAACTCCTGTGTGACTTCGATGACTCCTTTCTGCCCCCTCTTTAAAATAATCGAGGGGTTTGCTAGCACATTCGCACTATTTTTCTGTGAAACAGCAGTGATTAGTGTCCTCAATTGCATTCCATTTAGAATCGTTCCCCCTAGGTCCATTGTATTTAATGAGTAGGAGCTCGTCTGATTCGTGCCTGCCAGAACTCCCGACTGAAGAAATGACTGCAAGGTATTGTTCGGAAGAAGCCCTACACCCTGAATCTGATTGAGCTGCGCATTTACCCCCCGCTGCGTGGAGGCGGCCGGTGTCGCCCCACCGCTATTCGGGTTCAGACCTGCTGGAACTGGGGAAAGCAGATTGATGCCTGACCCCCCCAAAGTTGAGTTCACCGTGATCGTGTCCAAGTCAGACTGATTTATCTCAACCAACCTCACCCCAACCTGAATCAGAAGAGTCTGCTCCTCAGCCGCACTGATCAACTGCCCAATCAAATCCAACATCTCCTGATTGTTTACTACCTTCAGCTGACTGGTCTTCTGATTATAAACTGCGTAAGCCCCAGGCGGAAAAACTACCCCAAGATCTTCCAACTTCTTCTGTTCATTCTTACCTGCTGAGTAAGACGTTGTTGCGGCAGCACCCCCTCCTGCACCCCTAGGCGCAGCAGTCCCTGCATCCTCTTTTTCACCAGCCCCTTTAAAGAAAGATGGACTGACGGTAAAATTCTGCGAATTCAGCTCAGGCCTTTTTTCTACCAAGGGTCCAAAGGTAACGCCTATGTCTGTAATCCTTGCCTTTACCCCTGCAATTTGTGAAATATATCGCACTACCTCCGCTAAAGAGGCCTGACGCAACCGCAAGGTTACGGGCTGAGGATTTGCAACATCAGTACTTACAACAAAGTTAACCCCTCCTTTAGCGGTATCCGGATCATACGTTCTACTTAGACTAATCAGTGCTCGACGAATGGTTTCAAGATCTGCAGCCGAAAAATCAACCTGTGGGATGACTGTTTTTTGTAGCTTTTTTTCTAATGCGTAGGCCGGGGAAGCTGTCATAGCCCCCGTGATTTCGATTCCACCTATCGTTGCCCCGCTTCTGGGGTAAATATTGTTCCATGCTTCACGAACCTCCCTCCTTCTTTCAAGGTTTGATAGGTCACGAGCTTTTTCTGCCACTAACGCACGCTCTTCGTAAATCTTTTGAATTCCCTCCGTTGCAACCTGATTGAAGGGATCAGCTTCCAGAACATCCTCGTACCTCTTCTCAGCTTTTGCAAGTTGACCCGTTTCACGAAAAGCCTGAGCCTCCTCCAGCCCACTTCGAACGGCTGTAAGTCTGTCAAAGAACTTCGTCGTTAAGGCAGGGTTGACCGCTTCCGTTCCCGATGCACCCCGCAGCAACACCTCGTCACTTTTCTGCAACTGCTGAAGGGCTACCTCATTTTTAGGATCATGCTGAAGCGAAGCCAAGGCCCTCCGACGAGCCTCAGGCCAGTGATTCTTCTGAGCGGCTGCTTCCGCAAGAGATGCTTGAAGTTTACTGAGAGTCCGATTTACCTCCATAGCAAGAGGCGCTCCCCTCAACACCTCAGGAAGTGCTTCGTACGCTTTCTCAAGCACTTCACAAGCTTCGGAGCTTTTGCCATCTGCCACCATCTTCCGACTCACTCCATAAGCCTCTATCAAAGGCTTCAACATCTGCTCCCTTTTCCCCGTCTCGGCCTCGATCTGCTCTTGAAGGGTGCTTGCGCGAACAACAGAGGTCCCAGAAACCCCAAAACAAAGCAAAAAGATGAACAGAAGAATTTTCATGGCACAGAGGGCATCAATTCTGCACTGCTTCCTTGGGCGAATTCAGGATTCTCATCATCCTCAGGAAAAACCAACGTGCCATCGGGATTGATAATTCGCATCGTACAAAAAATAACCAAATTACTCTTAATTTTCTGCGACGCCTCACTTCGAAATAGACGCCCTAACATAGGAATATCACCCAGCATAGGGACCTTATCGTCAACCAACTGAACCACATCTGAGATCAAGCCACCCATTCCAACCGTTTCACCGTCAATCAACCGAACCCTGCTTTGAAGGGATTTTTTAGAGAAAATAGGAACTAAGTATGGGGCGGCCCCGACCGTAGTCGTGAACGTTGTCGTGGGATTAAGGGGAGCCGCTGAAATTAACACTCCGTAGTCCACGAATCCCTCGAAATCCTCAACCAGTAAATTAGTGAAATCCAAATCCACCGCTTTAGGAATCGATGTGGATTCACCCTTCACCTCCAAGGTTGTCCCAATGTCACGAGACTCAAAACCCGTTGGATTCGAGGGCAAAATAAAACCTGCTCCTACACCTTGATCATTGTTCGGCACATTCGGTTGTGTGTAGGTCGTGGGGTAGTACATTCGCCGAGAAATTACAATTTTGGAGAGTTTTCCATCGGCCAATGTCACCCTCGGAGCGGCCACTAAATCCTTCCCAATCGCATTCTGCAAAAGCTGGAGGACAGCGGCAAACCCCCGACCAAATACCTGCGCATTTACCCCAATTTGATTCGATGCGTCCTGTGGATACGTGGGGTCCAAGAGTGTTTGCAAAGCGCTGATTGAGCCTCCTCCGGGGTTGATTCCTGAAGTACCACGCAACCCATCGGTTCCGCCCGATCCAGTGTATGGAGAATAGATTTGTCCAGGCGTTCCGGGCACCGGAATCGATGTGTTCCCATTCATTTGCAAATTAAAAGTAAAATTCTTAACGTCATTCTCCGTAAAGGATAGAAACTTAGTTTCCACCTCAAACTGCTTCTGCGGCGGTTCCCCCTGTGCATCCCGAATCCTCTGCTCAACCTTGCTCAATTCGTTTGGGGTATTTCTTACGACTAATTTGCCCGTATCAGAAAAACACATCGCCGATGTGCTCTCCATGCTGGTATTCACCCCGATACTATCCAAAACTAATTTACCCAACTCTTTGGGTGTCTTTTGAGATTCCCCCTGCTTTACCGAATTAGCCAAGAGACTGGGCGGCAAGGTATAGCTTCGTGTTTCCAACTCTCCCCCTGTCTCTGTTACGGGCAGGATGAGTACAGCGCTATTCTCCACATCGTACCTTAATTTCTCTCCACCTCGAATCTGCTCACACAAATACTTGAGGGCGGTCTGCAACTTTACATTCCTTAGCTCCAAACTAACCGTGGCCGCCTCTGGATCGACTCCATCCGCAGGTGGGGATAATCGCAATACAAAATTAATTCCCTTCTTTTTAGGGTCGTTCTGCTCACTTAATCTTTGCAACTCATCCACCGCATCTCGAAGAGGTTTTTCATTAAAAACGATCTCAGGAACCTCAATCGTCGACAAAGCTTGCAGAATCTCTGCTGAGTTTGACGGGCCTGCGATTCCGGTACCACGCGTTTGCTTGGGATCAACTCGGGCAGGCGGAGGCGGAACCCAAGCTTCCGTGACCTGAGTCATCGCTTTTACACGGCTTGCAGAATATCTTTTGTCCGCCACGAGAAGCCGCTTCTGCTCGACAACTTCAATTTTTTTGCGGGCAGCAGAATTGTATGGGTCGATCCGCAAAACATCATCCAGTTTCTGCCGAGCAGACCGATATTGCCCCGTATCAGTCAACTGATCTGCCAACGACAGAAGTTTTTTGATCTCCTTTGTTTTTTCCACTAGATCAGCTGTCGCAGCAGGATTTCCTTCAAATGGATCTGCCACCCTTGATGCCTCCTCCTGCATGTTAGCCGCCTGTTTTGCCACTTGGGCATTGGTAGGATCCAAGTCCGCGGCCTGCTTCATAAGTCCAGCAGCTTCCGCTCTTTTCCCTGCCTTTTCCTGTGCCAAAGCTTGGGCGGCCAAAGACTTGGCAACACCCACCCGAGCCCGATGATAAAATCCTGACGTGCTTGTTTGAGGATCTGTCTGATTCATTACCAACCGAAATTTTGCCTGCGCATGCTCCCACTCCCCCGCTAAATACAGCCGTTCAGCTAAGTCGAGATTTTCATTCATACGAAAGGTGGCCTCTCGCCGACGGTCAATTTCCCGCTGCGTCATCTCTGCCGATGACTGAACACGAGGGGCCGTATTTAAATCAGATGCCGAGTCGCCTCCCTCCTCGGCAAAGGCCGGAATCGGGCTAAAGCCAAACAGTAAAAAACAGCATAGTAGAAATACCTTCACAACGTCTAAATATACCGCTCGGACAGCCAGACGGGTCAACGCCACCCCAGATGTGTCGTGAAGAACTTACCAATGACTAGGGAGATGCTGTGAGTATCTCTTTTGGCAGAATATCTACTGATTCTCCCTCTGGCTTCATTCGCAATGATACTTTTTGAGCACTCGCGGCAACAATAACGAAAGTTTTTCCTGCGTAAGGAAAGCTTTGACCCACCCGATAAGGCCCCATGTCACCCTCTCCAGGAACCATCGAAATCAAACGCACATCACCCACCCCCAACTCCACACCCCTTGACTTTCCTCTCTCGTCAATTTTCAAGCTAATAGCCTCGTTCAAATCATCTAGCCTCTCCAAAACAATCATGGAATCATCATATTCATTCTCCGTTTTTGTTTTCTCATCCAATTTGATTCCCTTGTCGTCTTTGTACTCTTTCACCAAAAGCTGAATGGCATGGGGGCAAGCATTCGTCCCTCCAACTTTGCCTTTCACCTCATCCTCGCTTTTCGAAACATCCACTCCCTTGGCTGTAACCAGGACCCACAGCTTGTCCCCAGATGCAACATCAACATCCTTGGGTTTTCCGACTGTTTTAAACCGTAACGTGTATCGCCCAGCACTTTTTCCGGGGAAACTAACCGCCATTTTAGCGGGATCCACTGAAGCAATTTTCAGTTTCACCCATTTCGAAGGGCTACTCATAGGGTCTTTGGGGTCGGTTTTCTTTTGATACTCTTCCAAGTTCGTAAATCCGTCCTGATCCTCATCTTGCGCACCGACCTCTGGGTCTTCAGGAGAAAAACCATACTTCAACTTCCATCCAACCAGAATTCCATCCTCAGTGACCTGATCCGGATTCAGGGGTTGAACGGGTTCAGCCTCCTTGGGCAAGAACACAAGGCTTCGCGAAACAAATACCCGATGTTTCTCCAGCGTATCCTTGAGCGCCTTCTTTTTTGCCTCCAACTCTGCGATTTTTGCACGAAACTCAGAGGACTTTTGTTTTGCATCAGCAAGGAAGGATTTGGCCCCAACTGCGGGTGACTCTACTGGCTCTGGCCATCCTGGCTGAAAAAAACCAAAAACTAGAGCCACAAGCCCTAAGACAACCAAAGCAATACATCCCCCAATCCACCACAGTGAGAGTTTCATTACGTTTTTCCCTTTTCAGGAGTTTTTCCTGCCACAGGTGTTTTCCAACCTACAAAATCAATCCGCACCACAACTTTCATTCTTTCTTTACCGGCTAACACCATCAAAAGGGGAGGTCGGGCAGGCGGATTCGCAGTTCCTCTTGCTCCATTTGCTGAATTCTCGGTAGTGGCCCCATCCGCAGTCTTATTTGCGTCCGCGAATTTCTTGGCTACCTCACTACGCTTAGGAAATTCCATCAATTCATTTTCTAGACTCAAGTTCATTACAACAAAAAGCCAAGGGTCCTTGGCGACTCTTTGAATAAAGCCATACAAAACCTCGGGTGAACTCTCAAACTGCAATGTATATCCTTCACGAAGAATTCCTGATGGGTTGGTTCCTGCTTTTGCTTTTTCGATGCTCTTTTTATCAGATTCAGGGACAGAAACCTCAGGGTTAACGATCGACTGTAGAATGCACTGCGTTGGATACTTTTCTTTAGCCGCCTTTTTTGCTTCCACCAGCAACTCCACCAATTTCTCCGCAACGGAGAGTTGCAGAGCCAATTCAGGAACTTTGCCCGCAGTGGGATTCTGCTGCTTGTACTCTTGTAGACCCAAATAAAAATCATCCGCCAAAATGACGCGACTGTTGTCCCCTTTTTTTCCTGACTGCTTTTTCAAGCGGTCATTCGTCGCAATCAAACGATCCTTCCACTGGTTGGGGTCTTGGGACCAATTTTGCCCCGCCCCAGAAGCTTTTTCATACCCCTCTCGCCAACTTCCAACCAACTTCTCCTCACCTTGACTCACCTCCTCCGCTACCTTCCCAATCTCGATAGCCTCCTTGCGAGCTACGCCTGCACCACCTGGTTTTGTCAATATGGCCGCAATCTCTGGCTTTACTTTGCGCTCTGCTAAAGCCTGTGCCTGCGATTGTACTTCACCTAATGAACTCCATCCAAAATATCCAGCAGCAGCAACAACAATAAGGAACCCACCCCCAGCTGCAGCGAAAACCATTTGTGATTGAGTCATTTTCCCCTTCATGGATTAACCGGCTTTTTAGCCGCTTCCACAGGCGCAACTCCGCCCACAGGCCATTCCGCCCTCATGGCAAACTTGAGTGCCACCTGCTCCGTTTTTCCATCCACCCGCTCGGGGTTGTCTCGCTGGGTAGTTGTTACGTTCTGCAAAATCCCACCCTCACTCAAACCCTTACGAAAGTCCTCCACCACCTTCGCATCGGCAGCTTCTGACTGCGTCTCAAAGAATCCACCAATCTCCAAAACGGGCACGGAAGTCTTGAAATTGGCTGGCTTTGTAGCGGCTCCCTCCCCCTCCGCTCCAGGAACGCTTTCGCTCAGCCTAAGGGAAGTCACCCACAAACCAGGCAAACTTTTCGACCGAATCTCCTCAAGCAAATTTGGCCATCTCATCCGCTCCCCCTCCAAAACAAGAGCTTGATTTGCAAGATTCAACAGGTCAGTCATTTTTTTCTGCTCGGTACTCACCTGTGCCAAAGCCCCTTCTGCTTCATCCACCTCGGCAGTCTGGGGTGAGATTACTGACCCCAATCGGACGGATTGCCAAAAACCGTGAATTGCTGGAAGTAAAAGCATGATGCCCACCGCTACTGCGACCGCTACCATCGCAGGCCTATCTTTGAATCGTCCAGCCGCCGCTTTTTGTGCTGACCCTAAAATATTAATTCGGCAAGGGCTGTCTGGTAAGCCCCTGAGCGCAGCCCCTACCAAACCTGCCCATGCAGGGAAGTTTTTTGCGATCTCAGCGGGATTGACACCCGCTCCAATCGACATTCTTCGAAACGACTGAAAATATTCAACAGGAATCTTTAACTTATCTCGGAAGAAAAGATCCGTCAGGCCCAAGGCAGCACCACCCCCCGCCAAAAGTACAAGCGTCGGCCTACTCCCTGCCTGTTGGCTTCGATAAAAGGTAATCGATCGTTCAACCTCTGTGTGCAATCTCGTCATTACACCACGAGTCAATTTACTGATGCGTGCCGCCTGCTCATCCGCAGGCTCCTCATACGAACCTCCTGGGTGAACAAAACCTTTGGCCCTTTTTAATACCTCTGCTCCTGCAAAGGACTCCTGCAAATCCGCAGCAATTGCCTGCGTTACACTGGCACCACCCAGAGGCACAACCCGACAAAAAATCTTTTTTCCCTCGACGAGCAAAATATTTGTCGATCTCGCTCCGATCTCCAATATCAAAGTACAAGTCTCAATTTCAGGATACTGATAGCGAAAAGCGTTGATCAAGGCGGTGGGAGAGAGATCAACGATATCTGTCTTGAGGCCAGCGGCCGAGGCCGCTGCCATCGTCTCAGTGACCGTCTCAGTCTTCATCGCGACAATCAGAGCTTCCAGTTCTGCCGCTCCCGCTTGCCCGGGGGGAAACACTTGAAAATCCCAACTTGCCTCTTCAATCGCAGGCACCGCCTGCTGAGCCTCAAATCCGACCATTTGCTCAACTTGCCCCGGGTCACTCAACGGAAGCTTGATCACCCGTGTAAAAACTGAGGGTCCCCCCAAACAAATTGTGGTCAAACCCGACTTGATGCCCACCTCTTTAACCAAAGAGCCTATCGACTGCATAACAGCGGGAAAAAATTCCGCCGGTTTCGTTGGATCTATATTGAGATTGATCGACCTCAAAAGAGTTAAAACAGGCGCACCCCGCTTGTCCGGACTGATTTCACCTATTCGAATATCCCCAGCTCCCACATCCAGAACTACTCTGCGTGCAAAAGTTGCCATAATGAAAGCCCTTGTCTATCAGGGCTTTTTCGGCTGAGGATAACGCTTAAAATCTTTTGGCCAAAAAGGAGTATCATAAATCGGAAGAAGAGCTCCATTCACCTCCTGCGCATCGGCACTTTTATTCCAATCAGGATCTTTCTTCCCCCCTCGTCCGCTTGGACCTTTTTCCTTCGCATCCTGCAAATTAAAGGCCCCCTCAACCGGCGCACCCGCTTCGGTTGCCTCAACTTTCAAATTCATCATTCCCTTAATCCAATCTTGCTCGCCCCCAGACTTCGTCCCAGCAAAACGCAACACCGATGAGGGAGACAAGAAAACGCCGGCATAGTGCTTCTTCCCCCTCGGCACATCCCGATACGTAGCCTCTCCCGTGAGCACAACAAACTTTTCTTTCGGCTTACCCCCTTCAGGCTCAGGAGTACCCTCATAACCCTCTAGGTAGAATTTAAACTTTACCTCGGGCGTGAACTTATTTGTGGTTGAAAAAGGAACATCAATCCTCAACCACCTCCCTTCCTGTGTTGCCTTACTGTCATCGACAGATGGCGCTGGTTTTCCGCCCGTTCCTACCGAGTCAGGAACGGACACAAGATCTATCTCCAGCTCCTGAATCTTTCCAAACTCTAGGTTTGGTTTTTCCTTTTTCTCCTGCGCTACGACTCCCATAGGGACTCCAGCAATCAAAACCCCAAGACAAAGAATTTTTAAAGGGCTCATCGTGATAATCTAAAGGGGCTACGTTTATGGTCAATGGAATTGAACCCCCCTCCCACCAACACTTCGGAAAAAACTTACTCCTTGCGATCGTAAGCCAAATTAGGCCTTAACCACCTTTCAATTTCCTCCACGGCCACTCCCTTTCTAACCGCATAGTCCTCTACCTGATCTCGACCAATCGGACCTACCGCAAAGTATCGAGCCTCAGGATGCCCAAAATACAGGCCACTCACAGAGCTTGCAGGTGTCATCGCACAATTTTCTGTGAGTTGAATTCCTACACTTGTCTTCGCATCCAATAACGCCATCAACCCCCTTTTCTCTGTATGGTCAGGGCAAGCTGGATAGCCTGCAGCAGGTCGTATCCCACGATACTTTTCATCAATCAAATCCTCCTTCGATAACCCCTCCTTTTTGCCAAATCCCCACGCAGATCGAGCCAACTCATGCATTCTCTCCGCAAACGCCTCTGCACACCGATCCGCCAAAGCCTTCAACATGATCGCCTGATAATCGTCGTTCGCTTTTTCTAACTCCTTAGCCCAATCCTCCACCCCGTGACCCGCAGTGACCGCAAATGCTCCTAAATAATCCTTCTTTCCACTGCTCACAGGCGCCAAAAAGTCCGAAAGACACCGATTGGGTTCCCCATCGCTTCTTGCCATCTGCTGACGCAACCCGTGAACCCTGGCTTTCACCTTCTTTCGAGAGTCATCTTCATACAGCAAAATGTCGTCCCCATCGGAATTCGCAGGGAAAAAAGCCATCACACCCCGAGCCCGGATTCGCTTTTCCTTTAAAATCTTAGCGAGGAGGATCCTCGCATCGTCATAAAGCTTTTTCGACTCCACCCCCACCA
>Ga0214921_10011173_pt1 | contig 10961 bp, 6 predicted proteins | sample LL1505_MetaG_FD_177992 | JGI IMG/M metagenome (GOLD analysis project Ga0214921, IMG submission 177992) | Freshwater microbial communities from Lake Lanier, Atlanta, Georgia, United States - LL-1505 | ecosystem: Environmental > Aquatic > Freshwater > Lake | place: USA: Georgia | collected 2015-05-28
CATACCCCCGATAAATTCTTTGAATCGTTAAAGCAGAATTTTGGGATTTATCATCGAGTTCTTTGTATTTTTCTTCAACTCCTTTCTCGATATCTTCAAAAGTTATTGTCTCAGGTCCATTTTCAGCGCCATCTTCTACTTTTGTTATTTTTTTCAACACATCAACAAACCAGTTTTTATCATGTTGCCAATCGAAATCTGCTCCAAGTATTTTTTTTTCTTTGAGTCTATCAATTAAATATAAAACCAATCTCCTTTTATAGGAAGCAGCTTCAAACTCAGAATCTTCTTTAAGGCAATTTTTGAAATCATCTATTGAAAAATTATTTATCATTAACAAAACTCCTTCATCTAAATCTTCTATTTGCTTGTTCAAATCTCCTAAAATGCTTTCTGTGGTAACTTTTGCTTTGGGTTTAGAATTTTCCGCTACTTTAATTGAATTGCGGACCAATCCTACAAAATCTTGATATGCATAATCTGCTGGGATTTTTTCATCTTCTTTTAGCTGATGAAATTTGGCAACTAGAATAAGGTCTAAAATATTATATTTATACTCAACTTCTTTTTCTTTAAAATGATCTTCACCCTCAGAATCCTCAACAATTTCAGGTTCAATACCAACTTGAGCATGTGGATATTCATCATCACTTATACTATGAAACATAATTTGTGTTTCATTTTCACTTCTAGAAAGATATTCATTAAAATGATGTCCTGAATTATAAACCGATTCTTCTTCTGAATTCAGCAATAATAAACGTTGGTAAAGAAACTTTTCCGCTTCTTTTCTGTTAAGCCTATCATCGCTTTTTTCTTTAATCCATCCATTTCCGCGTTCATCAAATCCAATTTTATTTCTTATAACGTCGATATTATCGTTATAAGCATTGATATTTTTTCCTATGTTATTTACAAAAGCTTCTAAAGCTGCTATATCTAAAGAATCTACATTCTCAGGGACCTCAGTTGAATCCTTATCGTGAAAATCAACAGATAAACTTATATAAGCATTCAAAGGATGATCTTTTAAATTATTCTTAAAATTTTGAATAATTTGATTCAAACTTTTCTGCGTAATTTCAAATGGCATAGTAATTTTTATTAAAAATTAAAAATCTTCTTCAAGTAATACAAGTTTAAAACCCTTTCACAAAGCAAGTGCAAGCAAAATTTTACTTAAAATTCACCTTACTTTCCTGCCAATATTGATCAGATTTTATTTCATTTAAGCGCGAAACCGTTCTAGCAAAGGCTTTAGAACCAATTCCGCTTTCGTAAATTTGTTCTGATTTAGTTTTTGCTAAAACAATTAATGCTGTTTTATTTTCGTAAACTTCATCAATAAAAAGCACAAAACGTCGCGCTTCATTTACGTCTTCAGAAGTAAGCTTTGGGACTTTTAATAAAAAAATCAAATCAAAATTTTTACAAATTGCTTGATAGTCGGAAGCGGCGAGTTCAACGCGGCATAATTGATCGAAATTAAAAATAGCGATTTTTTGGGTTTGAGCAATAGATCCTGAAACGAGTTCAGGATGACGGAGTTTTTGTGGAGAATGTTGTTCAAAACAAGCTCCGTCATCCTGAACTTGTTTCAGGATCTGATTATCAATAACCATCTCAAAAGTTTTTTTCACTTTTATCTCGCGCCCCCAAACCTTTATTTTAGAGGATTTTGGCTTTTTTTCATCAGTCAAAGTCGCAATAATTTTTTGCACTTCTTTACGATTTTTTTTATTCAAAATAAAATAACGCTTCGTCAAATTATGCTTATATTGGCTACGATAATCAGTTGGCGAATTTAAATATAAAACTTCGCAATTTTTGAGCAAAATTTTATCAATAAATTCCAAAAAAACTTCACGCTGCAAACCATTTTTGTAAAGATTACGCGGCTGCGAATTTGAAGTAAAAACAGTAACAACATTTTGCAAAAATAAATAAGAAAAAATCTTTGATAGCAACATCGCATCAGCAATATCAACAACTTGAAACTCATCAAAACAAACAACTTCATTTTTTTTCACCACTCTTTTCACCGCTTCAATCAATTCGTCTTTGAACTTTTTTTCTTCCTTGCGAATGTCGCGCAAAGCTTCGTGAATTAATCTCATGAAGCCATTAAAATGAAAATAAATTTTTTTAGTTTTCGGCAAAGAATTATAAAAATTCTTCATCAACATCGATTTCCCACGCCCAACATCGCCATAAATATAAAAACTTTTTAGCACAGTTTTTGTCGAAATAATTTTCTTAAAAAAACCTTCAGAATTTCGAGTTTGTAAATCTTGCGCCAATTGTTTTAATTTTTTTTCAACGAGAAGTTGCTGGGAATCGAGAAGCATTTAAGAGAATTTAAGGAATTTAGGATTTAAGGGAATTTAAGGGAATTTAGGATTTTTGATGTCACCCTGAGCTTGTCGAAGGGTGATTCAAGCCCGAAACCCAAATCACCCTTCGACAAGCTCAGGGTGACATCGATTATGCGGGGGATAATTAAAATTCCAAATCCTAAATTCCTTAAAATTCTCTTAAATCCTAAATTCCTTAAATTCTCTTAAATCCTAAATTCCTTAAATTCTCTTAAATCCTAAATTCCTTAAATTCTCTTAAATCCTAAATTCCTTAAATTCTCTTAAATCTTAAATGAATTGATTCTAATTTTTTTGCTCGATAAAAATCGGTTCAAATCTTTTCTTTTTAAAAAATCTCCAAAATTCCATGCACTTTCCAATTCTTTCGACTTTGATTTTTTTGCCAATTGTCGCGGCGATTTTTTTGTTGTTCGTAAAAACCAAATGCACTCGCGCTTATTGGATTTACGGGCTTTTCATCAGTTTTATAAATTTGGGTTTAAGTTGTTTTTTACTTTATAAATTCAACAAATCTATCGCTGGTTTTCAATTTACTGAAATTTTTCGCATTTTCACCGGACGCGATATAAAATATTTCGTCGGCATTGATGGAATCTCGCTTCTGATGATTCTTCTAACCACATTTTTAACTCCAATTTGTTTAGCGATCAGCATTTTTTCTATCGAAAAACGCGTTAAGGAATATGTCGTCGCTTTCTTACTTATTGAAGCCTTTGTAATTGGTTCTTTCTGTGCTTTGGATTTACTTTTCTTCTACATTTTTTTCGAAGCAATGTTGATTCCAATGTTTTTAGTAATTGGCATTTGGGGCGGCGAAAACAGAATTTACGCGGCTTACAAATTTTTCCTCTACACTCTTTTTGGTTCAGTTCTATTTCTGATTTCAATCATATGTATTTATCTTTATACTGGCACAACTGACGTCATTGCTTTAACCAGCGGCTTGCCGAAATTTTTCCCTCTCGAATATCAAAAATGGTTTTGGCTGGCATTTTTTGTCTCTTTCTCGGTGAAAGTTCCAATGTTCCCAGTTCATACTTGGTTGCCTGATGCTCACGTACAAGCTCCAACCGCTGGTTCGGTAATTCTTGCTGGCATTTTAATTAAGCTCGGTGCTTACGGTTTCATTCGTTTCTCGCTGCCATTTTTTCCAGCAGCTTCACAATATTTTGCCAATGCCGTTTTTGTTTTAAGCGTGATCGCTATTATTTACGCCTCGCTTGTTGCCTTAATGCAAAAAGATATGAAAAAAATGATCGCTTATTCTTCCGTTGCTCATATGGGTTTCGTAACTATGGGTATTTTCAGTTTCACCCGCCAAGGCATTGACGGCGCGATTATGCAAATGATTAGCCATGGTATTGTTTCCGCAGCATTATTCATGTGCGTTGGCGTAATTTATGATCGTCTTCACACCAAGCAAATCGCTGATTTAGGCGGCATCGCCAATAAAATGCCTAACTTCGCAATGCTGGCAATGATCTTTACAATGGCTTCAGTTGGTTTGCCGGGAACCAGCGGTTTCGTTGGCGAATTTTTAAGCATCATCGGAACTTTCAAAGCCAGCAAAGCAACTGCAATTTTCGCAGCCTTTGGGGTGATTTTAGGCGCTTGTTATATGCTTTGGTTATATAAGCGTGTTTGGTTTAGCGAAGTTACCAATAATCACATTGAGGAAGTTTCTGATTTAGGAAGAATTGAATTTATATCTCTGGGATTAATGGCGGTTTTTGTAGTATTGCTTGGTATTTTACCAAACCTAGTTCTTAGCTATTTTGAATTGCCGGTAAGCAGTTTGGTTAAGCTTTTTGTAGTAAAGTAATAACATCGAGTTTGTTTCAAGTTCGAGTGGACCCCGTCGTGAAGACGGGGTGACACCGAAGACTGGGTGACGCGGAGGACGGGGTGCGGTGACTAAAGAGTATGTTTTTTTCTACATACTTTCAGCTTGTTACCCCGTCTTCACGACGGGGTCCACTCGGAGTTAAAACAGCAACAAAACTCAACAATTAAAAAAAACATTTAATCATGATCAACCTTTCACTAATTTCTCCCGAAATCACCCTTTTCTGCGGCGCTTTATTAATCTTAATGACCGACGTTTTTTTGGGCAAAAAAATCCCCAATTTTTTCTACGCCTCACGCCTTTTATCTTTAGTAATCTGCGCCGCTACAGTCACCATAATCGTTTCCAACTTCACCAAAGCTGAATTGCTTTTCAGCAACATGTATCTTTCCAACACTTTCACTTCCTTCGTGAAAGCAATATTGGTTGGCCTTTTAACCATCGTAATTGCATTTTCTTCGCGCTTCGTTTTTTCCAACCAAAAAATCAGTGCTGAATTTATCGCGCTTCTAATGATCGCAACTACGGGCGGCATGATTTTAATTTCTTCCAACGATTTTTTAACTTTCTATTTAGGCTTAGAACTGCAAGCACTTTCATTGTATTTGCTCGCCGCTTTAAATCGTAATTCCGCTAAATCTTCCGAAGCCGGCATGAAATATTTCATCCTTGGCTGTTTGGCTTCCGGCATTTTACTTTTTGGCATTTCGATGATTTACGGTTTTTCGGGAACCACCAATTTTTCAAACTTGATGAATCTTTATCATAATGGCGTAACCGCAGAAATTCCGGTTGGTGTGATGTTTGGTTTTGTTATGGTTTTAACTGCAATGTTTTTCAAAATCTCCGCTGCACCTTTCCACATGTGGAGCCCAGATGTTTACCAAGGTTCAGCTTCAATCGTCACAACATTCTTCGCCACAGTCGTAAAATTCAGCGCAGTTATGATTTTACTTCGCCTTTTTTCTTCACTAATCATCGGTTGGTCGGGAATTGAAAAAATTTTCATCTTCACTTCTATGGCTTCATTAGCCGTTGGCAGCTTTGGCGCGATTTTCCAAAAAAACTTAAAAAGACTTTTGGCTTACAGTTCAATTGGTCACGTTGGTTTCATCCTTCTTGGAATGGCGGCTTTCGGTCGCGAATCTTGGATCGCCTGCATGATTTACATGATAATTTACGCCATAATTTCAGTTGGTAGTTTTGGCTTTTTAATTTTGATTCGCGGCAATAATGACGAAACAGTTGGCTATGAAACTGACGAAGAAAATGAAAAAATTTTTAGTATTAACGCCCTTTCTGGTCTTGCTAAAACCAATCCTTACATGGCTTTTTCTTTAGCAGTTTTAATGTTTTCAACCGCTGGAATTCCGCCACTCGCAGGCTTCTTCTCTAAATTCTATATCCTAACCGCTGCAATTGGGCATGGTTATTTAATCACTTCTATCATCGCCGTTTTATTCAGCGTTATATCAGCTTATTATTATTTAAGAATCGTCAAAGTTATGTATTTCGATGAGCCCCAAAACCTGATGAAACTTGACTGCGTCAATAATGTCAAAGCCATGATTTTCGTAACCGCACTTTTCAATTTAGGATTAATTTTCTTCTTGAACTCCTTCGTAAATTCGATCGCAAATTTTGCAGGGCTATAAATGATGATTCAAAAACCACTTTTATCCCGCAAAAAAGATGTGACTCTGCGCGGCGAAATCACAGTTGCTGGCGATAAATCAATTTCACATCGCTCCTTAATTTTTGCCGCTTTAGCCCATGGCGAAAGCAAAATCAGCGGATTGCTTGAAGGCGAAGATGTTTTAAAAACTGCGGCAGCTTTGCGTTTAATGGGCGTTGCAATTGAAAGAAAAAATGACGGAATCTGGCTGATTAATGGTTGCGGCATTGCTGGTTTATGCGAACCAAATGATGTTTTGGACATGGGAAATTCTGGAACCGCCGCCCGTTTAATGGCTGGTCTTGTTGCTCCTTATAATTTCACTTCCTTTTTTACGGGTGACGCTTCGCTGCGCAAACGCCCAATGGGTCGCGTTTTTGAGCCAATCAAACAATTTGGCGCGCAAATAGTTTCACGTCAAAATGGCTTAATGCCTTTCGCAATTATTGGCGCCAAAGAATCACTACCAATTGAATATAAAATGAAAATGGCTTCCGCCCAAGTAAAAAGCTGCATATTGCTTGCCAGTCTTGTTACGCGCGGAACTACTGTAATTATTGAACCAGAAAAATGTCGCGATCACACTGAAATTATGATGCGCGATTTGGGCTTAAAAATTTCCTGCGAAAATCTGAATAATGGCACCAAAATTTCTTATTCTGGTTTGCAAGAATTTGAGGCTAAAAATTTTGAAGTTCCGGGTGATATTTCTTCCGCCGCCTTTTTAATTGTCGCGGCTTTGCTGGTTAAAAATTCCAAAATCAAAATTAAAAATGTTGGCATAAATCCACTTCGCGATGGTGTAATTATTACTTTACAGGAAATGGGTGGCAAAATTGCCTTTGAAAATGAGCGTCAAGTCGGCGGCGAAAAAGTTGCTGATATTATCGTTGAATCAAGTGAATTAAAAGGCGTTGAAGTTCCATCTGAGCGCGCAGCGAGCATGATTGACGAATATCCAATTCTCGCAGTTGCCGCAGCAAATGCCAAAGGAAAAACTAAAATGAATGGTCTTGCCGAATTAAAAGTAAAGGAAAGCAACCGTTTATTAATGATCGCGCAAAACTTAGAAAGTTGCGGCGTTATTGCCAAAATGGGCGACGATTATTTGGAAGTTCAAGGCGGAATTTCACAAACCAAAACACCAATAAAAATCGCCACCGCAATGGATCACAGAATCGCAATGTCATTTTTAGTAATGGGCTTAATGATGGAAAATGGCGTTCAAATTGACGATGCTTCGATGATTGCAACGAGTTTTCCAACTTTTGAAAAAATATTTGCTGATTTTGGATCAGCGTTTGAAGTTTTGTAAAGATTGATCTAACGCCTCAACCAAGCGCTTTGGCACTTGGTTGAGATGCTGGCTATAAATTTAAGAAACTTCTTTATAAACAATCTTCTCCACACAAACCCGCAAATCTGGAACTGCGGTACATTCAAAATCGCGACCGATATTTAATCCGCCTAAAAGATGAATTTTTGGATCGAGTGATTCAACCATCAATAAATCTTTCTTTAATAAACCGTTTTCAATCATTTGTTTTAAAAGCGGATATTTTTCGGGTTTAAATTCAAATCCAAGACAATTTACAAGATAATCACATTCGATTTCTTCATCGTGAATTTGCACAAAAATTTTATCATTTTTTTCAGAAACTTTTTTCACACCTTTTTTCTTTAATTCAAGCTGCTTGCTTTCGATCATTTCTTCGATTATCTCAATTGAAAAAGCTGGGGCGCGGTGGCGAAAAATATTCCAATAAGGAAGTAAGCGCAAAAATAATTTCTTATTTTTGGTATCAAGATTTTGCCAAAGTTCTGTGGTGTTGTGACGAATAGAATCAATAATGTAGCGCAAATCATATTGCGGATTTTGGCGTAAGAAATTACGGATTTTTCTAGTTAAAAAAACTACGCCATTTTTGGCGTCAGAAACTGAAATTAAATTTGGAACTGGATGAATTTTTGCAAAATGTTTTTTGGGAAGATTGCCGCGACGCGAAATTATAAAAACTTTTCCTGTAAAATTTTTTTTAGACAAACCAACTATAACGTCAACAGCGGTAAGACCCGAACCTATCAAGCAAATTGTTTCATTGGTAAAATTTTTTTCGTGAAAAGTTTTTGGAAAATCCCAAATTTGCTTAACTAAATTTGGAGAATTTAGATCAAAAGGTAGATTGCTTTGTTTGAAACTAATGGCGATTAGAATTTCGTTGGCTTGAAAAGATTTTTTGCTTTTGGTTGTGATTACGCTAGATCCCGAAACAAGTTCAGAATGACGATGTGGAGAAATTTTTCCAAAAATTAAGTCATCCTGAACTCGTTTCAAGATCTGTTCGCGCGGCAAAATCTCAACTACCTCATCTTCCACAAACTCAACTTCGATATTATTTTTCTGCGCTTCCACAAAAGCTTCTTTGGTAATTTCTTCTAAATATTCGCCGTAAATTCGGCGCGGTGCAAAACCATTTCCGCCAATTTCTTTAAAAATTTCCGGATATTTTTTTTGTAAAAATTCACAAAAACTTTGGGGCTGATTAGAAAAAGCGCTCATCCTTTCCACCGGAACATTTAAAATATAATGCGGGGAAAAGCTTGAAAATGCTGGACCCAAACTATTTTGGCTATTTTTTTCAAAAATTATGATTTTGGAATTTTTAGAATTTTTTGCTAAATGCGCGAAAGCTAAACGTCCACAAAAACCGAATCCGACAATTGCGATTACTTTCATAAAATCTTATTGATTTTGCTCGCTTGCCGCAGCTTTTTTATTGCGGCGCTCCATCAACATCGCCACTCTTTTTTGCATTACTTCATTGATTTTTTTTACATGCTTGCTGGTTGTAACCGTAAAGATGAAGGGGAAAAGCGAATGACAAAGCAATATTGTTCCAGCCAGAAAAAGCCACAAAGCGGTTGTGAAGGCAAAAAGAAAATGTTCGAAATAATTTTCTCCAGTTTCTTTTAGGTGACAGTTTAAACTTAATTTGGCCATATGTTTTTTTAATAATTATCCAGTAACTCGCTCAACATCAGCGATTTTTTTTGAAGTGCGTAGAACAGATAAAATTTGTTCTAATTGGTCAACACTTTTTATTTCAATATCGATCATTAATTCAAAAAAATCAGCTGAACGATTAGTTGTTTTAATATTGGTAATATTAACTTTTTTCTTAGCCAAAAGACTGCTGATATCTGCAAGGCTTCCGAGTTTATTTTCAACGACCACGCGCACGCGGCACGCATATAATTCATCTCCCAATTCTTCATCACTTTTCCAACAAACATCTAAAACGCGTTGCGGCGTTAGAACAATATTTTTTAAATTGCGGCAAGTTTGACTGTGAATTGTTACTCCCGTTCCAGTATTAATTACGCCAACAATTGGATCTCCCGGAATCGGATTGCAGCAACCGCCGTAATGCATTGCCATTCCCGCAACCAAGCCTTCAATCGGTAATGAATAATTGGAATTTTTTCTTTTTTCAGAAAATTGTTTGGTGATTTTGCTTTGCTTAATTTCTTCTTGAAATTCGGGATAAGTTGCTTTTAAAACATCTTGTCTTGAAATAATTCCTTCGGCGATTTTCACGCATAAATCAGCAACGGTTTTTTTATGAAAAACCGGCAGTATTTTTTCTAAAATTTTATCATTTAGTTCAAGATTTTTAGAAGCAAAAAATTTGTTTAAAATCGCGCGACCGAGCGAACTATATTCTTCAAATTTTTCACTGCGGATAAAATTTTTAATCGAAGAGCGCGCTTTCGAAGTAACGGCAAATTGTAACCAATTTGGCGATGGTTTAGTTTTTTTAGAAGTAATAATTTCAACTTGATCGCCATTTTCCAACTTCTGGCGCAATGGAACCGTCATGCCGTTTATTTTGGCAGAAATGCAGTTATTCCCAACTTGCGAGTGAACGGCGTAAGCAAAATCAATTACGGTTGAACCAGCGGGAAGATTGAAAATATCGCCATTTGGCGTGAAAGAAAAAACTTCATTTTTATGCATTTGAAGCTTGTGATTTTTCAAAACTTCGGTGGCACTTTCAGAATTTTCAAAAAGATTTATCAAATCGCGAATCCAGCGATATTGCTCATTTTCATGCTTAGTTTTATCTGAAGTTTTAACTTTCTCTTTGTAACGCCAATGCGCGGCAACGCCTAATTCAGAAATTTCATGCATTCTGTGATCGCGAATCTGAATTTCGATTTTTTTGTTAAATGGCCCTAAAATCGCCATATGCAATGATTGATAACCATTTTCTTTAGGGGTGCTAATATAGTCTCTGAAAGTTCCGGGAATCATGTTAAAGGTTGAATTTATCACGCCTAAAATTCGATAACATTCACCGACATCTTTAGTGACAATGCGAAAAGCCATAATGTCGTGCAAATTATGAAAGCCGACATTTTGCTTGCGCATTTTCATCCAGATTGAATAGGGCTTTTTCTCGCGCCCTGAAAGAGTGCAATCGATATTTTCGGATTTTAAAAGACTTTCCAAATCTTCGATAATTTTATCAATCAGGTTTTTATTTTTCTCGCGCAGCTCATTTAAATGATCAACAATATATTTGTGATTTTCGGAATCGATAATTTTGAAAGCTAATTCTTGTAATTCATCCTTGATTTTATTGAGTCCAAGTCGGCCGGCAAGTGGCGCGTAAATATCGAGACTTTCTTGCGCTTTTCTAACTTTTTTCTCGCGCGAAGGCACATAAAAAAGAGTGCGCATGTTGTGAACACGATCAGCCAGTTTCACTAATAAAACGCGAATATCTTCCGACATTGCTAATGCCAGTTTGCGAAAATTTTCTGCAACTCTTTCGTTAGATGGAATTGATTCGATTTTTCCTAACTTGGTTACGCCATCAACTAATTTGGCAATTTCTTCACCAAACTCGGCTTCAATTTCATCGAGAGTAACTTCGGTATCTTCAACAACGTCGTGAAGAAGACCGGTGATTATCGATTCTTGGTCAAGTTTTAAATCAGAGAGAATTTCTGCAACTGCAAGTGGATGAGAAAAATATGGATCGCCAGAATGGCGTTT
>Ga0214921_10011174_pt1 | contig 10960 bp, 13 predicted proteins | sample LL1505_MetaG_FD_177992 | JGI IMG/M metagenome (GOLD analysis project Ga0214921, IMG submission 177992) | Freshwater microbial communities from Lake Lanier, Atlanta, Georgia, United States - LL-1505 | ecosystem: Environmental > Aquatic > Freshwater > Lake | place: USA: Georgia | collected...
GGCCACCGCCGTGATCAGCTCCGGCGTCCGCACGGCGGAGGAGTTGATGCTCACCTTCTCGGCGCCGGCATGGATGAGCCGCACCGCGTCGTCGAGCGTGCGGATGCCGCCACCGACGGTGAACGGCATGAAGATGGTCTCCGAGACGCGGCGGACCACGTCGAGCATGATCGCGCGGCCCTCATGGCTGGCGGTGATGTCGAGGAAGACGAGTTCGTCGGCCCCCTCCGCCTCGTAGCGGGCTGCCACCGACACCGGGTCGCCAGCATCGACGAGATCGAGAAACCGGGTGCCCTTCACGACCCGGCCGCGTTCCACGTCGAGGCAGGGGATGATGCGTTTGGCAAGCATGATGGCGCCGGATGTTCTCAGGTGGGCCGGGCGGCGGCGGTGTCTGCCGGCCGCGTGATACGGCCTTCATCGGGGCTCGACGCGGTGGCATAGAGTTTCTTCGGAATCCGTCCGGCCAGCCATGCCTGCCGGCCGGCGAAACAGGCCGCCCGCATCGCCTGCGCCATCCGCAGCGGGTGGGCGGCGTGGGCGATCGCGGTGTTGAGCAGCACGCCATCGACTCCCAGTTCCATCGCGGCGGCCACGTCGCTGGCCGTGCCCACGCCCGCATCCACGATGACCGGATAGTCTGGATCGCCCTCCTTCAGATACTCCATGCAGATCCGCAGATTGTTGGCGTTGAGGATGCCCTGCCCGGAGCCGATCGGGCTGCCCGCCGGCATGACGCTGGCGGCCCCCAGATCCTTGAGGCGTTTCGCCACGACCGGATCGTCGCTGGTATAGACGAGCACGGTGAAACCCTCTTTCACCAGCCGTTCGGTCGCCTCGAGCGTGCCCACGGGGTCGGGCAGGAGCGTCCGCTTGTCGCCAAGCACCTCGAGCTTCACCCACTCCGCCCCGGGATTACCCAGTTCACGGAGCAGTTCGCGGCCGAGGCGGGCGACGCGGACCGCATCGTCGGCGGTGTAGCAGCCGGCGGTGTTCGGCAGCAGCACGTACCGCGACGTATCGATGTGGTCGAGGATGTTCTCGCCGGCCGCATTGATGAGCCGTTCCCGTCGCACCGCCACGGTGACACAGTCGGTGCCTGAAGCCTCGAGGCATGTTTGCATCTCGGCGTGGCTCGCATATTTGCCCGTGCCGACGACGAGCCGGCTGGTCAAAGTCATGCCGCCGACACGCAGCGGTTCATCGGCGGCGGCGAGCGTGGAGGCGAGCGTGGATGGCGCGGGATGTGGCTGGGTCATGGTGTCGAATCGCGGCAGTGGGTGGACGACGGCGGCAGGGCGGCTGGTCAGCCACCGCCCACGAGCGTCACGAGTTCGAGGCGGTCGCCAGCCGCGAGTCTACAGTCTGCAAGCTGCGCCCGCGGCACCACCTCTTCATTGACCTCCACGGCGAGCGGCCGGCCCGCGAAACCCAGCGCTGCCACGAGATCGCCGGCGGTCGAGCCGGTCGGCACTGCGCGAGGCTCTCCGTTGACGATGACGGTAATTTCCACAGGGATTTCCACAGGCTCTCCCATCAATCGCTTTCCTACTTCGCCTTGGCCCCGCCGCCCCGCGGTCGCGCGATGTCGAGCAGCACCAGTGGTGCCATCAACTGCGGCTGCTGCGCGTTCCAGGGAATGCCGTAGGCGGCCGTGGTGCCGGTGGACGAGTCGGTGACGTAGAGCACCGACGACGCAAGCGTCACCGCACCGCGCCGCTGTTCCGCCACGGCCGAGACGCCCGAGACGAGCAAGAACTTGGGGTTCTTGGCCTGCCCCGCCTTGAAGCCCAGGTCCTTGAGCACGTTGTGCTTGTAGGCGGCGGCGAACTGCGCCGTGCTGGGATTGAGCACGCCGCCGGAGAGGTCGCCCGTCTCGAAGTCGAGCATGAAGAATCCCTCGACCGACGGGTCGAGTGGCACCGTGCAGACGGCGAACGACCCGTCTGCCTGCGATGTGACGGCAGAGACCCGCGGCAATGGCTCGGACGATCCGAACCGGCTGCCAAGCATCATCCCGCCTGCCACGGCCAACAGCACCACCGCCGATCCTGCCGCACCAGCCACCATATCCCGCATCCGTGAACCCATCCTCAGAATCCTTTCTTGGTCACCTGTTGGTCGCCTCTTGGTCACCACGCATCCAACGATTCGCACCGCCGTCTTCAAACGGCGCGGTTTTTACTTCTTATCAGCTTCCGGCTTTTTGTCTGCTTCCGGCTTCGCGGCTGGTGCCGGCGCCGGCGAGACTGCTGGAGCCGGCGCCGCCGGTGGCGGCACATCCTGCACGACGGCAATCCGAAACTTCCCGAGGGCATGCGTGCCATCGGCATACTGCTGATCGATCGTGATCGCCAGCGGGGCACCTGCCAGGATCTTCGTCTCCGGTGCGATGTCGAACGTCGCGACATGCTCCTTGCCCGTGCCGCCGCTGATCGCCCAGCCGGTCTCGGGCTTGTCGTCAATCGCGCCGGCCACACCGTAGTTGCCCTGCTCGTAATCAGCCTTGGCACCGGAGAACTTCGCCTTGGTCGGCGTCTCGTTCGATCCCGGAGCACCGAAGAGCACGGCGACGGTGCTGACCACGAAGTTGCCGTTGCCCGCGCGGCCGGGCCCCTGGCCGGGCAGGCTGGGATCGGGCAGCGTCTCGAGCTTGATCGCCTTCACGTCCACTCCGGCCGGAATAACGCCCTTGAGCGTGTAGGTGTCTTTGGCAAGGTTGCCGGTCACGGTGACCGTGCCATCGGCGGCGATCGCCGCGGTGGCGCCGGCCATGCTCTTGAATTCGGTCGGCACGAGCGTCGTCGCCTTCTGCGCGGGGGCCGCAGCGGGGGCCGGGGTGGGCGCCGGCGGAGGACTCGGAGGCGGCGGGGGCGGCGGCAGGAGCTTCGCGGCGGGCGTCGGCACGAGCTTGCCGCCGGCGTGCGTGCCCACGAACATCGTCTTGCCATCGGGCGCGAAGGTGACGCACCACACGCTCGACTTCTCGGCCGGCGGACCTTCCTGCTCGCCCTTGGCATTCACATCCCAGAGCTTGACGGCGCCGTCGAGGCTGCCCGTGGCCAGCCGCGTGCCGTCGGGAGAGAAGCTGGCGCTCGTCACCCAGTCCTTGTGGCCCGAGAGCGTGGCAAATTCCTTGGAGTCGGAGGTGTTCCAGAGCTTGATCGTGCGATCGGCACCGGCGGTGGCGAGCTTCGAGCCATCGGGCGAATAGGCGACCGTCCAGAGCGCGTCGGCGTGTCCCTCGAGCTTGCCCTTCTCGTTGCCTGTGGCCGCATCCCAGAGCTTCACAAGCTTGTCGCCGCCGCCGGTGGCGATCGTCGCGCCGTCGGGCGAGAACGCGACGGCCGTGACCGGCCCGGCATGGGCGGTGATCGTCTTGATCTCTTTGCCGTCGGCGGTGTTCCAGAGCACGACGGTGCCGTCCTCGCCGGCCGTGGCGAGCTTCGTGCCGTCGGGCGAGAAATCGAGTGACCGCACCCAGCCCTTGTGTTTCTTGAGGTCTGCCTTCAGCGTCCGCGCTGGCAGATCCCAGAGCTTCACGAGACCGTCGTAACCGGCCGTCGCCGCGAGCGTGCCATCCTTCGAGACCTTCACCGCCCAGACCGCGGTCGGGTGGCCGGCCAGATCGCCCGCACGCGAGCCATCCGCCTTCCAGACGACGACATCGCCGGGCCGGTAGAGCAGGCTTTCGCCGCCGGCGGTGACGAGCGTCGCGCCGTCGCGGGCGTAGTCGGCCGCGATCACCCACCGCGTGAAGGCGGGGAGGGTGGCAGCGGGAGCTGGTGCGGCTGCCGCCGGAACGGCAGCGGGTGCAGCTGCAGGCTCAGCGGCTCCGGCAGCAGCCAGGAGGCAAAGGCCTGGTGCCGCACAGCACAGGGCCATGACAGGATGAGCGAAGCGTCGCATCACGGGGAGTCTCCACGCGAGAGCTGAAACGGGCGCCAAATCAACAGACCAAACAGGCAACGGGCCGATGGCATTTCGGCAATATCTGCCGACACGGTCTCCGAGTATAGTTCCGGCTCACCGTCCGGTTCCATCGTTCGCTCATTGTGTTCCCATTGGGGTCCCCTCGTCCGGCTCGGACCGGTTCTGCGGGGGCTCTCCTGCCATCTCGCGAGGAATTCGACCATGGCCACACCTTCCCGCTCCTCGTCGCCCAAACCATCTGCCTCCGCCGGCAAACGGCGGGCGGTGCTCGTCGCCAATGGCGATCTCCGCGAAGAGGCCAACCGGGTCTGCTGGCCGGCGCAGCAGGCGATGGAGGCTGATCTGACGAAAGCCTTTGCCGCCGCCGGCTGGAAGCTGGAACGGGGCCATGCCCCCTCGAAGGCCCGCGGCCACGGCTTCATCGCCAGCGCCCGCGAGGGTCTCGATGTGTTCGAAACAATCGATCCCGACGTGCCGCTGGTCGTGGCCGAGGCGGTCTGGCAGTATTCCAACCACGTGCTCCCAGGGCTCACGACCCACTCCGGTCCGATCCTCACGGTGGCCAACTGGTCGGGCCAGTGGCCGGGCCTGGTCGGCATGCTCAACCTCAACGGCTCGCTCACGAAGGCGGGCGTCCGCTACTCGACGCTCTGGGCCGACGACTTCGCGAGCCCGAGCTTCCGCCGGCACCTGCAGGCTTGGCTCGACCATCGCGCCGTGCACCACGACACGAGCCATGTCGTGCCCTTCGCCAAGGTATCGATCCCGAAGACGCTCGCCCGTACGGCCGAGACGATCGCGGCCGATCTCCGCCATCGCAAGGCCCTGATGGGCGTCTTCGACGAAGGCTGCATGGGGATGTTCAACGCCATCATCCCCGACCACCTGCTTCACGCCACCGGCGTCTTCAAGGAGCGGCTCAGCCAGAGTGCGCTCTACTACGAGACCACGCAGGTGACCGACGCCGAGGCGAAGGAGGTCTTCCGTTGGATCGAAAAGGCTGGCATGCAGTTTCACTTCGGCAAGCAAGAGACCACCGACCTGACCCGGGCCCAGGTGCTCGAGCAGTGCAAGATGTATGTCGCCGCGGTCCGCATCGCCGACCGCTACGGCTGCGACTGCATCGGCATCCAATATCAGCAGGGCCTCAAGGATCTCCTGCCTGCCAGCGATCTCGTGGAGGGAATGCTCAACGACTCGAAGCGGCCGCCCGTGACGGCGGCAGGCTCGTCGAAGCCGCTCTCTAAAGGAAAACCGCTCGTGCACTTCAACGAGGTGGACGAGTGCGCCGGGCTCGACGGACTGCTCACGCAACGGGTGCACGAGGCGGTCGGCGAACCGGTGGAAAACACGCTCCACGACATCCGCTGGGGTGACTGGGATCAGTCGCGGACCACCGACCAGTGGGTCTGGGTCTTCGAGATCTCGGGGGGTGCGCCGCCGGCGCATTTCACGGGCGGCTGGAAGGGGGCACACGGCTACCGGCAGCCGCCGATGTATTTCCGGCTCGGCGGCAGCACGCTCGCGGGCGTGAGCAAGCCGGGCGAGATCGTCTGGAGCCGAATCTGGATCGACAACGTGCAGGGCCATGAAAAGCTCTGCATGGATATTGGGAGAGCGCAGGTGGTGGCGCTGCCGGAGGAGGAGACCCGCCGTCGACTCGAATCGACCACGAAGCAGTGGCCGATCATGCACGCGGTGACCTACGGCATCTCGCGGGACCAGATGATGGCCCGGCACAAGGCCAACCACATCCAGGTGGCCTACGCGAAGGACGCGGCCGGGGCCGACCGCTGTGCGCTGGCGAAGGCCGCGGTCGCCCGGGCCCTGGGCATCGAGGTGAACTTCTGCGGCACGCGTGGCCACGGCGTGTCGCCGAGCCTGCGGTGGGATGCTTGAGGAACCGATCGACTGGTTCTTTCGCGGAGGACGAGGCTCTCCGAACCTAAACGCACGCACAACAACTATTTTCGAGGAATCTGTTTTGTTTGGGTTCGAAATCAGCCACGCTGCCGTAAATACGGCGTTGAATGTCCCGTATTTATGGCTACGATTTTGTCATGAAAACCACCATCGACATTCCGGACGATCTCTTCCGGCTCGCCAAGGCTCGGGCATCGCTCAGCGGCATCAGTTTGCGGCAGTTTGTCACCGACACCCTCCGCGCGCAACTCGAGCATGAAGACAAGCGGGCCCAGTCGACCGATCCGCCGTGGATGAAGGGTTTCGGCGGTCTGGCCGACCTAGGCTCTGAGACGGCCCGCATCCGCGACCTCATCGCAGACGAATTCGAGTCGATCGAGTCGGAGCACGACTCGTGATCCTCGACACCAACGCACTCTCGGCATGGGCGGAGGGTGACCGGGCGATCGAGCCCGTGCTGCGATCGGCGGCCAGCATCATGATTCCAGTGGTCGTCCTCGGCGAGTTTGAATACGGCATACGACAGTCGAGGCACTTTCGTCGATACGCCGACTGGCTCGAAGCCAACCTCGTCAGCGTAGAAGTGGTGGTGATCGACCGCGATGTCGCCCATACGAATGGTGCTGTGCGGCTCGAGCTCAAAAAGGCAGGCACGCCGATTCCGATCAATGACACGTGGATTGCCGCGATCGCCCGGCACCGCGGTCTGCCTGTCGTCTCCCGCGACGCCCATTTCGACGCGGTCGCAGGGGTAGAACGGGTCTCGTGGTAGGGACCTACGCACCACGGCCCGCCAACGTATCCAGCAGGGCTCGCCACCACGGCCATTGCGGCGGCCAGCAGGACGGGCAGCCAGTGAGCGAGGCTGACGCGGCAGCACCGCCTTGCTGTGAGACAATCAATGCGTCTTGGTCGGTTCGGCCGTGGTGTCGATCTCGATGTCGATCGTGTTGTGGCCCGGCTTGACGGTGCGGATGAGAGGCGAGCGATCGCCTCGATAGATTTCCGGCAGCCGCAGGCCCTTGAGTTGCTCTGGCACCGTCGGAATGCCGGTTGGACTGGGGCTGTCCGTGAAAGACAGCCGCACCTGGCATTCTCCGGGCATCACGCCCTTGCGGACCGCGGTGAAGAACAGTTGATATTTCCCCCTCGCGTCGGTGATACCCGTCGAGGTCGAGCCACCGGACCGCAGAGGCTGGAAGTCGATCTGGATGCCAGCCGGCGCGGGCCTGCCGTCGATCGCGAGAACACCGACCGCCGTCGCGCCCACGCCACCGCGGCCACAGCCCGCCGCGACGATCGCCAGACTCACCAGCGCCAGGTTGCCTGTCACGAAGCTGCCGCACCGCATGAGACGACCCGCAAAACGGCTTTCCGCCATACGCTAAAAGTCTCCGATCGGCAGGCCGTCGGCCCGATAGCTCAGCCGCTGATAGACGCCGCGACTCACGTTCGACATTTCGGCGGACTTGGCCGCGATATCGGCATCGTTTGACTGGTCGGTCCGCCCCGACACCGGGTTTGACTCGATAGTTTCGCTGACGAAACGGACCGAAGCATCGCTCATCGCGAAGTTTGCACCACCCGGGTGATAACTGCCGAAGGCTTCGCTCGATCCTGAATTCAGCTTGTAGATCGTATGGCGTGCGATTTCAGGCATGGTTCCGCCAGAGGCATTGGATGTGCCCGCCCAGAGCCCGGGCAACGCTGCAGGATCAGTTCCGGCCGCAGGCACGCCTCCCGCCTCGCCGATCAGGAATGTCTTCGAGAGTCCGTCCGTGAAATCCTTGTAAGCCGCCCCCTTCGTCCTCCGAAACGCGCCCGGTGATGCAAGTATCTGCTGGCCGGTCGTGCCGTCCCCGCTTCCGGACCCCCACATTCTCTGGGCAACATTTGCGACGTAGTTTGACTTGCTGGAGTTGTAAAACGCATTATTACCACTGGTCGTTTTGCCGATGTTTCGGTAATCCTGCGGCTCAAGAACGCCGACTTTGTCGGTGGGGCAGATGAATGTCGCGATGGGGGCCCTCGCCTTCGTCGCCGCGGAGTTTCCGTTCCAATTCATGTACATCGCACTCATCTGAACCCCCATGCAGGCGCTGTAGAGCTCGGGCAGTTCGATGTAGGGCAGCACGAACCCCATCCAACTCATACCCGTGCGCTGCAAGGTATCGACCGTCCCGACCGTCGCCGCAGCAGGCAACACTCTGTTGGCATCGTGATAATTCTGCAGCCCGAGCGCGACCTGCTTCATGTTGTTGCTGCACTGCGACAATCGGCTCGCCTCGCGGGCGGCCTGCACCGCCGGCAGGAGCAGGCCGACGAGCGTGCCGATGATCGCGATCACGACCAACAACTCCACCAACGTAAAACCATGTCTCGGCCGCGGCACCACCCCGCGGGGCGTCCACGCCCGGCTCATCTCGCTCTCGACCAATCGCAGGAACAGTCGCATGGCAGGTCTCCTTCAGCAGAACGGGATCACTCGGCATGGCGAACCGGCCAAAGCCGCCGCGGGTGCCCCGTCTTGACTGTCTTGAGGGTAGACCGCCGCCTGTGCCACCGCCATTGCCTAAACCGGCAGGTGCGGCGAAATGAAAAGGGGACACGCACAAGTTAAAAACTTGCCGCCACCTGGGGCAGCACATCCCGCGCTTCGGGCTTGCATGGGAACCCCTCTCCATCCAAGCCCGCAGCGCAAGCAAGGGAATACGCGCCGCCAGCACATCCAGTGCCGAACACTCCTGCTCCCGTCCCCAATTTCCCCTTCGCTCTCAGCTCCGCGTGACGAAGAGAGAGTCGACGGAAAGGGTCGCATCCGGAAAGGCCACCGGTGAGATCCGTTCGCCACGGGTGGCGACGACGTGCTCGGCATATCCCTGCGGCCCAGGCGACCGCAGTACGTGAACCGTTGCCGCTGCTACATCGACGACCCAATACTCCGGCACGCCGCCGGCGGCGTAGATGACGGCTTTTTCATCGAGGTCGTGTCGTAGGCTCGGTTCGGCCACCTCGATCACCAGCAGGCTATCGGCCGAGTGAGGCCGCCGCGAGGCGTAGTCCTGCGGCCGCACCCAGGCGACGTCGGGCTGTGGCACACTCTGCCGGCCGGGGATGGCGAGCGAGTTTTGAATCCGGACTCGGGCCACCGCCGGCGCTACAACCTGGCTACTCCATGCGTTCAGCCGATCCACGATCTCTTCGTGTTGGGGACCGATGGGGCTCATCATGACAATCTCTCCCTCGACGAGCTCGATCCGTGGAGCGTCGCCTCCCGGGTCGCTCGACCAGGCCGGCTGCGTGAGCACTCCTGCCGCGATCATCTGGTCGTACTGCCCGATCGTGAACCGAATCGTGGGGCTCGAGGTGGCCATACATGGATTTGCTGATGGCTTGGACGCGACACGGCAGACCGCCGCCGATGGATGGACATAAGTATATACCCATGCGACCTCGGGTCAACAGATAATTGGGGACGGGAGCGGATTTTCGCAGCGGAGATCCGCTCCCGTCGCCGCGTCCGCTCCTCACTCCACGCCCTGTCAGCAGTCCGGGTTGATGAGAAGGGCTTCCAGGCGACCGATGACCTCGTCGAGAACCTCATCCGGAACCGTCTCGATCCTCCGCACCCGTCGCACCTTCCAGTCCACGGATCGGACATGGTCGGCCAGAATCACGCTCGTTACCCCGTCGGCCGTGCAAACGGGAACCTCGAACGGATACCCTTTGGCCTGGCGGGTGGCCGGGCAGATCACGCACAAACTCGTCTTCCGGTTGTATGCCTTCGGACTGACGACGAGCGCCGGGCGATGCCCCGACTGCTCGCGGCCCTGCCGAGGATTGAGGTCGATCCACACGAAGTCGCCACGATCCGGAACGTAGCCGGCCATCAGTCGATGACCTCCGCCCCCACGTCGGGACCGAAGTCGCTCTCACCATGCAGTTTTGCGGGAGTGCATGTTCGCAGGAGCTGCGAGAGGCGATGCCGCGGCCGAGACTTCGGCCGCATCACGATCACGCCCGCCTTGCATTCGAGATCCACCTGCGTGCCTTCGCGCATGGCAAGGCTCTCGGCGAGCCGCGCAGGGATCCGCACCGCCAGGCTATTGCCCCATCGTTGCACCGCAGCCATGTCCGCGCTCCCGCTTCCGAAGGAATGTATCTACATTGTATATCCTTTGGTGCTGCACCCGTCAAGCCAACCTGAGCCATGGCCGCAGCTCGCCGCTGGATACGCCCTGAAGACATCCACGGCTACCGCCTTTTGTCCGCGGCGAGCAGGCCCATCTCGAAGCCGCGGGTCACGCAGTGGGCCGTCGAAGAGGCGTCGAGCTTTTCCTTGATCGCCGCCACATGGGCCCGCACCGTGCGATCGGCGATCGCGAGCCGACGGCAGATCTCCTTTTCCGACAGGCCGTCACGCAACAACAGCAGCACCTCCGCCTCACGGGGCGACAGCGGCCCGCCCTTCTCACGCGCCGCCAGCCGGCGAGCCACCTCCTCGCCGATCGGCCGGCCGCCGGCATGCACCTCTCGGATCGCCTCCAGGAGTTCCAGGAAGCCGACACTCTTGGTGATATAGCCGGCGGCGCCTGCCTCGAGCGCATCGAAGGCGTCGCGGTCGTCTTCCGACGAGCTCAGCATCAGCACCCGGGCCGCGGGGGCCGTCGCAAGAATCCGCCGCACCGCGGCCACGCCATCGACGTCGACGAGCCTGACGTCCATGAGCGTCACGTCGGGCCGGTGCCGATGCCAGAGGTCCACCGCCGCCGCACCGTCGTTGGCCTGCGCCATCACCTCGAAGCCGGCCGCGGCGCCAAGCGCATGCGCGAGCGACTCCCGGAATACCGGATGGTCATCGACGATGAGCAGCCGAATCGGGTTCGACATTTCTGACACCCGTTGCGCATGGGGTTGGAGGAAGCACTATGCCGACGAGCCGGCCGGCTCGCCATTGCCTAAACCGGCAGTCTCGGCCCGCACCGGCACCGTCACCACGATCCGCGTGCCGCAGCCGTGCCCGCTCTCGACCACACACTCGGCCCCGATCCGCCGGGCCCGTTCCCGCATGCCGCGGAGGCCGTAATGCCCCTCGATAGCCGAC
>Ga0214921_10011175_pt1 | contig 10959 bp, 7 predicted proteins | sample LL1505_MetaG_FD_177992 | JGI IMG/M metagenome (GOLD analysis project Ga0214921, IMG submission 177992) | Freshwater microbial communities from Lake Lanier, Atlanta, Georgia, United States - LL-1505 | ecosystem: Environmental > Aquatic > Freshwater > Lake | place: USA: Georgia | collected 2015-05-28
GCCAACCGTTACTGGCGCGTCCCTGGGCCGAATTCGCAAAAACGGTGATCGTTGATAGCAGCCGAGAACTGATCCGCATCACCCGTCGTCCGCAGGAGTTCTTCCATCAGGCCGGTCTGCTGGCGCCGCGCCTAAACTTGCGCCAGTTCAACGCCATGCCAGGCTATCTTATCAGCCTCGGCCTCTTCTTCACCTTCATTGGTCTTGTCGCAGCGATTGCCGTGGCGGCGCGTGGGCTCGGTGAGTCGTCAGACGTGGCGCAGACACAGGCGGCGCTGGTACAGTTACTCGATATCGCCAGCGTAAAATTCATCAGCTCCGTGGCAGGTATCTCGCTTAGCATCATTCTCTCGTTCATCCAGAAAGCATGGTTCAACCGTGCCTCGAATGATATCCATCGCTTCTGTGAAGCGGTGGAAGCGCGCACCCAGCTCGTCACCACCGAGCAGTTGCTCTACCAGTGGCTGGTGGCTCAGGAGCAGACCACCCGCAGCTTCGCGCATCTGGCCGACGACATCGCCACCGAAGTAACCTTGCAGATGAACCAGGCAAAATGACATGTCGCAGCACGAGGAATCGACTGAGCATTTCTTCACCTCCTTCACCGACCTGTTGGTAGGGGTAATCTTCCTATTCATGCTGCTGTTGATGTTCTTCGCGCTGAACCTGAAACAAAAGCCCATTAAGCCGGCGATCATCAGCGAGCAGATTCGCGCGCAGGTGCTGCGCGAGATCGGCCGCCGCATGGAAACCCGCCAGACACCGGTCACGCTGGATCTTGCCAATGGCATCGTGCGCCTGCCGGAAGCACAATTATTCGAATCCGGTCAGTGGCAGCTCTCGCCGCAGGGCGAAGCCATGGTGAAATCCTTCGCGATCGTGATGGGCGAGATCATGCCATGCGCCGCCCATGCCACCGCGCCATGCGCCTGGAAGCCGCAGCCGCTATCGCTCGATTCCGTGCTCATCGAAGGCCACACCGACAAGCGCCCCTTCGGCAACGCGCAGGGCTACGGCAACTGGGAACTCTCAGCTTTCCGCGCCATCACTGTGTACCGCGCGATGGTGGAGGCGAACCCGGCTATTGAACAATCGTTGAATCCGGGATCGCAACCCATCCTCGGCATCAGCGCCTATGCCGACCGGCGGCCGGTGGATACGAACGACCTCGATCCCAATCGCCGCATCGATATCCGTTTCAACATGCATGCCACCAACTACAAACCGCAACCTGCCAATGAGTAACTGGCAACACGCATGGCTGGAAACTGGTATACGGCTGACGCGCGGCGATGAAACCCGTGTGCTGTCGCATGCCGAAATCGCTGCCTTGAGCAATTACGATGCACGCTTGCTCGGCCTGCCGCAATTCATGAATGCTGTGATGGTGGTGCGGCTGGAAAGCCGGATCGATCATCCGTCCTTCCGTGCCGAATGCCGGCTGGAGCCGCTCACCACCCTGCATGATTGGGCCGTCTACCGGCGCGATGGGGCACGCCTGTTCGTCGGTGAACGCCAGTTGCGATTAAATATCCATCAGCTTGCGCTGTTCGAAGCGCTCTCTGTAATGGATACCGCAGGTGCAGACGTTGCTGCCCGCTTGCGTGTATGGCCTGCATTGGTCGCAGCATTGCAGGTGACGCAGCGCACCGGCATTATCGTACAGGGGAATCTCCGTTACCTGCAGCTTACAACCCAGCCGCATCTCGCGCCGAAGGCGATGGCGCGGGTGGGTAAATGGCTGCGCCCCGCCCAGGAAGGTGATGCATGGGCGATGCTGCCGCGTCGCCGCTACCAACTGACGAACTAGCTTAGTGCGTCTGGATCGAGCGTGTCACCACGCCCCAGATTACCACCCCATGTTCCGAATCCACCGGGATTTCCTTATAGGCCGGGTTCGCTGGCATCAGGAAGGCTTTGCGGTTCTTTACGATCAGGTATTTCACCGTCACTTGGCCCTCGACAGCAGCCACGACGATTTTGCCGTTGGTCGGTTCCATGCGCCGATTCACCAGCATCAGGTCGCCGTCGCGGATACCCGCATCGCGCATCGAATCGCCGCTGGCATAGACCATGAATGTCTCTTCCGGATCATCGACAAGATAGGATACGAGATCGAGATGCTCTTCGATACTGTCGTCGGCCTGTACCGGGTAGCCTGCCTGCACGCGGCTGGCATATACCGGCAACCGCAGCCCGCGCGTGATGGCAAATTGCTTAATGGCATCCACCATGCTGGCAGGTACGCGGATGCGCTCCGTTGGCTCGCCATACGCGCTTTTTCCTTTAGGCCGACCGGCACCTTTTCTCGCTCCACCATGGCCCATAGCACGCTCCTTTGAAAATCGGGACGGGAATCAAGATGCTTATTTTAAGGGCTTCCGTCAAGCAGATTACGCAGAGGGCCGCTCAGCTGGCCTATGCCTGCTCACGAGCATCGCTGAGTGGCACGGCAAGGCGTGCTAGCATTTCCTTCGGGCAGACCTGCCAGAAATGCGTGCTCTGCCATTCCCACGAGGCGAGGATCTGGTCGGCCATCGGCGAGGAAGTTTCCTGATAATGGCGCTCGATCATCGCTTTCAGTACGCCCATCCAGTAGCCGGATGCAAGGCGCTGTGCGATGGCGGTTTCTTCGTTCAGGCGCAGCGGGAAATTACCTCCCGCATCATACACGAACGCCATGCCCCCGGTCATCCCTGCGGCGAAATTATAGCCGGTATCACCCAGTACCACCACGGTGCCGCCGGTCATGTATTCGCATCCGTTGCTGCCGCAGCCCTCGATTACTGCATCGGCGCCGGAGTTGCGTACGGCGAACCGCTCGCCTGCCTGACCCGAGGCCAGCAGCAATCCAGATGTCGCACCATAAAGTACCGTGTTTCCGATGATCGTCTGTTCCTGCGGCACAAGTGTGCTCGAGGGGCGGGGGCGGATGATGATCGTACCGCCCGACAATCCCTTGCCAACATAATCGTTTGCATCGCCCAGCAGTTCGACACGGATGCCACGCGCCAGGAATGCGCCGAGCGACTGACCTGCCGAACCGCGCAGGCGGAGGGTAATATGATCCTCCATCAACGCATCGGGTGCAAAGCGTGCCACCACGGCGGAGGAAAGGCGGGTGCCGATGGCACGCATGGTATTGCGCACATTATAAGCGAGCTGGATTTTTTCTGTCCGTTCCAGTGCGCCGGTTGCATCTTCCAGCATCTGCCTGTCGAGCGTATCGGGCACTTCGTTGCGAACCCCGCGGGTCGAATGGCGTGGGTGCGGGCCCGGATCGGCCTGCGATAGCAGCGTGTTCAGGTCGAGATCGTCCATATCCTCACTGCCGCGATTCACCTGCCGCAGCAGGTCGCTACGCCCGATCACCTCATCGATGCTGCGCGCGCCGATACTTGCCAGGATCTCGCGCACTTCTTCAGCCACAAAACTCATCAGGTTGATGACTTTCTCTACCGTCCCATCGAATTTCTTACGCAGCATTTCATCTTGCGTGGTGATGCCGACGGGGCAGGTATTGCTATGGCATTGCCGCACCATCAGGCAGCCCATGGCTACCAGCGCGGCCGTGCCGAGCGCATATTCTTCCGCCCCCAGCAGCGCAGCGATCACGATATCGCGGCCGGTCTTGAGCCCGCCATCCGTTTGCAGGGTTACCCGATGGCGCAGGCGGTTCAGCGTCAGCACCTGGTTGGCCTCGGCAAGCCCCATCTCCCATGGCGCGCCAGCAAATTTTACGCTGCTCCATGGGCTCGCCCCCGTACCGCCTGAATGCCCGGCAATCACAATCTTATCGGCCAATGCTTTTGCCACGCCGGCAGCGATCGTGCCGATGCCCGCCTGCGCCACCAGCTTCACCGATACCAGCGCCTGCGGATTGATTTGCTTGAGGTCGTAAATCAGCTGTGCCAAATCCTCGATGGAATAAATATCATGGTGCGGCGGTGGCGAGATGAGCGACACCCCCGGCGTCGAATGCCGCAGACGCGCGATTTCCACCGTTACTTTGAACGCAGGCAGCTGGCCCCCTTCGCCGGGTTTTGCCCCTTGTGCCACCTTGATCTGCAACTCGCGTGCGCTCATCAGATACTGCGCCGTCACCCCGAACCGGCCCGAGGCGACTTGCTTGATGCCGGAGTTTGCATTGTCGCCATTGTCACGCGGCTGGTAGCGCTCGGCACCTTCGCCGCCTTCACCCGAATTCGATTGCGCGCCGATGCGATTCATCGCAATCGCCAGCGTTTCGTGCGCTTCCGGCGACAGCGCGCCCAGCGACATGGCCGGTGCAATGAACCGTTTGCGGATTTCCGTAATCGGCTCCACTTCTTCCAGTGGTACGGGGGTTGCCGCGAATTTGAAATCCAGCAAATCGCGCAGATGGATCGGTGGCAGGGCTGCAATCGATGCGCTGAATGTGCGATACAGTTGGTAGCTGCCTTTCGTCACCGCCGTCTGGAGCAGGTGGATCGATTCGCCCGCCCAGCCATGCTGTTCGCCTCGCGCCGCCCGTGCGCGGTAGAAGCCTCCCACTGGCAATGCCTCGCTCCCCGTATCGTCGAACGCGGCTTCATGCTGTGCCTGCAGGCGTGTGGCGATACCTGCCAGCCCGATACCCGAAATGCGGGAGGGCAGCCCGGGGAAGAACTCCGCCACCAGTGCCCGGCTCAGCCCGATTACTTCGAAATTAAGCCCGCCGCGATACGAGCTGACCACCGAAATGCCCATCTTCGCCATGATCTTGAGCAGGCCGAGGCTCATCGCCTCACGGTAATTCTCCAGCGCCTGCGTGAGCGATAAATCCTTCAGCAGGCCCGATGCATGTGCGGCGCGAATACTTTCCTCCGCCAGTGCTGGATGCACTACGGTTGCTCCCGCACCGATCAGTACTGCCAGCGCATGCACATCATAACATTCCGAGGTGCGCACGATGATCGAGGCTTTCTTGCGTAGCTTTTGCCGCACCAGATGGCTCTGCACCGCCGACACGGCAAGGATCATTGGAATCGTTGCATGCTGTGCATCGACACCCCGATCGCTGAGCACCAGGAACGAAGCGCCCGCGCGCGTCGCTTCCTCCGCCCTGGTGACCAGCTGCTGCAACGCTTCGCGCAGGCCCGCTTCACCGGTATGGACGTCAAACAGGGTGGAAATATAGGTGATGCGTTTATCGAAATGCCGCGTCAGCGCCTGTAGTTCGTAACCCAGTAGTACCGGTGATTCCGCCAACAGAATTTTGCTGTGCGATTTATCGAGTGCGAGGAAATTCCCGTCATTACCAAAACGCGTATAGAGGCTCATTACCCGCCGCTCGCGCAGCGAATCGATGGGCGGGTTCGTCACCTGGCTGAAATTCTGGCGGAAGAAGTGATGGAACGGCCGATGCTGCGCCGACAGCACGGCGAGCGGCGTATCGTCGCCCATCGAGCCGATCGCTTCCTTGGCAGTCGCCGCCATTGGTAGCAAAATCGCATCCAGCTCTTCCATCGTGTAACCCGCCGCCTTCTGGCGTTGACGCAAGGTAGTGCCATCGGCTGCAGAAACTGGTTCCGGTGCTGCATCACCGACGATATCTTTCAGGTTTACGATCTTCTGCACCCAGTCACCATAGGGCTGCTCGGCGGCGAGGTAATCCTTCAGCTCGCGGTCGTGGTATAATTTACCCTCGCCCAGATGCACACCGACCATATCGCCTGGCCCAAGCCGCCCGCGCGCCACAATATCTGCTTCCTCGACCGGTACCATCCCGCTTTCGGAAGCGCAGATCAGCAGCCCGTCACGGGTAATGGTCGTGCGCATCGGGCGTAGGCCATTCCGGTCCATTCCGGCGATCACCCATTGTCCATCCGTTGCTGCAATTGCTGCCGGGCCGTCCCACGGTTCACTGATACTGTTGCAGCAGGAATAAAGGTCTTTATGTGCCTGGCTCAGCTCCGGCATCATGCTCCATGCAGGCGGCACCAGAATAAGTTTTGCCAATGGCAATGCACGCCCGGCGCGGGTTAGGATTTCCATCACCGCATCTAGTGCGCCGGTATCAGATGTATTGTCCGGAATCACCGGCACCAGTTCTTCCTCCAGCCCGTGGAATACGGGCGAGCCGAAGGTAGCCTCGTGGCTGCGCATGAAGTTTACATTACCCTTCAACGTGTTGATCTCACCGTTATGCGCCAGCATGCGGAACGGCTGGGCGAGGTGCCATGCAGGGGCGGTGTTGGTAGAAAAACGCTGGTGGAAGATCGCAAAATTGGAAATGAAACGCGGATCGTTCAGGTCGGGATAGAACTCGGTCAACTGTTCGGCCTTGAACAGCCCCTTGTAAATGATCGAACGCGAGGAGAGGGAGCAGATATAGAAATCGTTGATGGCACGTGCACGTACCGCCTTCTCGATGCGGCGGCGGATGATATAAAGCTCCGTCTCGAAATCTTCGGTCCCGGTGTTCGCCGCAATAATGATTTGCTCGATTTCAGGACGCGATTCGTTGGCGATATCGCCGATTACCTGCGACACGACCGGCACCTGCCTCCAGCCATGGATACGGTGCCCCATGCGCAGGATTTCCGTTTCTACAATCGCGCGGCAATGTTCCTGTGCCGTGAAATTCTTCTTCGGCAGGAAGATCATGCCCACCGCCAGTACCTGTCCCTTTGGGTTCTTGCCGATGGCCTCGATATGTTCGCGGAAGAACGCATGCGGCAGTTGCAGATGAATGCCTGCGCCATCGCCCGTTTTGCCGTCCGCATCCACTGCGCCGCGATGCCATACATTGCGCAATCCCTCGATGGCTTTCTCGACGATCTCACGGCGCGGCTTGCCATCGATCGCCGCGATCAACCCGACACCGCAGGCATCGTGCTCATCGGCAGGCGAGTAGAGTCCCTCGGCGGCAAGGGTGGCGGCGCGGCTGTAAAAATCGTTGCTCATGCCGCTTTCACCTTGCTCGCCATCACGTAGCGGTGAATAGCGGCCGCCACATCGCGCCCTTCCTTGATCGCCCAAACCACTAGCGATGCACCGCGCACAATATCGCCTGCCGCGAACAGGCCGGGCAGGGCGGTCTGGAAATTCCTGTCCACGGCAATGGTGCCGTGCGGCGTGCATACCAGCTCTGGTGTGTTAAATAGCGTCGGCAGGTCTTCCGGCTCGAACCCAAGCGCGGTGATGACAAGGTCCGCATCGATCCGGTAGGTATCACCGGGAATGGCCACCGCATTCTGGCGGCCGCCCATTTCGGTTGAGGTCAGTCGCATGCGCTGTACTTCCACCTGGGCTGCATGGAATGCGTGCGGGGCGGAGAGCCAGTTGAACACCACGCCTTCTTCCTCGGCATTTTGCACCTCATGCGCGCTGCCGGGCATATTGGCGCGGTCACGGCGATAAAGGCAGGTGACGGATGCCGCACCCTGCCGCACCGCTGTGCGCACGCAATCCATCGCCGTGTCGCCACCACCGATCACCACCACGCGTTTGCCTTCTGCCGAGATGGCAGGCGCATCATCGCCCAGCCCCTGCTTGTTACTGCTGATAAGATAATCCAACGCCGGTAATGCGTTATGGTTCGCCACCTCTAGCGCCCGTGCTTTGTAAACGCCCGTGGCGATCAGCACCGCATCATGCCCCAAGCGCAGTGCCTCAAGAGTTATTGTGTCGCCCACCTGCGCACAGAGATGGAATTGCACTCCTGCGTCGCGCAGCAATTTCTCACGTCGCTGCACGACGTGCTTATCGAGTTTGAAATTCGGAATGCCGTATATCATCAAGCCGCCCACCCGATCATACCGGTCATAAATATGCACCGCATGGCCTTTGCGGCGGAGCATATCGGCAGCGGCTAGCCCCGCAGGCCCGGCACCGATGATACCGATGCTGCGCCCCGTTTCCTGTTTCGGCTGCCCAGCGACTACCCAGCCTTCCGCGAAGGCGGTCTCGGTAATATACTTCTCCACTGCCCCAATCGTTACCGAACCAAAGCCGTTCTCGATCACGCAATTGCCTTCGCACAACCGGTCCTGCGGGCAGATACGGCCACAGATTTCGGGGAAATTGTTGGTGGCACTCGATACTTCATACGCTTCGCGCAGCCGCCCTTCGGCCGCAAGGCGCAGCCAATCGGGAATGTTATTCTGCAACGGACAATGGATCTGGCAGAAGGGGATACCGCATTGCGAGCAGCGCGCGGCCTGCTCGGCATCGCCCTCGGGCCCAAACAGGGCGTTTATTTCCTTGAAATCGCGAACACGTTCCGCTGCCGCGCGCTGGGCGGGATAGTCCTGTTCTGTATCGACAAAGCGCAGCATTGTTTTTACCAGCCTTCGCAGTGCGTTGGCCTCGAGTATGGCCCTTGCTGCATCGCAGCGTCAATGAAAAATCGCTGCGCTGCAATAAGGGCGTTTACCGAGAAGTCACAGCGCTGCCGCAAGAATGCATGCGAAGATGAGCCCCTGTCAGAATCCGCTGGCCATCTATGCAGCAGTAGCCCTAGCTTTAGCGCATGGAACTGACCATCCGCGATGAATTGCAACTGATCTGGGAAGCGCACCGCCGTGTCGGGCTATCTGGGAAAATGTGTCTCTATTCCATCAGTACGCCGCGCCCATGGCCCTCGAAAACACCTGGCCTTACCTTCTGGTTCGGGCCGGACGAGATCGACAAAGCAGCCGATTTCTTCATCGGCCATTACAATAAAGGCGTCTTCCCTTGCGCACCGCTGCTGCTGAATCCCATCGTCCATCGCGAGGTGGATGGCGTCTATCAACCTCAGGGTTCTGGCATCGTCTGGGCTACGGCGCTGACGGTGAACCCTATCGCCGCTGATAAGATCGAACGATTGAAAAGCACGGGCGTGTCCACCAGCTATATCGCGCGGGGCGATAATCCCAAAGCCGGGTTGAAAATGCTTGGCTTCTCCAAAACATCCTTGCCCGCTCTATCGGACGGCACCGTGCATGGTAATGAAAGCCTCTACCATCTCGCTGATATCAGCGGCGAGGAGTTCTGGCCCTATTACCTGCTTTCAGGTATCTCCTACCTGTCGCATGTCGGCGGCTACACGACGGCACCGCTGGCGGAACTGGTAAGCGATAGCACGGTTGATGCGCTCGATACCTACACCATCGATAGTCCCACGCTCGATGAAGCCGCGCAATGCTGGGAGCGTTACGATCGCCATCCCACACTCTACGCGCGCTTCGGAAACCATGTCGCGAAGCTCGATGATAATCTCAAATTCTACCGCTACTGCGCCGGCGATTTCGGCCTATTTGATGCCATCGGCCCCGATAGTATGCGCACCGAATCGAAAAGCGAAGGCGGGTTCGATTTTCTTGTCCATGGCCTCATTCCGCGCGGTAGTATCGTGTTGCTGGCGGGTACTGGCGGCACCGGTAAAAGCTCCATCGCGCACAAGCTCTGCTGTCTCGCCGCCACCGACTGGCGCGATGACGAGCAGCCCATGTGGCTGGGACAGCCGCTGAACAAAGAGCTCAGCAAAGGCATCTGCATTTATTTCTCTGGCGAGGACGGCCCGGCCATCATCACCGCACGCAACGAGATCTTCGATCCCGAAAAGCGCGCGCAGCGCCTCATGTTCCAGCGCAACCATTTCGTGGATGCGCAAGGCGGCGAGCTTCCGTTTGCCGAATTCCTCGACCGCCTGCGCAACATGCCGGAAGTGCCGTTGCTGGTGGTCGATCCCGCACGCAAATACCTCACGGGCGATGAAGAGGATTCCGCCGTTGTCAGTCACTTCTTCGAGGCCATCGAGAAATTTGCTCATGAGCGCAACACGGCGGTCATTGTCGTGCACCATCTCAGCAAAGGTGCCAAACCCACCAGCGCTCGCGAAGTGCTCGATGAGCTGCGCGGCAGCCAGGTCTTCATCGATCGCCCGCGTGTGGTAATCGGCATGTTCCGCGAGGGGCCGCGGACGGTGGTAGGGCTGGCAAAATGCAATATCCCGCCCAGCCTTGGCATGGTGGTAAATGAGCGCGTCTTCGCCCATAATCCGCAGACGCTAGACCTCACGCAGTTGCCCGGCAAAGAGGGCGTGCGCGACCCCTACCAGATGCCCGCCGACGAAGACGCCTAGTTGCGTATCTCGTAGCGGATCGACATGACTTCCAATGTTTCGGAACCGGCCGGTGTGCGCAATACCACGCTGTCGCCTATACGGGCTTTCAGCAGCGCTTTGGCCACCGGCGATACCCAGCTGATCTTGGCCGCATCGATATCCGCCTCGTCCACGCCCACCAGCGTTACGGTATGTTCGCTATCGTCTTCGCGCGCATAGGTCACCGTCGCGCCGAAGAATACCTGTTTCAGATGCTGCTGTTTCTGTGGTTCCACCACCTCGGCACTTTCCAGGCGCTTGCTGAGATAGCGCACTCGCCGGTCGATCTCGCGCAGGCGTTTCTTGCCGTAGATATAATCGCCATTCTCCGAACGATCGCCGTTCCCGGCAGCCCACGACACGATCTCGACGATCTTCGGGCGCTCGCTGTAAAGTAATGTCCGCAATTCCTCCTGCAGCATCGCAAAACCCGCGGGGGTCATGTAATTCTTTGCATCGGCAGGCCAGGCCTCAGCAGGCAGGTCGTCGCCCTCCGTTTCTCCATCGGTTTCCTTGGTAAAGGCTTTGCTCATGCCGCCGATTATAGCGTGATTCTGCTAATTTCAAACTAGAGTCTTTCCTTTTACTATTCCCGTCATTCCACGAATTTCGTGAAGAACGAAATTCGTGGAATGACGATAGGAAGAGCATTAAAGCTGCGCGATGAACGCTTCCAATGCCTTCTCGGCCTCGGCGTGGTCTTTCTGTATCTGCGCATAGGTCTGGTTCAGGCGCTTGAGCTGGCTTGCATCGCCTTCGGCGCTTACCGTGGCCAAGGCATTCTCCACCTCGTCCTTTTGGGCGGTGAGCAGGGCAAGCGCTTCTTCCAGTTTGACGGCCTGCTTCTC
>Ga0214921_10011180_pt1 | contig 10955 bp, 8 predicted proteins | sample LL1505_MetaG_FD_177992 | JGI IMG/M metagenome (GOLD analysis project Ga0214921, IMG submission 177992) | Freshwater microbial communities from Lake Lanier, Atlanta, Georgia, United States - LL-1505 | ecosystem: Environmental > Aquatic > Freshwater > Lake | place: USA: Georgia | collected 2015-05-28
AACTTCCAAAAAACACGTAGTTTGACCACAGAACTCATTAAAAATTTAGAACCGGAGGATACTGTAGTACAACCTACAGAGTTTGTCAGTCCTCCCAAGTGGCACCTAGCACATACAACATGGTTCTTTGAAAATTTTATACTCAAGAAATTTATTCAGAATTATAAAGTGTATGTTCCGGAATATGACTTTCTTTTCAACAGCTACTATGAAAGCCAGGGACAGAGAACTCCACGCAATACAAGAGGATTCTATACCAGGCCTCTCTTACGGGAAGTCTTGGAATATAGAAAGCATGTTGATTCCCAGATGACTCTACTATTGGAAAATTCTCTCACGGAAGAATTGTCATACATAACTATAATTGGGATCAACCACGAAGAACAACACCAGGAATTATTACTAACGGACTTGAAGTACATCTGGAGTTTCAGCCCCTTTTTTCCCAAATTGGTTGAAAAAAAACAAACTACTGATTTTCAGAAAACTTCTAGAGTTTGGATACCCATAGAACAGGGTCTATATACAGTTGGTGCCAAAAATGAAGAATTCCATTTTGATAATGAAGCTCCAGAACACAAAATTTATCTCAATGCTTTTAAGATAGCTTCTACTCCTATCACCAATGGTGAGTATTTGGAATTCATTGCAGACAATGGATATGGGAGATTTGAACTATGGCTCCAGGAAGGATTTCATTTTGTAAAAGAAAATAAAATCGAGTCTCCCCTGTATTGGAAAAAAGAGGGTGATGACTATTCTTTGTATACATTAAGTGGTTTACAGAAACTAAACAAGGATGAGCCACTCACTCATATCAGTTATTACGAAGCGGATGCATTTGCCAGATGGAAAAACCTCAGACTCCCAACAGAGTTCGAATGGGAAGTAGCATCTCTGAATCAGAGCTATATTGGTAGTGAGAGTAATTTTCTAGATTCAAGTGAATTACATCCTACACCCGTGGGAGAGAATAGCTTTTTAGGACAGGTTTGGGAATGGACACAGAGTTCTTACCTTCCCTACCCTGGGTACAAAGCCTGGTCAGGGGATATTGGAGAATACAATGGAAAATTTATGGTAAACCAAATGGTGCTAAAAGGTGGATCCTGTGTAACACCTAGAAAACATATACGTCCAACCTATAGAAATTTTTTTCATCCAGAGTCCAGGTGGCAGTTTAGTGGAATGAGGTTGGTGAGAGGAAGTGTTACAAATAAAAATTGAGTTACAATGAAGACATAGAGGAGCTAAGAATTTGCTTGAACTCCTACCCAAAAAAAATACCATCCCGTTTTTTCTATGATGAACTAGGGGATAAATATTTCTCGGAAATTATGAATCTTCCAGAGTATTACCTCACTAGAACTGAAAACTTGATTCTTAAAGAAAATGCCCGTTCTATTTTTAATAAATTAAATTATAATAAAAAAATTAGATTTTTAGAGCCAGGTGCTGGGGATGGGAGTAAGTTTGCAATACTCTATAAATCCCTAGAAACCAAAAATATAATTACCTATAGTCCCATAGATATTTCTTCTAACGTACTACAAATATTAGAGAGAAATCTAAAAAATGAATTTACAAATCTTTCCATAGAGCCAATTATTTCTGATTATAAACACATAAAATCTCATATCCCTGACTTGGATGAACAAAAAGTTCTGTTGTTTCTGGGATCGAATTTAGGAAACTATACCCCTGAAGAATCCATAGAGTATATTCGTCTATTTATAGATTGTTTGAAAGAAAATGATCTCTTTCTATTGGGAGTTGATCTTGTTAAAGATCCGAATATTATTTACTCTGCTTATAATGATGCGAAAGGTGTGACATCCGAATTCAATTTGAATTTATTAATTAGACTTAATTCTTTATTGAAGACTAATTTCAATATCGAGGATTTTTTTCATTACCCAGTCTATAATCCTGTACTACAACAAGCTGAGAGTTATCTTGTATGTAAAGAAAACAGAGTTATCTATTCGGAGATTCTTAAGGAAAACTTTGATTTTCAGAAATACGAACCCATTCTCACGGAGATCTCCCGAAAGTTTCGTATGTCAGATATAGAGTTTCTAGCCCAAACAACGATGATGGAAATCTTAGAAGTATTCACCGATCAGGAAGAAAAATATTGCTGTACAATCTGGAGAAAGACAAGTTAAATTTATTTTAAAATAACGAAAAATCCCATCGCGATGGAGAACTCCGAGCCAGAGCCAGATATAGCCATACTTATCCCTGGTGATAATTCCCAAAATCACCCAAATTCAGCACAACTTATAATTGAGATAGCCAATACATCTTTGAGTTTTGATCGCAAGAAAGCATCCATTTATGCGAAGGGGAATGTACCTGAGTACGTCATTATAAATTTGATAGATCATAAAATGGAAAGTTATAAGTCTCCCAAAGACGGAGTTTATACCGAGGTACGGATACTCAGCCGAAGTGAAGAATTTTCTTCGAATTCAGTCCAAGGATTGAGCTTTAGTCTGGAAAGTATTCTATCATAAATCAACTTTTTAACAAATAAACATCGCCTAGGATATCCCAACCAAAAAAAGAGTTCCCTTTTATAAAATCTAAGTAAAATATGAAATAGGTTCGTTCGCAATAATTCCTTGCAATGTATTAAACTGAATTTAATTTCAGAAGAGGTAGGTATTTAATGATGTTTAACTGCGGTTTAGAGTTTGATTGTTTACTGAAAGTGGGGACTTACAATATTTTTATGAATATTGTAAGATACTATCCATTTGCAGGTCTATTTTTTGCTCTCTTTTACTTGTGGAAAAAATCTAGTTTTTTCCGTTATAAGATCCAGGAGAAGTATCCCAATGCAGACAAAATTAAAAAGGAAATAGTCCAATCATTTGTGACTCTCCTTGTATTTTCAAGTATTGCAACAACTGTATATATTTTAAATAAACTCAATATAATACATACAAAAGTATATAGGGATCCTGAATTGTATGGCGGAATTTCCTATATGATTCTATCTTTTATTTTGGTAACAATTTGGCATGAAACTTGGTTTTACTGGGCACATAGAATTATGCATCACAAGAAAATCTACTCCTATGTACATGCCGTTCACCACCAAAGCGTAAATCCCACTCCTATAGCGGCTTATAATTTCCATTGGATTGAAGCCATTTTCGAAGGAATCTATTTAGTGCCATTCTTACTTGTAGTACCCATGTACTACCCTGTATTTTTAGTTCACACTTTTTATGCTATGTTTTTGAATATGTACTTTCATTCGGGGTTTGAGTTTTATCCTAAAGGATTTACCACTCATCCAGTATTTAAGTGGATCAACACATCTACACATCACAATTTACATCATACCAAATTCAATGGGAATTATGGTCTATACTTCAATTTTTGGGACCGAGTTATGGGGACAAATTTTAAACAATACGAAGAATCATTTGAAAAAGTTCTTTCCAGAAAAGACTCATTTGAGGCTCAAAAGGTACTAACTTCCTCCAGTATATAACCAAAATATAGGGGTTTCTTCTTGAAGCTAACCCCTTTCCACTATATTTTCCCATTTTTTAAAGAACTCTTTACTTCCCTGTACTAAAATAATCCTAATCTATTAGGAAGTATTCAAAATGACGTATTTGATTTATGGTGCAACGGGTTTGATCGGATCTGAAGTAGTAAGACAACTAGTATTTAAAGGTGAGAGTGTAATAGCCTGTACCAGGAAAGCAGAAGATAAAAAGAAAGACACACACTTAAAATGGATAAGTGTAGATGCGGCACATCCTGAAAAAGGGACTGAATATTTAGAGCTAACTGACAGACTTTTTTTAATGGCTCCTGCTGATAATATGGATCAATTCAAGCTATTAAAGCCATGGATAGACAAAGCTAAGCAATACACTGTAAAAAAAATAGTACTAATGACGGCAATGGGATTGGAACATGCTCCTCCCGAGGTTCCATTTAAAAAATTGGAGATCTATTTAGCAGAATCTGGAATTGAATATATTATACTCAGACCAAATTGGTTTATGCAAAATTTTCAAACTATGTGGTTAGATGGTATTAAGAATAATAAAAAAATATATTTTCCTGGCGGTGATGCAAAGGTAAGTTTTATCCACACTGATGATATTGCTAATTCCATACTAGGAGCATTTAACAATACAGAAGAAAAAAATAGAGCTTTTTTACTCACAGGTAGAGAATCAATAAATCATTTAGAAGTAGCACAAATACTATCGAAAATTACAAAATCAGATATCTCTTATATAGATATTTCAAATGAAGATTTTATGCTAATTTTATCTAGTGCTGGCTTTAGTGAAGAATATGCTGCATTTTTAGGACATATAGCCAGAGACTTAAAGGAAAATAAATCCATTGCTATTACTGGTGATGTGAAGTATTTAACTGGAAAAGAGCCTATTAAGTTTGCGGATTATGCTGAGAGCAATGCGCTCATTTGGGAATAGAAAAACTTTGAAATAAGGGCAAGAAGTACCCTTATTTCAATTCCAGATTTATGCTGCAGCTAGAAGTTCATTGAGTGTAATTTTATCAGCTGCTTTACCATCTTCATATCTCAATAGACCTAATTCTTCGTATCTGGGTTTGATTCGATCAGTTAACAAACCTATAGCTTTTAGATTGGGGATCAGTCTTGAAAATAACATTCTTCTAAATTCGCTCATGATATCAGAACTTACTACTGTATCAATCCATTCTTTACGACTCATTGCATGGCCAAAATTTTCTTCATAGAATTCAATAAATAAAAATCTATCTCTCAGAAGTTTGCTAACTTCAAAAGCCCAATCCTCTCGTTCTCTTCTTTTATAATCAGGAATTTCTTTTGTGTAAAAATCCCTGAGTGCTTCTACGCCGTAATGCACATGTCTTGCTTCATCTGAGATGACATTTTTTAAAAGTTCTCGGAGTAGTGGTTCTTTTGTAAATCTATACAACATTCCAAATGCGCCCAATGCCAGACCTTCTATCATAATTTGCATACCTAAAAATTTTATATCCCAATCAGAGGAAGTAGTTAGGGCATGAATGATTACGAAAAGATTGTCATTGATCTGGTAGAGTTTGTTGAGTTTTGTATCAAGATACTTTTGAAATACTTCCACGTGACGGGCTTCATCCATGACTTGAGTGGATCCGTAGTACTTAGCTCCCATCCAAGGAGTAGCTTCTACTGTCATTGACGCTGCGTACAATGCCCCCTGTTCACCATGTAGAAAATTAGACAATAGCCAAGAAACTGTTGAATGCAGCATTTTTCCTTTTTCTTTCTCGGACATTTTTCTATAGCTGACATGGTTGTACATAGGTTGGAGCTTTTCAGGAAATATTTGCAAATCTAAATTTGTAGGATCTACATCCGTTGTCCATAGGAGGTCATCTGAATCCCACTGTCCTTTTTTTGCTTTTTTGTATAGGTTCATAAATTCAGGATTCCCAAAATTGCTATAAGACCAATCATAATGAATCTCATGACCTGATTTCATGCCAATATCTTTTCTCTTCCCTTCTTGTAATACAAATCCTGAAATTGCGGATGGTAGTAAATCAAAAGCCACTTTAACATTCCTACCTGCCATTCCTGTGATCACATCGATTGTATTGTTTTCTAGCATTTTAGTTCTCCTGTTTATCTATTATTTTAGTATTACTTTATAGCCATAAATATTTTAATTAGCTCTAGCCCTTGCATAGGATAAACGCTTCCCATTGGATCAAGTTTTTTTTGAAGAATATGTCCTATAAAAAAACTTAATAGTGTTGTTGATTCAGTTTCATTTTGAAAATTGAGCTGCTCTTGGAGTATCTTTCTAATAAGTCCAGCAATTTTTGATATAATTCCATCTGTATCGACTCCCCCATTTTGTTTGTAATACTCTATTAAAAGAAAAAGTATATTTTTAAAATAGTCATCATTCATATTTACATAGATAAAAATTGCTCTAGCTCGATCTTCCGTAGACCAATCAGGTTGGATTTGATTTTTGATATTTCCAACATGCTTTTTTGCAATGTGTTCCATAGTTTCACGAAACATATCCTCCTTCCCTGAGAAATAATGGTAGAGGGTGCCTGTGGATACTCCTAAGCCGCTAGCGAGCTCGCGAATGGTGATTGTATATCCTTTATTTGCAAATAGATCAAAGCCTTTCTCTAACAGCTCTTCTTTGTAGGTTTCATGGTTTACTATCTTAGGCATAGGCTTATTTATAACAAATGTTCGATATAAAATAAAAGTCAAGAATTTTTTTTAAAAATTATTGGTTTTTCAGTGAGGAGTGAAGCAAAAGGAATTTTTTCCCAGCAAATTTAGAGTCAAAGTAGGGATGAATTAAAAATTTTTTAGAAGATAGTTAAATCTATTTTTAGTATAAATAAATTAAAGAATTTGGCTGCGTATATTTGTGATTCTACTGGCAATAGAATTGATAATTTTCAGGCTCCATTTAGGATGAAGTTGGAATACCATCTTAAAATTTTCAGGCTTGAAGACTAATGCTTTTATAGGTGTATTTGTGATGACTGTGGCTGATCTTGGGAGTCCATCAAATTGAGCCATTTCTCCAATCATAGTGGTAGCTTTGTGCTCAGCAATTTTTTTGATTTCCCCATTAGCTTCTTGGAAAACGGAAACTTCTCCTTCCACAATGATATATAGCTCATTAGAGAGTTCTCCCTCTTCCATCATTGTGTAGTTCGCTGGAAATTCTTTTAAGATTTTTTCAGAAATTTCCAAAGGAATATTATCTGCATCTGAAAAAGAGATATTGTACAGTACCTCTTCTAGATCCTCATCTGCATTGCTCTCATCTAGGAGAGTCTGAGTCTTGGTTATTTTTTTATCTTTTTTTCCTTGGGAATTATGAATGCGAAGTTGTTTGCATAGATAAATAATTGAATCAAACGTAACATTTAGCTGAACTTGGAATAATAATAAAAATTCAGTCTGTGTATAGAGAAGATACTCTGAACCTGCTTTGACTGTGATTTGGTGGTCGTGAGGGGAGTGCATTAAGACTTCTTCTAATCCAATGTAGGATAGCTCAGTATGCTTTATTTGGATTTTACGCTTATTATTGAGTGTAAGAGTTTGGTGGGCAAGGCCTTTTAAAAGTATAACTATGGTATCAATGGTTTTTTTACCCTTGAAAGTTATATCTTTTTCAGGTTTGAAAATTTCGTGATTTTTTGTAAGTAAAGATATGTCGATCACGAGTCTATGATCTGAAGCCTTATGAGTTATGTCGATTATTTTTTAAAGAAATATAGTAAAAAATAGAAGTAGCATGACAACTAAATAAACTATAGTAGAGTTATTTCATAAATTTATATGGTATTTTCCTATTAAAAATAGAACAATCAAAGTAGTTATTATTTGAGTATTTTCACTTAATTAAAAATCTATCATTTGCATTACAAATCAATACTAGTTTAGGTAAAGAAAGATGTCATACGAATCTGAGAGAAAAAAGCTGAATTCAAAATTTTTACTATTTGATTAATGAGCTTTTTTCTATTTTATTTTATGAAAAAAGCTCATTAATATGAAAAGAGTTAAATAGTAATACAAAAGTAACCTTTGAAACTATTTTGAAAATTCTTTTAAAATCTTTTGCATAATTTCACCGGATTCTGGTGGTATTGAAGTATAATTAATTCTAAATTGGCTAGGTGATTTTCCAATAACCTTGATGACTTTAGCATAAAGGTCTGTTTTATAAAATTGACCTTTGATGCGAAGGCTGGTAATTTTTAGGTTATCTAGTTTCTCTACTTCTATTTCAGCTCCAACGATAGTTTCTTCCATTCCAAAATCATTGATTTTACCAACATAGAGGTCATTGCTTGCGTGTTTTCCTGCAAGTACGGTAAATTCCATTTCAAGGGTTTCTTTTAGAGAGGTGAGGGGAAGATCTTTCTTTTCCGGTAGGAATACATTGAATGGACCTCCAATTCCACCAACCAATGAGATTGTAATTGTATTGTTTACTCCCTTTGGAGTAACATCCATTTGGTCATCAATTCTTAGAAGTCCACTGCAAGCTTCAACAGTGGCGGGAGAGATGTAAGTCTGCCCTCCAGTAGTGTACGATTCAATTCTGGAAGTAAGGTTAACGTTTTTACCAACCACACCATACTTCATTCTTCTGGAAGATCCAATATTACCGACTACGATATCCCCTGTATTGACACCAATTCCCATTGAAACTTCTGGGTAGCCTGCCTCTTTGTTTCGTCTATTCACTTCTGCCATTGCAATCTGCATTTCAATTGCACAGGCGACAGCCCTTTGGGCATCATCGGGTCTTTGGACCGGTGCACCGAAAATTACTAATATAGCATCCCCAATAAACTCATCAATGGTTCCATTGTATTTCATTATAATTTCGGTCATAACATCTAAATAAATATTAATCATGTTGACCACACTCTCTGCAGGTAACCTTTCACCAATGGAGGTGAATCCTCTGAGGTCAGTCATCATAATAGTTGCAATCCTCTTATCTCCACCCAATTGCATACCAGCAGGGCTTTCTAAAATTGTAGATACAATTTCATCTGAAAGGTATTTTCCAAAAGTCTCTTTAATAAAACGACTTTTCATATCTAATGACTTTTTGATTTGTAAAAGAATTCCACCTAAAATCATAGCACCCAAAAGAATAGCAATTGAGATACCAATTAAAAGGTTATTTGTTTTCTTGATTGGTCCAATGAGATCGTCTTCTGGTACTACAAGCCCTATAGTCCAATCTTTATTAAATTCTTCTTTCTTGAATCTTCTAAAAGATGCTATGTATTTTACACCATCAACATCAATTATAAATTTGCTCTGTGATTTATCTTTTAAATGTTCTTTGTAGGATTCAATAACATGATTAGCATTTTCTAATTTATAAATAGAACGTGGAATTAGTTTTTTGGTTTCTTTATCTTCTATCATAGGTACTTCAGGATCTGGGTAAGCTATAATTTCAGATTTATCGTTTACGATAAATATAATACTAGATTCACCTATACTTTTTTCTTTGAGATCGCCTTTAAGTTTTTTTAGAAATTCAGAAATATTTCTCAGAGGGATATCTAATCCAAAAATTCCCAAAAGCTTTTTCTCTTTATTATAAACAGGTGAAGAAGCTGTAAGACCGGGTGACTTATCAGTAGCGAAAATGTATACATCTGTCCAAAATAATTCTTTTGCTTCTTTTGCTCCTTGGTACCAAGGTCTGGTTCGTGGATCGTACTTATCTTTAGGATCATCTATTTCGGAGACTGTACCATTTTTATCTCTATGTTTCCATTTTACAGATACATTCTCTCCGGTACGACGGATTATTTTAGTGGAAATGGTGCCATCTTGCTCCCGCTTTTGCATAAGGAAATTTCCATCTTCATCTCCAATCTCAAAATTTAGGAGCTGGTTGTGAAGAGTTAAAACATTCATCATCAGAGAATCTAATCTAGTGTTGTTTTCTAGTGCCCCTAAGCCTTCTCCTGAGATACGTGAACTCAACTCGGTCATATCTACTGCAGTCATTAAATAGTTTTTTGACTCCTGGAATACTAGCTGATTGATCTCATCAATTACTTCACCAGAGAGGGATTCAATTGCTTTTTTATTATTAACATAGCTATAGCCCGAGACTAGCATCACTGCTAATACCAGAATACTTAAACTGAAGAAAATGATTTCAAAGCTTCTATTTTCTCCCCCAGTTATGGCGGAAACATCTGATTTATTTTTTTTTGAGAATATCATCTTTATTTTTCCAAAAGTATACAATTTAAACTTAAGATTTAGTTGAATCCAAAGCCTTTTCTAAAAATCTAAAAGTTTTATAGTACCAAACTAAAAAATAATTTAAGAGTCAACTCATAAAATTTGGTAATAAAAAATAGAAATAGATTGTCTTTCAAATGAAAAAATGAATATTTTTTATTCCCAAGAAATAAAAAAATACCAGAAACTGAAAATAATAAAGAAAAATTTCTAATAAATTCTTTACTTATTAAATTTACTTATTAAATATTTTGTTCTCAATGCCCCAACTTGTCTTGCTAGTTGTTGCATGTCTAAACAGACTATATTATTTTTATCAATTTTTAAAAATTTATTTGCAGCTAAAAAAGTATTTTCGGCTTTGTCCACTTTTTCTTCTAGAATTATCATATTCATTACATCTGAAAAACTCAAATTGAAAGTATAGGTTTGGGATGGTGTGATTTCCGTTTTTGTTCTTTCAAAATTTACAAAAAGCATATCGAGAATTTTTGAATTCAAATCAGGGAAATATGTGTTTAGCATGAGTTTATTAGAAGTCCAAATTCTATCGGCAAGCAATGCAATGGTCTTGGTCATGAGTTGGGGTTCTTTTTGGGTCATGATTTCAAAATTTGTTCTATTGATCACTAGTAATTCCGTTTCTTCTAGGGCAACAGCTGTAGCAGATCTATTTTTATTTTCAAGAAGTGCCATTTCACCAAAAACATCACCAGGTTTCATTATAAATAGCTGGACATCTTTATTTTCTACAATCCTTGAGATACGAACTTTTCCTTTTTTTAAGATATAAACTTCATTGGGGGGCTCGTTTTCACAAAATATAACTTCTCCATCATCAAAGTTTTGTACTACACCAGATTTTTTATTAAATTCAGAATCTGATTCTAGTTGACTCAATTTTTCTCTAGCAGCTTCTCCTGTCTTACTATCAGGAACATAGTGGTTGATGCATTTATACATATAAGTAGCTAATCTATTCCTGTGTAATTCAATATATGTATCAGCAATATTTAAGAGGGTTCTAAAATTTTCATCTTCCCCTTCGACTGGGTTTCTAAAATCAACATTTCTTTCATTGAATATTCTCAATTTTTTTGAGAATGATCTTATAATTTTATTAGCCAGAGATGGATTGTTTTTT
>Ga0214921_10011182_pt1 | contig 10954 bp, 11 predicted proteins | sample LL1505_MetaG_FD_177992 | JGI IMG/M metagenome (GOLD analysis project Ga0214921, IMG submission 177992) | Freshwater microbial communities from Lake Lanier, Atlanta, Georgia, United States - LL-1505 | ecosystem: Environmental > Aquatic > Freshwater > Lake | place: USA: Georgia | collected...
AGCTCCGCCGGGGACGTTATCGAAATAGCCGGCTTCGTCAACCGGGACGAGATTTGCCTGGTTGTTGTCTTTGAAAAGATAAAACTCGATTTCGGGGTGTGTGTAAAAGGTGAAACCCTTCTCGGCCGCTTTTGCGAGGGCGCGCCGAAGAACATACCTCGGGTCCGTGGCCGCAGCTTGACCATCAGGGGTGGTGATGTCACAAAACATGCGAGCCGTCGGGTTAACCTGACTGCGCCACGGAAGAACCTGGAAGGTCGTGGGGTCCGGGTGCAACAGCACGTCCGCCTCGTACACACGCGTAAGTCCTTCGACCGAGGAGCCGTCCACACCGAGTCCTTCGGCAAAAGCACCTTCGACCTCGGCCGGTGCGAGCGCGACATTCTTGAGCGTTCCCGACACGTCGGTAAACCACAGACGCACGAACTTAACACCGCGTTCCTCGATGGTGCGGAGCACAAACTCCTGCTGCTTTTCCATGGGACTCCTTCGACGCTTTCCCTGCGCTACTAGGCTACTTGTTATGTCGAGGATTCGGTTCGCGCTGGCCCAATTGAATCCTGTCGTCGGGGACATCACGGGCAACTCTCTTGCGATTCTCGCCGCGGTGTCCGATGCCTACGCTCGCGGGGCTCGTGTAATCGCCACACCCGAGATGTCGATCACGGGTTATCCCGTTGATGACCTCGCGTCGAGTATCGATTTCATTCGTCAATCCGCAGCCGGAGTCACCTCCCTTGCCAAACGATTAGCTGCCGATGGTTTCGGCGATGCTGTCGTCGTGGTCGGCTATCTCTCGGAGGCCGCGGAAGCTGAATTCGGTGGCGCGCGGGCACACAACTCTCTCGGGGTTCTCTTCGACGGTCGAATCGTAGCCACCTACGCGAAACGGCACCTTCCGAACTACTCGGTATTCGACGAAGAACGCGTCTTCGTCCCCGGCGACGAAACTCTCGTCCTTGACCTCGGCGGTGTCACAACGGGCTTTCTCATTTGCGAAGACCTGTGGCGCTCGGATGGTCCCGTCGCGGAACTTGCCGCCCGCGACCTTGACGCCGTCGTTGTCATCAACGCCTCGCCGTTCGACACAGAGAAAGACGAGACGCGCTTCCCGCTGTTGACCACAAGAGCCGCTGAATTCGACGCGACAGTCCTTTACGTCAATGCGGTGGGAGGCCAGGACGATCTCGTCTTCGACGGGGACAGTGCGGTACTCGACGCCGCCGGCGTCACCTTGTTACGGGCAGCTCGATTCGAAACAGCCATCGAACTCATTGACATCCACGGATCCGAAGTCTCGTCGGACGGCATAGAACTCTCAGAACCGGCCGACGACATCACCCCCTTCATCGGGGACGACCTTCCCGACCTCGAGGCAACGTGGCGAGCCCTCGTGCTCGGTGTGCGCGATTACGTCACCAAGAACGGCTTCCCCTCCATTGCACTGGGACTCAGCGGCGGGATCGACAGCGCGGTGTGTGCCGTCATCGCCGCCGACGCCATTGGTGCGAACCGGGTGTTTGGTGTATCGATGCCGAGCAAGTATTCGAGCGACGGCTCGAAGGACGACGCGCGAGAATTAGCCACCACAATCGGATGTCACCTTGATGTCCAGCCGATTGCTGATCTCGTGACTCCGTTCGAAACTCAATTGGGACTAACCGGCGTCGCCGCCGAGAACATCCAGGCACGCGCTCGGGGAATGATCCTCATGGCACTGAGCAACCAGCACGGGCATTTGATCCTGACGACGGGCAACAAATCGGAAGTTGCGGTTGGCTACTCTACGATGTACGGCGACACCGTTGGGGGGTTCGCGCCCCTCAAGGATGTCTTCAAAACACTCGTTTGGGACCTCGCACGTTGGCGAAACGCGTCCGCTGAATCCCGCGGTGAGACTCCACCCATTCCAGTCAACTCGATCACGAAGCCACCCAGCGCCGAACTTCGGCCGGACCAAACCGACCAGGACTCGTTGCCGCCATACGACGTTCTCGACGCAATTCTCGATCACCTCGTCAGTCGCCGTGATTCGATTGAGTCCGTTGTCGCCGCCGGATTTGACCGGGCGACGGTCGAGCGAATCGCGGGACTTGTCGCAGGAAGCGAATGGAAGCGTCGCCAAGGCGCTATCGGACCGCGCATTTCACGAATGGCGTTCGGGCGCGAGCGTCGCCTCCCCATCACGGTCAAGCACACCTCTGGCTTGGACTAGAAGGGCCTCGCGAAACCACCGACGCGTGTTCTCCCGCTAGTCGTCGGTGGCGTCTTCTTCATCCCGCCACGCCTGTGCACGTTCCGCAGCAATCTGCGGTGCGCGTTCGGCATCCTCTCGGGACTCGAACGGTCCGTCGCGGTCGCTGCCGAGAGACAACGGGCCCTCCTCGACTTCACCGGTTCGATGGTTGTACCACCACGCCATGAGCCCTCCCTCAGTAGAATGCCATTATCGCCCCAACTGGGCCCACCCGTACCCGGAGACCGACATGACACAGACCATTGGCATCGACATCGGTGGGACGGGCATCAAGGCCGCGATTGTTGACGTGGTATCGGGCGAACTTATCGGCGAGAAGATCAAGGTCGGAACTCCAGCCGGAGCAATCCCCGGCGATGTCGCTCGGGTGTGTCTCGACTTGGTTGAACAACTAGACCCAAACGGTGCATTGGCGGTCGGTGTTTGTTTCCCCGCGGTGATTATCGATGAGGTCGCGTTCTCGGCATCCAACGTCGACCACTCCTGGATAGGGCTCAATGTCGGTGACCTGCTCGAAGCCACACTCGGACGGCGCGTACACGTCGTCAACGATGCCGATGCGGCCGGTTACGCCGAATACAAGTTTGGTGCCGCGAGGGACGTTCAAGGGCTCGTCCTCGTGACCACGTTGGGAACTGGAATCGGCTCGGCACTGATTTACAACGGCGTCCTCGTACCCAATTCGGAACTCGGTCACATGACACTGCCGGGACGTCGAGGCCGAACGGCCGAACAGCTCGCGGCGAATGTTGTTCGCATTCGGAAGCGCTTGTCGTGGCAGCGTTGGGCGGCACACCTTCAGGTCTTTTACGGAACCCTTGAAGCGTTGTTCTCCCCCACGCTCTTCGTCGTCGGCGGTGGAGTATCGAAGGATTACGAAAATTTCCTGCCGTTGTTGACGCTTCGGACCCCGATTGTCCCCGCGGAACACTTCAACAACGCCGGGATTCTGGGCGCTGCAGCACTCGCTCCGTTTGAGAAGTAAAGGCGAGGGGTCGGCCGATACGCCGGGTTCTGTCGTGGACGGTCATCTATCTCGACGCCGCGTTACCGCGGAGTTCTAGCAACCTACCCGATGCCTCGGCGAGCAGCGTCAATGGCATCTGTCTGGTCTTGCTCCGGACGAGGTTTACCTAGCAAAGCCGGTCACCCGGCCTTCTGGTGGTCTCTTACACCACCGTTTCACCCTTACCCTTGCGGGCGGTCTATTCTCTGTGGCACTGTCTCGCGGGTTACCCCGGGTGGGCGTTACCCACCATCCTGCTCTGTGGAGCCCGGACGTTCCTCGGCACCTTTCGGTGACGCGACCGCCTGGCCGACCCTCTCGTCTCTCAATCGTAGCGATTAGCCGAACGACTCGCGACGGTCCATTGATTCGTTGGCAACGGCATCAGCGCGGGAATTGAACTCTCGTGCGATCCACTCAAAGGTGACTTCGGTGTCGGCAATCACCGCGTGAGCCTCGCGGGCGAGTTCGCGCATATCGGGATGTTTGATTTTCCAGCGACCCGACATCTGTTCGACGACCAGTTTGGAGTCCATTCGGACGTGGATGGGGGCAGCGGGATCGAGCTCGCGAGCCTTTCGCAAACCGCCCAGAAGTCCGCTGTATTCCGCGACGTTGTTGGTGGCAATTCCGACGAACACTCCGACCTCGGCGACAACTGCGCCCGTCTCGGCGTCGATCACAACCGCACCGCCGGCTGCTACACCGGGGTTACCGCGCGAGCCACCGTCGGCTTCAACGATGAACCGAGTCACAGGCCTGATTCCGCCGTGCGAATCAGTATCGCGTTGCTGTCGGGGCACATCAACACCTCGTCAGCGTCGGCCGCGCGGACATCTTGGATCTGACCGGGCGTCAGCGTGACACCGCTCGCCGAGGTTATTCCCGCGCGCAAGTGTGATGCACCAACGCCGTAACGCTCACGTTGGCGCTCGTACAGCTCTATCAAATCAGCCGGAAGGGCAGCAACGAGTGCCGCGCGAGCAGAGACGATGTCTGCGCGTCGACGGTTCGCCGCGTCAATGGCGGACCGGAGCGCATCCTGCGAGTTGGCTCGCGCGTCGTGAAAAGAGTCTCGGGCAATTTTGATGGCGTTCCACGTTCCGGCAATGTCGTCGCGTTCCGTTAGCGCTTCCACTTCTTGTTCCTCGAGCATCTCAATCCGACGCTCCAACGACGCAATCTCGTGCTCGAGAGACGTCAATTCCTTAGAGTCGGTCGACCCTTTTTCCCGCTCTCGATCCTCAACGATTCGGGCTTTCGCGACCTGAATGTCGGCTTCGAGGTGTTCGCAGCGACGGTCAATCTCGTCGTGCCGATCGGCCCACTCTTCCGCCTCACGGACAAGCCGTTGGTACTCGGCGTCGGTGTCCAGCGCAGCCAGCGCGGATTCTGCATCGGCAACCGTCCGATTGATCATCAGATCCTCGGTGTCCAGCGCGAGAACCTCGAGCAGTTTCGCCTGTGCCTCCGCTGGCGCGCGCAAAGCCACTACTGCATCACCGCAAAGGTCCAGGGGTCCGTGTTGACCTCAGAAACGGTGACAGCGATATCCGGTTGGGCGTTGCGGAATTCGGATGCAGCGGTGTCGAGCCACAACCACTCTGCTGCCCAGTGGGAAATGTCAACGAGAGCCGTATCGTTTCCGAGACGAGCTTGTTCACGGAATTCTGAGGCCGGGTGATGACGCAAGTCACTGGTCACATAGACATCTGTTGCCATCACATCCTCGTTGGTGAGCAGAGAGTCCCCCGCTCCGGCGCAGATCGACACCGAACGAACAGTTCGCGCGAATTCTCCGGACACTCGGACGCCACCCGCGGTCGCCGGGAGCTTCGATGCGATATGGCGAGCGAAATCAGCGAGGGTTTGTTCGGTTACCTGCCCGATTACACCTAAACCGCCGCCCAAAGCGTTCGGGACGATTGTGCTTTGGAAGGACACCCCCAGCGCTTTCGCCAACGATGCGCTCGTACCCGTGGGGACCCGGTCTCCGTTGGTGTGAACACCGATCGCGGCACAACCACCACGAATGAGCCGTGCAATCAGCTCGCCTTTGTAGCGGTCCTCGGCGACGGTCGAAATACCCTTGAGCAATAGCGGGTGATGCGCGACGAGTAAATCGAATCCACCGTCTATCGCTTCGGAAACTGTCGCGTCGGTGATGTCGACCACGAACAGTGCAGAGGACACCGGGTGAGTCGGGGCGCCCGAAATGCTTCCCGAGTTGTCCCAATCCTCTTGACCCGCGAGGGGCCACAATGCATCAATTGTTGCGGTGATGTCCCGCAGTAACGTCGTCACCGCAGACCTACGCGTTGCGTTTCGGGCGCACGACGCCAAACATCGAGACAAACAGTGACAGAACGAACGTGACCACGAGGATTCCCGTCGGCACGACGAGCGAAACGGTTCCCGCGAGCCCCAGCGTCGAGGCGAGCGGCGCGACCGCACCGTCGTAGATGGTTGCGAGCCCTGGTACTGACCACGAAGTGAGAACGAGTCCGACGACCATGAACACGATGGCCAAAATGGCGTTGATCACTCGCGCAACCCCGCCGAGTTCTCGCCGTGACACAACCGAAGCGCCAGCCATAAGCCCCACAATTACCATGAGCGGTATTGACAAGAACGGAACTCCGGGAAGTACGGCGGTGATATCGCCGGCTATCCCGGTCAGATCAAGTCCAAGAAGCATCAGTGGGACAAGGAGGACGATAGAGCGAATCAGCCACGAGCCAGCAGCTCGATCATCATTGACTGTCATCATCACGAGCGACCGACCAATGAGTGAGGCGATGAGCACGAGTGGAGCGGCGAAAGCTATTGACCCCGCGATAAACGCCAATTCGATGCTCGACGCAATGATGTGCAGTGCAGGGTTAGAGCCGACAAACACATTGCCCAGTGCGTCGGAACCAATTCCGGAAAGCAAAACCCACGCAGAAAACCCTAGCCCGGCGGCGAGCCCGACATAAAGCGGTACCCCAATAATCCTCTTGTCATCGCGACGAACGACGGTCGCGGCCCCCGATTCCGCGCCGGCTAACACGATCACACTGATGGGGATGATTCCCGTGGCGATAACAATGTTCTCGGGTGTGAACATCGCTCCGGTTCCTGACGTTGCGACGACAGCCAAGCCGATGAGAATCACGACGGCAGGTCCAACAAGAGTGAATCCGCCTAATGCCAGCAGCACTCCTCGGTACGCCCCACGCGGGAGTGCCGCGATGACGAATCCCACCACGACGATAATCGCCACCACGATGACAGAGATGTGCGCTTGTGGCGCGATTTGTGCGAGTGCGGACGTGACTCCGGGGATTGAACTGAGTTGAAGTCCCACGCCCTGCGACGTTACGAGCAACACCGTCAACACACCGATGAGGGCGGCGATCGACCCGATTGTTGATAGGACCGTTCCCCCAAAAACACCGGCGACGCGCTGGATTGCACCCCGGGTTGTGAGTCCGTTGCGAACCGACGTTGACCTCGCCAGGACAATTAGTGGCAGAACGGTGATGACGGCTACCGCGACGACGAAAACGCCCGTGGCGCTCAACATCGATTCGACACTTCCCGGAACAGGCGAGCCAAAGGCGGTGAAAACGGACGACGTCACGGGAATCAGAACACCGACAATCGTCGCGATAAACATCACGGCGCTCCAGCCACGATAGCGACCATTGACCGAGGCCGCTGTGGGTTTCACCGGAGGTTTGGGGGCAGGTGCCGAAACCGGCACTGGGCTCGCGGCTGGACCGGTATCCGGAGTAGCCGTCGTGGCCGCCAAGGCGTCCAGTGGCGATAACGCCGAGCTTTCACGGGTTTCGTCACCGGAAAGGGAAAGTGACGCGACTCGGGGGTCGACGTCAGCGAAAACGCGCTTCAGTTCGTCAAGAAGTGGCTGAGCCTCGGACGGGTTGGCCATTCGCAACACCCCCACGAATTCCTTCGCGGTCCGAAAGTCATCCTCGCGAAGTGTCACTTGTGCATCGAGCATGGCGATCTGGTCTGAACTTGTCATGTCCGCAGTTTCGACAAAAACGTTCGCGATTTCTTCCTCAGACATCGATTTACGATTCGGAACCACCAGTCGTGCGGGCGGGGCCGGCTCACGAAGCGAGGGAAGGCCGGTCGCAACGGTCGGGAAAAAATTGACGTCGGACGCCGCCGGAATCGGTGTCGATCCAACCGCAGGGAGAATCGGCACGAAATCAGCGTTTTCTTCTGATGCAGCAACAAATGACGAACGCCGGGGTCGACCAAAGAGGTTTTTGCCGTTTTCTTTATCCGCGACCATGGTTACTACCTTAACGCCACGACGCACGGTAATCGGGGATTTACGGGGAGCGCCGTGGAACCGTTGCAACTGCAACTCCGCTGACCAAAAGCGCTATTCCAACCCAGCCGATACCAGGCAAGGCTTCTCCCAACACCACAACGGCCAGGACGGTGGCGAAAACCGGTTCCAGAAGAGTCACCAGGGTGACGAGAGAAGCGCTTGCTCGCGTGAGCGCGAAACCGAACAACAGGTAGGCGAGCACCAACGGGCCTAAAGCGAGATAGGCGCCGCGGGTGAGGTTGTCCAGGTTTGACACGAGCGGTCCACCGGTGAACAACAAAACAAACAGCAACGGTAACGCTCCTGCCCCGAAAACAGCGCCCATTGACCCTTGAAAGCTCGCTCCCGCTGCGATCACACGGGATCCCGCAACAGAGTAGAGGGCGTAGGACATTCCCGCAATCAACGCAAGCAGCACGCCAGTTAGTCCGACGTCGCTAGATCCGCCACGGGCGAGCCCAACAAACACAAGTCCCGCGCCGGCGATAATGACGGCGACGAACCAGTTCTTCGTGGGACGCCTCTTGGTAGCCAACCATTCAATAACTCCAGCAAAGAGCGGGCCAGAGCCCAGGGCCACCGTGTTTCCGACCGCAACTCCCGCGTCGCGCATCCCGGCGTAGAAAGCCAACGGATAGACCAGAACGCCGATTCCACCGAGCAACACCCACCAACGCGCCTGAGGGATCGAGAGTGCCCGACGAACCGAGGGCCATGTCAGCGCAGCAAGTACGATTCCACCCACACCCATCGTGAACGCTCCGATAGCGAACGTAGAGACATCGGGGGTCATGCCCGCCGCGACGACTCCGGTAGTCCCCCACATGAGGCACGAGACCACGAGAGCGAGAAGAGCAGAACTGGACATTTACCCCAGCGTACGCGCGATGGTCGCTACCAAGGCCGAAAAAAGCGGATGCCCGGGCTCGATCCCACACACCGTCGTTGCAATGTCTTCCGCGCTGAGCGTCGACCTCATCTTGTGGAGTTCGACGGACTCTTCATCGGAAGGTGCCTCAAATCGCAGTGCCGCCTCGACGACCTGCAGCAACGCGACCGGTGTGACTCCTGCCTCCGACAACGCCGCCGCGGGCTCGATGAGCCGTTCATGGCGGGAAAGCTTTCGGAGGGGTTGTCGTCCGACGCGGACCAACTCGTCATCAAGATCAGGATTTCGAAAACGCTCCAACGTGAGAGCCACATACGCTCGCTGATCGGTTTCGTCGATTCCATGACGTGCAACGAGCATTCGTGTCGTTTCGTCGAGTACCGCGTCGACAACAACGGCGACCGATGAGATCGCCAGCGCTTCCGCTATGTGTTGTGCCCCCGCGCGGAGTCCGAGATACGCAATCGACGCGTGCCCCGTGTTGACGGTAAGTAGTTTCCGCTCGATATAGGGCGCTAGTTTGTCAACAAAATGCGCCCCCGGAATGTGCGGTTCGCTGCCACCAAAAGCGGTTCGGTCGATCACCCATTCACTGAACGCCTCGACCGTGACGTCCAACCCTTCCGTTGGTTCCTGTATCGGAATGATGCGGTCAACCGCCGTGTTGGCAAACTGCGCGCGGGACATTTCAAGCTCCGACGCCGAACCGGCGACGAAAGATTTGAGTGTATCCGTTGCACCAATCGCGTTTTCACAGGCCATTACGGCAAGCGGGCGTGAAGCGTTTCGAGCGGCCAACCCCCGCGCAATCAACGGCGCAACGAACTCTAAAACACGTGGCCCGACCGCAGTTGTGACAATGTCGGCTTCCGCAATAGCCTGAATCACCTGGTCGGGGTTCTTTGCAGAATTCACACCCGCGAAATTGTCGACGGTGTGAACGATTCCGTTCGATCCGGTCTCGATCACTCGGTACGAGTCGTGTCCCTGAATCGCGGTAATCAGTGACTCGTCGACGTCGACGAAAATCACCCGGTGGCCCGCGTTGTGGAGAGCTAGACCAATGAATCCTCGCCCAATATTTCCCGCCCCGAAATGGACAGCGGTCATGAGGCGTCGAGCCCGAGACGGCTCAGCACGAAATCTGTCGTGGTCGCCTCGAGAAGTTCGCTCACCGCGGTCATGTCGCTGAAGACCGTGGCAATCGAACCGAGAACTTCGAGGTGGCTATCGCCCTTCCCCGCTATTCCGATCACGAATCGCACCGGATTTCCGCCCCAATCGATTGCGTCGTCATAACGAACGACCGAGATCGCGGAGCGAAGGATTGAATCCTTTGACTCGTTGGTTCCGTGAGGAATCGCGAGAAGATTCCCCATGTAGGTGGAAACCGAGGATTCACGCGCGAACATTGCTGAGACGTATTCGTCGGTCACCGCGCCGATAGAGACGAGAAGCGCCCCCACCTCTGCGATGGCCTCTTCGCGGGTTGTTGCCGTCCCGTGAAGACGAATAGTGTCTGTGGTCAATACGTTCATCGCGTGAATCCCCGGTTGTCGCTGACTTATGCTCGCTGAGCCCGAAGGGTCTCAACGACCTCGTCATACTTCGGAGTTGCCATGAAGTTCTCAACCGTGACGTGAACGGCGTCGGGCGCCATGTGGCGCGCCCGGTCCGTTAGTCCCGAGTGAGTAATCACGAACTCCGCGTCCGACGCCAAATCGGCAACAGCCTTGTTGATGACGGTAACGTCCGTGATGCCGGCGGCTTTCAGCTTGGTGCGAAGAAGGGTTGCCCCCATCGCGCTGGAGCCCATTCCCGCATCACAAGCGAAAATGACAGTGGTTGTGAGGTCAGCAGACATGTTGTACTACCCCTTGTTCGCCTTCGACTGAGCCTTGGCTGCAGCGAGCTCGCCACCCTCAGCCTCGAGGTCGCCCTTGCGAGTTGCACGGACAACGATGCCCGCGATCAAGAACGACACCGTCGCCGACAGGATGACCGAGAGGATCACACCGACGTAGGCAGTAGTGGGCGTCTGGATGAGTACGGCGAAGATCGAACCAGGCGACGCGGGTGCACGGAGGCCACCACCCAGAACCAGGTTCGTTGCAACACCGGTGGCTCCACCAGCGATAACGGCCACGATGAGGGCCGGCTTCATGAGGACGTACGGGAAGTAGACCTCGTGAATTCCACCAAGGAAGTGGATGATGATCGCACCGGGAGCGGATGCCTTCGAGATGCCGATGCCGAAGACGGCGAAGGCGAGAAGGATTCCGAGACCGGGGCCAGGGTTGGCCTCGAGGAGGAACAGGATCGACTGACCGTCCTTCTCAGCAGCAATGGTTCCAAGAGGTGTCAAGACACCGTGGTTGATTGCGTTGTTGAGGAAGAGGATCTTCGCGGGCTCGATCAAGAGGCTCGCGAGCGGGATCAGTCCCGTGTCGATCA
>Ga0214921_10011184_pt1 | contig 10953 bp, 10 predicted proteins | sample LL1505_MetaG_FD_177992 | JGI IMG/M metagenome (GOLD analysis project Ga0214921, IMG submission 177992) | Freshwater microbial communities from Lake Lanier, Atlanta, Georgia, United States - LL-1505 | ecosystem: Environmental > Aquatic > Freshwater > Lake | place: USA: Georgia | collected...
GTCATACCGACTTCGGATTTATAGATAGATCTTGAGTTAACATCAAACAAAAGTATAAGAACCAAAATCCTATTGACGGTGTCAGATAAAGCGTGCGATGAAATGAAGAACTTCATCGATAAATTAAAAAACAGGTTTCGTCTAGGCCTAAACGATGCGAAACCAAGGTATGTATGTTTAAAAAATACAGGAATAAACTATTATACAAATCTTAAAAAAATATGAAAAAGGTATTACTAATAAATTTAATCTTTAATTTTTGGGGACATTTATATTAGTTATACTTATGACAAATTTGAAATTCTTTGATTGGTACAAAATACATTTTATAAGGCCACTTTCGTGACAATGTTCAATAATGATCAGGCCTTTTCCATGAGACATAAAAACACAACAAAAATTTGTCACTCCCAAGTGCCTAATTTTACATAATATCTCGCAGATAACTCTTTTAAACATATCAATACATGGGGTATTGTCCAGAGGTAATTGTTTAACTAAACTTTAACATTCATAAGAAAAATTACAAAAAGACATAAAATAATATTTTTAAATTAAATTTAAATTTTTATTAGCAAGAATAAAGACATTAATTAGGTTGTATCATATACTAAAAAATAAAGGGATTTAAATTTATTATTTTTTTGATATACTTTTTATGGTTATAAATTATCGCTTAAATTTTGCGTAACTAAATCATAATATAAATACTTGTTCAAATCTTTTATTAACAATTTTTATGTCATAGTTCTTTAATACTAATTCTTTGGCATTTGATGCATAATTCAGTCTTATTTCTTCATTGTCGATTAAAAATGAAATTGTGTCAACTAATGCCTTAAGTGAAAATTCACTTAGAACTTTAGCCCAATTATTTTTTAATGCATGTTGTAAAAGATGAGTCTCTTGAGGTGCAAAAATTAAGACTGGCGTACCCGAAATCATGTATTCTGTTGCTTTTGTTGGCATCGATAGCTTGGCAAATTGAATACTACGCTTATCAAAATCCAAGGGCAAGAAAAGTATATCAGAATTCTGGAGCAATTCAGGCATTGCAGAATGAGGTACGGATTGTTTTATGTGAACAAATTCTTTTGTTCTTGTATCTAAATGTAAGCTATTCGGGGAAAAAATATGCAACTCAATGCGCCGCCCGAGCTGATTACGAATTATATCAATTGCTTTTATCAATAAGAAAATACTACTCGAATTTGCCTTCCCAATTCTTCCCGTGTATAGTATTTTAATAAGTTGACTGTTTTTGTGGATTGGGTATGTCTTGAAAGGCAGCCAAGATTCAACTTCTACAGGATTGTGAAAAACTTCAGATGTTTTTCCATACCTTTTTTGGTACTCTTCCTTCATTCCCTCAGAAATTGTAAGAAGTTTATATGATGAGTCAAGGACAGTTTGAAGCTTCTTTTCTATAGTTTTATCCCAGTATTTTTTCCTTAACCAACACCTTTCAGTAAGGGTCTTTGGCCAGTCATCCATTATATGGATAATTAGCTTTCTGTTCTTAAATTCATACAAATCATTGGTAAACTGAATTAGTTGTAATGTGCTTAACTGAGTATAAATATAATCAGGATTAAATTCTTCAACCCAATTGATAAACTTATCTGATAATTTATACTTCTCACACGAAAAATTAAGTCCTAACTTTTCTACAAAACTGTAAAAAAAATTTACAATATATCTTTTAAAAAATTTCGAATTCCAATTTGATTTTAAAAAATTAGATTTTTGCTGATTAAATCGTTCAGAAACCTTCCCTGAAGTACCTTTATCAGTGATTATTTTAAAAAGGAAACAAGAATCATCTTCCTCTTTACCGAGCATATAATAATTAGAGCACTTTTTAAAGTCACTTTTTAAGATTGATTTTGGAGTTGTAGCAACAGCCAATTTATCAGAAGGCCAATTCTTAAATAAATTACTTAAAGTAATCCCACCACCGGATTCTTTATGAAAAGTTTCACCTATAATCAATACTTTTCTCATTTTAAAACTTTATAATCGGAAATATTTAGGGTTTTAAAATTAAAAGATACTATACCTAAAAAAAGTAAAGACATGGTAAATAACGTATGCATAACCAGTTGACTAAATCCCATCATAATCAATACTGTAATGATAAGATAAGGAAATAATTTATAATTTTTTAATCTAAGATTCTTTGCCATATTTTGCGTTGAAGCATATAATATTAAAATATAGGAAAGCACATAAATAAATCCATAGCATCTTAAAAAATTTGTTATCCCATTTGGTCTATGCAATTCATATATATAATCATTTGTTTTAAATAAGACTGAGAAATCTCGGCTCCATCCAAAAAATGGTCTTTTAATAATATCCTCAAAATCAAGCATAGCTGCCCCAAACCTATTCTGAGAAATTGAAGCTTGATCGAGCTGCTCATTTATTTTCTGACCTAAAAAATCCAAAGTGAAGTATAAATAAATGGCTACTGGAATAAAAATAATAATAAAAATAAAATTTGATATCGTAAATTTATTAAGGAAATAAATTGCCATTACTATAAAAAGGGTAACGTAACCGGCTGTTGAAAAAGTTGTAGCCATTGTAATTAATAGAATTTTATTACGCCAATCTGCAATAAACTGCCTATAGCCTTTTGGAAAATTATTCATTAAGTTAAAAACTATAGCAAAATTTAAATAGGTGGCAAGGCCTCCGGCTTCCCATGTAAAACCTGCATTTCTGAGAATATTGTTTTCTGAAAAATATGCTGGGTCGAAAGTATAAAGTATAAATGTTGGAGTGCGATAATTATTAACATCCAAGTCTAATGGAAACATCGCTTCAGAATATATATAAAGGATTTTATATGTGAAGGGTGTTGCATAGGCCATCGCATACATAAGCAATGAAAGAATGGAAAGTGCAACTGTTATATTTACAAAATAGGCTAGAAAATTATGTCTTAAAATCTTAACTGTAAAGTAGGATACGGCAAAATATGAAAATACTCTAATCGTTGTTTTGAGATTATCCAGATTAAAAATTAAAGCGTGAATAAATTCAAATGAAATAAAAAATAAAATTATTATTAGTGCTTGGAAATCTTTCCTCGAAAAACTAAAAAACTTTTTACTGAGGAACGATAAAAATATTAGCAAATAAATTGCAATTTCAATATTTTTTCGTACAAAGGGGTTTGTGAATGATAAGATAAATACTAGCAGATGAAAATATTCTAGAAATTTTTCTAAATTTTTCGATCTATCTAAAACAATCATGATTATTTTATAAGTTTGAATTATGTTTTTGGAAGATTAAATTTTAATTAAGGGGTTTACGATAGAAGAAACTTTATTATCAAATAATTGCTAGAATAATGTCATTCTGACAATTCTATCGGAAGATTGATATTCCATAAAATTTACCCGAGCAAAAAAAATTGTACAACTAAACAATTTCCGCTATGTATTTTCCATTTTTTATTTCCTTATAAATGGATAATAAGTCCGTTACTACTCTCTCCTTGTAATGGCGTTTTAGGGCATCTTCTCTACCCCGTTGACCTAGGCGAATAGCTTCCAAATCATTTGTAGCAATTTCCATTATTGCGCCAGCCATAGCCCAGGGGTCACCACTTTGAATTAAAAGGCCGTTAATTTTATCGGTTATGAGTGAACCACTTCCGCCAACAAAGGTAGATATACATGGAACACCGAGTATCATAGCTTCACTTAAATTGTTAGGTGAATTTTCAATATGCGATGGCGTTACATATACATCCGTTTTCAGCAAACTTTCTACAAGGTCCTGTTCCGATAAATTACCCATGAGAACTAGTCCCTGATTCCGAAAATCACCTTTTGTTTTTTCTTTAGTAATATAATAAATCAAATCAGATTGGCTAATTCCTGCAACAAGCCATTCGCAGCTAAATCCAAATTCGTTTAATATTTTAAGAGCATAACATAAGGTTTCAAAACCTTTATAGAATGAATTTCCATTAGTTGTGTTAATAACAAATTTATTAGAAATTTTATTTTTCTTTTTTTTTCCATTCTGCTTTATAAAAACTATCACGTAATATTTCATCGTTATGAAAATATTTACTGTGCGGTGCAAGCACTCTCCTAATTTTCCTGTCCCAATCGGTTCGTCCTATAATAAACCGGACATTTGAAAGATTCATTTTTTCAATCAAGGCTAACTTCTTAAAAATAGAATATTCCAAATTATACATATTTATTTTTTTATGGTTTGCTAATGAAAAAAAGCCATACTTATATTTAAATAAAGACATTCTCTCAAAACCGCTAAGGAATTTATGATGATACACAGTAATATTTCCTTGTACTGAAACAACAACGGGTATTTCTGTATGAGGTATAATACACCCAAATAGATTCTCGGTTCCATGTATATGAATAAGATCGGGCTTAATTTTTTATATAATATCTAAATATTCTTTTAGATACTCTGTATTTGAAAAAAATGAACATCCAAATTTCCTAAACACATTTTTCCACAACCTTTTTTTTTATCTTTATAGGGTAATAATAAGATTCTTTATATTTAAATTTTTTATCATTAATAAAATGGAAAGCCACATGTATAGAAATATATTTTTGTAATTCTTGGTCGAGCGCTTTAAGCCATCCGCCAGTGACTTTTAAAATACTCGTCAGCATTTGCTGGTGTATTAGTAAACCACAATACTTTCATTAATGTCTATTTGTTGTATATACCAGTCGCATTAAATGAAATGAGTTTACTGTATTGAATTGGATATATAATTACAGGAACTAAGCTAAGAATAACATTTGACAACAAAACCCCTTCGATTCCAATTAGCTTCCCAAATTTTATAGAAAGTGGGACATTAATAACTCCGACTATGATTACTATAATCATCTGAAGCTTAATTTTCCCAATTCCATTTAAAAAATGACAAAAAATTCCATTCCATGTGTTTATTAATATCCAAGTAAGAGTGAGTGTAGACACCCAAAAAGGAACTATGAAATCTTTATTGATCCAAAATCTAAACACTGTGCCAGATGCCATCAACATTATTAATCCAAAAATCAACAATATACACCAGCCTAACATAAGTTTATTCATAATGCTTTTAATCCATTTGATATCTTTTTTTGTCCATGCTTCAGTAAATGCACTCCAAAAAGGCCCTATGACAATCATCCAACCCATCATTAATACACTGAAATATTTAAAGGAAACATTATAGGGTGTAACCATTTCAGGCCCAAAAAGATGTATAATTATTATGTTATTTGTTTGGTATAAAACAATTCCGGCAATTTGTATGATAAAAAACTGTGAACCTACTGAAAAAATATCCTTTGCTTTACTAAAATCAACTGATGAAAAGGAAGGTCTATATCTCTTATATTTTCCTTGAAAAAACCAAATTGATGCAATAGCAAGAACTAACGGAGAAACACCGCTATAGATTAAACCTAATGAAAGCAAAGAGCTATTACTAAACTTTGTCAAAATGTAAATCAGCAGCAACGAAAGCGATTTACCAACCAAATCTAACATAGAGCTTTTGGCTGTTTGCTGGTCTGCATTCAGTATAACAGCAATAAGGTTAAGCACGAAGGTTATGCCAAAAGTGGTAAAGACAACAAAAGCTAGATTGTTAAGCTCTTCACCTAAAATTGGGTCATCGCCGGCATTTAAAACAACATTCCATTTGATGTATAGGTTGGCAATATAAAAGGCGACTGAAAATAGTGAAATGATAATTATAAGAATCGCATAAGTTGTGCTTACATAGGTTTTTGCTAAATCATGATTCTCTTTTGCCAGTGCTTCAGCAAGTCTATTCTTCAATCCATTTCCAAAACCTATATCGAAATACCCAATCCATGCTACCAAAGAATTTAAAGTAATCCAGATTCCGTAATTTGTCTGATTAAGGTAGTTTATTGTAATAGTCATCGTCAATAACCCAACGCTTATATTGATTGCCCTAATTAAAAAACCTGCTGCAATATTCTTTTTAGCCCGATTTGTTCTCTCGTTACCATTCCCTAGGCCGACTAGGTTTTTAATTTTATGCGCAAATTTCAATTTAGTGAATAAAATTAACTAGATGTAAATCAAATGTTTTTTTGAACTTGGAAGATGCAAAGCGAGTCAAATAACACTGTTTTTTACAGATGCTCACATAGTTTAGTGTCGAGAATCTCAGAGGCATGTCCATATCAAAGTGTTACATTGTTTTTTCCGCTGATTTACACTATTTAACCTCTTTATTCATAGCCGGTTTATTTTCGTAATTCGATAACTTGTAGAGCCAAGTAAAAAATAAAAGGTTGAAAGTCTTAATTGATGAGGAATCAGTAATATGTGATTGATGACTGAAATTAGAGATTACAGATCATAATTTTTCACTCCAGACGGTTCGTTTAATGTAATCAGTATATCCCAGAATTATCCTAACCACCTTGTCTGATACATTTGGCATGGAATAATCGCTGACGGGTCTGAAATTTCTTTTGGATTGATTTGTCGATTGGGCCATCTCGTTTGCCACAATAGAAGATGCCGAGGTGATTTGTTGAGTATTCATGCCGGTTTCTTGGTACTTCAATTGAATTAGTCCTTGCAAGATACGTTCTGGATTAAGTCCAACCATCATCACACTGGCTTCTTCCATGGCCTCGGGGCGTTCGTGGGCTTCCCGGATGTTGAGGGCGCGGAAATTCATAATGGAGGATTCTTCACTGATTGTGCCGGAGTCTGATAAAACAGCAAACGCATTGATTTGAAGTGCGTTATAATCAGAAAAACCCAACGGCTTCATCCATTGGATGAGAGGGTTGAAATTGGTTTCACCGTTTTCCCCGGAGATTTGCTCGGCGTTACTAAGAGTAATTTTCTCCAATTTTTTACGGGTTCTTGGGTGTGTGCTGACAATGACAGGGTAGTTGTATTTTTCGGCGATTTGATTAAGCGCGGTGAGTAGTCCTTTAAAATTCTTTTGGCTGTTGATGTTTTCTTCACGGTGTGCGGAGACGACGAAGTATTTATCTTTTTCCAGACTTAGGCGTGTGAGGACATCGGAGGCCATTATCTGAGGCATATAGCGGTTCAATACCTCAAACATAGGGCTGCCGGTTTTGATAATACGGTCGGCAGGGATGCCCTCGCGCAATAGGTACTCTCGGGCAATGCTGCTGTACGTAAGATTGATGTCGGCGATGTGGTCAACGATTTTTCGGTTGGTTTCCTCAGGTACGCGCTGGTCGAAGCAACGGTTGCCGGCTTCCATGTGGAAGATAGGAATATGGCGCTTCTTAGCAGGGATAGCACATAGACAGCTATTGGTATCGCCAAGGACAAGAAATGCATCGGGTTTGATTTCTTCAAGCACTGGATCGATAGCGGCAATGATTAAGCCAATTGTTTCGGATGCATTTTGGCCAGCCGCGTTGAGGAAGTAATTGGGCTTGCGGATACCAAGGTCTTCATAAAAGATTTCATTCAACTCATAATCATAATTTTGGCCGGTATGAACGGTGATGTGTTCGATAGCTGGGGAAGCATCGAGGGCGGCCATGACACGCGAAAGACGGATTATCTCGGGGCGGGTACCGACGACGGTAAGTACTTTTAGTTTTTGCATAGTGTTTTTCGTGAATTGGGGCTGTATTGAGAAAAATACATTTGTATTTCCGCGAGAACTTTATTAAACTTCTTCAAAATAGGTATCAGTGTCTTCAGGATTGAAATGTTCGTTAATCCAAAATATGGTATATAAATCTTCTTCTCCAATATTGGTTATATTGTGGGTATGCCAGATGGGCATGTCGACAAAGCTGGGATTCGAGCCTTCAAGTTCGAAAGACATTACTTTTTCTGTTCCAATCCTGCGTAATTCAATCCTGGCTCTCCCTTTGATGACAGCGAAGCGTTCCGCTTTGCGGGTATGATAGTGATTGCCTCGGGTGATGCCAGGGACGGTGGTACTGAAGCTGACTTGGCCTCCACTGTTGAGTTTGACGGTTTCGACGAAGCTGCCTCTGCTGTCGGTGTTGAGTTTTAAGTGATAAGGGAAAAAACTTTCATGGTCGAGGTAGCAGAGAAAGGTGTTCCAGAGGTTACGTTCAAAGGGGATATCGAGATTGGGTATCATTCCTTTCTCAAAGTAATTAGTTTTATATTTTTCTAGTTTGGACAGTAAGTCGGAAACTTTAACTGTAGCAGTAAATTCAATAAATGCTGTATCCCTTACTCCTTTTTGCTCATTAGCAGACTTTTTTTGAATCATTTCGATGATTTCTGTTACCAACTCTCCAACATAAATCAAGTTAATTATACCATCCAATTCAATTTTTGGTGTTTCGTTGTGGGTGATTTGGTGGCAAAAGGTTGCAACCACTGAGTTGTAATAGGGATTTCCGAATGGGCCAAAAACATTGGGAATGATTAGACCAGTGAATTGTCCGGCATTTCTGAGCGCCCATTCCTCAAGAAGCTCCCGACCTATTTTCTTTGATTTTCCATAAAGGTTGTCGCGTTCTTCTTGGGTGGAGGAGGAAAATAGGATATGGGGGGTAGAGCATGTGTCTTCACATGCTTTGATGAGTTGCTTCACGAGGGCGATGTTAGTTTGGTAAATGACATCCGGGTCATGATGGCGATTCATGGCGGCTAGGTGTACAATGGCATCGCAGGATCTAACAAAGTCTTTTAGTTTTCGTTCATCCTTAAAATAAAGGTCTTCAAATGGTATGCGTTGAAATTTATCTGGATATAAGCCTATGCTATTGAAAAGATGGGTGCCAACAAATCCGGCCTGTCCTGTGATTCCTACTTTAATCATTACATCAGAGTAAAAATTGTTTAAATAAAAAAGATTGGCTTAACAATTTATTCTATTTATATCACTGATGCTTTATTTTCCAAAAATCATTTGGAAATCTGTAATCATCATTTTTTGAATCTTCCAACAGCATATCCGAAAAAACAATCATAGTTGAATCCGGCACTAAGGCTTTGAACCCGTTGACGCATCCGGGGGGAACAACAAGGATTTCACTTTGGAGATTGGATAGGATATGTTTTTTAATTAAAAGGTTTTTCGAGGGCTGTTCCCAATTGTCAATTCTGATCCAGTTAATCAGGAAACTGCCGCTGATGGGATAAAAGCACTTGGTCTCTAGTTTATGCCCCTGCCAAGCACGAACAATCGATGTTTCGGGATGAGTGATGGTGTAAAAGCGTTTGATGCCGTCAAGGTTGAAGTCGTTTACAAAGCGAACTATTCCTCGATTATCGCTGTAAATTTTCCCTTTTATAACTGACATTAACTTTAAACAATTAACACTAATTTATAATCTTCTATTTTTTAGTTGTTTTATGGCTCGGTTCAAATTGCAACCACTTTCCTACGGCTCATAAATACTAGTAATATCTTCGCCCAAAATATCCTTGCGAATAATAGAAAGTTTCATGAGCAGATTTTTCATTCCCTCAACATCTAATCTATGAGTGTTGTGCGAGGTATAATCTTCCAGTTGTGAGACATTTTTTTCGCCTTCGGAAAAGAATTTTCCATAGTTAAGATCGCGGTTATCTGCAGGAATTCGATAATAATCGCCCATATCGATTGCTTTCGCCATTTCTTCTCGATTAACCAGCGTTTCAAATAGTTTTTCTCCGTGGCGCGTACCGATAATATGGATTGGATTGCTAGCATTGTAAAGCTCTTTTAATGCAATGGCCAGCACTTCAACAGTTGCTGCAGGTGCTTTCTGAACAAACATATCCCCGTTTTTGGCATTGTTAAAAGCAAACCAAACTAGATCAACCGCATCATCCAATGTCATCATGAAACGAGTCATACTCGGATCTGTTATGCTAAGCGGTTTGCCTGCTTTTATCTGTTCAATAAAAAGAGGTATGACTGAACCCCTTGAGGCCATAACATTTCCATAACGAGTTCCTGAAAATACTTGGCCGTTTCTACTTAGTCCGCGACTTTTCGCGACCATCAGTTTTTCGCTCAAGGCCTTACTCATTCCCATGGCATTAATCGGATACACTGCTTTATCAGTACTCAAAACCACAACACTCTTTACGTTTAATTGAATTGCCGCATCAAGAATGTTTTCCGCTCCAAATACATTAGTCTTTACAGCCTCCAAGGGGAAAAACTCACAAGAAGGTACTTGTTTGAGTGCTGCTGCCTGAAAAACAAAATCGGCCCCACGCATGGCTAATTCAACAGATTGCCTATCTCGTGTATCGCCTAGGTAATACTTGATTTTTTCGTTTTTATAAAACAGCCGCATATCATCCTGTTTTTTCTCATCTCTTGATAAAATACGAATTTCGCCAAAAAAATCATTGTTCAGGAATTTCCTAAGTACAGCATTCCCAAATGAGCCGGTGCCACCAGTAATCAACAAAGTATGATTATTTTTCATTTTATATTTGGATTATTGTGCTATGAAAGCGAGTTCATGTTAAGACGGTTTAAAAATTATCATATTACTTATAATTCGTGCGAGCCACCCCCCTCATATCAACCCATACCTTGGACTTTGCGGCCAAGGTTTGGTAGGGAAGATGGCTATGGTCCGTGACCACCACGACAGCGTCCGTTTGTTGGAGTAATTCGTCACTTAATTCGGAGTGATGTATCGGCAAAGAAGGAATGTCGGTATGCCCATCATCAGCGATCACGGGACAATATGGATCGTGGTATTTTACGATAGCGCCTCTTTGTTGGAGAATTCGTATGATGTCAAGAGCGGGGGATTCGCGCAAGTCGTCAATATCCTTTTTGTAGGCAATGCCCAAAAGAAGGATGGTCGAGCCTTTGAGGGATTTACCCTGATCATTCAGGGCCAGGGCTACCTTGTTCACCGTGTATTCCGGCATCTCCCCGTTGATTTCCGAGGCCAGTTCGATCATTCGGGTTTTGAAGGAGAG
>Ga0214921_10011185_pt1 | contig 10953 bp, 22 predicted proteins | sample LL1505_MetaG_FD_177992 | JGI IMG/M metagenome (GOLD analysis project Ga0214921, IMG submission 177992) | Freshwater microbial communities from Lake Lanier, Atlanta, Georgia, United States - LL-1505 | ecosystem: Environmental > Aquatic > Freshwater > Lake | place: USA: Georgia | collected...
TACACTTCTTGTACTTTGGTTTTTAATCTACTCATACATCCTCCATTAAAGTTGATTATCAAACGATGAGTACTCACCATTCAAGATAGCAAGTGCCTCATGTATAGAACCCGTAGCATCCTCTACATACGGGTCATCCACTACCTCTTTCAGATCACGCAAGGCTATGCCTAGTAGTTCCACTACTCGATTTGTCATTTCCTGATTCACGATTTCTCCTTGGGTACATAAACGGGTTGATCCCTATGCCTATGGTGTTTAGGCACAGGATATACAGGTGCTACTGGTGGGACTTTCATACTGGTGCAAACATCTTCCGACCCATCCTCATGAAGACATTGAAAGCAGTCTGAACCACAGGATTTAAATCCTCATAGTTTTCCTGAATGTCCTGCAATGTCTCAAGCATATAGGGCAAGCCGTTCTCATCCCTGTAATGCTCCAGTATTTCGATTGCCTTAGTGATATCCATACATCCTCCTATGCCATTAAATTTGCGTACATATGTTCGATGTCCTCATCGGAATACTTACTGAATCCACCTGAAGAAAAGAACTTAACTACGGATTGAACATTCTCAAAGGTAGGGTCACCTACGAGCCAGTCAATTTCATTTTGTACTAACTGCGTTACCATCTCTAGCCTATTCATACATCCTCCTGTTAAATGTGCACTACGAAACCTGATACATCCTTACGAGCCGTACCCTTGGCACGAAGTCCTACGATTACACCCTTCGGATCATCGATACGAGCATCATGCAAGTCACCATCAATGACCTTGCGATTCATGAATGTGACGGGTAACTCTTTGCCATGGAAAACTACTGCAATATTGGCATCGGTAGTCTGTGCCACTTTGATCTGATTCTTGTATGTAGGTACACCAGAGTACGAGAATGTCAGGTGATAATTCTCAGGTGTCTTACCTAAGCGATTGGCAAGCTTAGTGTAGTCATAGAACTCGATCTCAGGGAAAGCCTGTGGAATGCCCTTAAAAGCCATGCCATTACGCAAACAGGGTTGAAGCTCCCAAGATATATCCGATAGGCAATTAAGCCTTACACGCAGGGTTTTACCCTGTTTCTGAGCCTTCCTGACCAGTGCCTCTAACTCCAGTACCAATAGAGCCTTGAAAGCTACAGGATTATCCATCCAAAAATCAGACTTACGCTGTCTGGCATCCCGTACATTGGGGAATACACCACGACCTGCATTTCTAAGGCATGCATCCATGCATCCTGCGGCTTTGCTGCCACCACATATACGATGATTGGGCATGAGTGACATCTCGGCATAGAGATAGTCTTCACCAGTTACGGCATTGGTTTTCTCGATCTTAGCGTTAGCTACTGTGGATAATAGTTGCATATAATCTCCGATTAAGTTAGTGACGAACATTCGACAGTACCGCTTTAAAACATTTCCAGTATCAAGCCATAGGGATTGCCTTGTAAATAGGGACTTTCCCTAATACTATGTATTAAGCAGAGCCAATTCGAGGTAATCAAACTCTGGTTCAGCGTATGTAATAGATCCGTCATGCTCAAGCTGAGACTTTTCAAACCATGACTTATAGTCATCGGATTCGATAGACCATTCCATGACATACTCACGGCAATACTCGTTATCCCGTGCAATGTCTGCACTAGATATGAGACGGGCATACTCAGCATTGCTGAGATTGGCAGGGGTATTGCGGATCTTGTACTCTGATCCACCCTTGTACTTCCATCGCTGTGGGCACACACCTGTGCCATTCCAATCGTGTGCACCATAGTTTTCCATGTATTGCGTTTTGACTACGAGGATCATAGTTAATCTCCGATTAAAGTTGATGTGATGGGGTTAATCTTCGCCTTGATAAAGGCGTTAAAGGTACTTTCGGTGAAAGGGATGAAGCCCTTAGCCTTTGCATATTGCAAGTAATCGTAATAGGTTGGCATGATTAATCTCCGATTAATTTAGTGTCGAACATTCGACAGTTACTCCTTAATTTTCTGTTCAAACATGTGCCAGTCACATCTGGGCACAATGACTACTTGCCCTTGCTCATCCCTGAACTCATTCAAGCTATCATCCAAGGCTATGCCTTGTTCATCAATGTATTGGAAATGTTCGTATGCCCAATACTCATCGTCTGAAATTTCATTGAAAAAAGTATCCATGATTTTCCTTTCGTGAAATGGATAGCCCTGTGCCACATTTCCTTACACATCACATGGCAAGGATGTACACATCATGAGGCACAGGGCAAAAGCAAGATCTTGACTACAAATGGGTAGTCCATAACGCCAAAAGCCCCGTTAGGGGCTAATGGATGTACTGCAAGTAAAGCCGTTAGGCTTAGGCTACTTCGGATTCTGCAAGTAATAGCGTAGCTATTTCAGCAAGACTAACGCCATTAGCTTTAGCTAAATGGATGACGGCACTAGCAATGCTTTCAGCATTATCACCTGCAATTTTTACTGTCGAAGCTTCGACACTAGAACTAGCTTCGCTAGAATCAGAATCTGACTCAGTAGCTTCGCTAACAGTAGCTTCGCTATTGGCAGATTTTGCCTCTTTACGAAGTAACTGACGGAGATAACTAGCGGAACAAGAGTTAATATCTAACTCTTTTACTTTCTTCTGGACAGTAGTCCAGTTTTCAGCAAGCCACATCGAATCGGAACGATCTTGCCGTGACATCTTACCTAAAGCCGTAGATTTTAGGGCTTGACCGAATTCCTTATCGGATTTACCGATAATGCTACGAAACTCTATTAAGAGTTCACCGATACCCTTCAGCTTTTCAAGCTGATTGCGTTTTTGCTTGACGATACTGTTGTAAACAGTAGCTTGATGCTCAATGGCTTCGCCAAAAGTGTGACCTTCTTTGCCATAAGGACGATCTAAGATCGCCTTAAACTCACTGGTCATCTTCGATGACTTAGCAAGTTCAGCTTTGCTGTGTTTTTTGTCAACCTTCGGTTTAAGCTTGCTGTCTACCTTAAGGGTAGAAACCTTCTGATCAACCTTTGGTTGAACCTGTTGTTCAACTTTGTTGAAGAAAGCTAAGTTAGCTACTTCGTTAGCTAATAGAGCGGAACGGATTGATTTTGCCATGATTTTGATTCCTTTATTTAGGTTTAACTTATTTACAAGATTGGGAATATATTTATATCCCCTTTCACTTTCAGTTAAAGGGTAAATATATTCCCGTAAATAAGATTAAACCTATTTTGCCGAGACTCTAAAAGTTAGCCTTTAGGCTAAAGGGAAAGTTTGACCGATGGGAAAAAGTTACGTAAGTAAAAGTTTCGTGCCAACTCTGCTTTTTCCCCTTTTAATATATTTTTAGATCGTAGATCTAGTTCGGCATTAAGTCGTGCTTGCCCTTGGACATCACGGAAAACCAGCAATTTTGGTGACGAAGATTCGACACTAAACACCAAAGGTGAAAGAGGGATTTGTGATAACACCAAAGGTGAAAAGAGGAAAGCTGAGATACGATTTGTGGGACACTAAAAGTGTGGGGTAGAAAGTGGACTGTACACCGCCCCGATGTCCTTTGGGACAAGCTGAAAAACTGCCTAAAAATTAAGCACTTTTTGTGTTTGTACTGATATGCTATCAGTTCAGGTTAGATTGTAACCCATTGTTTCTGTTACACATTAGTGTAATGCCTCGGCTATCTTTACGCTATGATGTCATGACTCGTGATTGCACAAGCGATCCTGCACGGCTGTGGGGGCGGGCGAGTGCCATGCGGGGGTATAGCGTTATATGTATATGGCTTTATACACAGATCAGGTATTTAGATAGGTTAGTACACACTAACAACCCTACACTTTAACCCCTCCACATACAACCCCACACGTTAATCCCTACACGAGTACTGCTGTAGTTAAGATATTAGGCTATGGTGTATAATCGATTCTGAAGGGCATAGGAAGCTCTTAGAGGCATTTAAATGTGAAGTTGGTATCTAGGTATCACTTTCAGTGAAAACAGCATAGCGGAGCTTTAAAGGACCGGACCTTTGGATTACATGTAAGTGTCATATATGTATATCCATACAGTATATGTAGGCAATACAAAAAATAATACTTGACAAAAGTATCAAAGTACGGTTAAACTACGTCTAACAGACACTCACTTAAAGTGATAACATTTAAATGTAATAGTTAAAGTATTAAAAACATATAAGTATAAATACACTTAAACTATAAAACACTTATAAGTATAAAAACACTTATAACCTATCACTTAAAGTGATACAGTTAAATGTAACGTATTGTATACATTTATCCTAGTTTATGTACACTTTGTAACATTACCTTTGAATGACACTTAAATGTAACACTTAAAGTGACCTACTAAGATAAAGTTACGTACCAGAGAAGTCTAGCTTCCTACCCTGTATTTAAAAATAAAAATAAGCAAGGGTTGACAATGCAACAAAAACAAGTAAAACTGTATGTACCTAAAAAAAGATCACGTAAGAAGATCCACTTGCGTGATGATTACGTACTGGAAGATTTCTATACCGCTGTCAGGAATAACAGACTAGACTCCATACATGTACCCCACAGTGACGTATTCTTTGTGAAGTATGCCCTTGAAAATAGAACAGGGAAGAAGTTTAAACTGAAGGATGTAGAGGCAGCAATGAGGCTGGAGGGTTGGAATGAGTCCAGAGTCCTAAAACCACAGAGATATAAATTTACATGATTAAAAAAGGTAAGGAAGAGTTTGCTGGCTACAACAAGCCAAAGAGAACTCCTAGCCACCCAACCAAGTCACATGCTGTACTGGCTAAAGAAGGCAGTACAGAAAAGTTAATACGCTTTGGACAACAAGGTGTATCAGGTGCTGGTTCATCTCCCAAGACACCAGCTGAGAAAGCAAGACAAAAGTCTTTTAAAGCAAGACACGCTAAGAATATTTCAAAGGGTAAACTTTCTGCTGCGTATTGGGCTGATAAGGTGAAGTGGTAACAATTATTAATTTTTAACTTGAAGGATTAAGCATATGGCAATCGCACGTTTTCTAACCAAGCAATTGGAAAAGATGGACAAGTCAGCAAAGAAGATGGCTGGTTCCCCCGGCTATGATGAGGACACCTTAGCTGCTCAGAAAGAGTACGCTAAAGAGCAAAAGATTGAGAAGAGCAAGAAGCTCAGCAAAGAAGAAGAAGCTGCTGCCGATAAAGAGGCATATGCATCTGCTATGGGTAAGTCTAAGACTGCTCCAAAAGGTAAGCTTACCGAGAAAGAGAAGAAGCAGTTGCAAGACGAGTTGAACATGTCTAAGGGTGGATCAGTCAAGAAGAAGAAAACCATGGCATACAACAAAGGTGGTATGGTTATGGCTAACTGTGGTGCCTCCATGAAACCTACACAAAAGGCTAAGAAGTAATATGGCTACCAATAAGTGGATTCAAGAGGCTATTAAAAAACCCGGTGCCCTTCGTAAAGCACTTAAGGTAAAAGAAGGTAAAACAATCCCAGCGGCTAAATTAGAAAAAGCAGCTAAGATGCCGGGTAAGATGGGACAACGTGCCCGTTTAGCTAAAACACTTAAAAAGTTAGGAAAATAATATGCCAAGCAATAATCCCAATATCTTTAAACGTGCCTATGAGAATGTAATGGGTACCCCTGAGCAGAACAAGAAAGCCAAGGAAGAGATTGAGAAGTACAAAGCTTCTAAGGCTAAAGAGAAAGCAGCAGAGGAGGAAAAGAAAATGGCTAAAGGTGGTTCGGTTAAAGGCAAGGGCAAAGTTACAAAGTCTGGATCTAAAGCTGCTAAAGCTGGTAAGGCTCCTATCCTAGCAATCATGGTCGGTGTAGCTAAACCAAAGACTAAGATGGCTAAGGGCGGTATGAGCAAAGCAAATGGTATGAGTAAGAAGAAGTGCTGATATGGCAGTCCAAGACCAGCTAGAAGTACAAGCCTTAAGTAAAGAATTAACTGCTCTTAAACTAGCATCACAGGGCAGATCTGCTCCAGATGCCAGAATTACTAAGCGTATTGCTGCCTTAGAGGACTTGATAGGTCGTAAGAAGACAGCAACATTGAGTACTCCAAATGCAACATACAAGAAGGGTGGCATGGTGAAAAAAGCTAAACCAGTAAAGAAGATGGCACAGGGTGGTGCAGCCACGGATAAGAAGATTGCCAAAGTAGGTAAAGTCATGAAAGAGTTTAAAGAGGGTACACTGCATTCAGGCAAGAATGGTAAGGTAGTGAAGGATAAAGGGCAGGCAATTGCTATTGCTTTATCTGTTGCTAGAAAGAAAAAGTAATCCATGACGATTACGTATTACCCTAATTTATTGGGGTCCTCCACCGATCATAAAACCTATGTAGGTGAGTACACCAGTAAGGGAAGATTAGAAGTATCTAATGCACAGACTGTTTTTTTCAATACTTTTCAATATGGTATTGAGACAGATGTGTGGGATACATCTACAGCATCTGGGGGTACTGCTGTATTTGATAGTTCTTTAAGTGCAATTGTAATGGGTGTTACTAGTACTTTAGGATCTGAGACTATTAGGCAGACCTTAAATTGCCAAAGGTATATCCCTAGTAGGCAGTCGGAGTTAACTTTTGCAATACGTTTACAAACTCCCGTTGCAGGTATACGAAGAAGATTTGGTTTATTTGATGGAACAGATGGTCTTTACTTTGAGGATAATGGTGGAGATTATGCTTGTGTATTATTATATAACGGGACTGCTAATAGAGTTTCTAGATCTTCGTGGAATGGAGATAAGCTAGACGGCACAGGACCTAGTGGTTTGACCGCAGATCCTACAGCATTACAGATCGTTTGTATGGATTATGAGTGGTACGGTGCAGGTCAAGTAAAATTTAGTTTTATTATTGATGGAAAAAAAGTATTAGTTCATTCTTTCAATACAGCCAATAGAAGTACTTTACCGTGGTGTAGGACACCATTCTTGCCAATTCGTTTAGAACTTAAAAATGTAACAGGGGCTGCCGGAAGTCATTACATGTGGCAAGGCTCTAATTCACTTTTGATGGAAGGTAATACAGAAAAACTTGGCATTGGTCAGAATTTACTTTCCCCAGTAAGTGGCACAACATTAACAGCAGCTAATACGTTTTACCCAATAATTAGTATACGGCTAAAATCAACAGCATTGGGTGGGATTGTTTTACCTACTGCTTTTCAAGCAGCTACTTTAGATAACACTAGTATATTTTTTAAACTTGTTCGTAATGCAACATTGACTGGCGGGACATGGGTTGATATGCCAGATACAAATTCTTTTGTGCAATACAACATAACAAGCACAGCAAGCAGTAGTGGTACTACTTTGTTCTCTGGTTTTATTCCTTCTAATAGTGGTGGCACTATTACGGAACTTGATCCAAATACACTGTATCAAATAGGAAGACAATCTATGGGAACAATAAGTGATACTTTAACCCTTGAAATTGCGGCTACTGTGGCTAATAAAGCAGGGATAGGTAGTTTAAACTGGATTGAGCAACGATAGTATGCCAACTAAGAACAGAACAATTAGCAAAGTATTGACTACATCAAATGCAGATTTGTATGTCGTACCAGAGCGTTGGAATGCAGAGGTGTTTAGTATTTTTATTACGAATACCACTACCGCCTCTAGAAAAATATCGCTAGAGTGGTACGATTCTGTGAATAGTACTTGGAGTTATCTGATGAAAGATATGCCTTTAGTACCAAATGGTATTATCCAAATAGAAGAATCGATGTACTTAATTGCAACGGATAAGATTCGTGGACTGGCTGACGCTAATACTAGCGTTACTGTAACCTTTAAAGTACTTGAGGATTTTGCTACGGCACTATAAACTATGGCTACTAAAACTAAATCAAAAGTAAATGCTGCAGGTAACTACACAAAGCCTGAACTACGCAAGAAAATAGTATCACAGGTAAAGGCTGCAGCGACTCACGGTACTGCTGCAGGTCAATGGTCAGCAAGAAAAGCACAGCTAGTGGCGAAAAAGTATAAAGCTGCTGGAGGAGGATACAAAGGATGAGTAAGTCAGCAACACATTATCTACCTAACGGTAAAGTATATACAGGCAAAATGCATAAGTCTGGGTCTGTCTTAATGACGGGGGAAAAGCATACTGCTAAAAGCCAGAAGCTTAGCCACACCCCACCAAAGAAAGTAAAGAAGTGAAGGCTCCACAGAAATCCTTAAAGGCTTGGGGTGAACAGAAATGGCGTACTAAAAGTGGAAAACCAAGTTCTAAAACCGGGGAGAGGTACTTACCAGAGGCTGCTATTAAAGCTCTTACTCCTGCGGAATATGCGGCAACATCAAAAGCTAAACGAGTGGGCAAGGCAAAAGGTAAGCAATTTGTTGCACAACCCAAGGCAATTGCTAAAAAAGTAAAACCATTTAGGAAAACATAATGAGTAGAGAACTAACTGAAAAGCAAGTTAAGTTTCTAGAAGTCCTGTTTGAACAAGCAGGCGGTGACATTCTACGTGCAAAAGAATTGGCTGGGTACTCTGATAATAGTCCAACAACCGATATCATCAAGGGACTTAAAGAAGAGATCATGGAACGTACCCAACTTTATATGGCACGTAATGCTCCTCGTGCAGCTATGTCACTTGTCAGTGGTATGGTTGACCCGACAGAATTAGGATTGCGTGATAAACTAAGTGCTGCTAAGGATCTGTTGGATCGTGTTGGTTTAGTTAAGACTGAGAAAGTACAAGTCGAAGCTACCAATGGTTTGATGATTCTTCCACCCAAGGAAAAAGATATAGAGGAGTAAGTGAATGGCTATCCGTACTACAGTAGGTAGATGGATATTGCCACAACCGAAAGAAGCAGCAGAGAAGGGGGAGTATGTACCAATCCCTCGTTTGAATAGAAGACAAATACCGTTTGGGTATAAAGTATCGGATCATGATGAATTTTTATTGGATCCGATTCCTGTAGAGCTAGAAGCATTAGAAAAAGCTAAGGAGTACTTAAATCGATATTCGTCTAGGCATGTAGCAGCTTGGCTTACTAAGGTAACTGGCAGATATATATCCCACGTAGGATTACTGAAACGAGTAAAAGATGAGCAGTACAACAAGACAAAAGCTTCTACTCTCCGAAGCTGGGCTGCAAGACTCAGACACGCCATTGAAGAAGCCGAGAAATACGAAAACAGGCTCGGCAAAAAAGTCTACAAAGACAAAGCCACAGCCAGAAGTGGAGACGAGTGCGAAGAGTACTGGTGATGATATACATGTTCCCGATATTACGGAACAGAATATTATTTTTAAACCCAATTCTGGACCACAGACACTCTTCTTAGCTGCACCAGAACGTGAAGTATTGTATGGCGGGGCTGCCGGAGGTGGTAAATCGTATGCGATGTTGGCTGATCCACTGCGGTATATGGGTCATCCCCAGTTTAGTGGATTGCTTTTACGTCATACGACTGAGGAATTACGAGAACTGATTTGGAAAAGTCAGGAAATGTACCCAAAAATCTATCCCGGCATCAAGTGGTCGGAGAGAAAGATGCAGTGGGTGGCTCCAAGTGGGGCTAGATTATGGTTTTCATACCTCGATAGGGACGAAGATGTCCTCCGTTATCAGGGTTTAGCGTTTAGTTGGGTAGGATTTGACGAGTTAACGCAGTGGTCTACTCCATTTGCATGGAATTATATGCGTTCTCGTCTGCGTAGTACGGCACCAGACCTGCCAATCTACATGAGAGCTACTACAAACCCCGGTGGACCGGGACATGCATGGGTTAAAAAGATGTTTATTGACCCATCAAGGGCGGGTAAAGCATTCTGGGCTACAGATATTGAGACAGCACAGGTAATGTCTTACCCAAAGGGGCACAGTAAGGCGGGGCAACCCCTGTTTAAGCGTAGGTTTATACCTGCAATGCTGACAGATAACCCATATCTTGCTGAGCAAGGTGATTATGAGACGATGCTGCTGTCATTACCAGAGCATCAACGTAAGCAATTGTTGGAGGGTAACTGGGATGTATCAGAAGGAGCAGCATTCCCTGAGTTTAATCGCACAATACACGTTATTGATCCGATGGACATCCCTAAAAGCTGGGTTAAGTTCAGAGCGTGTGACTATGGCTACGGTTCTTACTCAGCAGTTGTCTGGTTTGCTGTAACTCCAGCAGAACAACTGATTGTTTACAGGGAATTATACGTAAGTAAGGTATTAGCCAAGGATTTGGCGAATATGGTACTGGAATTAGAGCAGAATGATGGAACTATTCGCTATGGCGTACTTGATTCATCGTGTTGGCACAAAAGGGGAGACACTGGTCCATCCTTAGCTGAACAAATGATTCAGCAAGGGTGTCGGTGGAGACCAGCAGATAGAAGTGCAGGTAGTCGTATTGCAGGTAAGAATGAAATACATAGGCGATTACAGGTAGACCAGTTTACAGAAGAGCCAAGATTGGTTATAACTAGCAACTGTACGAACTTAATTGCCCAGCTTCCTATCATTCCTTTGGATAAACATAACCCAGAGGATATTGATACGAAGTCGGAAGACCATTTGTATGACGCAATGCGTTACGGTATAATGAGTAGACCAAGAAGTAATTTGTGGGACTATAACCCCTTGCATCAAAAGAGTGGTATCCCTATTGCAGATCCAACATTTGGATATTAAAGGTAAAGAATGGCAGATAAGAACCTGATCGAAGACGAATCCATTAACTTAAAAGATGTGAGCAACATCAACGAGGAAGATCCTGTAGCTGCTCCCATTGTCCAGTTATTAATGGAGAAGTACAACAAAGCAGAGACAACAAGACGCAATGACGAAGAAAGATGGCTACGTGCTTATCGTAACTATCGTGGCTTGTATGGTCCTGATGTACAGTTTACTGAGGCAGAGAAGAGCCGTGTGTTTATCAAGGTCACCAAGACTAAAACACTGGCAGCGTATGGTC
>Ga0214921_10011186_pt1 | contig 10952 bp, 10 predicted proteins | sample LL1505_MetaG_FD_177992 | JGI IMG/M metagenome (GOLD analysis project Ga0214921, IMG submission 177992) | Freshwater microbial communities from Lake Lanier, Atlanta, Georgia, United States - LL-1505 | ecosystem: Environmental > Aquatic > Freshwater > Lake | place: USA: Georgia | collected...
AGTATCCGAAATTAATCATGAAAGCTTTAAGGACCATATCCTCACATTTGATTCTGACCCTACGTGGCATTCGTTTTCAGGGAAGAAGACGCTAAAGGAGAAACTAGATAGTATTGATCGTGATTTGGGGCAAGGCACAAGTACTAATTTCTTCAAGGCGTGTATGTGTATTCTTGATAAGATGAAAGAGCATAAAGTACCTGTAGGAGAGGAGCCAGAGGACCTAATTGTTCTAACTGATATGGGGTTTGATGGTACTAAGCAATATGGCTCTGATAAGTGGACTACTCAGTTAGAGCTTATTCGTGATAAGTTTAAAGAGGCGAGCAATCAAGTATGGGGTGCTGGTGTAGGTTGGAAGGTTCCGCGAATTGTAATTTGGAATCTAAGTGCAAAATATACTGATTTTCATGCTAAGGCCGACCAAGAGGGTGTTGTACAACTATCGGGTTGGAGCCCTAGTATGCTAACTGCTCTACAAAAGGGCGGAGTACAAGTAATGACACCATATCAAGGAATGCGGGTTGTTCTTGATGATAAGAGATATGATGAAGTCCGCAATCTATGGAATGAGCTACACGAGTGCCATGAACCATAAAACGACTTAAAGATTTATTCTAAATATATCGTAGGCGGGTGATGAGACGCCAAGGGGGGAGCTAAAAGATAAAAACTAACTTCACTAAGTATATGTATTCATACAGCAATATTTTATAAAAAAACTGAATATTTTTTTACAAAATGAATACTGCTAAATATACTTAATGAAGTTAGCATCTTTTAGTCAATAAAGTTAGAGGCAAACTAACTTTAATAAACATATTGTATTCACACAGCAATTTTATAAAAACTCTTTATTTCGTTTTACAAAATGAATACAGCACATTTATGTTTACTAAAGTTAGAACCTCTTATATCAGAGATATTTAGTATCTTTACAGCAAATTACTATTATTTTTTATTAATATGGATACTGCTACAATACTCTGATAAAATAGAAAAACAAATAAAAAGTGGTTATAAGCGGTATTAGCAGTTACAGCGGTATTAGCGGTAGTGGTAGTGGTAGTGGTAGTAATAGCGGGAATAATAGCGACAGTGACAGTAATCGTAGTAGCAGGAATAAAAATAGAAAAACAAATAAAAAGCAGGAATGTGATTAGGGTGTGATTTTTTCCAAGACCAAACAGCTTTCCAAGATTAGATAGTGTTTCCAGTACTTATAATCTATCTCTGATAGATTATAAATGATAGGACCTATAGAGACCTATTTATATAGCTCTAAACCCTATATTCGTCTATGAATGTACTGCTTTTTAGACTTATTCTAAAAAGCAAAAATAACTATTGTTGGATTAGATTTTGAAAATCTAAAAATGAAAACAGTACATAACACGGAACAATACATTCGCGCTTTTACATCATTGTAGAATTTATTCTAGCAATGGGCTAACATCTGTACTAACTATTCCACTACTTAATAGTAAAATTTGTAGTAAGTACATCTTGTGGTATATTACAAAGGCAAAGACAACCAGTCATTGATGGAAACATACAGCAAACAATTAATAATAATGTGTCCTTTATTATTTAACGGCATAAAAGCGATAAATATCTGACTACAGTTATTTATAGCTACCTATTATAATGATGTATTTGTTGGAATAATCAATAATGGGTTGCTTATCTATTTTACTAATCCCTCTTACACTTCTTTAAGTGTAAGAGGGATTTTTGTGCTTTATTTATAAGAAGAGAAATGTCTAAGCAGGCGACCAAGCCTTTAGCGACCAAGCCTTTAGCGACCGAGTCTTTAACAGATTCTGATTCAGATACTTCAGTTCAAAATGAAATCGTCGAAACAAGACAATTTACTGTTGCAGTTCAACAGGGGCAGCGCCGTCGTGTTATGAAAGGAATGACATATAATACCGATGAAAAACACGGTTATATATATTTGGTTCGCACACGAGAATTTAAATCACTTAACCAACAAATCTATAAAGTCGGTCGCACCTCTCAATGTCCTGATACACGTATTACACGACTTCATAAATATACAAAAGGCTCTGAAATCTATTTGATTCTACAATGTCATATTAATGATGTAAGCCTAATTGAAAAAGAAATACTTGAACAATTTTGCTTAAAATGGGATCCTGGTCCAGATGGTTCAGAGGACTTTATTATTCCAACTTCTCGAGAACTAATGGAAGCTAAAAAAATTATTTTTGATGTTATTAGAGTCTATGAAGAAAAAAAATTATAGAATTATTCAAAATTAATAGCTCTACTTAACCAATCCCTATATACATTTTTTATTTCTTCTATATCATTTAAATAATGTCCATTCATACCAAGTTCTCTACTTTTCTGATTTCTTTCATATCTTTTACAATATTTTTCAATTAAATATTGCTCTCCTAAATAATTATAATGTTTCAATAAATATATTTTATCACTGTATAATACATTACCGTGTGCAGTAGCTGTATGTGCCCCCCACCAATATTCCATATTAACATCTGGATACTTAAAACATATTTTTTTTGAATATCGTTCATCATACACACCTTTTTTAATTTCAAATAAATTAATATCACTAAAATTAATAGTATTTGATTCTCCTACCATATTTACACCATTCGTAGTTATAATTGTTTTACCCTTATTTTCTTCATTTTCTAGATCTACCTCTGTTATATTTAACCATTCATCCATATCACACATTATTACCCATCCATTAGTTACATGTTTTTTCCAAATATGACTTCGAACCCATATTAATAATTGCTCGTCTTGCTGTCCATTAGAATCATATTTTATAATTTTACAACCATTCTTCTCTGCTATATCACAAGAACTGTCTGTACTATAATTATCTACTATATGTATAGTAGCATTTGGAAAATTAGTTTTATAAAAATTTAGAGTATGAGGCATCATCAATTCTTCATTATAGCATAATAAAAATATATCAACTGTCATTTTATTATATTATAATATAATTTCTTTATATTACGCTTTAGAACGCCATTGAGTATCACATACATTACAAATATATAGAAACTTCATATTAACCGCGTCATATTTTAGGTAAATCACATCTTTTTCTTTTCCTGAAGTATTTGTAGCACATCCAGAATTGGGACACTTAATAGTATTAACATGTGGAAGAGTCGGGTCTTGTTTAGTAAATTCATTCATTAGAATTTTATATCCCTCTGAAGTCTTCTCTTTCAAGTCAATTTCAAGAATTAGACCGCCTTTATCCTCTTGTTGATAACCACAATTGCGGCAAATACGTCGGAGTTTATCCTCATTTTGATCGAGATACATGTAATATCGGCAAACTTTACAGAAGTCAGAGTCCTTCATTCTAATCAGCCTGCTATTATATGCGGAGCTCATTTAAATCAATTTTGTTTTGATCGAATATTTAGTAGCCTAAACTTTTAAATTAGTTTTATTATATATAGTCTAATGAATTCTAAGCTTATTTTACATAGCCCTATTGCCATTAATTATGCTAAATTCTTAAATCACCATATGTTATTAGGAGTATTTGGAAATAAGACAGAAAATAAGGGGGCAAATTATTTTCAACACGATAATTCGTATTTAATACCATATAGATGTAACAGTATTAACAATAAAAATAATTTAATTATAGGTAATTTTGTATATCCAATGTGGAATTCTATTGAAACAGTAATTTTAAATAGAGAGACAAAATTTAATTACAATTATATTCTGGGAAATAATTTTACACTTGAAATTACTCCTAAACATTTGAAGAACTATCATATTTATAATGAATCTGATGTCAGTGTTGATAATATGGCATGCCAAAAAAAATATCGCATGTATCCTAATAAAATCCAGGCGTTTAATACAACCCTAGAGCCAAATTCTATATTATTATTTCCAATCCATAAAGATGTGGCAGATGTACTTATACAAACAAAACTTCTGTAAATTGCGTATAATTACTGATGCTTTTCTATTAAATAAAAATTGACTTGTAAAAAAAGGGATGAGTAGTCGTATCACAATGCCTACTGTCACAGAAAACTTTATTGAAACACCTCTTGGCCTTTTCATTGACTCCCATCGAGTCAATGAAAGGGGCGAAGTATCCTTTACGGGTATGGGAACTGTTAAAGGTAAAATCTTTGTAAAAGATGATGAATACCCTACATTTCTAGATCTTCTCCATGATTATCTGTTTGAACAAAATAAACGTCCGCTAAATCTTGTTGAACAACGACGACCCGACTTACTCACTCCTATTCTCATTGACCTTGACTTTAAATATAACGCAGGTCAATCTCTACATAGAACATTTGATTTGACACATATTCATTCGTTTATTCGTACATATACTGAAAATATTACACATTTCTATAAATTAGACAAAAACTTGCGATTCTTTATTACTTGGCGCCCAGCGCCATATGAGGAAAAGAAAACTAATAGTCTAAATCGGTCCATTAAAGACGGTGTTCATATTCATTGTCCAGATTTAGTACTACATTCTGAACATCAACAAGTATTGCGACATCGTTCTTTAGAACTTGAAAATCTTACTAAAACCTTCAATAATACTGGATATATTAATGCCGAGAAGGACATCTTTGATGAAGCAATTGTTAAGAAAAATGGATGGTTCTTCTATGGAGAATCTAAACCTGATATTCACGCATATACACTTGCATCTGTCTATGTTTACAATCCTAAAACTAACATATTTGAAGAAGAAAGTATTGATAACTATAACTCTAGACAGCTTCTAGAGATTCTCTCTATCAATTATAATCTTAATATTGATAGTATTTCCTTTAGGGAAGATACACATAATGAATGGAAGGAACGTCATGATTATTGTACAGGTAATAGACGTGTAACAGAGCATAGTGCTCCTATTAATGTTCCAATTATATCTGTAACAACTAATAATATTCATGTACAATTGGAAAAAGACAAAAAAGACATCATTAAACGACTTGCGGTTGAATGTCTTTCTGGAGAACGTGCTTCTGGATTTCAATCCTGGATTGAGGTTGGTTGGTGCCTCCATAATATTGACCCATCTGAAGAAATGTTTCAAACTTGGATGGAATTTAGCCAGAAATCCCCTAAAGCCGGCCAAAATAATACATCGCAATTATTGCGCGATTGGAATCGCGGATGGGGGCGCTCTATTTATGATAAATGCTTCACGCAACGCTCTCTTCATATGTGGGCCAAAGAAGACAATCCTGAAAAATATAAAGAAATTATGAAAGAGAGCTTTATTAACTTTGTTGAGCGCGATGTTGATACCACTCATACCCACATCGCACGACTTATGAAACGCATGTATGAAAATACATACTGTGCCGCTGTTGATGCGAAGAAGGTTGATTGGTATTATTTCAATAGCATCTGTTGGAAAAAACTGCCACAAGGCATTGAACTCCGTAATAAACTTACGACTGAAGTAGCACAAGTTATCGCAGATAGTCGCACTAAACTACGTGAAAGAATCTTGGCTATTGGTGATGATCAGAAAACATCATGGGAGAATGAACGTCTTAAAATTCTATTTAATGTTGAACGCTCTCTATATACTTCGGGCTTTAAAGACTCTGTTATGAAGGACTGTATCGGTCTCTTCTATGAAGAAGATTTTGCACATAAACTGAACTCAAATCAGTACCTGGTAGGATTCAATAATGGTATTATTGATTTACATGCGATTCGTACAAATGCAGCGGGTGAAAATGAATACTATGTTAATTTCCGCAAAGCTGAACCGAATGACTTTGTAACATTTATGGCTGGACGATATGTTACTAAAAACTGTGACCCCATTGATTATGTGGAGTATAATCCGTTAGATTATGAACAGGCGCCTATTCACGCAGAGATTGATGATTTTATGACTAAAGTCTTTCCTAAACCTGAATTGCGCAAATATATGTGGCGCAAACTAGCCTCTTGTCTAGAAGGTGCCAATAAAGAGCAAACCTATGAGACATGGATTGGTGTAGGTGGCAATGGTAAATCTAAACTTGTGGATCTAATGTCTATGGCTCTAGGCGACTATGCTTCTTCTCTACAATCTACTGCACTTACTCGTAAGCGTCCTGATTCTGGCGCAGCTAATCCTGATATTATGGCTATTCGCAATAAGCGGTTTATCTATATGGCGGAACCAGATGACAGAGAACCACTTAATACTTCTCGTATGAAGCAATTTACAGGTGAAGATGATGTAGAGGCACGTGGTCTATTTGAGGATCAAACCAAGTTTAAAATCTCTGGTAAAATATTTATGTTGTGTAATGCTTTCCCAGCTATTAATACGATGGATAGAGGTACTTGGCGACGTGTTAGAGCTATTCCATTTGAATCTAAGTTCGTTGATCCTACAGTTGAAGAACCTAGTCCTGAATCTAACATTTATCCTCGCGACAATCAACTTGATGCCAAACTTACACGCTGGCGGACCCTATTTATGTCACGCCTAGTACATATTTACAAGACTGAATATCTTCCCTATGGACTTGGTGCCATTCCTAGTATTGTAACACAAGAATCAAATAAGTATCAGGAGTCATTTGATTCTGTTGCTAAATTTATGAACGCACGTATCCGTGAAATTCCTAAGGGTGGATATGAATCTAATATTAAGGATATCTTTCGTGTATATAAAAACTGGTATGAGTCAATTGGTGGTGGCGTTGGTCGCAAATTATCTCAGAATGAATTGTATAAACGTCTGTCAGATAAGTGTGGTGAGCCATCTGATAAAAAAACCTTTAAACAAATGCGTTACTTTGAAGATGATGCTGATATTGAAGAATATGACAAAACATTAAACTCATAGAGTAAATTACATATTATATTTTTTATGTTACATTTTTTATGTTATATAAAATAGAAGCATAAATAGAAACATTGATAAAAATATACTACCAACAAATGCCTTACCAAATGCGAGTAATTTAAATTCTGATGTAATTGTATAAATATAAATAATTGCGATAATCATAAAAATATATGATATTATCAAAATAGCTAAAGTATAATCTTCAATAAAACGAAGAACTCTTTTTGGCTGTGGTTCAGGAACACTATCTTTTACATCTACAAAATCTCTATTTGAACGTTCAATAATTGCATTTCCTTTTTCAACCTCCTTTGATATTTGGTCTTTTTTCTTTTTTAACTCATCATTACGACTTTGAACCTGTTTAGCTATATCATTATATCCAAACTGTCCAAACATTGTATCACCCATTACTAACGAGTCTCCCGTTGTTCCTGACAGTGTTGTAATATCTTGTTGTAATTTAAATGTATTCTCTGCAAAATTGGTATTTCTATTTAATTCAATAGTTGATGTACAATTATTAATTTCCCCATTTAATGTATTAAGACCGTTTGGTGTTGATTTACAAACAGATGCTTTTAAGTCTCTATCATTCGGAATAGTTCCAGATTGTGACATACTATTATCACTCTGATATAATGTTTTGTAAAATTATATCAAGGTGTTATCGAAGTGTTATCGAAGTGCTATCGAAGTGCTATTGAAGTGCTATCGAAATGTTATCATATTTTAATAATATACTTCTGACTATTTAGTTATTAAAATTTATCATGGCGGGGCATCCCTATTGTGTTATATTGTTATCCTTAACATTTTTAACTATATCTTGTGCTACAGAAAGTTCAGCATTATTTATATCCTTTTTTATATCGGACTCTAATGAAACTAAGTTTAGATTTTTAGTTATATTATTTAATAATACATCTTTTTCTTGACTAAGGTCATTAATATTAGGACATAATGGAATTGGAATTTTTCCATATTTACCTTCAAATGTACGTCTATTCCAATATCTATTATTTCTCCAAATATTTGTAAAATTAGCACGATATATTATGATTAATATAAAAATTATAATTAAAGGTGCCGCCAAACTACCACACAGGCTTCCACTAATTAATCGCATATGCCATAAAGCTGTTAAAAGAATTAATATAGATAATAATATAAAAAGTGATGAAAATACAAATAGAGTATCATTTTTATTACTAACAGTCCATTGATTCATTTCATATTTTCGCCCAGATAAATTCTTATTGTCTGTAACTATATTCGCAGATTTTTCCTGTTTATTATATATTTGTGTCTGAATTTCAGCCAATTCTTGATTACGTTTATCAAGCAATAAAATAGCATCGTGAGCCTGTGAGGCAAGATTTAAATCTCCGTAGGCTTTTTGAAACGTTGAATCTTTTTGTTTAATAACATCCTCATAAATCTTATCTTGCTGACCCTGTAAAAATTGTTGAAGCTGCGCTGGATTTTGTTTTAATTGACCTGCACCAGTAGCCAATTCTACATCTTGAAATAGTTTTGTATAATCTATAATCTGATTATGATTAGACATATCCTAGTTCGTTTAAAGAAATTAGCTTAGACCAATGTACTATATTTGTTTGAAATATTCTAATCTCTTGCGGATTTATAAACATATACTAATAATCCTAGTGCTACAATATTTAAAAAACTATAAAGCCCTAATAAATTATTAGAGTATTTAGCTTTTTGCTCTGTAAATTTTACCATTTGTTTATTTAATTCTGTGGAGGCCTGATTTGATGAAATTACTTTATTTTGATATTGTAATTTAAGTTGTTGTTCTTTATTTTGTTTATCAAATGCCTTAACTTTATCATCTAATTCAGAAGTTGAAGACAACATATCCTCTGTAACACCGTTTATGATTTGTGTTAAATCATTTAATTTTTGATTTAATTCTTGTGATGATGTTAAATAGGATTTAATAGTATTCTGAACATCATCTGTATTATTAATATAGCTTTGGCCTATTGTGCTAAAAAGCTTTTCAAGTGAATATTTGTATCTTGATTCATAAAAACAATACTCTGCTTGTATATTTTTCAATAATTCACTCTGTTTCTTCATGAATAAATCAGAATTGCCGACCGTGAGTGTCGGAATAACTCCAGAACTTTTTAAAGAACCAATAATAGTTTTAACAATATTTTTATTTAATATTTTATTACTATCTCTATCCGAAGCTCCAGGCATTTGACTCGGTAATAATCCTGGGATATTGCCATTCGAATATATCTGATTTAATTCTGTATCTGTTATCGTTGTTTTAAGACAAGACATTCTACTATATTTACTTTACTTTTTATGCTTAATTTCCAAATACGCCCGCGACTTTTAATGATAAAAATAAAATTACAATTAATGCCGACATTAACAATGAACCTAATACAATTTTATTAGTAACAAATTCCATTGCCATATATAAAATGGAACCGCTGCTTACATCTGTTTCTAAGGACGGCATGCTCATTTTGAATATTACAAGTCCTATCCCAATAAATAAAACTGAAATTATCCATAAATAAGGAATTAATCCTTTTCTTATAGGTCTATCCAATATAAATAGTTGATGACGTGTTACATCTGTATCGCGAGACCGGAGTAACTTATCTCTAGTAATTGAGCTTTCAACGTCAATCTTTATTTCTTCTTGAATCTTTTCTAAACGATTAATTTGCTTCTGTAATTCTCCATTTTCAGTTAATAATCCAGACATATCAGTATCTTTGGCATTATTTCTTAAATATAATAAAATATCATCATTTAGTGATGAATATCGCTCTTTTATATTTTCAGCTCTTTGTGTAAGATTAATAACGGTATTATAGTCTGAATTACTATTTGGATCCTGACTTAATCCACCTTTTGAAATATAGTTTCCAACTGCCTTATTTAATTCCGTAATTAATGCCTGAACATTCTCTTGAGAAAGCTCATCAAAACGTTTTTGGAATTCAGCTCTTTTTTCAATCCAAGATGTCATTGCTTCTCCTGGTAATCCCAAGGACAAAATACTGTGGAAAAATATTAGCAAAGCTCCTAAGGGGCTTTACTAATATTATTTTAATTACTATTATTTATGGCGCACATAGACGATACATAATTGATTCACCAGCAGAAGAACTTGGGCGAGTAATCTTTACAATATCACCTGGTACTGCTCCAATACACCGTGCAATTGGATCAACGTGAAACTTAATTTCAGGAAGCTTTGTCTTTACAGTAATATATAGCGAACTCATTAGTTCTGGATGATTTTCAGGTGGAACAATTTGATGCTTTGGAACAAGCACATGTTTCATAGGATTAATTACTATCATCTCAATACTAAAGAATGATACACGTAACTTTCGTCGCTCCTTCTCACCAGATTCTTTTAGCTTCATATATTGTTTTAGAGCTACTACATGATGCGCGTCTGATACTGGTCCCATCATCATTACAATTACTTCTGTATTCTCTGTATCGGCATCATCAATATCATTAAAGAATGTATCTAGCTTTTGGCGACTAACATTGGCATATCGCACATCGCAGATTTTACTTTCATCATCTTTTTTTGATACCTTAAAACTTAGACTTGGAAATGCAGTTGCCGCAGCAGTAGCCTCGGCCGGAGAGAATTTACGATACTTTTCAACATTATAACCTCTATCTTCGAGGATATCTAGCAGTGTTTGACGACTGCGGTAGACATTGTCAATAAATACAAAGTTATCGTTCATTTTCCTAATCAACACGTCTGAATTTTAGGTTGTCAATTTTCTATTCAAGTTTTGTAATTGTTATAGTTCCTCCTGACCCTCCTCCTTCCATTGGTGTATATCGTGGTTGCGCTGGACCCATCTGTCCTATTCCACCCATTCCACCCATTCCACTCATTCCACCAAAATTCCTATATGGATTTCTTCTTACTTGGCGACCCATTCCTGCTCCCATCATTAATCCATCCGCAGCCATTGCTTCTGCATCTGTTCTTACAGTTATAACTGCTCCACCACTAGGAACTTGTGGCCCTCTTACAAGTCCTTCT
>Ga0214921_10011187_pt1 | contig 10952 bp, 11 predicted proteins | sample LL1505_MetaG_FD_177992 | JGI IMG/M metagenome (GOLD analysis project Ga0214921, IMG submission 177992) | Freshwater microbial communities from Lake Lanier, Atlanta, Georgia, United States - LL-1505 | ecosystem: Environmental > Aquatic > Freshwater > Lake | place: USA: Georgia | collected...
ACTTCATCAGCGCCTTCTAGATCGCCTTCTTCATCTGAAGCGCCTTCTTGGTTACCCATTGCCATCGATATAGCGTTTTGGATTATATCCGTTAGCATATCAACTGTGAGTTTGGTAACCTTTTCGTCGCCTGTAGCAGATTCTTCTGGCATTTCTTCTGTTTCTTCAGTTTCTACTTCTTCTTCTTCGCTTTCTTCCTCTTCTTCAGCTTCCATGTAAGGTTTTCCGCCCTGTGTACCTGGAATGTCTTTTGAACCTGCACCATATGCAGTGTCTTTTCTGCTAGTAGATAATGGACTGTCTTCTTTTTCATCTGACATCGGTCCAGTGTAGCCGTGTCCTTCGCCTTCTTCTAATTCAAGTTCAGCGAGGATTTCTTCTAGAGTTGCTTCGTTAACATCATCAGTTTCTGCATCACTTATCTCTGCCGCTGCATCTACCATTTGGTTTTCATCTTCTTCAAGATTTTCCATTTCAGACAGCTTTAGACGAAACATCTCTTGAATCTTAGGAGCGAAAGCTTCTTCGATGACTTGTTTTGCATTTGCCATTGAAATCGCTTTCAATTTTTTAGCATCAGCAATAGCTTGTTCAAATAGGTCTTTGTTTGCCATTTTCGTAAATAAATTTGGTTCTGGGATTGCTTATTAGGGTGGGAAGCAATATAGTGGAGTTATGTTTCCGGATACCGTATTGGGACGGTATATATTCATAAATAGGCTCGTCTATACTAAAACAGCTCCTTTATCTAAAAAAAATCCCAAGCTTACGGGCCTGGGTGTGTTTTTGCATTGGTCTAAAATGCTCAACGGAGTGTTCCTAAAGGTAGCACACTTATATTGATATTACATCATCAAGGACTTAATAGCTGGATATGCATTAACTATTGTCTCATCTCCCTTAGCTAGCGTCTTTAATGCTGATAGAGCTCCTTTAAACCATTCGGCATGGTTTAGCTTGTCGATAGCTTGGGAGCCATATCCTGCAGCCATACTGCCTATTACGATAGCATAGATACCCTTGGTTACGAGGTCTAGTGTTTTAGGTTCCTTAACAAACAGGCTAAGTACTCGTCTGATAGGCGCTTGAAAGGCCTTTTCGTTATCATGAGCCCAGTGGTGGATTTTTTCGGCAAGATCTTCACCTTTTTTCCATTTCAATAGCTTGAATAGCTTTGCTGAGTATTTTGAAATGAATCCTATAACAGCGTTAGATGTCATAATAGCGGCAATAGCGCTAGTGATGACTGCTTCATCGAGCTGTTTTGGATCTTTTGATTTTAACTCTTTTTCTATAGCTCCTGCAATTGCACTACTGGCAGCCATTAACTCAGCATCAAATGCTTCTTCATCTGGAGTATTTACGTCTTCTACAGCTTCGTTATACTCACTCTCTGTTAGGAGTCCAGCTAGGCGCTGCATTCTTATTACTTCGTTAATAGGTTGTTTCATTCGGAATTTATCTTAGGCAACAGATCCCTGTTTGTGTACAAATTATTTCAGATATCAATTGATTTGCTCTTGTGTATTTGCTAGCTTGTTGTTGAGGTTGGTAGCTTTCGTTAAGCCCGCCTACCGGCTGTACAAATGCACCGAATGTTGATGGCGTTGAAACGAAATCCCAGCATATTAACTCTAGATCGTCTTCTACTTGAACTAATTCTTCACTCAACGGTCTAACAGATCCCATTGCTCTAGAAGATATCCCTACATTAATACCATTCATGAACAGCTGCTTGAGTATGTTTCCAGATGGAGTTGGTAGGACTTCGAATTCGCCATAAAGTTCATTACCGTTCCACCAGAGCTTTGTAATGTTATGACAAACATTTTTAAGATTAATAACACCGGTTTCGGGGTGATCCAGCTCACCAAGAGCTCTTTTTTCGGCAATAGGTCCTTTAGCGTATTTTTCAACCTCTGTCCTTAGTGACTCTCCGTAGACTCTTTTATTAGCATTCGGTCTGCCTATACACTGGATCAATCCGGAGACGATTAGGTTCTTGGTGGGATCGAACCTAACTTCTTGTAGCTGTTGAGGGAGCGGTTTGAAGGGTAGGTATTCTATTAAGACTTGTTTGTTCATTAAACGTCTTTTTTAGTTCCAGTCTTAGTATCGACTACTGTGATTTGATCGCCGGTTTGTTTCTCTAGATCTAGTGCTTTTTTGATGACATCTTGCGGATTTTTTCCGGATACTACAGTCGCTCCTGTAACTGTCTGGCCTACTGCTCCCTCTTTCATACCTACTTCTTTTAAAGCCTTTTTTACCTCTGCCATGATGTATTCTTCGAGCTTCTTAAGCTTTCCTAACGTTTCAGGATCGATTATCGGATCAGTAACACTCTTAGGACGATCTCTACTAATTTGGCCAGGTCTAAATGGTTTACCTGCTTTGGCGCCAGTTTGATTTGGTTGCTTTAATATCTTTGGATCTATATATCCCATCGTGCCCTTTTCGTAATTTGAGTCTGCTTCTTGCATTAATTCAACACCCTTTGGAAGCTTTCCATTAGACTTCATAATCTTAATACCGCCCATTGACCTCTTACTTGGCTTCATCTCCTTGACACCATCGGGTGATTTAGAACCTTTTTCTTTTTTACCAAGATTGGTCTGTGTATTTGATTTATCAGCAGTGAAGCCTTTTATCTTAGTACTTCCATCTGGACCTACTTTCATCTCTTTTGGCTTTTGAAGCATGTTTGTTCTCTTTTCAGTCGTCATAGAGATCTTATTGGTGTAGTAGGCTGGATCTTCTTGAAGATTTTTTAATGCTTTTTTAGTAGCTTTAGCTAAAGTATCGGGGTTAAAATGATCTGTAAATGTATTTGGCGTTGGAAGGTATTGCATACCCATTTCCATCGTAATACCTTTTCTAAGCTCGTAAGGATTTACTCTGTCAATTTCGTTAAAGATGCTATATAGATCTTTGCCGGTTACTTTCTTATAGCTTCCTTCAGATTTTTCTGCAGCTTCTTTTAGCGATTTTTTACCTTTAGGCTCTTCATCTGATTCAAAAGCTGTCGGGAATTGCTTCTTTGCATTTGCTTCAATCTCTTTTACTGCCTCGCCTACTGTCTTGAATTTGCTGATATCTATTTTTCTAAAAACTTTTAGAGCAGCTTCTAGCTGTTTGCCATCGTGCTTGCTCTCAAGCTTTGCTTTAACTTCTTTTTCACTAATTTCTTCTTTAGTATCTGGCTTGTGCTTTTTACTTGATTTAGCTTCGGGTATAAAGTCCTGTTCAGCACCTTTTTCCATCTTATCTTTAACTATAGCTAATTCAAGTTTTAAAGCTGTTATAAATTCAGATGGCCAGTCAGGATCATTTACTGCTCCAGTAATTTCTCGATTAGAAATACCAGCTTTCTCCATCATGTCAGCAACAATTTGAAGTGCTTCATCATCACTTGTAATCGATGGATTAGCTTGTGCAACTATCTCAGCTGCTTTTTCTGCGTTTAGTAAGCTACGATCGATTCCTTCATTATACCGGCTCAATATAGCTTCTTTTAAGATTCTCTTATTCTTAAGAATCTTTATAGCATCTTCAAAATTATTAGTTGCGGTAATGTAGTCAGGGAATGTCCTGCGTACATTAGTCATAAAATTCGCCTTGGATATTTTGCCTTCAAGGAGGTCGCGGTATTGTGCGGTTATGTTTCTCATAATAATAAATATATTATTTTCCTTGACCGCGATAGTTTTTTTCTTTGCGGTCGTGTCTATTTTTTGATTTAGATGCTTTACCTCCTTTTCTTGTTCCGAAGGTTGTTTTATTTGTACCTGATACTGTTTTTGCCATTATTAAAATTTTTTAAGGTCTTCCTATATAGTCGCTTATTAATGTGTGTATATACCTTACAACGTCACCTTCATCAAACCCTTCGGTCTCTAATTCATTTTTAATTTCATCAAGCTCGTCAAGTATAGTTTGTAGGCGCCTTCTATCTACTAATCCGTCCATTCTTTCTATAGCTTGAGCTGATAAAGTCTTACCTCCTGCACGGCGTTGACCATAATCTGATACAGGTCCTTCACTTGCTTCTTTTTGAAAGTAAGGCCCTATTTTATTTTCACTTACAAATTTTACGTAGTTAAAATTATCTGCCATGTTATTTTAGTTTTTTAGCTTGTATGTATGTATGCTTTATCATCTCCATTATGGATTCAAGAGCTCTTTCAGTGTGTGTGTTGTACTGCACACTATCATCTCCTTCGCTAATCTCTGCCCTTAATCTACCGGTATACTCTACTAGCCTATCTACCTCTATTAGCTTTTTCTTAATCTCTTTTATAGCTTTGTGTAACTGTTCTGGAGCTTCTCTTTTTGAAGTCTGATTGCGAAAGCGGGCATAGTTTTCGTTTAAGTCAACGGGAGATAGCTTGTCTATTATTGTGTTTATTTGCTCATCATAGGGATCTGCAGCTATAATAAAATTTAATATTTGTTCTTTAATCCTATCATAAAGCTCTCTATTTTTTTCCCTAATAGCCTCTAACTTCTCTTGCGTTGTTTTTAGCATAGATTCATCTAAAGGCTTTTCAGCTTCACCTTGACTACTTAGTATGGTGTCAGATATTGTTTTAAAATTTACTACAGCACCTGTACTATTCTGTTTTATAGGTCCGCTGTATCCTAAGTGGTCTTTAAGATATTTCCCGAGACTATCGCTAAAATGTAAGACAGGTAATTGCTTACCTAATTTTTTCTCTAGGAATACTATAAATTTTAAAATTGCAATCCGATTTTCATAAGCAGTCATTACTGAATATGATTTATCTTTATGAGCTTGATCTAATGACCCTTGTACACGAGTTAATTCTTTAGTGTTAGTTTCGATTTTAGATCTATCATATGGCTCTTCCTGGAATAACTGCTTATAGTCTATCATTTTAGACTTACGGTTAGGTATATGAGGGGCGGGAGTGTAGTCCTTTTGTTCAGTACTTACCTCCGGCTCAATCTTAATGTTCGGGTCTTTAGGATTTATTCGCGTAGATGTTCCGTTTACGGTAAAAACAGCCATATCATCCTTGTAGGCTACGAAATCGCCAGTAACAGTAGTTTTCTTACCATCTTTATTAGTTGTTATACGGTAGGGTATTCCTCTGACATAACTATCTTCTTTAAGTGGCTTTTTAAAAGCTCTTGGAGTAGCTATTGGCGGATTTGATCCTTGGCTCGGGCCTGCTCCAGTGCCTGTGGTAGTCATCTCCTTTATCTTATCAGCAATCATTTCTTTGATTTTCTTCATCACTTACCGGCTTTAAGTTCTTTAACTAATTCGTAGTACTGCATTAAGGATAGTAGGTGATCGTCTTTTATAGCCTGGCGCTCGGTGAGAGGCTTTATTAGGCTAATAACTTCTTTTAGTTTTATTTTGACTACCTTGTCTTCTACTTTTTGCAACTGCTCTGCAAGCTCTTTGCGAACTTGGCTGATCTTAGCGTTTAAGTACTCTTTAAGCTGTTTGGTATCTGATACGTTATTGATGTACTCTTTAAGTATCTCTTTTTGATCCTCGCTTAAGTCTGCATAAGCTTCATTATATTTTTCAACAATCAGCTTATAGGCTAATATTCTGATATCTTTATCTTCTCTGACAAACTCTTCAGCTGCTTTCTTTTCTACCATACCCCTATCTATAGGTTCTTTTGTGATCTGTTCTAAAAGAGTTAGTCTATTACTGATAAGGTTATTTGCATCTACTGGATTCTTTAACCTAGCAGCTTCAAATAGGGTGTATATCGCGGCAGATACTTTATAATTACTTATCTTAGCCTTAAAGAAGTTTTCGACATCGTAATGTCTTTTGATCTCTTTTATTAGAGCGTACTTTTCTTTATTCAGTAGATCAGTATCAAGCTTTTTGCTCTCCTGGATTACAGTATTGATAAGGCTCTCAGCTTTAGCTTCTGTAGTTACTGGTGCTTTTAGTATAGCGTTGTAGAGGTTGTATTCTCTTAGAAGTTCAGTATCGCTAGAAAAGTATCTTTTTACTATCTTAACTGCTTTCGAATCTTGATTGCTTATCATATCAGAAGTCACTTGCCTGATAAGTAATTCAAATAAGATTCCAGTATTTTTGAATTTACTGTGCTTTTTTATAGTGCTCATATGTTTTTTAGTATGATACTACTTATAAATAGTACGGATTAGTCAATATCCTTTAGAATCCCGTCCTCATCTAGTAGATTTGGCTCTTCAAATAAGGTTACTTTACGGTTACTTGCTATCTGGCCTAGGGAATTCTTTATGTTATTATAGACTGCTCTAGTCTGAGATGATTCTAAGGCTAAAGGAGAGTTTCCTTGGTAGGTAGATCTCAGTGTACCGCTCTCTCCACTAGCTGGTTTAGCTTTCATATCGTATGTTCCAAGCCTATCTCTACCTAAAGGATCTTTAGGTGTACCGATAAAGGAGTTCTTAGCTTGAGGTCTACCAGGCACTCTTACAGGCTCTGTAGGATTCTTTTCGTTATAACCTACCGGCACTTCAGCAGCAGCGGTATAGTTAGCGTTTCCGCCATATAGACTAGCGATTTGGTGAGGGGTACCGTAGGCTTGTCCAGATTCTAATGGATCATTCCCCTCAGATTCAATCTGATCATATCTAAACTTACGCTTCTTATCTTCTAGAATTTGTGCTTTAACATCATCGAGTTGATCCTCACTCAATTGGAAGATTCTGTCATAGATCCAATCAGTTGGGAAGAGATTTGTTTCCATCATCTGTCCTGCTAGATCTACCTTCTCTTTCATTAAAGCTATCCTTTCTTGATCGTATATAATAGACGGAGTAGTTAGATTTAATTCGAAGTTAACTAGCGATTCGTCTTGATATCCCTGTGTATAAAGGTGGACAAGCGCTATTTTTGTCAATTCGGATAATACTATACGTTGAATACGTTCGATGGTTCTTGCAAAGCGAATGTCTTCTGCTGCAAGGGTAGCCTTACCGGTGAGGTCTTTCTCATAACCCATGAAGGCTTTTGGTATTTTCAGTGCAGCAAACAGCTTATCTCTTAGGTATCCAACATCTTCAATACCGTTATACTGTAAGCCAGGAACGTTTTCAATTCTGGTTGCTGTATCGTTACCTCTTACTGGGATGAAATAATCTTCCAGCAGGTTTTGCATGTTGTATTTTAGGTTATACTGCCCGGTTTGTGGATCTACATAGGGAATCTTTTTCATCTTAGAAATCATTCTCTGCATGTAAGTCTCAACTTCGTTTGGCGGAATTGCACCAACATTTACGAAGTAAGCTCTCTTATCCGGAGCACGTACAATACGGTGAATCATCATCGCATCTTCCATCAGAACCATTTGCTTGAAGATCTTCCTACCTGGCTCTAAGTATGAACGTCCATAGGGAAGGTAGTTAACATCTCCTAGTAAACGAAAGTGAGCCATCTCATAGTTCTCAAAGTACATTTCGTCAGCAGATGACCCTAATAAGTTAGCGTACGTGCTTACATAGCCGCTAGCTCCTGAAGCTACAGCGGTGGGGTCGTACCTAAATTTTACATAACTTGGGTTTCTTAAATCAGTTCCTTCTTGTCTTACTATAGTATAGGAGGAGAACGGAATAACGTTGTATATTCCTACTTTCTCAGCAATTTCTAGCTTTAAATAGAAATCTCCGAATTTGGTCATATTTCTGATCCAGGACCATAAATTGAATTCGATATTCAAGACATCGTAGAAAAGGTTATAGAGTATCTTCTGTATGTTTTCATCAGAAGATCTTATCTGCAACACCTCTCCTGCTTCATTCTTAAGAGTACATTCATCAGAAATAATATCTAAGGCAGAAGCGATGATAGCGTCTGTATCCATAGCTTCATAATCAGCATAGAGCTGAATGCGCATGGACTGATAGTTCTGAGTTGTATTAAGGTTGTAGGCGTAGGAGTTAGATGTAGTGTAGACTCTATTGAACCTGTCTATAAGAGCGTTAGTTTGCAGTACACCGGCAGTTTGGATCCGATCGACATCCATAACTTTTACCTGATTCCCACCAACGTTTCTAATAATTACATCGGTTGAAAACAGTCTTTTAAGATTGCTAAACAGCCCGCTCTTTTCGTAAATAGTATTATCTGCCATTGTTAATAAATATTATATTGTTATAGTAACCATTTTATGTCTTCTTTCTGTCCGTACTGATTATCCATCTGCCAGGGTACTACTCCACCATTCATAACGCTGGGTTGGTATATTTGATAGCCCTGGTTAGATTTACCCATACCGCTTAAAGCAGCTCGGGAGAGATCCTGTCCTGCTTGTTGAAATCTTAGAGTTGTATCTCGTAAGAAGAGCCCTGTAGCCCAGGACATTACCAAGTCATCGTTATAGTTATCTTGAGCTTGTGGTTTACCGTTTTTCCAAACAAATGTCCTTAGTTCTTCAAGTAATCTCTTAGACTGTATTGTACAGGAGCGCTCTTGCATATACGATACCATTTTTGAAATTACTAAGGGTCTTGTTCTGTTACTCATAGTAAATCCCGGTACCATATTATCACCATTACTGTATCTTGATGCATAGGTTTCTGCATCTGCCATTAAATCTGTCTTGGGTGAGTAGTAGAGGTTTTTATAGTCTCTTTCAATAGCTGTCTGTACGACATCCCACCCTATACTAGCGTTTTCAATTACTAGTAGGGCGTCGTTATATTCTGCAGCAATACCTACAAGCATGTTACCATAATCTCTTGTTCCCATCTGACCTTTATACTCTCCTACTTGCTTGGCTAATTCAATATCCACTATATGAAATGCAGAATAATCTCGACCATCTCCTCTAGCTACGTCTGCTACAACAGCGTAAGTTCTACTGTAATCTGGTGTTTCCCATATCCATATGTTATTATCAAGCCCACGTCTATGCATGGGTTCTTGGATAGAGGTAGCTTCATACCAATTCATGGTATCTGGCTCTAAGACAGTAGCACCTGAGGTGGTAAAATCGCAATCACATTCCTGAGCTGCTTCTCTTACCCCCAGTGTTTTATCTTGTTCATCCCTCCATGCTTGGTTTCTTTCCGGGTGTACGGTCCAGGGTAGCGATATGGGTATAAATTTATTTTCACCAATTTGAGCACGTGTATAGGTTTTGTGGAACCAATTACCTGTACCGTTCGGTGTAGATACAGCAAAGCATTGTCCGCCTGTTGCTAGGGTTTGTTGTGCCGCTGTGAAGATGGTATCGATATTATCAATGAACGCAGCCTCATCTAGTATTAGCAGCGATACTGCCTCTGAACGACCGGCATCTGAAGAAGCTGCTACAGCCTTTACTTGTGATCCATTTGCTAGCCTTAAGCTAAGCCTGTTGTCTTCTACTGCTTTTACCTTTAGCCAAGTAGGTAGCTGATCGTAAGCAAATCTTATCTTAGTTACCATGTTTTTGGCTGTCTCTTGCTTGGTGGCAATTACAAGGATATTTTTATCTTTACTAAACAACATCAACCATAGTGCATAGGCAGATACGAGGGTAGATATACCTAACTGTCTGGATTTATTAATGATAAGATACTCACCTTTTTGCTGTAAATTTAAGACTTTTTCTTGGAAAGGATATAGGTTGAACTGTATGCGTCCGCGTTGGGGGTGTTGGATCCAGTAGTACTTTTTCATAAAATATACCGGGTCTTTGGCACATCTTACGAATTCCTGCTTTATTATTTCCTTTATGTTCTGCTGCTCGGGCAAGTCTCTTTTATATAAATATATGGAAAATAAATAAAAAACCCAGCCTTTATTTAGACTGGGCTATATATACTGCCTTGAAAAATTACTTAGTTAACCCAAGGTATGCTACGACTCCTATAATTGCTCCGGCTAATATCTTGGTGAACGTTAATTTAGCTTTAAGTTTTTTATTTTGCTTTTGCAAATCTTTAGTTACATTCTCCCAAACTTCGGCTTTTTGTTTTTCTGCTTCAACCTCACTCTTGCAAGTCTCTACCTTAGATCCTAGAACTGCAACCATAGCTTCCTTAATATCTAGCTTAGCTTCTGTTAATACTAGTTGCTCTTTAGTTGCCTCCAGTATTGCCTTAGTGCTATCGCAAATAACTAAATCTTTAACTATCCGTTTAGCTATGCGAGTAGGTACTTTTGTTGTATCCTGAGCTTGAGATAGTATCGGGAGTAGTATTGCTAAGGATATTATTAATTTTTTCATCGTAAAATATTTATTAAATATAGTTGGTCGCCTGAAAGCTATTACCTATCTTTATGGCGAATTAAAAAACTTAATTATGAAAAAGCTAATCATCTTCTCCGCTCTTATTCTTACTAGCCTTGCTGCTTTTACTCAAGCTCCTAAGAAATCTAAAAAGAAAGCTAATCCTAGGAACTATAACGGCTGCATTACTTCTATGGATAGTTCTCTCCGGAAAGCAAGTTGGATAACTATTGATAGTATGAGAGTTCGCGGCTATATTAAAGACTAATTATTTCGCTAATTCCCTAGATGTAATATCGCCGCCTGGCTTCCCTACTTCATACTTCTGAAATGCATCCATCATATTCTTAGTCAGCTCATTAGTCGTGCCTACAGTCTTGTTAAAGACATCAGAAGGTATCTTATAGTCCTTAGTATACACCCCCTTTTCATTTATATTACCCGTCGTAGGAGTATCTGGCTTCAGTATACGCAGTAACACGTCTTGTTGGCTAGTAGCTAATCCTCCGCCTTTGGTGCTATCTGTGCTCTTACGTGAAGGATAAAAAGCCATTGCATAAGCTTTATCGTTCATACGCATAATTTCGCCTTCGTGTGCATATGCTGCGTATGGATCGTACTTAGCTGTTTTAGTTTCTGCAGAAACCTTAAGCTTTACAAATTGATCTTTGGTGTATTTTGCATCATCTTTATTATCGACACCTTGGGTAAACTTCTCTTTTCCTATTTGAACAGGCGTGACGGTTACGT
>Ga0214921_10011188_pt1 | contig 10951 bp, 8 predicted proteins | sample LL1505_MetaG_FD_177992 | JGI IMG/M metagenome (GOLD analysis project Ga0214921, IMG submission 177992) | Freshwater microbial communities from Lake Lanier, Atlanta, Georgia, United States - LL-1505 | ecosystem: Environmental > Aquatic > Freshwater > Lake | place: USA: Georgia | collected 2015-05-28
CGGCACCGCCCTGGCCGGCCCTGGCCGTGCCCCCCCCCCCCCTCCCTGTTCCTTTATGTGCTAAGCAATGTGGACCCAAGGTGCATTCACAACAGGGTTCGTGCGGTGACAGGGGGGTCCCCCCATAGAAGAAAGGACGCGACGTTGGCAAGGTAGGCCAGTCCCCGAGTCCCGCAGGTGGCCATGATGCAGATCCAGACGCAAGTAATGGGAAGGGGGAGGGGGTAGCCAACAAAGGTCCCAAAAGCCACAATGTGGCGACTGCCCTCTGAGAACAACACGGTGTCCACCACGGAGACTATCCACAGGACGGCACCTGTACAGAGCACGTTTACGATGCTTGGCAGTAAGTGGACCCAGGCCGTGATCCCCCACACTAGATGAACCATGCCCATGCACGTGTACCCAAGGTACATGACCCTTAAGAAGTCCAGGACCCACAGCAGGGAGTTAATTGTCCATTGGGTGTCTCGAGCCCGGGCGGGCAGGAACATGTGATTGGTGTTGAGGTACATGGCGACCACCACGACGCTGAGGAACAGGCCCGTGATGCCAATCACGTATACCGAGCTTCGAAATGGGGCATACTCCGTGTGTCCTCTGGTAAGTTTCATGCTCTCGCGCGCGCGTGGGGGGTGGGGACACTGTCAACTTTGAGTGTCATTCTGCATACACGACACGGGGAGGGGGGCGCGCGTGCGCGCGTGCGACCGGGCAGTCGCCCCTAGAAATCAGTCAGCTCCACAAGTGCGTACCCCTTGTTTCCAAAGGTGCACGCACTTAACCTTTTGCGGATGAACGTCCCCTCCTCGCAGTCCAAAAGCCTGATGAAGGACCCTCGACTCAAACTCAGGGCTCTCGTGTCAGGGTTGAGTTTGTTCTTGGGTGCTTTGAACGCCGCCTGTCCAGCCTTCAGCGCCTTGACGACCTCGGCCACGTCCCCTGGCAGAGCAGAGTTCCGGGTGAAGGACCGGGTTGCCGCCCAGATGGCATTCGCCCACAGGGTGGAATTGGTGAGGCCGGTGGCAACCCAGCCTGGCTTTGCCCCGTGTGTTGGAACCCACCATGAAAATAGAATCCCCCTCTCAGGTTCAATGTACCGGATGGTTCTTTTGGTCGCCCTGGGAACTGTCCCGACGCAGGTGGATGCCAATCTAGTTGCGGCTTTGGACTTCCTGGTCTCGGGCTCGGGCTCGGCTCCGGACCCGGGCCCGGTTACGGTCCCTGTCGGGGCAACGGGTGCGCTCATGGGTCCACGTGGGCCGGGCCGGGCCGGGCCGGGCCGCACAGGACCTTAATACACTCACTCCATAGCAAGGTGTATATACAGGACCCCACGACTGTTTGGACAGTGGTGCTGGGTCCTTGTCGCCCCCTTCCCTAGGGCACCATGTTCAACCTCATGTTGCTGCGGCTTTTGGTGCCCTTTGGGTTGGTGCTGGTCCTGCGCAGCGTCGTCGTCATGCTCCTGGTGCACTTCGTGACGCCCTTTGAGAACCCTGACCTGAAGGAGATCATGTCTAATGGGTCCATTGTGAGTCTGTTGACCCTGTTCTGCCTCAGCGGGTCCTTCACGACGCTGACCCACGCGGTGGTCACCAATGACTGCATCACCAAAAACTTCTTTGCGGCACGGGTCTTGCTTCACGGAGTGATGGGGAGTTCTGTGCAGTCCCCACCGGACCATGCCCTGGCCATCGCCTTTTCCAGGGCCTGTGCCATTCTCAGACCCAAGGACAAGGCGGCAGTGAAGGACACGAAGAGCAAGGCCGACACCGGAGCCGGTGACGACGACGCGCCCCCAGGTGTTGACGTGGTCCTGTCCTGGGACAAGTTTCGTGACAAGGAATCCAAGTCTGGGCATTACTCCCCCGTGAGTCCTGCAGGCCCTGGGTTGGGCTCAAGGCGTCGGTGTGGGTGTCTACATTGGTGCCTGTCCGCCCTTGGGGGCCTGGTGCTGTTTCCATTCAAGCTGGTATGGTTACTAATCAAAGTCGCGTTCTTCGTGGACACGGGTCCGTCGGTGACGTCTCCCACCGCCGTGGGACTGGGCCTTCCCCTGGACACCTTTTCTGCCCACGTGACTCTCATTTGCGCCAGCACAGCCCACATTGGGGTCATTGCCCATGCCTTGCACACGTACTTCGAGGGGGTAATGGAGGCAGCGGCACCCACCGCGGATGCCACCTGCGTCAGGGACTTTAGGGTTGCAACCCGAAACATCCACTGCGCAATGTTCAGCACGGGGGGCTTCATGCAGGACGCCCTGCTGGCCGGCTTCCTGTCGGTCCTGTACCTCGTCCTGCCCACGTACCTGTTTGCGGAGTACGGGGCCTGGGGAGTGGTACCCTTGTCCCTGTCCACCATTATTTCCCTGTCCCCCCTGGTGATTTCCAGGGCCCTGCGGAACCCATTCCGACACTTCACCCGGTGCCACATAAATACTGTCAAGGAACACCTTGGAGAAATACTGGAGGTCGTCCACACCGTGTCCGTGGAGTTGAGACTGGCGGCGGTGTGTTTAAATTTCGTTACCTGCGGGTTGCTTGGGCGGGTCATCCCCATCGGAGGCCAAGAAGGGGAGAGCTTCGTGTAGCGTTGCGCACCCTCCCTTATTGTTGTGTGTATGAACGGAAGGGGGGAAAACACGTGGTAAAAGAAAAGAGCCCGTGCACCGTGCACCGTGGAACGGGCACAATGACCACTGACACTGAAGTAGACGAGTGGATTCGGCACCTCAAGGCCGTTCCAAGACTTGAAAACGTCATTACCACCATGGATGGGGAGGTGAGGTGGGCGTGGACAGGCACCGTCAAGCCCGCTAGGACAATTGGGGCCCACTCCATTGTGGAGTCGTGGTTCCCTGGGGTTTCAACTGGGAGGGCGTCCGGGCCCCTGTCCGGGCCCTTGTCAGGGGTCCGGCGCAGGTGGGACAAGTCTGGGGTTAGGTCCACCACGGCGGCCATTGGGACCCTGGTGCACCGGGAGGTAACGGAGGGCCACTCCACCGAGAAACACCACAAGTTCACGGTGGCAGTCCGGGACGCCCTGGCAGACCAGGGGCTGTCCATTGTGTGTGGGGACACCTTGGTGCACACCCCCCTCAAAGACGTCGCCACGGGCATTGACGTCGTTGCTGTCAGGGCTGGGGACCCAGACAAACAAGTGGTTCTGATTGAGTTGAAGACGGGCGGGGGCGCTGGCATTGGGTGGCACGGAGGCGGGGCCAGGAAGCACGCTCTTGCCCCCCTGCAAGGCATTCCACAAACCATGGAGGGGTTTGCCCATGCCCAGCTCGCCTTGTCGGCCTTCCTATTCAATAAGCTGGCACCGGCAGGGGTGGTAGCTCGAGAAGCCCTGGTTGTTCACGTCTTTGACTGTGGCTCCGCAAAGCGAGTCAAGGTAACGGTGACTCCCTGCATGGCACCTTTCTTGGACCCGAGTCCGGGTCCGGGACCGGGCCCGGGCTCGGGCTCGGGCTCGGGCCCGGGTCCAGGGACCCCCTCTTGGTCTGACGTCCTCATGGTTGGAGAGGCACTCATCTACGGCCGGGTTGGGTGTCTAATGGACGTCTTTGCCAAGGAGCATGCAACCCAAGTCCGGAGCGCGGTGTCAACGTTACGCTGGAAACAGGGAGCCGGGTCCAAGGTGCCCCAGTTTCGGTGGGATGCTGGCCCTTGCTAGCATGCCTCTCGTCTATAAACGTTACGATGTTTGTTGCACTTGTTGCTTCCCACCCTCAAATGGCAACCGTGTCTTTCCCCTTGAAAACCATTCTGGAGCACCCAACGTTGGTTCCAAAAAACGAGGACAGCTCTGGTCACTTGTGTGTGTGGTTTGAAACCACGGACGATGTCATGGCGCTCCTGTCCATGTTTCAAACGGACAGGGTACCGGACCACCCATTGAGCACCTGTGTCGAGTGTCGACCGCAGCCAAACGTGGATGGCACACAGGGCACCATGGGCGTCGTCCACTCTGGCGACCAATTAGTGCTCCTTGCAAAACCCATTCGGTGTTTTGTGACGTCCATGACGGGCACTGCCGCGGGTGCTGGGGTGGTAACCCTGTACGCGTTCCCCATTCACTTTCTGCCAACGTTGGTCGGGGCCGGGCACGCCCAGGCCTTCGCCCCAGAGGAGGGCACCCCGGAGTTGGTAGTGAACTTCATTGAGTGGCAACACGAGTTCATCTTGGGCGTCCCGAGTTTGAAGGTGACAAGTGTTGAAAAGGGCGATTTCCTTTCGTACTCCTTTGTGCCACTCCCGGTCCACGACACGGTCCTGGGGACCGTGCTGGACGCCGGCGGCAATGACCAGTTTCGGGCTGAAGAGTTGCCAGCTTCAAAACTGATCGGGGGCCATGAGTCTATGGCTGCTCTACAGTGGCTTCAAACCAACCCTATTCCGGCACCAACCAAGGACTCCAAGGTGGTCGTGTTCACATTCAAGGACACTTTAATGGAGAGGGCTGCAGCATCTATTTTTTCGAGTGTTGCTGCTCGGTTGCCAGGGGCAAGAGCGGCCACGCCGGTGTCAGCAGCGGCCTTTCAACCACGAGTTGTGATTGAAAGGACGAAGAAGAAGCCGGCTGGGGCCAAGGGTGGATTCCCCACCTTGGCCTACGTGTGGAAACCGTAGTGTGTGCTCTCTCTCTCTTTTTCTCTTTGAAAAATAAACCCATTTGAATTTCATTGAGCCTTCAAATTAAAGGCGGGGGGGGGGGGGGGGGGTAGGTACTCACTGGGGTTGGTCTGGGGCACAGACCCCCTCCATGGGTCCATGCTCCGTTGTGGATGGGTTGGTGATGTCGATGATGTGGTGCACACACGAGGCGCTGTTTCCCACGATTTCGACCACCGCCCTCTCCTCTGACGCCTTTGTGGGAGCCGATGGCGAAATGACGTTCCCGACGCACTTGACCCTCTTGGTCCTGTGACGTTCAATGACGACCTTGGCCCCGTCAGGCCCCGTGCACAAGTGAGAGCTTTCGTGGCTGACGACAAACTCCGACCCCTCTGGGGTGCACAAGGGGTTGATCATGAACAAGAACTGGTTTGTCTCGTCGTGCACAAAGGCCTCGCTGGCGGGAATGTGGGTGTGCACCACGTTGCTGGCGTCCTGTGGGGTGTACAGGAACTGGGGGCAGAAGTCGGACACACAGGTGACGTTCCTGGGGGGTGCCGAGGTCGCCCACCCCAACTGGGACAGGGTCCCGACTTGGGGGTGCAGCCGAAGGACGAGGGCCGACAGGGGGAACCCAAAGTGGGCCCCTGCCACACAGGGGTACCCAAACTTCATGGAGGCCATGGTCATGTGGAACAGGGCGTCACTGGTGTTGACCACGGACACGGCCCCAAGGAACGTGGACAGGCCATTGAGGAGCCACCCCCGCTGCGTGACGTACAGGGGCGTGGGCTCCACTGCGGCCTTGGGCAGCCCCATGGACTTCATCAGGGAGTAGGAGGGAAAGGGCTCCACCACCACCTGGGTGGACCCAGACATTTTGAACATGACAACGGCCATGGTCATGAGGGCCGCCATGCAGAACACGACCCACATGTCCAACTTGGTGTCTGGCTCATGGGACTTGCCCAGGTCGTACACGGTCTTGGTGAACACCCGTTTCAGTGCCCTTTTCACGGCGGCTCTCATGGAGTGGGGGGTGGGGGGAAAGTTCTCTTGCGCAACCCCATCTTGCCGTTGATGCATTATACTCTGCCACTTACCTGTGGTGGGACTTGTCATTGGCGAAAGACACCTCACTGTGGAAAGGGGGGAGGGGGGTGAAATCGCAGACATTTTTACATAGCCAATCGTGCCAGAAATTAACTCGACCCGGGAAAAATTTGTCGGTTTCAGACCCGGGAGGGAACTCCAATAGTTACTTTGGGTTTTTTTTTTGGTCATTGGAATGGTCATTGGAGGCCTTTTCGACGCTGCGCATTCTTCCAATGACCACTCCAATGACCAAAAAGCAGGGTCTTTTGGTGAAATCGCAGACATTTTTACATAGCCAATTGTGCCAGAAATTAACTCGACCCGGGAAAAATTTGTCGGTTTCAGACCCGGGAGGGAACTCCAATAGTTACTTTGGTTTTTTTTGGTCATTGGAATGGTCATTGGAGGGCTTTTTCGACGCTGCGCATTCTTCCAATGACCATTCCAATGACCAAATCCGAAACCGAAAAGTCGAAACCACAGCACCCAAACAACGTCCAAAATGGGACTTTTACGTCCACTCCCACTTTTTGACCTCTCTTTTCCCCCGGCTTTCCACGGGGGTCCGCTGCCAGGACCTGGGGCGTTGGCCATGTGTTCTTCACGTACGAGTTCGCACGTGGCTTCAACCCCGGGTGAAAAACGCCGGGAGGGACCACAGGGGGTTCCCCGACACGTAAGTGGACGTTAATTCATGGACGTTCCAAAATTTGCGTTCCGAAAAAAAAGGGCCCGGAACTCCAATAGTTACTTTGGGGTTTTCTTTGGCCATTGGAATGGTCATTGGAGGCCTTTTCGGCGCTGTGCATTCTTCCAATGACCGCTCCAAGGACAAAAAGGCAGGGCCTTTTGGTGAAATCGCAGACATTTTTACATAGCCAATTGTGCCAGAAATTAACTCGACCCGGGAAAAATTTGTCGGTTTCAGACCGGGGAGGGAACTCCAATAGTTACTTTGGGTTTTTTTTGGTCATTGGAATGGTCATTGGAGGGCCTTTTTGACGCTGCGCATTCTTCCAATGACCACTCCAATGACCAAATCCGAAACCGAAAAGTCGAAACCGCAGCGCCAAAACAACGTCCAACATGGGACTTTTACGTCCACTTCCCCTTTTTGGACTCTCTTTTCCCCCGGCTCTCCACGGGGGTCCGCTGCCAGGACCTGGGGCGTCGGCCATGTGTTCCCCACGTGTGCACACGCACGTGGCTTCAACCCCGGGTGAAAAGCGCTGGGAGGGGCCCTGGGGGGTCGCCCCTTAGGTAAGTGGACGTTAATTGAGGGACGTTCCAAAATTTGCGTTCCGAAAAAAAAGGGCCCGGAACTCCAATAGTTACTTTGGGTTTTTCTTTGGTCATTGGAATGGTCATTGGAGGCTTTTTCGACGCTGCGCATTCTTCCAATGACCACTCCAATGACCAAAAAGCAGGGCCTTTTGGCGAAATCGCAGACATTTTTACATAGCCAATTGTGCCAGAAATTAACTCGACCCGGGAAAAAATTGTCGGTTTCAGACCCGGGGGGGGAACTCCAATAGTTACTTTGGGTTTTTTTTGGTCATTGGAATGGTCATTGGAGGGCCTTTTCGACGCTGTGCATTCTTCAAATGACCATTTTAATGACCATCCCCACGACACGGACACGGTCATCTTCGACAAAGAAGGCTGTAGTGTTCACCGGTCCCGGTGACTTGGGACGGTGCGGGGAGTGTCAATTGCCCACGTGCCTTGTCCATGAAGCCAGCGACGTGGGTTTTAACGTGCAGTGCCCTGCCCTTGGTGGCGTGGGTGGTGGTCCTGTTTTTAGGGCACGTGGTGGTGCACATGGGGCAAGTGCCAGAGGCGCAGGCAGAGGCCTGTGCGTACCTGAGAGGCCCGTCGGACCCTTGTCACCCCAGGACAAGGGACGTGCAGTCGGCCATGTCTGAGGGGTGTCGCTACTTGGTGGACCTGTGCCATGGCCATGTTTGGTTCATCATCTTGGACAAGGGGGCTCGGGACACGGCCATGGACCTGTCTCGGGTCCTGGCCTCGGTGTCCCTGGTGGTTTTAGGGGCAGGGGTTGGTCTTGTGTTTCTTGTGTTCCTGTGTGTCAAGGTGTTTCGGGTGGTCACCGCTGTGGTTGCCACGCCGCAGAGTGCACCTGTTTCCCCTGACGCAGAGTGTGGTGCCTGGGAGGGGTTTCTCCCCAGGACGAAGCTGGAGTAGTGTGTGCGCGCGCGCGCGAGGGAAATGGAAAGAGCGAGGTGCAGAAGGGGGTTTTAATTTGCACCATTACATTTGGTGGCGACGGCCACCTGGGGCACCAAAAGCACATGCGTGAGTGAGTGAGTGAGTGAGTGAGTGAGCTCCTACAGAGCATAGATCTCCTGGACATTGGGGTGGCGCTCGCCCCCTCCTGAGCCAATGAGGCCCGAGGTCCGGAAGCCCGTGACCTCGTCTGCAATGACCCCAAACACGCAGTTGCCGGCGATGGTTTCCACCTCCCTTGTGCCCATGATGATGGAGCACGTGGAGGGCTCCACGAAGTGGCGCTCCTTGTTGGTGGCACTGTCTCGGCTTCGGGTGACGCAGTAGGCGCTGGCGTGTGCAGCCCTGGCAGACGCCAGGTCCATGGACTTCACTAGGGAGTCCATGTTGATGCACCTCCCAACGCCGGTGGTGTCAATGGTGCTTGGGCACTTGAAGCCGGCAAAGGCAAGGTAGAGGGACAGGTTCTTGGTGCACGTGTCCTTGGCGTTCTTGCTGGTGGTGGCGGCGGCCGCGGCCGCGTGCTCCAGCTTGTTGTAGAACAGGGCCTCGATCTTGGTGGAGCCGTTGGCGTAGTCTGAGCACGGGACCGCCAGCAGGGTTGGGGTGCTGGACTGTGCTCGCCCGGGGGCCGCCTGGATCATCGCCGTCAGGTTCTTCGTAAAGTTCTTGACCTCGGCGATGCCGTCGGCAAGGCGGCCCGCGCCCGTGGGCCCCACGGGCACAATGTGCGCGTTGTCTAGCACCCCAAACTTGTCTCGGTTGGTGACACAGGCCCCCACGTACATGGAGGTCTCAATGGTGCCCTGGGTCGTGGCCACGTCTGTGCCCTCAAAGGTCCCGTTGAGGCGGACGGAGCACTGGCCAAAGCGGCCGGTGGCGGTCACGATGCGGTACGCGTCGGCCATGTGCACGGGCTTCACCAGGGCCATGTTCACTGGGCACCACTCCAGGTTCTTGAAGTACTCCACCATGGAGTCAAAGGACCCGCCCACCGTGGTCATGAAGTCCTTCATGGTCACCCCGGCGATGGGACACAGGTCCTTGACGTCGTTGGGAAGGGCGGACCAGTTCGCCGCGTTGGCGCGAGCCCTTGGTTGGGACGCAAGCCTGTTCAGGGCTCGGTCCTGGATGGAGGGGTCAAGGAACAAAAAGTGGGGGGCCCGGTACCTGGACAGCTCCGTGGCAAACGCCTCCTTGTCGGCGACGGTGTCCCATATGCCGCTCAGCAGCTCTAGGTACGTAATGGCGGTGAAAAAGTGCCGGAACTCGGAGGGTCGAGCCCCTTGCAGGCAGTTGAACTGGTGGTCTGGGTTTAGTGCCAGCCACGCTTCTCGGATTATGCCATAGCTCTCTGTCGCGTTCGCAGCCAAGGCTGGGGGGGCGGCACCGATGAAATTGGGTACGGCAGCGTTGGCAGCCACGAACGCCGCTGCGGGCGGATAAGGGAGGGCGGCATCTACTTGCCACTGGGCCGCGTACTTTCCCCGGTCGAGAGCTCTTCGGAGGTTGGACGTCTTCCAGGCATCGAGGGCCTTGATGGACACACCCCAAGGGGACGAGTTGGCGGGAAGAAGGGTGTGTTGCTTGGCCTGCAGGTCCGTCCAGGACAAGCTCTGTGCGTAGTTCCCAAACGCCTTCCGCATGACTGGGTACCGAGTGTTGGCGCCCCACAGCGACGCGAGCTGCGGCGGCTCGGTCCAGGCCAGGCCTTGTCCGGGGGATGGGATGACTTGCCGAGGGTCTGCACCGGGGTTGGTAGGCATTTGGACGTCCCATGCGGCGGCGTCACTGGCCTTGGTCAGCATGGGGTCTGCGGTCATGATGTCCTTGGCGGACAGCTGGACCTGGGTGCCGGCGTCGGTGTCGTAGAAGGCGACGGCGGTGGGTGAGGGCGGCTCCCCCAGGGGCACCAGGGGGGACTGGAAGAAGGTGTAGGTGCTGGCGTACACGCGGTGCTGCATGGGTTGGTACAGGGCGCCGCTGGTGCCGCTGGGAATGGTGGGGGCGACGATGATGCGGACGTTGGGGTTGGTGGTGGGAGCCACGCCCCCGCCCACGATGGCCCCCGTGGACCCCAGGGTCTGGGGCACGTCGACCTTGGGGACGTTGGGGACCCAGGGGCGACAGGAGAGCATGGCCAGGGTCTGGGGCGCCATGAGGACGTACTGGACCCCGGTGGAGGAGTAGTACGCGAAAATGGAGTCAAAGGTGGCAATGATCTTCTTCATGCCGTTGGTGTCCTTGTTCAGGGTGCCCACCAGGTTCCGGGTCCTCATGGAGTTGAGGTCCTTCAGGTTCTGGAGGTTGGTGCCCGTGAACTGGAGGACGATGGTGGACAGGGCGTCGTTGGAGGACGCGGAGTTGATGGCCTTCATGGCGTAGTGCATGATGGTGTTGATGCCCGCCTGCTGCAGCTGGGTGAGCTTGATGGTGGCGTTCTGCATGCCCTCCGGGGTCTGGATCGCGTCCAGGTTGAACCGCACCTTCATGCCCACGCGCTCCAGGGTGAGAATGAAGTCGATCTCTGCCTGGGCGACGCTGCGGGCAGAGGACCCCAGGGGTCGGGGGTCCATGGCCACCGCACGCACCTCGATGAACCTGATGCGCAGGGAGTGGCCGTCCCCTCGGTAGTACACGATGGGCATGAGGTACACGAAGAAGGGGTCATTGGTCTGCACCGCGGCCCTCTGGATCTCAATCACCAAGTGGTCCAGGAAGTTCTTGCGGGCCGTCTCGATGGTCACGTCCGCCTGGGGCCGCCCATTGAACTTGGTGGTGTTCAGGGCAAAGGGTAGGGTAAAGCCGTCTCCGCCCATGGTTCAGTGTGGGGTGCGCGGGGGGCCCAGGGAAGGGACGGCTGCCGACTATACACCCACCAACCACCCATCTGTCATATAAAGAATTAATGACAGGGAAGGGGAGGTAAAGGGAGTGGGTGGCGCACTTCCTTGCCCCCCCCCCCCCCCCCCGGACGCGACGGG
>Ga0214921_10011189_pt1 | contig 10949 bp, 3 predicted proteins | sample LL1505_MetaG_FD_177992 | JGI IMG/M metagenome (GOLD analysis project Ga0214921, IMG submission 177992) | Freshwater microbial communities from Lake Lanier, Atlanta, Georgia, United States - LL-1505 | ecosystem: Environmental > Aquatic > Freshwater > Lake | place: USA: Georgia | collected 2015-05-28
CACCGGGGAGCAGGTGTCCTGGCGCTGGCAACATCCGGGCTTGGGGCTGGCGGGCTAAAAAGGCCTGTATTTGATCGGCGCCCTCAGCCAAGAATACGGAGCAGGTGCAGTACACCATGCGCCCACCAGGGCGCAGCAAGGGCCAGAGCGCGTCAAGCAGCTGCGCCTGCAGCCGGGCCAGTTGTGCGATGTCGGACTCGCGGCGCAACCAGCGCACATCGGGATGGCGGCGCACGATGCCCGACGCAGTGCAAGGTGCATCCAGCAAGATGCCATCAAAAGGTACGCCGTCCCACCAGTCTTGCGTTTTGGCGGCGTCGGCGATGCGCAGTTGGGCTTGAAGGCCCAGACGTTCCAGCGTCTGGCCAACGCGCTGCATGCGACGTGCGTCGAACTCTACCGCGAGCACTTCAGCGTCCGACATTTCGAGCAAATGGGCAGTCTTGCCGCCTGGCGCGGCACAGGCATCAAGCACACGCGGCCGCACGCCCAGGCCTTGCAGCAGCAGCGGTGCAGCCATCTGCGCAGCAGCGTCTTGCACCGATACCCAGCCTTGGGCAAAGCCAGGCAGTTGACTCACCACGACGGGCTGGTCCAGAACGATCCCGGCGCCATGGCCCGCATGCGCGGCGATGCCCGCCGCCTGCAAATGCGCAAGGTAATCCGCCTGGGTTGATTTGCGCAGGTTGACCCGCAGTGTCATGGGCGGATGGGTGTTTGCGTGCGCCAAAATTTCTTGCCAATGCTGCGGGTGCTCGCGCTGCAGGCGCTCCACCCACCACCGCGGGTGATTCCAAAGCGCTTCAGGTTCGTTATCGGTTGCGGCGACCAGTGCACCGCGCTCACGCAAAAAGCGGCGCAGACAGGCGTTGACGAAATTGGCATGCGCCGCCGTGGCAGGGTTGCGCTTGAGCGCCTCGACCGCTTGGTTAACCAGGGTAAAAGCATCGTAGGGCGCTTCGCCCTCATCCCAAGCAAGGGCGAGTGCCACACACAAAAGTGCGTCGGTTCCCGGCGAGGGAAGTCGGTTCACGAGCTGGCTGCGCAAGGCCTGGGCACGTCCTGAGTTTCGCCACACGTGAAAGGCCAGCGCCTGAACGCCCGGGCGCAGTACGGCATCCACCGCCTCGACGGCCGCCGTGCCCGAGCTGCCTTTGCGTACAGCGGCAATCACCCCTGCGGTGGCCTGAAGCTGGCGCCATAAGGGCGTGGGTTCTTGGAAAGCCTTAGCCATGTTTACTCATGTTTCATCATAGCGGTGCGCACAGTCGTCCCTGAAAAACTGCACCTGCTACATCAGAGGGTCAACAGCTTGCAGACCGTGACGCAAACAAAAAAATACCCCGGGCTCACCAGTGGCAAGTCCAGGGTAGGGAAGTCAAACGCAATGCGGGCTTATTCGGCCGATGCGCCCTCTTCCGTGGACACTTCACTGGCGTCGGTGTCCGCTGCCAGTTCAGCGGCGTCCGCTTCGGCGATCGCGCGGCGCTCCGACTCGTCCATTTGCTCGCGCACCACACGGGCTTCGTGGTAAGCCATGCCGGTGCCCGCAGGAATCAAGCGACCAACAATCACGTTTTCCTTCAAGCCACGCAGCTCGTCGCGCTTGCCCATGATGGCGGCTTCGGTCAGCACACGGGTGGTTTCCTGGAAGGAAGCCGCGCTGATGAAGCTGTCGGTGGACAAGGACGCTTTGGTGATACCCAGCAGCAAATTGGTGAACGTGGCGGGGATTTTGTCCTCGGCACGCAGTCGGTCGTTGGTGTTGAGCATCTCAGAACGCTCAACCTGCTCGCCATTGATGTAGCCTGAGTCACCAGCGGCTTCCACCACCACGCGACGCAGCATCTGGCGCACGATCACTTCAATGTGCTTGTCATTGATCTTCACGCCTTGCAAACGGTAAACGTCCTGCACTTCGTCGACGATGTAGCGGGCTAGTTCTTCCGAGCCCAGAAGGCGCAAGATGTCCTGGGGGTCGGCGGGGCCGTCCACCACGCTCTCGCCTTTGTTCACCACTTGGCCTTCGTGCACCAGGATGTTCTTTTCCTTGGGCACCAGCTCTTCCCAGACCTTGCCTTCGGGGTCGGTAATCTGCAAGCGCACTTTGCCCTTGGTTTCCTTGCCGAAAGAAATGGTGCCGGTGGCCTCGGCCAACACGCCCTTGTCTTTGGGCGAGCGGGCCTCGAACAACTCGGCCACACGCGGCAAACCGCCGGTAATGTCGCGGGTCTTTTGGCCTTCGATGGGGATACGGGCCAGCACTTCGCCGGGACCCACGTCCTGGCCATCACGCACCTGCACCAGGGCACCGATGGGGAAGCCGATGGTCACGGCGTGGTCGGTACCAGGAATCTTGACTTCCTTACCAGCCGCATCGATCAGCTTGACCTGCGGACGCACGATTTTGGCGGCGCCACGGCGTTTCGGATCAATCACGACCAACGTAGACAGACCGGTGACCTCGTCGACTTGGCGTGCCACGGTCAGACCTTCTTCCACGTTCTCGAAGTGCGCCTTGCCAGCGAACTCGGTAATGATGGGGCGGGTCAAGGGGTCCCAGTTGGCCAAAATCGCACCTGCTTTGACAGCCTGGTCGGCCTTAACGCTGAGCACCGCACCATAAGGCACCTTGTGGCGCTCGCGCTCGCGGCCATGCTCGTCTTGGATGACGATTTCCCCAGAGCGGGAAATCACCACCAGTTCAGACTTGCTGTTGGTCACATAGCGCATGGTGGCGTTGAAGCCAATATTGCCGCTGGACTTGGCTTCCACGCTGGACGCAATGGCTGCACGCGACGCCGCGCCACCAATGTGGAAGGTGCGCATGGTCAACTGCGTGCCGGGCTCGCCAATCGACTGGGCAGCGATCACACCGACGGCTTCACCGTGGTTGATCAGGCCGCCACGGCCCAAATCGCGGCCATAGCATTTGGCGCAAATACCAAAGCGGGTTTCGCAGGTCAGGGCGGTACGCACCTTGACTTCGTCCACGCCGTGGATTTCGAGTTCCTCGATCTTGTCTTCGTCGAGCATGACGCCGGCGGCGGCCACAACCGCGCGGGTTTCAGGATGCAGCACATCTTCGGCAACGGTACGGCCCAGGACGCGGTCACGCAAGGACTCGATCACCTCACCGCCTTCAACAATGGCGCGCATCAGGTAGCCGTTGTGCGTGCCGCAGTCTTGCTCAGTAACCACCAAATCTTGTGTCACATCGACCAAACGACGCGTCAGATAGCCCGAGTTGGCGGTTTTGAGCGCCGTATCGGCCAAGCCTTTTCGCGCGCCGTGGGTGGAGATGAAGTACTCCAGCACGTTCAGGCCTTCGCGGAAGTTGGCGGTAATGGGCGTCTCGATGATGGAGCCGTCCGGCTTGGCCATCAAACCGCGCATACCCGCCACCTGGCGGATCTGGGCAGCAGAGCCGCGCGCACCGGAGTCGGCCATCATGTAGATGGAGTTAAAGGACTCTTGGGCCACTTCCTTGCCATGGCGGTCAATCACCATCTCTTTGGACAGCTTGGCCATCATCACCTTGGACACTTCGTCGCCCGACTTGCCCCAGATGTCCACCACTTTGTTGTAGCGCTCGCCAGAGGTCACCAGACCGGAAACATACTGCTTCTCGATCTCTTTGACTTCGGTTTGGGCGCGGCTGATGATCTCGTGCTTCTCGAACGGCACCAGCATGTCGTCAATACAGATGGAGATACCGGCCTTGGTTGCCAAACGGAAGCCCGCTTGCAGCAGCTTGTCGGCAAACACCACGGTCTCTTTCAAGCCGCACTTGCGGAAAGACACGTTGATGAGCTTGGAGATTTCCTTCTTTTTCAGCGCCTTATTCAGGTTAGCGAAAGGCAGTCCCTTAGGCAAAATTTCCGACAACAGTGCACGTCCGGCCGTGGTTTCCCACAGCTTGGTAGTGGGCAAGAATTCGTCCGTCTCTTTGTCCTTGGTGTACTCGGTTAACCGCACGTTGATGCGCGAGTTGAGTTCCACTTCACCCGCGTCAAACGCACGCTGCACTTCGCCGGTGTCGGCGAAGATCAGGCCTTCGCCTTTGCCGTTGATGCGCTCGCGGGTGGTGTAGTACAAGCCCAGCACCACGTCTTGCGAGGGCACGATGGACGGCTCGCCGTTGGCCGGGAACAGCACGTTGTTGGAGGCCAGCATCAGCGTGCGCGCTTCCATTTGCGCTTCCACCGACAAGGGCACGTGAACCGCCATCTGGTCACCGTCAAAGTCGGCGTTAAAAGCCGAGCAGACGAGCGGGTGCAATTGAATGGCTTTGCCTTCGATCAGGATGGGCTCAAAAGCCTGGATGCCCAAACGGTGCAGCGTAGGCGCACGGTTGAGCATGATGGGGTGCTCTTTGATGACCTCTTCCAGAATGTCCCAGACCACCGGCGTGCCGGATTCGACTTCCTTCTTGGCCGCCTTGATGGTGGTAGCAATGCCCATGGCTTCCAGGCGCGCAAAGATGAAGGGCTTGAACAACTCCAAGGCCATCAATTTTGGCAAACCGCACTGGTGCAGCTTGAGCGTGGGGCCCACGGTAATCACCGAGCGACCCGAATAGTCCACGCGCTTGCCCAGCAAGTTCTGGCGGAAACGACCCGACTTGCCTTTGATCATGTCGGCCAGCGACTTAAGTGCGCGCTTGTTGGCGCCCGTCATGGCTTTGCCACGGCGACCGTTGTCCAGCAGCGAGTCCACCGACTCTTGCAGCATGCGCTTCTCATTACGCGCAATGATCTCGGGCGCTTTGAGTTCGAGCAAACGGCGCAGGCGGCTGTTGCGGTTGATGACGCGGCGGTACAGATCGTTCAGGTCAGAGGTGGCAAAACGGCCGCCATCCAGGGGAACCAGCGGACGCAGGTCGGGCGGCAGCACCGGCAGCACTTCGAGCACCATCCACTCGGGCTTGATACCCGACTTTTTGAAGGCTTCGAGCACTTTGAGGCGCTTGGAGTTCTTCTTGATCTTCAGCTCCGAGCCGGTCAGGTCGTTGCGCAGGCGCTCGATCGAACCTTCGATGTCGATGCTTTGCAGCAAGTCCTTGATGCCTTCGGCACCCATCTTGGCCTGGAACTCGTCGCCGTATTCTTTGAACTTGGCGTCGAAATCGTCCTCGGTCATGATGCTGAACTTCTTCAGTGGCGTCATGCCGGGGTCGGTCACCACATAGGCTTCAAAGTACAGCACGCGTTCGATGTCGCGCAGCGTCATGTCCAGCACCAGGCCCAAGCGGCTGGGCAAGGATTTCAGGAACCAGATGTGTGCGCAGGGCGCGGCCAAGTCAATGTGGCCCATGCGCTCGCGGCGCACCTTGGTCTGGGTGACTTCAACGCCGCACTTCTCGCAAATCACGCCACGGTGCTTGAGGCGCTTGTACTTGCCGCACAGGCATTCGTAGTCTTTGATGGGGCCAAAAATCTTGGCGCAAAACAGGCCGTCACGCTCAGGCTTGAAAGTGCGGTAGTTGATGGTCTCGGGTTTTTTGACTTCGCCGAAGGACCAAGAGCGGATTTTCTCGGGCGAGGCCATGCCGATTTTGATGGCATCGAAGTGCTCATCCGGCGTGAACTGCTTAAACAGGTCGAGTAATGATTTCATGGAAATTCCTTATTAATCAGTTGAGGGCAGGCCGCGCTGCGTTCTGCCCCGCAAAACCTCAGGAGCGCTCGAGCTCAATATCCAGGCCCAGGGAACGGATTTCCTTGACCAGCACGTTGAACGATTCCGGCATACCGGCTTCGATGGAGTGCTCGCCCTTGACGATGCTCTCGTACACCTTGGTCCGGCCCTGCACGTCGTCGGACTTGACTGTCAGCATTTCCTGCAGCACGTAGGATGCGCCATAGGCCTCCAGCGCCCACACCTCCATCTCGCCGAAACGCTGGCCACCAAACTGGGCTTTACCGCCCAAAGGCTGCTGCGTCACTAGGCTGTAGGGACCGGTGGAACGGGCGTGCATCTTGTCATCCACCAAATGGTGAAGCTTGAGCACGTGCATATAGCCCACGGTGGTGGGGCGCTCGAACGCCTCGCCGGTGCGCCCGTCCAACAGGTTGGCCTGGGTGCGCGTCGCGGTCAGGCCCTTGGCCTTGGCCACGTCATCTGGGTAAGCCAGTTTCAGCATGCCGCGAATCTCTTCTTCGGAGGCACCGTCAAACACTGGCGTAGCAAAGGTGGCTCCGCCTTGCAGGTTGGCAGCCATTTCCAGAATCTGCTCATCGCTGAGCGCGGCGAGGTCTTCCTTGCGACCTGATCCGTTGTAGATCGATTCCAGAAACAAGCGCATTTCGGCCATTTTGGTTTCGGCTTGCAACATGTCACCAATGCGCTGACCCAGGCCCTTGGCGGCCCAGCCCAAATGCACTTCGAGCACCTGGCCCACGTTCATCCGTGAGGGCACGCCCAGCGGGTTGAGCACGATGTCGCACGGAGTACCGTCAGCCATGTAAGGCATGTCTTCGACCGGAACGATCTTGGACACCACACCCTTGTTACCGTGGCGACCGGCCATCTTGTCACCAGGCTGCAGGCGGCGCTTGACCGCGATGTAGACCTTGACCATCTTGAGCACGCCAGCAGGCAACTCGTCACCCTGGGTGAGCTTTTTGCGCTTTTCTTCGAATGACAAGTCAAAGCTGTGGCGGGTTTGCTCCAGCGATGCTTTGATGCTTTCCAACTGCGAGGCCACGGCGTCGTCGGCTGGGCGAATGTCAAACCAGTGGAATTTCTCCACCGAGTCCAGGTAAGCGCGGTCGATTTTGGTGCCCTTGGCCAGCTTTTGCGGTCCGCCGTTGGCCGCTTTTCCGTCCAGCAGCTTGGCGATACGGTCGAACGCGTCAGCTTCCACGATGCGGATCTGGTCGTTCAGGTCGAGGCGGAAACGCTTCAACTCGTCGTCAATGATCTGCTGCGCGCGCTTGTCGCGGGTGATGCCTTCGCGGGTGAACACCTGCACGTCAATGACGGTGCCCGAGCTTCCCTGGTCCACACGCAGCGAGGTGTCCTTTACGTCGCTGGCCTTTTCGCCAAAGATGGCGCGCAAGAGCTTTTCTTCTGGCGTCAGCGTGGTTTCACCTTTGGGCGTGACCTTGCCGACCAGCGTGTCGCCGGGCAGCACTTCGGCGCCGACGTAGATGATGCCGGACTCGTCCAGGCGGTTGAGCTGCTGCTCGGCCAGGTTCGGAATGTCGCGGGTGATTTCTTCCGCGCCCAGTTTCGTGTCACGCGCCATGACCACAAGTTCTTCGATGTGGATCGAGGTGTAACGGTCTTCGGCGACCACGCGTTCGCTGATCAAAATCGAGTCTTCGAAGTTGTAGCCGTTCCACGGCATGAACGCCACCAGCATGTTCTGACCCAGAGCGAGTTCGCCCAGGTCGGTCGATGCGCCGTCGGCGATCACATCGCCGCGATCGAGCTTATCGCCCTTCTTGACGATGGGGCGCTGGTGGATGTTGGTGTTCTGGTTGGAACGCTGGTACTTGATGAGGTTGTAGATGTCCACACCCACTTCGCCCGCTTGCGCTTCGGCGTCGTTCACGCGAATCACCACACGGGTCGCATCGACATAGTCCACGATACCGCCACGGGTGGCAGTGACCACGGTGCCCGAGTCCACGGCTGAGACGCGCTCGATGCCGGTGCCGACAAAGGCTTTTTCAGGGCGGAGCACAGGCACAGCCTGGCGCTGCATGTTCGCGCCCATCAGCGCGCGGTTGGCGTCATCGTGCTCCAGGAAGGGCACCAGGGAGGCCGCTACTGAGACGATCTGCGCGGGCGACACGTCCATGTACTGCACGCGCTCAGCGCCGCATAGGATGGATTCGCCCTTCTCACGGGCTGAGACCAGCTCACCGGTCAGCACGCCGTCTTTGTCCAGGGCCGCATTGGCCTGGGCAATCACGTACTTGCCTTCTTCAATAGCCGACAGGTAGTCGATGTCCATCGTCACCTTGCCGTCGGTCACGCGGCGGTACGGTGTTTCGATGAAACCGTACTCGTTCAAGCGGGCGTACAAAGCCAGTGAGTTGATCAGCCCGATGTTCGGGCCCTCGGGCGTTTCAATCGGGCAAACACGACCGTAATGGGTCACGTGCACGTCACGCACTTCAAACCCAGCACGCTCACGCGTCAAGCCACCTGGTCCAAGCGCCGATACGCGGCGCTTGTGGGTGATCTCGGACAGAGGGTTGGTCTGGTCCATGAACTGGCTGAGCTGCGAGGCACCAAAAAATTCTTTGAGCGCAGCGGAAATTGGCTTGCTGTTGATCAGGTCGTGCGGCATCAGCGGCTCTTGCTCGGCCTGGCCCAGACGCTCTTTCACAGCCTTCTCAATCCGTGCCAAACCGGTGCGGTACTGGTTTTCGGCCAGCTCGCCCACGCAACGCACGCGGCGGTTGCCCAAGTGGTCAATATCGTCCACATCGCCACGGCCGTTGCGCAAGTCCACCAGGATTTTCACGACAGACAGGATGTCTTCGTTGGTCAGCACCATGGGGCCGGTCGACTCGGCGCGGCCCATTTTGGCGTTGAACTTCATGCGGCCTACGCGCGACAGGTCGTAGGTGTCCGGGTTGTAGAACAGGCGCTGGAATAGCGCTTGCACTGCGTCTTCGGTCGGCGGCTCGCCAGGGCGCATCATGCGGTAGATGGCGACGCGGGCGGCAAACTCGTCCACCGTCTCGTCGGTACGAAGCGTTTGCGAAATGTAAGCACCTTGGTCCAACTCATTGGTGTAAATGCACGCCAGTTCGTTGATGCCCGAGGAGCGCAGCTTTTTCAGCAGCGCTTCGGTCAGTTCTTCGTTAGCCTTGGCTACGATTTCGCCAGTGTCGGCTTCTACGATATTGCGGGCCACCACACGGCCGACCAGGAAGTCTTCGGGCACGCTGATGTGGGTGGTGCCGGACTGCTCCAACTCGCGGGTGTGGCGCGCGGTCACGCGCTTGTCTTTGGCCACCACCACTTTGCCGGACTTGTCGGTCAGGTCAAAGCGGGCGACTTCGCCACGCAGGCGCTCGGCCACAAACTCCATTTGCGCGCCACTGTCCATCAGGCGGAAGTTGTCGTTGACAAAGAAGTTGGCCAGGATAGATTCGTTGTTCAGGCCAATGGCCTTGAGCAAAATCGTGACCGGCATCTTGCGGCGGCGGTCCACGCGGAAGTACAACAGGTCTTTGGGGTCGAACTCAAAATCGAGCCAGGAACCACGGTAAGGGATGATGCGTGCCGAAAACAGCAGTTTGCCCGAGCTGTGGGTTTTTCCCTTGTCATGCTCAAAAAAGACGCCTGGCGAGCGGTGCAACTGGGACACGATCACGCGCTCGGTGCCGTTGATGATGAAGGAGCCTTTGCCAGTCATCAAAGGCACTTCGCCCATGTAGACCTCTTGCTCTTTAACTTCCTTGACCACCTTGTTTTGGCTGGTGGAGGACTCGCGGTCATAAATAATCAGCTGCACTTTGGCGCGCACGGCCGACGCAAAGGTCAGACCCCGGGTCTGGCACTCACGCACGTCAAAACCTGGCTTGGCCAGGTTGTATTCCAGGTACTTCATCTCAACGAAACCGTTGTGCGAGACGATGGGGAATGCGGCTTCAAAAGCCGCCTGTAAACCCTCTTGGGTGCGCTTCTTGGGCGCTACATCTGCCTGCAAAAACGCGATGTACGCGTCTTTTTGCATTTGCAACAGGTAGGGAATTTCGAGGACGCTGTCGCGGTTACCGAAATTTTTGCGAATTCGCTTGCGTTCTGTGTATGTGTAAGCCATTAGATCTCCGGACAAAGGCTGAGGAATCCTAGGGTCCTAGGCGACTGTGTGTCTCTTCTTGGTGATTGGCCACTACCAACCATTGGCGGACGGTTGCGCATTGCACGCAACCCGAACCAAGGCATCTTCTGCAGTCGGGGTCAGAAGACACTTGAAAACCTGGCCTTGGCGGCTTGGCTTACAGGTGCATTCTGCAAACACAAAAAGCTGGTCCGAAGACCAGCTTATGTAATTCGAGATTGGGGCGTAGCGAGCGGGAGTTAATCTGCTGTGAGAAGCGCAACCGTACTTGAGTACGGTGAGCATCGCAACAGCAAAGTGGCCCCGCGCAGTAGCCCCAAATCGAATTACTTGAGTTCGACTTTGGCGCCGGCTTCTTCCAGTTTTTTCTTGGCGGCTTCGGCATCGGCCTTGGCCATGCCTTCTTTGACAGCCTTGGGCGCAGCGTCCACCAGATCTTTGGCCTCTTTCAGGCCCAGACCCGTGATCTCGCGCACAGCTTTAATCACCGACACCTTATTTGCGCCGATTTCGGTCAACATTACGTTGAACTCGGTCTGCTCTTCGGCAACGGTGGCAGCAGCGCCACCGCCAGCAGCGGGTGCCGACATTGCAGCGGCGCTCACGCCAAATTTCTCTTCGATGGCTTTCACCAGGTCGTTGAGTTCCATGACCGTCATGCTGTCCAGCGCGGTCAAAAATGCGTCTTTATCGAATGCCATTTTCTAAATTCCTACAGTTGGTGCAGGCGTTTTGGAGATACCAAAACAACCCCACGATGATTGATGAATATCCGTTGTGGCCGTGCTGCTACGCTGCCACAGCCTCTGCCGGTGCCGCTTGCGCTGCACCTCCGCCACGCTGCTCCGCCAAAGCGGCCAGCACACGGGCTGCACGCGAAATGGGGGATTGCATCAAGCCCAGCAACTGCGCCAACAAAACTTCTTTCGAAGGGATGCTTGCCAGCTGCTTCACGCCGTTCGCGTCCAGAGCCTTGCCGCCGTATGCGCCTGCGCGAATTACCAACTTGTCGTTGGTCTTCGCGAATTCGGAAACCACTTTCGCGGCTGCCACTGCGTCGACAGAAAAGCTATAGATCAAGGGACCGGTCATCTGGTCAGACACGACTTCGAAGCCGCTACCGGCGACAGCACGGCGG
>Ga0214921_10011190_pt1 | contig 10948 bp, 7 predicted proteins | sample LL1505_MetaG_FD_177992 | JGI IMG/M metagenome (GOLD analysis project Ga0214921, IMG submission 177992) | Freshwater microbial communities from Lake Lanier, Atlanta, Georgia, United States - LL-1505 | ecosystem: Environmental > Aquatic > Freshwater > Lake | place: USA: Georgia | collected 2015-05-28
ATCGCCCAAAGTCAGATGGCAATATCCGAGAAGGCATTGCCTATGCAAAAGCCCGCCCAGATATTTATGTAGTTATGTTGATGGTCTTTTTCTTAGCAACCTTTGGACTTAACTTTCAGATCTTTAACGCTCTTATGGCCACACAAGAGTTTGGCTTAGGACCAGCAAGCTTTGGATTGATGGGAACCTTCATTGCAATTGGCTCTCTTTCTGGCGCTATTGGATCTGCTCGACTTGAACGCTTTAGAAATACAAAGTTTGTTATTCGTGGTGGAGTTGTGTTTTCCGCATCGATTATGGTGCTCTCTATCTTGCCTAATTACATCTCTTATGTAATTTGGCTTCCGATCTGTGGCGTCACAGCGCTTACTACATTGGTCTCTGCTAATTCCATTGTTCAGACCAGCACAGATCCTGCGGTTCGCGGCCGTGTTATGGGACTTTACCTTTTGATCTTTATGGGCGGAACTCCATTTGGTTCACCGCTCATTGGAACAACAACTGAACTAATCGGAATTCGCCCAACGATTGCACTCTGTGGTGGTGTTTCATTATTTGCTTCACTATTAATCTGGTTCAAATACAAGAACCGAGTTGGGCTACCTGCAGATACTTCTGTCGCCGCCGTTCTTAAAGACCGTTAATTGCTATAACAACTAAAATTCCAATCAGAGCAAGTAACGTAATCATTCGCCTGACTTTGTAGTTCATTACACAGCCTCTGCAACCTTAGAAGGAATTACTTTAACAATAACAAATGCAATTGCAATCAACACAAAAACCATGATGTAGGCACGTGAAATACCAAAGTTATCACCCAGTAGACCTAGCAAAAATGGCGCTCCAGCAATAGCAACTCCCGCTGCTAATGAGGCACGTCCAATCGCTAAATCAGGACGTCCATCACTAAGGCCAATTAAACGAATAGAGGAAAGTGCAAACTGCATCGATATTCCCATGCCAACCGCAAATAGGCAGAATAGTGAAAGAATCATGTTGTGCGATAACCAGAAACTAACAAATCCAACAAATTGCAATGCGATGATTGAAAGAAGTTGAGTATCTAGCTTCAGATGTCCGAGCACTAATCCGCCATACCAACGACCGACACCCATGCCGGTACCAAGGGCCACGATTGCAACCGTTGAGATCGCAGCAGTTGAACCAACGCGATCTTTGAGCAACGCAGATGCCCAAAAAGATGTGGCGAACTCACTGGATATACAGGCAACAAAGCCAACCCATGCAATCCAGAAGCTACGTGAAAGTTTTCCGCCTTGTGGTCCTTCTTCATCTGGAACATGCTCATCTTCATCTTTTTCACGGCCAACAAAAAACAGAACCAATGCAACGGGTAGTGCTAGCAATAAACCAAGGCGCCATAACTGTGGAAATACGATGGCAATTGTTCCGATTAATGCAGTTCCAGTTACGAACCCAACAGATGCGATTCCATTTGCTTGTGGGATCGCAACCTCAGCAGCTTTTCCGTAGTGATGGGACATCTTTGTAAGCATTGTGTTGATGACAATTGATGTTCCAAAACCAGTAACTAATGTGGCAGGGATTGTGATGTAGACAGGGGGAGAGATAACAAAGAGCGTTAAACCTGTAATAAAGATTGATAAACCAATCCAACTAGCCTTAGAGCGACCAAATCTGTGTGCGATTCGAGGGTTAGCCCAACCGGCAAAAATTGATGCAACACCCATTGCTGTGCCATGTAGGCCTGCAATAGTTAAAGAAGTGCCTTGATCTGCACGCAGTAGTGATTGCGCAGGACCAAAGCCACCTAGGTAAAAGTTAACGATGGCAGTTTGAACCGCTACGACCCAAAAGAAACGGTCGCGATGAAAACTCTTTGGCATTAAAGGGCTGCTACAACGTGATCAATGCACTTTGTGAGTGCTTCAACATCACTTGGATCAACAGCAGGGAACATACCAATACGAAGCTGATTTTTACCAAGCTTGCGATATGGCTCAGTATCAACGATTCCGTTGGCACGAAGTGCGGCGGCAATCTTTGTTGCATCAATGGCATCATCAAAGTTAATTGTTCCAACAACCTTTGAACGCATTTCTGGATCTGTAACAAAGGGAGTTGTGTAGCTGGTCTTTTCAGCCCAGGAATACAAAATGTCAGAAGAGGCAGTACTGCGGCCTGCGGCAAATGTAAGCCCGCCATTTGCATTCATCCACTCGATTTGTTCTGCAAGCAACATTAATGTGACAAGTGCTGGAGTGTTATAAGTCTGATCCAGGCGTGAGTTTTCAATTGCAATACCGAGATCAAAGAAAGCTGGCACCCAACGGCCGGAAGCCTTGATCTTTTCAGCACGTGCAATTGCAGCGGGGGACATGATTGCAATCCACAATCCGCCATCTGATGCAAAAGACTTTTGAGGTGCGAAGTAATAAGTATCAAATTCCTTGGCATCAACCATCAAGCCACCAGCTGCAGATGTTGCATCAACTAGAACAAGTGCTTCATCTGTTCCTGCGGGGCGAATAATTGGCATTGCAACACCGGTACTTGTCTCATTATGAGTCAATGCATAAACATCAATACCAGCTTCTAGTACAGATACCGGGTGTGAACCAGGCTCTGCCTTAATTACTGTTGGCTCACCAAGAAATGGTGCTTCCTTTGCGGCGGCGGCAAACTTTGATGAAAACTCACCAAAAACTAAGTGCTGTGAGCGATCTTCGATCAAGCCAAAAGTTGCGATATCCCAGAACGCAGTTGATCCACCGTTACCAAGTACAACTTCGTAACCTTCTGGCAGATTAAATAGAGATGTAAGACCTTCGCGAACGCGCTTGACAACATTCTTCACAGGCTTTTGGCGGTGGGATGTTCCAAGAATTGAATTCCCACTTGCTGATAATGCTGCAAGTGCTTCTGGACGAATCTTTGATGGACCGCAACCAAAACGACCATCAACCGGCTTAATATTTGAAGGAATACTTATCTCTGCGCTCATGGGGTAAGACTACGGGTAGTACCTATTGAGTTCCCAATCGGCGGTGGTGTTATCCCGCTCATAGCGCAAACGATCATGCAAACGTGAGTATCGACCCTGCCAGAACTCAATACTCAATGGTGTTACTCGATATCCACCCCAATGAGGTGGGCGCGGAACCACGGTTCCTTCTGGCCACTTTTGTGCTGCACCTTCATAGCGTTGTTCTAATTCGGCACGTGATGCCAGTGGTGATGATTGTGGACTTGCCCATGCACCAATTTGTGAACCCCAGGGACGAGTCGCAAAGTAATCATCTGATTCTGTTTCCGAAATTTTTTCTGCAATTCCACTAACTGAAACTTGTCGTTCCATTACATACCAAGGAAACAACAATGAGACATGTGGATTCAGATCGATTGCATGTGCTTTACGAGATTCGTAATTTGTAAAGAATGTGAAGCCACCTTCAGAAATATCTTTGAGTAAAACAGTTCGAGTATCTATTTGTGAATCACTCGATAAAGTTGAAAGAACCATTGCATTTGCTTCAACAATTAATGTGTTTTCGTGCGCTTGTTTTAACCACAGTGCAAAAGCTTCAAAAGGATTTGCAGGCAAAGTTTCTAAACCGGCATCGCCGTAGGAGCGACGCATCGCTCGGATCTCGTCTCGGGTAACCGGCTCTTGACTCATGGTCCTATCCAACCCAACTTTGGCCCCCAGCGCGATTTTTCAGGGTGGACTGCAACTCAATATGTAACTTCACCTCTTTATAACAATTTCGTAAATGAGCCCTTATTCGGGCGCGAAACGGCCGCTTTGGCTTGCTTCTCTAGGCTCAAGAGAGTTGCATTACCTCAACAGCGCATGCCCTCGTGTGCGCGAATTCCATCCATGGAGGATATAAATGAATACAAAGCGTTTAGGCATTCTCGGTGCAATCGCCGCAGTAGCCGTCGCAGTTTCAACACTTGTCGTTCCTTCAGCAACAGCTGCTGGCAAGACACTTGTCATTTGGTCAGATGAAAACCGTGCAAAGACTCTTCGCGAAGCTGGAGCGTCATGGGCGGCTAAAAATGGTGTAACTCTTAACGTTGTTATCAAAGACTTCGGTAAGGTCAAAGATGAATTAATTACTGCAGCCCCAAAGGGCCTAGGTCCAGACCTACTCGTTGGACCACATGACTGGGTCGGTCAGCTTGCAGCATCAGGTGTTCTTGATCGCATGGTTAACATCGATAAGAGTGCTTATGCAGCATCAGGAATTCAAGGATTCTCTTATAAGGGACTTCTATACGGACTTCCATACAACGTAGAAAATATTGCGTTAATCGTCAACACGAAGCTATCTCCAACAATCCCTGCAACTTTTGCTGATCTAGAGAAGACATGGGCAACATTGAAGGCAGCCGGAACAGCTAAGGTCGGAATTGAAGTTCCTTACGGCGATTCATATCACAACATGCCATTGTTCTCAGGTCTTGGTGGGTATGTATTCGGTGTTGGTGCAGGTGGTATCAATCCTAAGGATCTCGGAATTAATTCAAAGGCTTTTGCTGCTAATGCATCAAAGCTTGATGGATACTATTCAAGTGGTTTGATTAGCAAGTCTTCAAACTATGACTTCGTTCAGTGGTATGCAGGTAAGGCTCCATACATGATCACTGGCCCTTGGAACCTTGGAAACATTAAGAAGTCAGGAATTTCATACGCAATTGCATCAGTACCTCCAGTTGGTGGAACTCCTTCACGTCCATTCGTAGGCGTTAACGGCTTCATGGTGAGCAAGTTCGCGGCCAACAAGATCGTCGCACGACAGTTCCTTACACAGGTTGCTGCATCAGATGATTTCCAATTAGCTCTATACAAGCTTGGAGATCGCCTACCAGCACTAAAGACTGCGGCTGCAAAGGTTACAAACAACCCAGATGTAGCTAGCTTCGGTGCATATGGTGCAATCGGAACTCCAATGCCAAACATTCCTCAGATGAATTCAGTTTGGGATTCATGGGGCAATGCATGGAAGAACGTTGCTGATGGAAAGCAGACTGCAGCAGCAGCTTTTGCTCAAGCAGCAGCAAACATCAAAAAGGCAATTAGCTAATCACTAATGATTAGTCGGTAAGGGCGCCGTTCGCGGCGCCCTTACCTCTTCATAAACGTATTTGGGAGAATCAACTTTGAAGTTTGGCAATAAAACACCGGCATTAATCGCCAAGATTATGCTTCTGGGTGCCCTCAATGCCTTCACTGTTTGGTGCGTGCCAATTCTTATTTCGAATAAGACTTGGTTGTTTGCAATCTATTTCACGATTTCTACATTGATTCTTGATTATGTTTTCTTAAGTAAAAAGCGAATTGCTACTAAATACATAGTCCCTGGAACTATTTTGCTAATAATGTTCCAGGTTTATCCTGCAATCTTTACGGGATATGTAGCCTTCACAAACTATTCCAATGGGCACTTCTTAGATAAAGAAACCGCAATCAGCGTGATGGTTTCTAACTCATTTGAACCGATTGGCGAGACAACCAACTATATGCAAGTAGCAAAAGATAATATTGATGGAAAAATTACTTTAATAGTTCAAAATACTGATGGAAGCTACGGAGCAGGAACCCGTGATGGGTTTAGTTCACTTCCAATGTCAGATGTCACAGTCAGCCCTGACGGCAGAATTACAAAGGCAACTGGGTACACAACGCTTACAGATGATGAAGTATTTGCAATTCTTGATCAGTTTAATGATTTTAAAGTTCCTATTGGGAGCGGTAAATTTTATTCTGTCGCAGACATTAATGCCGTTGAGTTAGTCGAACAGAGCTTAAGCTATGACTCAAGTAAAGATCAGGTAATTGACAATAGAACCGGTGTCGTTTACTCGCCCAACAATAACGGGTCGATGGTGAGTGCAGCAGGTGAAGAAATTGAGCCTGGATGGACCACAACCGTTGGTTGGCGTAACTTCTCTAAAGTTGTCAATGATGAGCGCTACAGAGGTCCTATGCTTCAAGTTTTGGCGTGGACCTTTATTTATGCAGGGTTAGTAGTTCTCTTAACTTTTTTCTTAGGCTTTTTATTAGCATTAGTGCTTAATCACCCAAGAATGAAGTCAAAGAAGATCTACCGCACACTCTTAATTGTTCCTTACGCAATGCCATCGGTACTTTCAACACTTGTGTGGGCAGGAATGTTTAATCAAGATAATGGAATTATCAATCGTGTATTAGGTAGTCCAATCCCTTGGTTATCTGACCCATGGCTGGCGAAATTCGCAGTACTTTTGGTTCAATTATGGGCTGGCACACCGTATATGTTCCTAATCTGTACAGGAGCAATACAATCTTTGTCCAGTGAAGTTGTAGAAGCTGCGCAGGTCGATGGCGCCTCACCTCGTCAACTCTTCTCAAAAATTAAGTTGCCACTTGTACTTATGACGTTAGCTCCACTCCTGATTGCAAGTTATGCCTATAACTTCTCAAACTTTGGTGCGATTTATCTCCTTACGGGTGGAGGCCCAACAATTATTTCATCTGGCGGAATTGCAGGTCATACCGATATTTTGATTTCTTATACATATAAGATTGCATTTGCTTCAGGCAAAGGAAATGATTATGGACTCGCTAGCGCTGTCTCATTCTTTAACTTTTTACTTATAGCCTCAATCTCAATTTATAGCTTCAAAAAGTCTCGAACAATCGAGAACATGACGTGATAGTTAATGACTTAGTGCGCCAGAAGCCACTCACGGCAGCGCAATGGACCAAGAGAATAGCTTGGCGTCATGCTGTCGGTGTACTCGCTGTTGCATTTGCACTGTTTCCACTGATCTGGATGGTAAGTGCTTCCTTTGACACTCTTGGCTCACTGAGTGCACAAAAACTCATTCCTGATCGCCCTGGTCTAGAGAACTTTAGAACTCTATTTGGTGATCCAGATCAGCCATATCTAATCTGGCTCAAGAACTCATTAATCATTTCATCGGCCAATGCAGTCTTGCAGATGTTTATTGGCGCAACCGCTGCATATGCCCTAAGTCGGTTTAGATTTAAAGGCCGAAAGCTGACTTTAGTGACTATTTTGGTCGTGCAGATGTTTCCACAATTACTAGCAGCAACATCAATATTTTTGATGCTAGCCGATCTTGGTAAAAGTATCCCTTTCTTGGCCTTAGGCCAGACTTCTGCGCTGATTATTGTTTTTGCGGGTGGAGCTCTAGGCATTAATGCATGGATGCTCAAAGGCTTCTATGACACGATTCCATCTGAAATTGATGAATCAGCCAAGATTGATGGCGCTTCACATGCTCAGATTTTTTTCCGGCTCATTCTGCCACTAGCAAGACCCGTCTTGGCAGTAATTACCTTGCTCTCATTTATTGGAACTATGAATGAGTTTTTGATTACATCGGTTATTTTAGGTGGAAATCAGAAATCACTCACTCTTGCAGTTGGTATGCAGCAATATATTGATGGTCAATACAACGCCCACTGGGGCCCATTCGCAGCGGGCGCACTCATTGCTTCCGTACCAGTAATGATCTTGTTCCTATACTTACAAAAGCACGTTGTAGCAGGTTTAACGGCAGGAGCGAATAAGGGCTAATGAAGAATCAACCACACCACGATGGTAGTGAACTCTATGTCAGCAATATCGCTCCTGAGCTGGGTGAGAAAGTAACTCTAAAAGTTCGAGTTCCTAGTGATTACATTTTAGAAAAGGCAATGCTTCGTATCTATCATGATGGAGAGCCTCGCATATTTGAGATGAAAGAATTAAAAAGAGATTCAACTGAAACTTGGTACCAGGTCAATGTTGAGATTCTTAATATACAAAGCTATTACCGCTTTGCATTTATAGGAAAAGGTACATATCAATGGCTCAATGCAAAGGGTCTATTTGATCACGATGTCCATAGCAACAATGATTTTCAATTAGTTGCTTTTGCGGACAACCCAGTATGGATTAAGTCTTCGGTTTTTTATCAGATTTTTCCCGACCGCTTTGCACGTTCTGGCAAAGTTAACATTGTGCCTGAGTGGGCTCACCCACGCGAATGGGACTTATTGCCACGAGGTCGCGGTAAATACACCGGACAAGAGCTCTATGGAGGCGATTTGTATGGAGTGTCTGAGCACTTAGATCACATCACTGATTTGGGTGTGAATGGAATTTATTTCACACCACTTTTTCCTGCGCGTTCAAACCATCGATACGATGCCACAAGTTTTGAGGTTATTGACCCAATCCTCGGTGGTGACGCAGCATTTCACGCACTGATTAAAACTGCAAAAAAGAAGGGAATTCGTATTCTGGGTGATTTAACATCTAATCACTGCGGCGCCGGGCACACATGGCTAGCTAAGGCGAAAAAGGATAAGAAATCCAAGGAGCGATCATATTTCTATTGGGATAAATCAATTGAGTGGGGCTATATAGGATGGTTCGGTTTGGAATCATTGCCAAAATTAAATTTTTCATCAAAAGCTTTGCGTAAGGTTATGTATGAAGGTAAGAACTCAATTGTTAAGAAATGGATTTCGCCAAAATATGGCATGGCAGGTTGGCGTATTGATGTAGGAAATATGACTGGCCGTCAGGGTGCCGAGAATCATCACACTCAAGTCATGCAAGGAATTCGAAATGCAATGGCTGAAGTGAATCCACAAACATGGCTAGTTGCTGAAAATGGCGATTTTGAGGCAAGCGATCTCAACGGTTTAGGTTGGCAAGGCGCAATGAATTATCAAGGGTTCATGCGCCCATTTTGGAATTGGATTAACCGTAACCCTGAAATCACAGGAGGTTTCCAAGGATTGCCTTTTGCTATGCCTAAGATCAATGGAAAGCAGTTAGTGGCATCTATTCAAGAGTTTAACTCTTCAATCCCTTGGCGTTCACTTACCGCTTCCATGTTGCTTTTAGATTCCCATGACACAGCACGCTTTAGAACAGTGGTTTTAGGGGATACTGCAGCGCATAAGACAGCGATGACAATGATGCTTTCTTACCCAGGAGTGCCTTCGATATTTGCGGGCGATGAAATTGGACTGGAAGGATCATGGGGCGAAGACGCTCGTCGCACTATTAACTGGGAAGATCGCAGCGGTTGGGATGTTGAATTCTTTGCGGAAGTAAAGAAATTGGTGAAACTTCGCAAAACTCAAGATGCCTTGATTAATGGTGGATTGCGTTGGGTTTCAGTTGAAAATGATTACATTACGTACCTTCGCGAATCAAAGAAGCAAAGTATTTTGGTTTTGGTCTCTCGCGGCCCAATAAACACAACTATTGATTTGAGTAGCTATGGCTATCGAGTAAATAAGACTCTCTATGGCCAAGAGGTTACAGGGGAGATTTTCTTAATTAAATCCGATGCCGCTGTGCAAGGAGTTTGGGAGCTCAAGTGAAAAAGATAATTACTTTTGCAGCACCACTTATGATTGCAACTGCCTTAATTTCCCCTACTCAAGCAGCAGAAGATCTTTCAACTCTCTCACAACCAATAGCGCGAGGCCCTTTGGCTGGTGAGTCTGTTTACTTTGTAATGACTGACCGCTTTGAAAACGGAGATCCATCTAATGATGGTGGCGGGCTAACTGGTGGCCGACTCGGCGGAGGAGATGATCCAACAGACAAAGCTTTTTATCACGGTGGAGATTTCAAAGGTTTAACTCAACATCTCAAGTACATTGCTGGACTTGGCTTCACATCTATCTGGATTACTCCACCAGTAGTCAATCAATTTGTTCAGCAAGGCTCAGCGGGATATCACGGTTACTGGGGAACTGATTTCACAACGATCGATCCTCATTACGGTACTGAAGCTGATTTCAAAAACTTTGTCTCGGAATCGCATAAATTGGGTATGAAGGTAATCGTGGATATCGTTGTGAACCACACCGCAGATGTCATTAAGTACACGATTGGCTCAACCTCCTACCGCGAACCATCTGATTTTCCTTATAAAACATGTGCCGGAAAGGCCTTTGACCCTGCTAAATTCGCAGGCTTAGCCTCATTCCCTCAGTTATGCGCGAAGAACTCTTTTGCCTATGTTCCTCGCACCTCGACCTATGACAAGACCATCAAGAAGCCCGCATTTTTGAATGACTTAACCAACTACCACAATCGTGGAGATTCAATTTGGTCAGGATCATCTGTAACTGAAGGTGACTTCTCAGGATTAGATGACATCTTTACTGAAAAACCAGCGGTAGTTAAGGGAATGTCAGATCTTTGGTCTAGTTGGATTACTCGATTTGATATTGATGGTTTCCGTATTGATACCGCAAAGCATGTTAATCCAGAGTTTTGGAAGGCATTTTTACCTAAGGTTTTAGCCACGGCAAAAGCTGCGGGCAAGAAGAACTTCCCTATCTTTGGTGAAGTTGCAGATTCTGATATTCCATTTCTTGCAAGTTTTGTGACAGAGCAGAAATTCCCAAGTGTTTTGGATTTCCCATTCCAAGCTAAAGTCTCTCGATTTGCCAAAGCTGGTGGCGGTGCAGCGGATTTAATTACATTATTCAATGCAGATGATTTGTATACGACTCCAAGTACTAGTGCATATTCACTTGCAACTTTCTTGGGTAACCATGACATGGGGCGCATCGGAAGATTTATTGCAATAATCTCGGAAAGTGATGGACAACAAGTTTTAGTTGAGCGCTCACAACTTGCAAATGCGTTGCTCTTTACATTACGCGGTGGGCCTGTTCTTTATTATGGTGATGAAAAGGGAATGACCGGAGATGGTGGAGATCAACTATCCCGCCAAGATATGTTTGCTACACAAGTAGATGCATGGAAGAGCGAGCTCCGAATCGGAGCATCGCCGATCGGAAATGCATCGGCATTCTCAGTGAAAAACCCATTGGAAGATAACATCACCGCGTTGCAAGGTTTATACGCACAGTACCCAGCTTTGCGAATTGGCTCCCAGCAAGTCAGACATGGTGATGGTTCAGTCTTTGCAG
>Ga0214921_10011191_pt1 | contig 10948 bp, 10 predicted proteins | sample LL1505_MetaG_FD_177992 | JGI IMG/M metagenome (GOLD analysis project Ga0214921, IMG submission 177992) | Freshwater microbial communities from Lake Lanier, Atlanta, Georgia, United States - LL-1505 | ecosystem: Environmental > Aquatic > Freshwater > Lake | place: USA: Georgia | collected...
GGCGATCGAGCCCACGGCAGTCGCGCTGAGCTGCGTGCCGTCAAACCACGGTGACACGATTGTCGCCACCGCGGGCTCCATGGTGAATCCGGTCAACAACGTCGTCAACGTGATGCCCAATTGAGCGCTCGACAGATGGGTGGATGTGCGTCGCAAGCCGCTGATAACGAGACGCAGCCCGTGCTCCCCGCGCGCCTGCCGCGCCTCAAGCTCGGAACGGTCGAGGTTGACCAACGCGAACTCCGCAGCGACGAAGATTCCCGTGCCCAGGGTCAGCACGAGCCCGACGCAGAACCACACCCACTCGGCACTCATTTGACCCTCATCCTACCGCGCACGCGTTTTGCGGCCGCGGGTGTCACCGTGCGTGGGTCCGTGGTGGCGAAGGCTAACCGCGAGGCATCGTCGACAAAGATTTGGGCGTAGGGTTGAAAAGGTGCGTTTTCGGCAGACCTCGCCACAGATGTGCCACACCAGCAGTACGGCCTCTACGAGAGAGATAGTCACGTGTCGGAGCAGTTGCAGTCCGAATCCGGTGCCGATGAGTTCGGCGCGAACGAGTGGTTGGTTGAAGAACTCTACGAGAAGTTCATCGTAGATAAAGCCCAGGTCGACCAGACGTGGTGGCCCACCCTCGAACGGTACGGTGCTCATCTCGCGAGCGCTGCCTCGTCCGCCGGCCGCGCCCCCGCGGCTCCGGTTTCCGCCGCAAACGCCACCTCGGCATCCGGACCCACCGTTCCCAACGCCGATCCCAACGCCCAACCCGTCGCGCGCACAACATCCCGGCCCGCACAACCCACACCGATTCCGGCCGATGCTCGCGTAATCGGCTCTACGTTCTCCGCGGCCGAGTCCGAGGAACAAGACGTCGTCACCACCCTCAAGGGTCTTGCCAAAACACTTTCCGCAAATATGGATGCGTCACTCACCGTGCCCACAGCCACGAGTGTGCGTGCCCTGCCCGCGAAGCTCATGATTGACAACCGCATTGTCATTAATAACCACCTCGCACGCACGCGAGGTGGAAAAGTTTCCTTTACTCACCTCATCGGCTGGGCCCTGGTGCAGGCACTGAAAGAGTCGCCGAGCCAGAACGTGTACTACGACGAAATCGACGGCAAGCCCTCGATGGTGGCGCCCGCGCACGTCACGCTGGGCATCGCCATCGACTTGCCGAAACCGGACGGAACGCGCGCGCTGATGGTGCCCGGAATCAAGCGAGCCGACACCATGAGTTTTGACGAGTTCCTCGTCGCGTACGAAGACCTCGTGGGAAAGGCACGTAACGGCAAGCTCGGGGCCGACGATTTTCAGGGAATCACGATTTCGTTGACCAACCCGGGTGGCATTGGCACGGTGCACTCCGTCCCGCGTCTCATGAAGGGCCAGGGGTGCATTATTGGCGCCGGCGCCCTCGACTACCCCGCGGAATTTCAGGGCTCGAGCGAATCGACACTCACCAAGCTCGGAATCGGAAAGATCATCACGCTCACGAGCACCTATGACCACCGCGTCATCCAGGGTGCCGGATCGGGCGAGTTCCTGAAGAGAGTGCACGAGTTGCTCATCGGCGAGCGCAACTTCTACGAGTCGATTTTCGCCGACTTGCGCATCCCGTACAAGCCCATTCAATGGTCGACCGATGTCAGCGTCGACAAGAGTTCCGACATCGACAAGGGTGCTCGCGTTCAGGAGCTCATCAACTCGTTCCGCGTGCGCGGCCACCTGATGGCCGACATCGATCCGCTCGAATACCAGCAACGCACGCACCCTGACCTGGAAATCGAAAATCACGGCCTCTCGTTCTGGGACCTCGATCGCGAATTCGTGACCGGTGGCATCGGTGGAACGAACAGCGCACCGCTGCGCAAGATTCTCGGAATCCTGCGCGATTCCTACTGCCGCACGGTGGGTCTCGAATACATGCACATCCAAGATCCCGAACAGCGCGCATGGATTCAAGAGCAGGTTGAGCGCCCCTACGAGAAGCCCGGCCACGACGAGCAGATGCGCATTCTCGAAAAACTCAACGAGGCCGAAGCATTTGAGACATTCCTGCAGACGAAGTACGTCGGCCAGAAGCGGTTCAGTCTTGAAGGTGGCGAGTCGGTCATCGCACTCCTCGACCGCATTTTGCTCGAGTCGGCAAAGAGTGAGCTCGACGGCGTCGCGATTGGAATGGCGCACCGCGGTCGATTGAACGTGTTGACCAATATTGCCGGGAAAACCTACGGCCAAGTCTTCCGCGAGTTTGAAGGCACAACAGCCGACCCGAAGTCGGTTCAAGGTTCCGGTGACGTCAAATACCACCTCGGCACGGAAGGGCTCTTCGTCTCCCCCGAAGGCAAGCAGGTTCCGGTCTATCTGGCCGCCAACCCGTCGCACCTCGAAGCAGTCAACGGTGTGCTGCAAGGCATCGTGCGTGCGAAGCAAGACCCGTACCCCATCGCTTCGTTCACGACCGTTCCCGTGTTGATTCACGGTGACGCGTCCATGGCGGGCCAAGGTGTTGTCTACGAATCACTGCAAATGTCGCAGCTGCGGGGGTACCGCATCGGTGGCACGGTGCACATCGTGATTAACAACCAGATCGGGTTCACCACTCCGCCCGGCGAATCACGCACATCCGTCTACTCCACCGACGTCGCGAAGGCGATTCAGGCGCCGATCTGGCACGTCAACGGCGATGACCCCGAGGCCGTCGTTCGGGTGGCTCAGCTGGCGTTTGAATTCCGCCAAAAGTTCAACAAAGACGTCGTCATTGACCTCGTCTGCTACCGCCGCCGCGGACACAATGAGGGCGACGACCCGTCGATGACGCAGCCGCTGATGTACAACCTGATCGAAGCCAAGCGTTCGGTGCGTCGCCTCTACACCGAGGCTCTCGTCGGCCGCCGTGACATCACGCAGGAAGAATTCGACAAAGCACAAGCCGATTTCCAGTCGGAGCTCGAGCAGGCATTCGCCGAAACGCACGTCGCCCAATCCGACCTGGAATCGGCAGCTGCACCGACGACGAGCGCGCCGGTGGCCGAACAAACCTCCGTCGTGCCGCACGTTAACGCCGACACGATTGCCCGCATCGGGGATGCATTCAACAACATTCCCGAGGGCTTCTCCGTGCACCCGAAGTTGCAGCAGCTGCTCACCAAACGTGCCGAGATGAGCCGGCAGGGCGACATCGACTGGGGCTTCGGTGAGTTGCTTGCGTTCGGTTCCGTGTTGCTCGAAGGTAAGCCGGTGCGCTTGACCGGTCAGGATGTGCGCCGCGGCACATTCGTGCAACGACACGCCGTTTTCCATGATCGAGAGAACGGCCAAGAGTGGCTGCCACTGATGAACCTGAGCAATTCTCAGGGTCGGTTCTACATCTACGACTCTCTGCTCAGCGAGTACGCCGTCATGGCATTCGAGTACGGCTATTCGGTCGAACGCGAGGATGCCTTGGTGCTGTGGGAGGGCCAGTTCGGAGACTTCGCTAACGGCGCTCAGACGGTCATCGACGAGTTCGTGTCGTCGGCTGAACAGAAGTGGAACCAGAACTCGGGCGTGGTGCTGTTATTGCCACACGGATACGAGGGTCAAGGTCCCGACCACTCATCCGCGCGAATCGAGCGTTACCTGCAGTTGTGTGCAGAAAACAACATGGTCGTTGCTCGGCCGTCCACGCCGGCTTCCTACTTTCACCTGTTGCGCCGTCACGCGTATGCGACACCGCGTCGCCCGCTCATCGTGTTCACGCCTAAGGCGATGCTGCGTTTGCGGGGCGCGTCGAGCAATGTCGACGACTTCACGACCGGCAGCTTCCAGCCAGTGATCGACGACACACGGGGTCTTGACCGTTCAGCTGTGCGCCGCGTCGTGATCACAGCCGGAAAGCCGTATCACGACCTGTTGGCCGAGCTGGACAAGGCTCCCAACCCGGAAATCGCCGTGGTTCGTCTCGAACAGTTCTACCCGGCTCCCATGGCCGAGTTGAATGACCTCATTGCGACGTACCCGAACGCAGAGCTCGTGTGGTTCCAAGACGAGCCGGAAAACCAGGGCGCGTGGCCGTTCATCCTGTTGGAAGTGTCGAAGCAGCTGAAGGGTCGCACAATTCGGAACATTTCGCGCCCGTCGGCAGCCTCGCCAGCAGCCGGTTCCGCGAAGCGTCACGCCGTCGAAGCGGCAGCGATTCTCGAGCGGGCGCTTACTCTCTAAGAGTGCGCTTGAATGTCGCGCAACTGCGACATCACCTGGTTGCGCAGGTCGGCCGGCGCCGTCTCGGCACACGAGCGAGCAATGACGTCGGTCAGCACGACTCCGACATGGTGCTCATCCGCGCAATCCACACAGTTGGCCATGTGATCACGAATGTCGCTCGCCTCTTCCGTGCACAGCTCGTTGTGCAGGTACTCTTCGAGCGCCTTGCGCGCTTTCTCACAACCGCAGTCGGTCATGACGCGCCTCCCTTCGTCGTTGTGCCGATGCCTTGCTCGGCTGCATACTCACCGAGCATCTCGCGCAACAAGCGGCGCCCGCGGTGCAGGCGGCTCATCACCGTTCCGGTCGGAGTTTCCATGATGTCGGCAATCTCCTGGTAGGAGTAGCCCTCCACATCGGCCAAATAAACGGCCATGCGGAATTCTTCGGGAATGGATTGCAGGGCATCTTTGACCGCGCTTGCCGGGAGGTGATCAATTGCCTCAGCTTCCGCGGATCGACTCGATGTTGCCGTGCGACTCTCCGCGTCGCCCAGTTGCCAGTCTTCGAGCTCCTCGAGCGGTCCCTCGAACGGGTGATTCTGCTGCTTGCGATACTGGTTGATGAACGTGTTCTTGAGGATACGGTGCAACCACGCCTTGATATTGGTGCCCTGCTCGAACGAATCGAAGGCGCCGAACGCTTTGAGATACGTCTCTTGCACGAGGTCGTTGGCGTCGGCAGGATTGCGCGTCAAGTTCATGGCATGACCGTAGAGACTGTCGATCAGCGGCATCGCTTGCTCGACGAACTGCGCGCGCCGGTCATCCATGTTGGTGGTCATCGAGGTCAAGCCTACGCCGTGTCGAATTCGGGTGGAGGGATCGCGCAACGCCAGTGCGGTGCGCTCTGCGAGAGTTGCACTCATCCAAAGCTCCCAACTTTGTGACCGATAGTCTTAGAACCAATGTTGACCTCGCCGTATTCCCGCCCCGAATTCGACCCGTACGAGTCGAACGACGTGCCACACGGCGAATCTCCTCTCTGGCCGGCCCCCACTTCCCACACGGGGGTGGATGCGCGACTCCAATTGCCCGGGTCGAAATCGCTCACCAACCGCGAGTTGGTGCTCGCGGCGCTCGCTCACGTTCCGACTCTCGTGCGGCGTCCGTTGCATTCGCGCGACACATCGTTGATGGTCGAGGCCCTCCGTTCGCTCGGCGCGAGCATCTCCGAGGTGCCCGGCGACGGCGCATTTGGCTCCGATTGGCTGATCACTCCCGGCGAACTCATCGGTTCGACCACCATCGACGTCGGACTCGCTGGAACGGTCATGCGTTTTCTCCCGCCCGTGGCGGCCCTCGCTCTCGGACCGACGACATTTGACGGCGATGCGGGGGCTCGACGTCGACCGATGTCGGTCACCATCTCCTCACTTCGATCCCTCGGGGTCGACATCTCCGACGAGGGTCGAGGCGCCCTGCCGTTCACCGTGCATGGCACCGGTCGCGTAACGGGTGGCGAGTTGACGATTGACGCCTCGAGCTCGAGTCAGTTTGTGTCGGGGCTGTTGCTCTCGGCAGCGCGGTTTGAGAACGGCCTTGACCTGCGCCATTCGGGAGATCGGTTGCCGAGCATCCCGCACATCGATATGACACTCGACGTGCTTCGATCCCGCGGGGTACAAGCAGATTCGCCCGAGCCGGGGAGGTGGGTCGTGCATCCGGGAAACATCTCGGGTGGGGAGGTCGACATTGAGCCCGACCTCTCGAATGCGGCTCCGTTTCTGGCGGCCGCACTGGTTGCCGGTGGGTCCGTCACCATTGATGGATGGCCCGACACCACCACGCAGGTGGGCAACGACCTGCTCACTCTGTTGCCGCTGTTCGGCGCCACGGTTCACCGCGACGGCTCGAGTGTCACCGTAATCGGCACCGGGCACATCACCGGGGTCACCCTCGATCTCACCACGGGTGGTGAACTCGCACCGGCTCTCGTCGCCCTGGCCGCTCTCGCGGAAACGGAGAGCACCATCACGGGGATTGGTCATATTCGCCACCACGAAACGGACCGACTGGCTGCTTTGGCCACCGAAATCAACAAGCTCGGTGGCAACGTCATCGAGCTCGACGATGGTCTGCACATCGTGCCCGCGCCTCTGCACGGCGGCGAATGGATGACTTACGAAGACCATCGCATGGCGACGGCCGGAGCGCTCATCGGGCTGCGCGTACCCGGCGTGCGCATCGAGAACATTGCGACGACCGCGAAGACGTTGCCCGAGTTTCCGCACCTGTGGTTGGCCGTGGTCGGAGCGCCCACCGCATGAGTTGGTGGAGCGACGGGTCTGACGACGACGAGCCCGAGTTCGACGAGACGCAGGTGCGCGTGCGAGCCAACCCCAAGGGAAATCGCCCGCGCACCAAGATTCGCCCCGAACATGCGCAGGCCGTGCCCGGCATGGTCATCAGTGTCGACCGGGGTCGGTTCACGGTTTTGCTCGACGACGACGTTCTGGTGAGCGCATCCCGCGCTCGCGAGCTCGGTCGCAAGTCGATTGTGACCGGCGACCGGGTGGCACTCGTGGGCGACACGACCGGCGTCGACGGAAGTCTGGCCCGTATCGTGCGCATTGAAGAGCGCAGCACGCTGCTTCGACGCAGCGCGGACGATACGGACACCGTCGAGCGCGTGATTGTTGCCAACGCCGATCAGATGCTCATTGTTGTGGCGGCAGCCAATCCGGAGCCACGCCTGCGGCTCGTTGACCGTTACCTCGTCGCTGCCTACGACGCCCGCCTCACTCCGATTCTCTGCATCACCAAGACGGACCTTGCCGACCCGAGCGAATTTCTTTCGCACTTCGCGGGTCTCGACTTGATTGTCGTGACGAGCCGGTCGGATGACCCTCCGCTCGCCGAAATCGGAAAGCTGCTTGTCGGGCACGTGACCGTCGCCGTCGGGCATTCGGGTGTAGGCAAGTCAACCCTCGTGAATGCCCTGGTGCCGGATGCGCACCGCGCGGTCGGCCGCGTCAACGAGGTCACCGGACGAGGCCGCCACACCTCGAGTAGCTCAATTTGTCTGCGCTACTCGGCGCCCGCCGGCTCCGGCACAAGCACCGGCTGGATCATCGATACTCCCGGTGTGCGTTCCTTCGGTCTCGGGCACATCGACACCGACCACTTGGTTGACGCGTTCGGTGATCTCGCGCTCATCGCCGAGGAGTGTCCCCGTGGCTGCACTCACCTGTCGACAGCACCCGACTGCGCGATGATCGAGGCCGTCACTTCGGGTCGACTCGATGACAAGGGTGCGAAGCGACTCGACTCCCTGCAACGCTTGCTCACGACATTGGTCGACAAGCGTGATGGGCGCGACGGCTAGAGTTGGCTCATGGAAAACGTGCGACTCGTCGAGGGTGACACCGCCCCCGCTTTTACTCTGCTCGACCAAGACGGCAAGAACGTCTCACTGTCAGATTTCGCTGGCAAATCGGTCATCGTGTACTTCTACCCCGCGGCCATGACGCCCGGATGCACCACGCAAGCCTGTGACTTTCGGGACAACCTCTCCTCGCTCCAGGCAGCCGGCTACGTCGTGCTCGGCATCTCGAAAGATGCCACGGCCAAGCTCAAAAAGTTCCAGGAGAAAGAAGGTCTGACCTTCCCCTTGCTATCAGATGAGGGCCTCGACGTGCACAACCTCTACGGTGCGTACGGTGAGAAGAGCATGTATGGCAAGACCGTTATGGGCGCCATCCGATCGACGTTCGTAGTTGCGCCCGATGGCACACTCGCCCATGCGCTGTACAACGTGAAGGCAACCGGGCACGTGGCGAGCCTGCGCACCAAGCTCGGACTCTAACACTCGGCCCAGCCCGTCGAACCCTCTACCTGGGGTCACGACGCAGTGCCTGCGTCGTGGGTGGAACGAACAACAGCACGAGGGCTACAAGCGTCGGAACCACGATGGCAACGCCCACGAGTGGCTGAGCAAAAATACCCTGAAACGCGCCGACCGCGACGGCAAGTTGACACAGCTGCCAGGTCAGCGCCGCGCCGCGCACCCACGAGCGAGCGCGCAGGGCACCGACACCGGCCGACGCAATCCACGCAGTGGCACCGGCGGCGAGCGTGAGCGTCAGGATCGACCCGCCGACCGAGTTCACCTGAGTGGTGAGGATCTCCACGAGAAACCAGACGGTGACCGCGGCGAGCGCCGCCGACTCGAGAAACAGCACCGCCGCGAGCCCCACGAGCGTGCCGGGAATGCGCATCCGCCCCGCTGGTTTTCGTGCATTTTCGCCCGCCGTCGATGAGTTCACGTTTCACCCTTTCGAAAAAAAGTCTTTACACAACGGTTACCTGTATGTCACCATTATTCACGTCGGGTTTCCCCTCCAATGTCGTGGGCAGACGTGCCACTCTTCTGAGTTTGCACTCTGAGACGGATTCTCGGTTTATCTGGCTTTCGAGCACAGCAGTATTTCGCTTTGTAAAGCCTTTTGCCCACGCATCATCACTACACAAGGAGTACCACCATGGATTGGCGCGACAGTTCCGCCTGCCTGACGGTCGACCCCGAGCTTTTCTTCCCGGTCGGCAACACAGGACCGGCAGTTGATCAAATTGAGAAGGCCAAGTCGGTTTGTGGCCGTTGCTCGGTTTCCGAGCAGTGCCTGCAGTACGCCCTCGAGACCAACCAGGATTCTGGCGTCTGGGGTGGCTTGAGCGAAGACGAGCGCCGCGCGCTCAAGCGTCGTGCCGCTCGTGCACGTCGCGCCGGCTAGGCACAACGCCTCTCACGGTCAGATTCAGACCGGGGTGACTGCAATCGCGGTCATCCCGGTCTCTTTCATGAAACGCAACGGGATGCTCACGGTCACGACCGTGCCCCCGCTCGCCGGGGACTGCCAGTCGATGGTTCCGCTGAGTTCACCTTCGATGAGCGTGCGCACGATTTGGGTGCCCAAGCCTTCCGAGACTTCGCCATTGGTGAGTCCGGCACCATTGTCGGTGATGCTGATGGAGAGGGTTTCTTCCCCTCGCGCCGCGTCAATGACGACGGTCCCCTCACGGCCCGCAAGGCCGTGCTCGACGGCGTTGGTGACGAGTTCGGTCAATGCGAGCGACAGCGGCGTCGCATACGTACTCGGCAGTGAGCCGAACGAGCCGGTGAAACTCGGGTGCGCGGTGGTCCCGTGCATGGCGGCAACCTCGGCGACGAGTCCGAGCACGCGCTCGAACACGTCGTCGAAGTTGACGTTTTGGTTGAGCCCCTCCGAGAGGGTGTCGTGCACGACCGCGATAGAGGCGACGCGACGCATGGCTTGCGTGAGGGCATCCTTCGCTTCGTCGGACTGCGAGCGACGGGCTTGGATGCGCAACAGCGACGCCACCGTTTGCAGGTTGTTTTTCACGCGGTGGTGGATCTCGCGAATCGTCGCGTCTTTCGTCATGAGTTCGCGTTCTTGGTTGCGCAACTCACTCACGTCTCGGCACAGCACGATGGCACCGGTGCGCTCCGCACCGCGGCGAAAGGGAATCGCCCGCAACGCGATGGTCACGCGGCCGGCTTCGATGTCGGCCCGCCACGGTGCGCGACCCGTGACTACGAGCGGTAGCGACTCATCCACGTTGATGCGCCCGGTGAGCACGCGCGTGGTCACTTCGCTCAGCGACTCCCCCTCGAGTTCGTCGCGGTAGCCGATGCGGTTGAACGCCGAGAGCGCGTTGGGGCTCGCGAACAGCACGTCGCCGTCCACGTCGAGTCGAATGAACCCGTCGGATGCGCGGGGTGCGCCACGCTTGGGTTCGGGCGCCGCGTCGAGATCGGGGAAGCTCCCCAACGAGATCATGGCGAACAGTTCGTCGGCACACGCGTGAAAGGTCATTTCTTGGCGCGACGGGATGCGGTTCTCCGAGAGATTCATGTGTATCGAGATGACGGCGATGACCGTCGGGTCAGTTTCGTCGCTGCCTCCGCGTGGCGGGCGCACCACCGGCACCGCGCGCACGCGGGTGGGGGTTTCTTCGAACCAGGCGGGGTCGCTCGATTCGGAGATGGTGCAGGTTTCGAAGGATTGTGTGATCTGGCCCCGCCATTCCTGCCGCACTTTCTGACCGACGAAGTCGCGGTAGAAGAGCGTCACGGCGCCCGACGGGCGGGCGTGGGATGCCGCCACAAAGTCGCCCTCGGCGTCGCGCACCCACAGCACCACGTCGGCGACCGCAAGGTCAGCCAGCAGCTGCCAGTCGCGCAAGAGCATCGTCAGCCATTCGACGTCGAACGGTGACGCATCGCGCTCTTCTAGCAGGTCGCCCAGTACAGACATGTCTCTAGCCTAGGAGGCGCACGCTCCGTAATTTGTCGCGCAGACCGTTAGCGAAATACGCGGTCACTCCGGGTCTCGCCCGTGCGCCCGATACCCCCATGACTCGATTCACGAGTTCGGTCATGGACCGTGTGAACGCCGACGCCGGCTCGATGAGACACGCTGGTTCGCCACGCGCATCCGCACGAGTCATGAGTGACGCGGACTCTGGGATGACCACCACATCCCGAATGCCGGCAAACCTCGAAAATGCGGAGGTGATACTCTCGGCAGCCGTCGTCCCGTCACGTTGCCAGACGACGTGGTTGACACACACCGTGAATCGAGCGTCAGGGTTTGTCTCACTCACGTCGGACCACAGGCGAATGAATCGCGCGAGTCCCACGGAATCGCTCCCCGAGACGGCAATGACATCCGTGGCGG
>Ga0214921_10011192_pt1 | contig 10947 bp, 7 predicted proteins | sample LL1505_MetaG_FD_177992 | JGI IMG/M metagenome (GOLD analysis project Ga0214921, IMG submission 177992) | Freshwater microbial communities from Lake Lanier, Atlanta, Georgia, United States - LL-1505 | ecosystem: Environmental > Aquatic > Freshwater > Lake | place: USA: Georgia | collected 2015-05-28
ATTGACCACCGCAACATTGGCAGAATTCCCATTCACCGAACTCACGGCGGCGGCGGCGAAGGCCTCGCGCAGCGCGCTCTGCGCTTCACGACCATGTTCAGCACGCAGTTGCGCAAGGTTCCGTCCGACCCCCAACTCACGGCCATGCGGATCAGCGAGGACGTAATTCATCCGCAAATGAACCGGCAGGGTCTCCAGCCTGAAATCATCCGGGCGCGGACGCAGACCAGTGCGTTCCCGAATGCACTCGGACAATGCATCGATTAAGGCCAATGCCGGCGCTTCGTCGATAGGAAGTGACTCCAAGAAGGCATCCGCAGTCTCAACCAAAGGCTGACAGCGGTGCCGAATCTTGGGAGGCAATGATTTAAGAAGTGCCAATACCTTGTCGCGTAACAAGCCCGGGACAAGCCAATCCGTTCGGACCGGATCGATCTGCGCCAACAAGGGCAGGGGAACGTTCATCGTGACGCCGTCACGCGGATCCCCAGGTTCAAAAAGGTAGGCGAGTGAAAAACGAGCACCACGCATTTCGAGACTTCGCGGAAAGCGCTGGTCATCCGCCGCTTCATCGGCCGCATCGCCAGCCTCGCGTCGAAGCAGAAAGTCACGGCTCAGATGCAGACATTGGGGATTGGTACGCGAGGCGTCGCGCCACCAGCGCTCGAGCGTTTGTCCCGAAATCACCGAAGGTGGAATACGCGCATCGTAAAAATCGAACAGTCGATGTTCATCAACCAGCAAATCCGGACGGCGCATCCGGTGTTCGAGTTGCTCGATCTCGGCGACCAGTCGTTGATTATGGAGAATGAAAGGAAGTCGACTGTCCCAGTCACCCGCCACAAGACCCTCCCGGATCAGAAGTTCCCGCGCGATCTTGGGTTCCCGTTGCGCAAATGAGACCCGCCGGCCGGCATATACGATCAGACCGTAAAGCATTCCCCGCTCTGCTGCCATGACCTGACCCGCCTTCTTTTCCCAGTGCGGCTCGCTCCAATTTTTCTTGATGAGGTGAGCGCCGATGCGCTCAATCCACTCGGGCTCGATTCGGGCGAGCCCACGCGCGTAAAGACGGGTTGTGTCGACCAACTCGGCTGCGATCAGCCACTTGGCGCCCTTTTTTGTCCCTGTTGACGGATGAGGCCAAAACCGGACCGCATGCGTCCCGAGGTAATGCGCCTCGTCGCCAGCTTTGTTGCCGACATTGCCCAGAAGGCCGGCGAGCAGCGCCTCGTGAATCGCTTGATAGGAGGCCGCAACCTTGTTCTCCTGCCAACCATGATCAGCGATCGCGGTCTGCAGTTGATGGTGAATATCGACCCATTCACGCACCCGACGCGGGTTCAGAAACTTCGAGCGCAGCACCTGCTCACGCTTACGTTGACTGAGACCGCCACGAGCCAGACCCTGAATCCAGTCCCAAAGCTTGATCCAACCAACAAAATCGCTGCGCTCATCGGTAAATGGCTTTTGCGCCTCATCGGCCGCCTGGGCCGCCTCGGCCGGGCGTTCACGAGGGTCCTGTACCGACAGGGCACTGGCCACGATGAGGATCTCACGCAAGGCTCCGGTCGTACGACCAGCAAGAAGCATCCGGGCCACCCGCGGGTCCAGCGGAAGACGCGCGAGGGTGTGGCCCATATCGGTCAAGCGACCCTCGTCATCGAGCGCCCCAAGCTCAAGCAACAACGCCTGACCATCGACGATCGCCCGCCGGGGCGGTGCATCCAGAAATGGGAAGGCCTCCACTGCGTCGATCCCGTCTGCGAGGCCCAGCGCCATCATCCGCAGGATGACGCCAGCGAGCGAGGAGCGAAGAATTTCGGGATCGGTGAAGGCTGGCCGTCGATCGAACTCGTCCGCCTCATAGAGACGCACGCAAACGCCATCGGCAACCCGGCCACAACGACCCGCGCGCTGATTGGCAGCCGCCCGCGAGATGCCCTCGACTTGCAACTGCTCGACCTTGCCGCGATATCGATAGCGTTTGACACGCGCCTGCCCCGGATCAATCACATAGCGAATCCCCGGGACCGTGACCGAGGTTTCTGCGACGTTGGTGGCCAGCACGATTCGCCGCCCATGCCCCCCATCGGCACCAAAGACTCTCATCTGGTCGCCGGCGGCGAGCCTCGAATATAACGGCAGTACCTCCATCGCCTGGCGCTGCGACGGCGGGCCTGGTGGATGCCTGCGAAGGTAGGTCTCGACCTCGCGAATTTCGCGCTCACCGGGCAAGAACACCAGCACATCGCCCGGGCGCTCGCGCCAGACTTCATCAATCGCCTGACCAATCGCTTCGGGCAGTTCGACCAACTCTTGATCTGCCAAGGCCTGAGGCGGACGCCACCTGACCTCGACCGGGAACAATCGCCCCGAAACCTCAATCACCGGGGCCGGCTGACCGGGCGCACCAAAATGCGCTGCAAATCGCTGCGCGTCGATCGTTGCTGAAGTGATGACGAGCCGAAAATCATCGCGACGTTCAACAAGGCGTTTGAGGTAGCCAAGTAAGAAGTCGATGTTCAAGCTCCGCTCATGGGCCTCATCGACAATGATCGTGTCGTATTCCCGCAGCCAAGGGTCGCCCTGCGTTTCTGCCAACAAGATGCCATCGGTCATCAGCTTGATCGTCGCCCCTGGTTGAAGGCGATCCTGGAACCGAACCTTGTAGCCCACATGTTCCCCGGGCGGCGAACCCAGTTCCTCGGCAATCCGCTGGGCGACCGTTACTGCAGCAATCCGCCTGGGCTGGGTATGACCAATTCGCCCCGATTGCCCCCGTCCCGCAAGCGCACAGATTTTGGGGAGCTGCGTGGTTTTGCCTGACCCGGTTTCACCCGCCACGATCACCACTGGGCACTCGCGGATTGCGCGGGCGATCTCCTCGCGGCGCAAACTCACTGGCAACGCCTCGGGAAAGACCAGCGCAGGCAGAGGCGCACGCTGAGCAAAGGCCCCGCGCGCGGGGCGAGGCAAAGAACGGCGGTGACGGGCGGTTGCAGTCAAGACGCCAATTATAATCGGTCCCCTTGAACCTCGAGACGCCATGAGCACCCTGCCATCTCCCGCCGATCCCGGCCCCTTCGTCGCATGGCTTCGCGGGGTGGCCCCGTACATCCATGCGTTTCGGGGAAAAACGTTCGTGGTCGCTTTTCCGGGCGAACTCGTCATTGCGGGTGGGCTCAACGCGCTTGTCCATGATGTTTCATTACTCACGGCGATGGGCTTGCGCATCGTCGTTGTTCACGGCGCGCGCCCACAAGTCGAGGAACAACTGCGTCTGCGCGGCGCCCCTGCCCACTTTGGCCCCACCGGCATTCGGATCACCGATTCAGTCGCCCTCGAATGCCTGAAGGAAGCCTCAGGCGAAATTCGACTGGACCTGGAAGCCGCATTCTCACAAGGGCTTCCCAACACACCCATGGCCTACTCGGCGATGCGGGTCGTGTCGGGGAACCTCGTAGTGGCCCGCCCCCTGGGGGTGATCGAAGGAATCGATTACGCCCAAACCGGAATTGTCCGCAAGGTCGATACCGAAGCGATTCGCTTCATTCTCAATTCGGGTGGCATCGTGTCGCTCTCGCCGTTGGGCTATTCCCCCACTGGCGAAGCGCTGAACCTGACGATGGAAGATGTGGCCGTCGCGACGGCAGTGGCGCTTGATGCCGAGAAGATCATCTTTATCGACCATGAAAGGGGAATTCCCGCGGAAGACGGATGTCTTCTGCGAGAGATATCAGAGGCCGATGCCGAGGCGATTCTGGCGCGTGATTATCTGGCACACGACCTGAGGTTCACGCTGAAGCACATGTTGAAGGCTTGCCAGAACGGGGTGGCGCGGGCCCATCTCGTGCCTTTTGGGATCGATGGCAGTCTCTTGCTGGAACTTTTTTTACACGATGGTGTCGGCACCATGCTGGTCGAAGAGACGCTTGATCTGGTGCGCGAGGCAACCCCCGAAGATGTCGGCGGGCTACTCGCCTTGCTGCGTCCACTGGAAGAGGACGGCATCCTGGTCCGACGCGACCGTGCGCTCATTGAGCGCGAGATCGGGAATTTCACTGTCGTTGAACACGATGGAGTCATCTTCGGCTGCGCTGCGCTTTACCCGTTTACCACCGAACGAATCGGCGAGATGGCGTGCCTGGCCGTCTCCAAAAGCGTTCAAAACCAGGGGGATGGCGAACGACTACTCAAGCGCATCGAGCAACGAGCGCGGGCGGCCGGATTAGATCACCTGTTCGTCCTGACGACTCGCGCGCAACATTGGTTTTTAAAGCGCGGCTTCGTACAGGCCGATGTGGATGCATTGCCGAGCGAGCGCAAGAAGCTCTATAACTGGCAACGAATGAGCCAAGTTTTTATTAAGGCGCTTTAGCCGCCTTCCAGATCCCTCCAGAACCCAATACAAGGACCCCAACCATGGCACGAACGATCCACTGCATCAAGCTCAACCAGGAGGCCGAAGGCCTCGACTTTGCGCCCTACCCGGGCGAGCTCGGGAAGAAAATTTATGAACAGGTCTCACGAGAGGCCTGGGCAGCCTGGCTCAAGCATCAGACAATGCTGGTCAATGAAAATCGCCTGAGCCTCGCGGATGCGAGGGCCCGAAAGTACCTGGCCACGCAGATGGAAGCCTGGTTTTTTGGTGATGGTGGTGACAAGCCCATGGGCTACGTCCCCCCGACCGCTTAAGACCACTGACCTTGACCACAACAAGACCTGCAATAGCGATCCACGCGGAGCTGATGCGCTTACCCAAACCGGGGCGGGCGCGCTGCGAGGATGTCGCGGGTGGACTCGATCGGACCTGGTGGCTGATGGATGGCGCAACTGGCGTCATCGCCCCCGAAGGTGTTTGTGATTCGGGGTGGTTCGCGGAAACGATCCAGGCGTCATTTCTGAGCCAGTTGGCGGAGGACCCTGCCAAGCCTCTCGATCACTTGATCAGCCAGGCCACCCAAGCGGCTTCAGAACAATTTGCTCGCCTCGCGCCACCATCCATGCGAAATCATTCGCCCTGGTGGCCAAGCAGCACATTGGTGCTGATCAGACTGCTTGATGCCGACGGACCCATGACCAAACTGGATGTTCGCGTCGTGGGCGATTCAGATCTCGCAATCGTTGGGCGCGGTGGTGAGGTTCGCACCGTGCGCGATGATCGTCACACTCAGTATTGTTCTGGACTCTATCAAGAGGTCATGGCCATGCTGCGCGAGGGTGTGGGCTACGAGTCGGACCGCTTTCGCAACGCGCTGGCCGCCGCGGTCACGATCGAACGGCAGAATCGAAACCGTCCCGAAACCTATTGGGTCCTGGCGCCCGAACCGTTCGCACCAATGAACGCGCTGCACACCACCCTGAGCCTAAACTCGGGCGACCGGATCATCCTTTGCTCGGACGGCGCTGCCCGAGGTCATGCAGTATTTGGATTGGAAGGGGCAGACGACGGATTTCGCGCGTTTGCCACGGGCGATCTCGGGTCCTTGCTACAGCGCGTACGTGCCGCTGAAGACAAGGATCACGAAGGTTCAGCCGCGCCGCGCGGCACGCGCCATGATGACGCAACCGTGCTGCGCTTGAGTTTTTAATCAACCCCGCAGTCGCCGCTCAACACCCTCTGGGCGAGCAACCAGAACGACATCGGCGGGTCGGGCTGCAAACAGCCCACACGTCACGACGCCCGCGATGGCGTCAATTTCGGCTTCAAGTCCTCGCGCGGCCTCCGGTTGAATTTGCAAACCGCCCACATCCAGGACAAAGTTGCCATCGTCCGTTGCGAACCCTTCACGCAGTTTGGGTATACCGCCCAAGGAGACCAACGTACGGGCAACCAAGGGCGCTGCCATTGGAATCACGTCGACGGGAAGTGCGAAAGCACCAAGGAGTGGTTTCACTTTGCTCGCGTCGACGATGCAGACAAAGCGTTCGAACGCAGCAGCCACAATTTTTTCGCGGGTCAGGGCGCCACCGCCGCCCTTGATCATCTGTAACCACGGATCGATCTCGTCGGCGCCATCCACATACACCGGTGCCGGCAGACCTGACGCAATCAGCTCACTCAGTTCCATCACGGCAATGCCCTGCGCGCGCATCCGCTCAGTGCTGCGGCGCGAGCTCGAGACCGCACCAACAAACCGGTCGCGCTGGGTCGCCAACGCATCAATAAATAGATCGACCGTAGAGCCACTTCCAACCCCGACCACCGAACCGTCCACCAGCTCGTCCAGTGCAGCCAAGGCTGCCCGTTGTTTTAAGACATTTTGTTCCATGTTGATGAGGTCCTGCGAACGTGTTGTGAAAGGTTTCCTTGTCGGAGCCTGTCGACAATGCGGCAATCCAGACTTCGCAGCACGCTTTCGGAGTCGTCATGGATCTTGTTACCGACACTGCCCTACTGGCCGCGGGTATCGTCGCACACCCGTTAGAGATTGCCGCCAATCTGCGCAGGTTGAAGCGGCACCAGACTCAGGTTTTCTATTACCCGCACCGCGCGACGCCGACGTGGTCGAGCACCTTGCATTCCATTGATGACGAGCGGCGCGAGTTGCGGGTGTTTACTCCCCGGATTGCCAATCGGAGCGAAGCTGAATCGGTGCGGATGGGCGCTGCCGGTGGCGGCACACTGGTCAGCGAACTCGACGGTGCGCGCGTCCAGTTCCTGCTCGATCGGTTCGAACCCCAGCGTCACCCGGAGGGTTGGGTCCTCGCGGGGGAACTCCCCACGCGGGCCTGGCGACTGCAGCGCCGAGCGGCATTCCGGGTCCGACCGGCCCTTGAGTCTGCGGCCGTCGTACGGGTCCGAACGCCCGAGGGATTGGTCGACTGGCAGATCGAAGACATCTCCGAGACTGGACTTTGTATCCGGCTCGATGACGAGGTCGCCGCACCCGTGCTCGGAACCAAATGGTCGAATGTGTTGATGGAGATTCCGGACATCGAACTCTTGCGGGCGGACCTCGAGGTTCGGTGGGCAGTGACCAAAGCCGCTCGGCCGGGCATCTCACCCTCGCGCTGGATCGGCTTAACGATCTGTGGTTTGGAGGCCAATCAGGCGCAATTGCTACGGCGCTGGATCCAGGAACACCAAGCACGGTCCGCACTCTCCAAACGGCTGGACGCGGTCCTGATCTGAATCTGATCAGAGGATTGCTCCCAGGTCTCCGGATTGCCGCGGAGACCTTCGGGTAAAATAAAGGCTGTGCAAGCGGTCCTCGAAATTACGATCCCTATTTTCGCGCTGGTCTTCTGCGGCTATGCCGGTCGGCGTCAGGGCTCGATTTCCGAACTTTCGGTTGATGCGATCAACCAGTTCGTCTTCATGTTCGCCCTTCCAGCAATGTTGTTTCGGGTTGCTGCGACCAACCCACTGGCGAGTTTGCTGGATCCCAACTTCGCCGCGGCCTGGCTTTGCGCGGCTCTGCCAATCTATGCGATTGCCTATGGCGCCGGGCGCCGCTGGTTGGGCGGTGATCGGGCCCAGTCGGCCGGTTGGGGACTGAACGCCACGCACGGCAACGTTGGCTACATGGGGCTACCCCTGGCCTCTGAGCTTGGCGGAGCCAAGGCACTGGCCCCCATTTTGATGACGGTAATCCTCGATGTATTCGTCATCATTACGCTCACGATCATCTTGCTTGAATTCGGGCGCCAGCCACCCACTGAAGCCCGAGCGGTTTCGACCGATGGGGCGCTCTCGTTTGGTTTACAACGGATCTTCAAGGTCGTCCAATCCACCAGCCTAGGGCTGTTGCGAAGCCCGTTGGTCTTGTCGATCGGACTCGGACTTGCCTGGTCTGCGACCGAATGGAAACTGCCGATCGTGGTCGACAACTTCGTCCGTTTGCTCGGCAGCGTTGCCGGGCCATCCGCGCTCTTCGCCATCGGCGCCTCGCTCGGTGGCAAGGCAGTTGCCCGCGCCCCTGCGGTCCCCGTGATGGCAATCCTAAAAATCTTCATCCACCCGGCACTGGCCGCGATGACCATGCTCTGGCTATTCCCGGTTGGTGCCTATGCCGCCTCAATCGGCGTGATTGCTGCCGCGCTGCCGGCCGCCAGCAACGGTTTCATCATCGCGCAGCGCTACGGCCTCGAGGTCGGTTCTATCAGTTCATCGATTGTGATCGGAACCGTCATTTCGCTGGTCACGGTTTCGTTCGCGATCTGGGCACTTCCACTGCCCTAAGCATCCACGCCCTGCATCGCAAGCGCCTCGGCGAGCGCACTCCATGCATCTTCGACATGCTCATTCGCCAACACAGGGAAATCGGCTGTAACCAATCGGCGACCGGTTTCAACGTCTTCCAGACCGACCCGAACCGCCACCCCGCCCTCATCCATCGCGGTTGTTGTCAGGCGCGCGCGCAACGCAGACGGGCCACGACCGTGTTGCGTCTCCACGGCCGCCAGGACGCGGCCCAATTCGAGCGAGCGACGGGTGATCGAGGCCATTCGGAGCGCAGCGAACCAGGGAAAGACGCCAATCACGTCTAATTCGGACTCAAAATCCTCCGACAACCTGGCCGCAGCATCTGCAACCCACGCCTGTTCGGCTTCGCTCGCATCGGCGGACTCCAAGGTAAGTTCAGCTTCTGGTAAGTCAATCGTCGCGAACGGCAGCAAGCGCACCACGACGTTGCCCTCGGTGGGGTCGCCGTCATGCGCAAGCGCCGCTGCTTCCTCGCCACCGGCAGTGAGATCATCGAACAAGGCCGCGGCAAACTCAGCCACCGCAACCCAATCAAGCGAATCGGCTGCAACAGGGCCCGTCATCGACGCAGCGAAGGACGCGCGCCCTGCCTCACCAATGAGCGCCCGCGTCTGCAAAGCCAACGTGAGGGCTTCGACCGTCTCTGGATCGAGTTCTTCTGGGATCGCGGCTGCAGGCCCGACGAGTACAAGGGCATACAGCCGGGATTCAAAAACGGCGGAACCATCATTGCCCTCCTCGGCCACCGCCACATGAGTGGCCGCGTGTTCAATCAACTCACGCAGGCGCTCAAAAGCCTCAAGGCCCAATTCGTCCGCGATCCTCAAGGCCTCATCGAGGCGATCGACCAAGCCCTCGTCCAGCAGGTGATCCACCAGACGAAGAGCCTCATCGCCATCGGGATGCTCCGGGTCAGCAGCGAGCGCGGCTGCGTAGCGAGCCAATCGGGTCGACTGATCAGGCGCACGGGGCTTGGAGACCTTCGCTTTGGATCCCCGGCGTTTTTTATCGACCATCACTGTCCTCGCAAACCGAGCACTCTCAGGCGCAAGGCTTCACAACCACAAAATTTTCTTGCGATAGTCCAGATCATTGAGAAGAGGTTCGGCTGGGCCCTGATGAAAGACCGCACCCCGCTCCAGCGCAAAGACCCGATCCGCTAACGCAAGCACCAAGTCGAGATTGTGCTCGACAATGATGATGGACACTTTTCCGCGCAACTGATCAAAGACGGTAAAGAGTTCCTGAACCACCGTTGGGGCCAACCCCTCAAAGGGCTCATCCAGCAGTAGTAAGCGGACGTTTCCGGACAACGCCCGGGCGACCGCCGCCATCTGCTGCTCACCGCCGGACAAATAGTCGGCAGCCACATGGCGTCGCTCCTTAAGACGCGGGAACATGGCGTAAATTTCCTCTTCACTCCACGCCACCCCGTGGCTCCCGTCGGTCGCGCGCGCCAGACGGCCAAGCGCCAGATTTTCAGCTACCGTCATGCCGGCAAACAGCCCACGGCCCTGCGGTACGTAGCCGATGCCCAGACGCGCAATATCTGGCGCAGCCATCCCCGCCAACTCTCGCCCCTGAAAGACAATCTGGCCGGATGCAGGTGACAGCAGACCGCACAAAGCCTTCAGGAGGGTGGACTTACCCGCCCCATTGCGCCCCAGCAACGCAACGATCTCGCCGTCGCGCACATCCAATGACGCGTCGTTCAGAATGTGGCTCTTACCGTAGAACGCATTGACCCGTTCAAAACGGAGCAACAGCGCAGACTCGTCTGATTCGGTTTCGGTCGCCTTGCGCCGCCCGATCACCGTCGGAACCCCGGTACCGGTATAAATCTCCTGGACGCGACGGTCAGCTCGAACCTCATCTGGGGTTCCAGTCATCAAGACAGCGCCCTGATTCATGACGGTGACTCGATGCGACAGACCCAGGACCCGGTCGATATCGTGTTCAACGATCAGAACTGGAATATGATGCGCAACGGTCTGGACAAGGCGGGACACCCGCTCACGCTCGGCTGCCGCCAATCCAGCCAACGGCTCATCGAGAAGCAACACCTGGGGCCTAGAACCCAACGCGATACCCAGATCAACCAGGCGCTGCCCGCCGTATGAAAGGTCGCCTCCCAAGGTCTGTTCCATCCCTTCGAGCCCGAGAAATCGGATTAATTCGGCTGTTTGGGCGAGCACATCGGGGTAGGCAAAAACGTCACTCCAAAGATTGAATTTCCCCGGATGGCGCGCCTGAAACGAGAGCCGCAGGTTTTCTTCAATGGTTAACCCCTTGAAAAGGCTCGTGATTTGGAATGACCGGGCGAGGCCCTGCTGACAGATTTCATGCGCGGGCAACCCCGCAATCGAACGACCAAGCAAACGCACGCTTCCGTTGGTCGGCGCAAAAAGTCCCGAAATCAAGTTGAAGGTCGTCGTCTTGCCGGCTCCGTTAGGCCCAATCAAGGCGTGCACCTGCCCTGCCTCGAGGGCCAGGTGGGCTCCGGTCACCGCGCGGATTCCACCGAAATTTTTGTCCAGATCCTGAACCTCGAGAACCGTGCCCGCGCCTCGGTGCGCCTGCAAAAACCCGGGAAGTGGGAGCCCTTCGTAAATCCGGCGCCGACTCATCGCTGCCGATTCTTCAGCGGCAACCTGCCATCTGCGCTTTAACCGAACCCAGATGCCGACCAAACCATCCGGAGAAAACAGAACGAAGCCAACAAAAATGACGCCAAA
>Ga0214921_10011193_pt1 | contig 10946 bp, 10 predicted proteins | sample LL1505_MetaG_FD_177992 | JGI IMG/M metagenome (GOLD analysis project Ga0214921, IMG submission 177992) | Freshwater microbial communities from Lake Lanier, Atlanta, Georgia, United States - LL-1505 | ecosystem: Environmental > Aquatic > Freshwater > Lake | place: USA: Georgia | collected...
CGCAGTTCATGCAAATGAAAAGCTTCACGGGCGTTATATGTAATCTTCCAGCGCATTTTATGACCTAAAAGTGTAGTATATTGGGCTTCATCGCTATATCCAGCAGCTATCATTTCACTATGTATTTTGAGACTTATTTCGAATGCTTGCTCGAATTCGTCTACTAAATTAGCCTCTTCAATAAGTTCTGGGATATCAAATCCATATCTTGGTGTTAGCTCTTGCCATGCCAGATCATCTACCATTCGGTGTCTTTGAAGATCCCGAAATATCCCATAGTCACAGACGATATCCCAACTATAGTGTGCTTTTTCTAGGGCTCTACCGGGTTTATGTCGGCGATTCAGTCTTTCCCCAATGTATGTGTTGAATACTTCTAGTCTTTGATCATAGCTCCATAAATTAACAGCTTCTTTCAAATCGTTGATAGAAAGATTGCTGTGTTCGTAAATCATATCAGGCACTAGCAGCATTTCGTTTTTTGGCCAATAGTCCACTAATTGAACATCTTCATTGATTGAAGTACTGTGAGTAGATTTGAGCATTTCTTTGGATAAGTTCTTGACGGCAGATTTGGTGTTTGAATAATATGCGACTGTAGCTCCACCTCTTTCCGGCTTATCTGCTCTTTGAAGAAAAACCGGCATTATTTTTCTAGCTTCTTTTAGAAGCTTATTGCCCGATATTTGAGCTTCGATGTTTTCATCGGCTTGCAGACGCATAATTAAGCTTTCCAGGGCCTGACCAGACGCGTATATGCCTACAGTTGATTTCGTAGCTACCGGAAGCAGTGAACGGGCTGCATCGCACGCCTGAGCTCTAGTAGCTGACCGCCAGGCGCCATCTCTTTCGTTTGCTGGCACGTTGGAGTTGTTTTGTATATGTTCGGTCAGTTTATGTACTACAGACGAATATATATCAAATATTGAATCCAGAGCGGTTACATATTTAGTTTTGAGATCCTCGTTTAATTTAGGTACATAGTACTTGTAGTTACCTGCATCATCTTTTTCGTCATAGTAAATGTAGCGCGTAGATTGTTCTAAGTATGAAGCCAATCTACCCCATTCAATTTTCTTAGTTAACAAGTTAGAAGCATTCTCTATAACAAAATGCAGTCCTGCAAGCTGTTGCACCGAATCATCACCGTATGCAGTTATAACCCTTTCCAGAAGTCCTTCGTCTTTACCTTTGTTGTTTGTAAACTCGTCTAGAAGGGTGATTCGCATATCATCACCACGTCTACTCAGTCGAGCCATTGCCGCAGCAACAGTAGTAGCTGATAGTTCATCATTGAAAGCATAAATGTTATCCTCACTATTCGTTATGATAGTTTGCAGATAGTCTTTGCCGTCTTCTGTGATAGTAGTTTTACCATCATTTTTGATGACATATTTAATGTTGTCTTTGCTGTGATCAATTTTCTCTGTATTTTCTTGCTCATTGATGGCAGGTAGTTGTTTATTGGCAAGAATTGTAGCAATTGGTGTAGGTTCAACAGATTGTTGGCTAGGTGAGTGTATTGTATTTAAGTTATTGCTCACAACTGACCAGATACTGTCTGCAACACTATCTAGATCATCTGTAGAGTAAATAACTGGGAAATTACGTTGTTTAGCTTCCCATAGGTATCCAGCTCGAACTCTTTCTAGAAAACTGTCGTCGAGATCATCAAATCTATCGCCACTATAGCGATTTTTCAATCTTTCATGAAGTATCTGTACGGGTGCATCTAAAACAATACATACATCTGGTTCAATATCGCCAACGGCAAAATTAATTATTGTATTGATAATGTCATAATCAGGCACATCACCTCGCCCATAATATTGAATAGCTAGAGTTGTAAGATAATTACGGTCTACTATGCAGTTAACTCCGCTATCGATGCTTTCTTTGATGTTTTGCAGACTTTGAGCTCGGGCAGCATTATACAAAAGAACTTCTGTACGCGTGTTCATTGGATAATTTGGGTCTTGGGTCAGCTGGCGTATGGCACGTGCAGTAAGATCACTTTGACTATCCGGCTCTCTAAGAACCCTGACGTCAAGCCCAGCTATACGCATTCTCCTTGCTAATTCCTGGACATGCGTAGTTTTACCAACGCCTTCCGTGCCTTCAATTACAATGTATTTTCCTCTACTCATATTGCAAACCTTCTACAACTGATGGAATTTGCCGTTTATCTAGGTAGGCTTTGGGTAGCATCATATCGGGTGTCCAAATTTTGATAATTTTATCTAAATCAGTGCCAGATTGGTATTTACCACTGAAATCACTGTCCCGACCTTGGCCATAATTGCCCTCTACTTCACCAGTTTCCATAAATACAGCTTGGGCAATCCTCTCGCCAACTGGTAATAATATGGTTTCGCGGTCGTTTAGGTTGTATATTTCAAGTGTTAAGCGGTTAATATATCCCGGATCAACCCAGCCCGCATCAAAACAAACTGCAACGCCATTACGGCCCCAGCTAGAGCGTGATTTTACTTCGTAGGCTCCAGGAGGCTTAATACCAAAGAATTCGTGAGTATGTGCGAGTATTCTTTCTCCGGGTTTTAGACTAATCACGGGATGGTCCAGCGGTATATTGTTTACTGGCTTAAAACCATTCAACTTACACCATTTTCCATGTTCCATGGCTTTATATGGGCCGTCAAAATATCTTTCTACATCTTCTTTGTCAAAAGGGTTATAAATTGTACGTTCATTCATTCGTTCAATGCGATAAAAATGATAACCCAGTGTGACGTCTAAACTAGCATGGCTGATATGTTTTGGATTGAATGGGTGACAAACTATATGACCCGTATCCAGTGCCTGACGAATCTGAATATTACTAAACACTGACACTTAGAAACTCCCTTAAATATACCTGTAATTGTAGAATATAATTAAGGTTTTAAGCAAGCATAAAAGTAGTGTGATTTTTACGCAAATTAATGTTGAATGATGTTTATGGCTTAGATGATGCCAGATGTATCAATTCGAACTGAAGGTCCCATAGTAGTTGTGAGGTATATATTTTTAATATAGGTACCTTTTACGCTACTTGGTTTAGCTGCTTTCACGCTGGAAAGTACTGTATTTATGTTTTCAACCAAGGCTTTATCAGTGAAACTACACTTACCAACACCCATATGTATGATGCCAGAAGAATCAACGCGGAACTCGATTTTACCAGCTTTGGCTTCATCTATAGCCTTGTTGATGTCGTTAGTAACAGTTCCACTCTTAGGGTTAGGCATTAATCCTCTTGGACCGAGAATTTTTGCATATTTACCTAATTTGGCCATTAACGCCGGAGTTGATATCAGGATATCAAAATCAGTTTGGCTTTTATCTAGTAAAGCGGTAATTTCTTCTACGCCAGAAAGATCAGCTCCAATGATTTTTGTATCATCAGAAAATACTGCTACTTTTACTTTTTTGCCAGTTCCTGATGGTAATACTATTGTTTCTCGAATATTTTGATCAGCGTGTCTAGGGTCTACACCTAAATTAACATGTAGCTCAACAGTTGAATCAAACTTAGTTGTTGAAGTTTCTTTGATTACGGCTACTGCTTTTTCTAGAGAGATTGGATCTTTAGAGGTAATCTTCTTGTGAGAAACTTTGTAGTTCTTACTTCGTCTTTCAAGTTTAGTCCTCGCAGGAATGATTGGGGCTTTTGGTTTCTCAGCCTGGTCGTCTGATTTTTCTGCTTTGCGTATCTCTTTTTCTACTTTGACTTCAGCTTCTTTGACAGCTTTAGCGCTTCTTTTACCTGCCTTAGCAGTTTCAGTTTTAGGAGTTTCTTCTACAGGTGTTACGATTTCTTTTTCTGTGTCTGCCATATTATCCCTCAATCTCCACACCCATGCTACGTGCAGTTCCAGCTACCATCTTCTTAACCGCATCTATATCTTCGGTATTCATATCATGAGCTTTTTCTGTAGCAATTTTAGTTAGCTGTGCATCAGTTAGTTTTTTGGTGATTTTCTCGCTATTAGGACGTCCTGAACCTTTGTTGATTCCTAATTCAGAACGAATACGATCATCTGTTGGAGGAGATACAACTCTAAATTCCATACTTCTATCATCATAAATAGTTATGTGAGCAGTGAGATTCTGACCCATCATATCTTTTGTGGCATCGTTAAAAGGCTGGATAAAATCCATCATATTAACACCGTACTGTCCCAGCGTAGAACCTACTGGAGGAGCAGCACTAGCTTGACCGCCTTTGATTTTTAATTTTAGATTAGCTTTTACTTCTTTTGCCATAATGATTTTCGAACTGAGTTTAATCAGCTCTCCTTCCCTTTCTTATTAATGTTAAGACAGAAGTGCGTAACTGAACTCTATTCTAACAGAATTTACCTCTGTTGTCTAGGCTATACGCGCTTTACTTGTAGACCGTCAAGCTCAACAGGTGTTTCACGCCCGAACATATTTACTAGAACTTTCAATTTGCCCTTAGCTGCATCTATTTCATTGATACTGCCATCAAAGCCTTTAAATGGTCCGTCTGTAATACTTACAACTTCGCCAACTCTAAAGTCAATTTTATGCTTAGGTTGTTCAAGTCCCATACGTTTTTGGATCTTCTCTATTTCATCTTGTTCAAGAGGAGTTGGATCTGTACCACTGCCAACAAATCCAGTAACAGATGGTGTGTTGCGCACTGTGTACCAAGCATCTTCGCTTAATTTCATGTGTACCAGTACATATCCTTGGAAAATCTTTTTTTCAACTACTCGTCTTTTGCCGTTTTTGATTTCGATCATCTTTTCTTTTGGCACTAAAACCTCAAAGATTTTGTCTTTCATGTCAAGACTATCGGCACGTTGCTTGATACTTTCAGCTACTTTTTCTTCATAGCCACTATAAGTATGGATTGCGTACCATTGTTTGGTTGTGTCATAGCGTTTAGCTGTACTCATATTAATTGGTCCTATCTACTTTAGTAATACGTTTTTAAATAATTTATCTAACAAAAAATCTACAATTGCCACTGTTATCCCAAAAATAAGTGCAAAAATGATCACGGCAGATGTCAATTTGCGACTAGTTTTCCAGTCTGGCCAAGTTACTTGTTTTAACTCAACCCAGCTATTTCGTATGTATCTTGGCAACACTATAAGCCCGATAACTCGTACAGGCTTTCTGATAATTTTCCATATAATCTGCACCGGTTTGGTGTGAGCGATAATAAGAAGTACTTTTTTGATGGGAACAAAAATCCAGCTAATCAATTTGTTAGAAACATGAGACGATTTACTCGGTTTTTGCTCAGCTTCTGATGCTTTTAGAGCTTTTTCTCTGAACGTTTCAGGGTTTTTAACCCTTCTTACCTTCTTGTCGGATTGTTCTGTTGCCATTATTTTGCCTTTATTATTCAGATTTATTGAAAATAAAAAAGCCTACATTAATTGGTAGGCGTTAATGTCAATATACCACTACTGTTATTTTTTTTCAAGTGTTATTGCTAAATTTGGTACATATAGGCGAAATGTTGTGCCGACATTCAATTCACTACTCAGATCAATTTCGGCATTTAAGATTTTGGCTAGCTTCATTGTTACGTAAAGACCTAACCCTGTACCATTGGTTTTACGAGTACGATAATCAGCTGATCTGAAGAACTTGTCGTATACAGCTGTCTGATCCTCTTTGCTAATACCTATTCCGCTATCCTGTACCTCGAACCAAACACCCAGTCCAGTTTTCCTGGCTCTGAGTATTATGTAGCCCTTTTCAGTATATTTAATGGCATTGGTGATCATATTTTGCAGTATCTCTTTAACATATAGTTCAGAGGATGAAAGAAGTTCTAAGGTAGGATCTATCTCGGCTGTTAAATTAAGGTGTTTTTGCTGAGCCTGTGGCAAATATGATTTCATAAGGTCATTCACTAGATTAGTTACATTAAACTGGGCTACTTCTACTTTGAGTTTGCCTGTTTCTGCACGGCTAAGTGTTGATAAATCATTGATAAGATCGGCAAGATAGTTAATTTGGTTATGGGCCTCGGTAAGCGATTTTTTGATAGAATCATCAGCGTTAAATTTATCCGACATAAACTGCGCATTGCTGATATTACCTTCTGCTACGGCTATTGGGGTACGGAGTTCATGGCTGACAACACTCACGAATTCATTTTTTTCTTTCTCCAGGGATACTTCTTTGGTGATATCTCGAATCAATAGTACGTATCCACCCTCAGAAGTACTGCCAAATCCTAATTTAACAGGGGTGACACTGAAAAATACAGAAATTATATGTTCCCCTTTCAGCTTTAGGCTAAAATCACGACTTGAATATGGAACAGTCGCACTTTTGATAATCTTTTCGATATCTATAATTTGGTTGTACTGATCAATTGGTTTAAAAAAATCAGAAATCAAATCACCCTTTTTTAGATTGTTGATGTCCAGAATATTGAGTGCAGCAGCGTTGAAGGTTTCAACCCTTATATTGGCATCTAAAGATATGACTCCGTCAATCATGCTATTGATAAGCATGGTATAGCGATCTCGCTCAGAATCACTGGCGGGAGTGTTTATATTATTATCTTCAACCATAACCACTTTATTATGGCATATTTGTATCTATATTTTGTTCAAATTGGGCTGATAGGTGCGTAATTCTTTTTTTATATTACTAACTTCTGGGAGTATTTCTTTCATTGATAGCCAAAATTCAGGTCCATGTTTCATAATTTTAGTGTGAGTTAATTCATGAAGTAGAACATAATCAATCAATTCCCAAGGTAATAACATCATGTAAAGGTTCAGGACTATATTCTGCTTGTGATCACAGCTCCCCCATCGGCTGCGTAGTAATTTTACAGAAACAGAATTGTATTGAAAGCCATGTTTGTTCGAAAGATACTCTAATCTTTTTGGCAGCAAATCTTCTGCCTGCATTCTTAATGCCTTAATACAAGCTTTAGAGATTATAGATTGGGTTGCTGGGTCATTCAGATCATCATTAATGGGTAGTTTAATCAGGATTTCTGTATTTAAAACTTTTGAATAAATACTTAGCCTATCCTCAATTATTATATTAAGCCTGTGATTTTTGCCGATTTGTTGACCGTCGCTTATAAATGGAGAATTTGAATGATTGTTCAATATCCAATCTTTTTTTGACTTAGCAAATTGCAGGCCAACTGCATATGGAGTCCAGTAAGGAATACTGACCCGAGCTAAACCATCAGCCTGTAGGGCCAACCTGATGTTCTTATTATTTCGTTTTTTAATGATCTTGACTTTGATATGATCGTCAATCAAGAATATTTTGTGGGGCATTTTAATTGCGTATTGAGATGTTACGTCTTGTCATGTCAACACGACCAGCAGAATTTGGTACCAAATTAACAAGTCCTGGTTTGATAACTTTAGAATTAGCTGAGTCTTCGTCAACTACACCAAGTGATCTTAGTTTACGTACGACAGCACTTTGTTGCATTGCAAATAAATGCTTGCCAGAAACTACTGCGTAGTTTTCAGCTTCAGTTGGGTTTTGCATTTGATCGATTATAATTTGGAAATCTTCATTGTTCCATTGAGCAGCATATTTGTCATCAGCTTTACGGCGGTCACGTTTAGAATTACGCATAAATGCGGAATCTGTGTCGGTCTGGAACCATATAGTTAATGGCACAGCTCCGTTTTTGATAGCTAAATTTTTGAGCATTCGGCGCTGACCGCTTTTTAGTACATTTGAATCATAGGCCACCGACAAACCTGCAGACAAGAATTCTTCACTCATGTAGTTCATTATCTGATTTATAATAGCGTTTTCTTGTTTGTCATATGCAGGTGCACTGAAAAGTTCTGATCTGATTCTGTCGGCCTGTAAGTGAGCTGATTTGAAATTTTCACAAAATTGGCGTGCAAAATAGGTTTTACCGGATCCTGGGTATCCGTAAAGCATAAGGAAAAATGGTTTTGTTGTGCTTTTTTTGCTCATTAACTAATTTATAGCAGATTTTGGGCATATTGGAAAGTATTTACAGATGACAAATGCATAATTCTAATGTATTATGTTGTACGATAGGGGTATAGTACAACGGTTAGTATAAAGGTCTCCAAAACCTTAGATCGTGGTTCGATTCCACGTACCCCTGCCAATTATTATTATGAACATCAAAAAAACTTCAATCCACATATTATCAATTCCTTTTATCTGGTTACCTTTTGTTCCTGTTATGATTGCTCATTTAGCAGTTTTCATTTACGTGAATATTGCTTTCAGGATGTATGGGATTGAACGGTTGTATTTCAGAAATTATTTTGTAATGGATAGGCAGAAACTACCATATCTAAGCTTAATAGAAAAAATTAATTGTGGTTATTGCAGCTATGCGAATGCTGCATTCTTATACATGGCAGAAGCAGGACAACGTACTGAATTTTATTGGTGCGGTATTAAACACAAAAATCAGCCAAATAATCCCGCTTTTGCCTACCAGTCTAAGTTTGCTAAATATGGCGATGAAGCAGCCTACAGAAAAATACGAAAAATTTCTGGCCATAATAAATGAGGCAAAAACTGTCTAGATATCCGTTACTCGCGGTGTTCTCAACTATATTTATAGATTTATTAGGCGTTGGCATATTAATTCCAGTATTTCCCTTGCTCATTCTGCCGAACTCTCCCGCCCGAATAATTCCAGATACCTGGTCAATTGGCAGTGGATTTATCCTGCTTGGTTGGCTTAGTGCAATCTATCCTTTGATGCAATTCATCGCTACTCCAATATTAGGCGAAATATCTGATCGATGGGGTAGAAAAATTGTATTAATTATTTCAGTTATAGGCACGTCAATATCTTATGCCGTATTTGCCTATGCAATAATTCACAAAAACATACCATTACTATTCATTTCTAGAGCTTTTGATGGTTTGACTGGAGGTAATATTTCTGTTGCTCAGGCAGTTATTGCTGACATCAGCACTGCTAAAAATAGAGCTAGGAATTTTGGTTTGGTAGGAATGGCATTTGGCCTAGGATTCATTTTGGGACCGTACATTGGTGGCAGATTAGCTGACCCTAGTATAGCTAGTTGGTTCAATGCCAGCACTCCATTTTGGTTTGCGTCATTACTGGCTCTTTTCAATGTGTTCGTTATAGCCACATTTTTACCAGAAACTCTACATACTAGATCAAAAGAATTTAAACTCCACTTGTTGAAATCATTACAAAACGTTACTACAGCTTTTACGCGACCTGGCCTGCGTCATGTGATGCCATCTACCTTCTTATTCAATGGTGGTTTTACATTTTTCACCACTTTTTTCGCAGTATATTTGTTCAAAGAATTCGGATTCACTCAGGGTAATGTAGGAGATTATTTCGCGTACATTGGTTTGTGGATAGCTTTAGTCCAAGGATTACTAACCGGATTTGTCGCGAAGTTATTCAAGGATTGGCAAGTGCTACGAATCAGCATGTTTGGTATGGCGCTAGCACTCCTTGCTTACATGATAGTTCCTGCCGGGCAATATAAATGGTTATTTGTTGTGGCACCGTTTGTAGCCGTATTTAGCGGGTTAACTCAAGCTTTCACGCCAACTATCGTTAGTAGAGTTACACCACGGGAGATCCAAGGAGAAGCCTTAGGCATAAACGCTAGTGTTGCTGCATTGTCACAAACTATACCGGCCGTTATTTCAGGGTATGTGGCATCTATCAACACGCATTTACCGGTTACTGTAGGTGCTTTTTTTATTGCGGCTGCAGGCGCCATGTTTTGGTTACTATATAGACCTGGTGTTGATGACGTTTGATAGACATCAAATTTACCCCTAATATAGCTTGTGCTTAAACAGATAGAACTCTATAATAAAAACATAGACAAAAAGCTTAAAAAGAACGAGGGTGATGAAAATATTAATGCTGGGTTGGGAACTTCCGCCGCATAACAGTGGTGGTTTGGGCGTTGCTTGCTATGATTTGTGCAAATCATTGGCAGCAAACAACGCAGAAATTGAATTTATAGTACCTTATGCCGCTGAGCATAATATTGATTTTATGACTGTAACGGCTGCTATCCCTCAGAATTTCAGCACAATCCAAAGGACAGGAATCGCCTACGACAGTCATAAATATCTTGATGCTAAAGGTGCACAGGTCCAACTCGGCATTAACGACCAACACCAAAATTATATAAGAGGTGTTCTTGAGCTAGTCGATTCCAGGCAATTCGATGTAATCCATGCTCATGACTGGTTAACCTTCAGAGCTGCATTAAATGTTAAACGTAAAACTAATAAACCACTAATACTTCATGTTCATTCTGTAGAATCCGATAGATCAGGCAATCAATACGGCAATCCACTCGTGAGGGATATTGAGGCAACTTCTTTAGCTATGGCAGATCAGATCATAGCAGTGAGTAACCATACAAAAAATAAGATCATAGCGGATTATGGTATCCCAGCATCAGCTATAGACGTAGTTCATAATTCAATTGAGGCAAACGTCAAAATAACTGATGAAATCGTAAATAGCTATCAATATATCGCATCTTTGAAAAGCCAGGGTTATAAAGTAGTAGTTAATATCGGTCGTTTAACAATTCAAAAAGGCATACCAAATCTCATAAAAGCTGCTGCTAAAGTACTAGAAGTTGAACCAAAAGTATTATTTCTTATAGTTGGAAGTGGCGAACAATATCACGAACTAGTGATGTTAGCTGCCGAACTCGGGATATCCGATAAAGTCATCTTCACTGAATTTCAGAGGAGCAAAAAATGGCGAGATGCCTTTATAATTGGCGATTTATTTGTAATGCCCAGCGTATCAGAGCCTTTCGGATTAACTCCTCTCGAAGCCATTAGTTATGGCACTCCTTCACTTGTTAGCAAACAATCAGGAGTCAGTGAGGTATTTAAAAACTGCTTGAAAGTTGATTATTGGGACATAGATGAAATGGCCAATATTATTACTAGTG
>Ga0214921_10011196_pt1 | contig 10945 bp, 11 predicted proteins | sample LL1505_MetaG_FD_177992 | JGI IMG/M metagenome (GOLD analysis project Ga0214921, IMG submission 177992) | Freshwater microbial communities from Lake Lanier, Atlanta, Georgia, United States - LL-1505 | ecosystem: Environmental > Aquatic > Freshwater > Lake | place: USA: Georgia | collected...
ATATCGTATATAACCTCAATTATTTCATTAACTGATTCGCCGTCAATATCTCCTAATGACAATATGCGGCCGCTTGGTTTATTTGATTTTTTAGGAGAAGCCATGGGATTGGGTTTCTCCAATAAATACTATAACTTTATTAAAGTATGCTCGTATGTTTCTAAACTGTTAATAGTAATCTTAAATATATCTAGTTCAAATTCACCTATTTCACCTGATTCCCGGATAATTTCTGGTAGTTGTTGTATTAATTGGAAGTTGTCATTTGTTAGTTTAGTTGCATCAAACTCAATTACAATATTATTCTCAGCTATAGGATCATTATTTTCAATTGTTAATACACGTTTATTTAAATCGAAACTAGTATTTGATTGTTCCATTTCAACATAATCCCACATTCTACCTACATTATATACTTCATTAGTATATATTTTATCACACCATGGTTCTAATACTTCTAATAGTTGTAAATTACAATTATTAACCACAAACCCAATATTATATTTAGGTGATATAAGAGGATATTGATATTCATTATATTTTGGAGGAGTTCCCCATTTACGAATAAATTCTTTAGTTTGTCTATTTGCTAATTGATTCCATTTTTCAGATTTATGTCTTAAGTCATTTGTATCTTTAGCATGTTCAAATTGTCCTCCTCTACAAGTTAAATGATATACTAATGCTTCCCAACTTTGAATTAATTCATATTTATTTAATAAAAATCGGTTAAATAGGTCTCTATCTTCACTATGAGATTTCATTATAGGATCATGTCCTTTAACATCATTAAAGTCATCTTTATGAATTAACCAAGGAGCAAATATTCCATTTGTTGTTTTGTCTTTAAACTCAACTAAACTTTTTTCTACAAATGAATTAAATTCGTTCTCTTTAAAACCATCTTGTATATCTACTTCAGGCCACAACCCAAAATTCTCTACTATTTTAGCTGGGTCAGCTGGATGAAGTGGGGGTTCAATTCTGGTAGCTGAAATGATTGTTTTAGGTTGCCAATGTTTGTATAGGTTAATATCGAAATTTCTCCCAGCAAGCATATCAGCATGGTAAATAACTACAAATTCCGTAGTGGCTTTTTCAACTAAAAGATTATATGCTCGCCCAATACCGTAGAGTTCTTGGGTTGGGTTTTTAATATGGTCTATATTATTTTCAATACACCATTTTTCTGTTCCATCATTATCAGAATCAATAAAAACTAGAATTTTATGATCTTTATTAAAACAATTATCTTTAATATTAGATACAGCATGTTTTAAATACCTCAAGTTATTTTTTGAGGTAATACAAAAAGTAAAATTAGGTATCATCATTTGTAATTAGTCCTCCCCCAACCTATATGTTCTATATAACTTTCTAAAAATCTCATTGCAATTCTACCACGTTTGGCATAATAAATAGATATATCACATTCTAAAGTATAACCACCACTTTGTTCATCTGGGATGTTATGTTCACATCCCCAATATCCACCGGGAATATCAGCCCAATCTTTTAGTTTGCGCAAGCCGGGATTAAAGCTAAATCCATTCCAAATACCATCATATTTTAATAAAACCATTTTTAGACCATCAACTTCATAAATATCATCAAACCATGGGTGAGGTGCAGTTATGTCATCAATTCCTCTTAACCAAACTTGAATAATATTTTCATCTGCTTCTAATACTTTCATAGAATCTTCTATAAACCCAGGTTTCAAAAACAACCAGTCTTCTTCCATATGAAAAATATATTCGGTATCTACCATTTTATATGCTTTATCTACTGATTTAATATGGTGTAATTTTTCTTCATTATAGATTAATTCTATTGGGAATTCATATTTATCTTTTACAAAATCATTACATCCAGGAATTAATCCATCTTCAATAATTATAAATCTTTTTATTGGATAAGTATTCATTTCAAAAAAACTATCCAATGTTTTTTTCAATAAATCGGCTCTATTACATGCCGTTAAAACTACTGTAACTTCTTTCATTATTATTGATTTATTAATTTATTCATTTCATTTATATCTGCTTTTTCTGCAGTTTTAGAAGAATATTCATTAGGTATATTTTTTTCAATAGGTTGTATTTCTTTTTTAATTAAAACAAAATCTTCATGTATTAAAGTATATGGGATTTCTGATGTATGGATAAGAGATTCATCTAATTTTTCCCCGGGCCTTTTACCAATTATCTCTACCTCTAAATCAGACATATGATTTGCTAATTCATATAAATTTACTGATTTCATTTTTTTAGATAAAATAAAACATTCTGATTTGTTTTGATCAGAAAGTTCAATTACTTTATGTATTAATTCAGCTGCTTCTTTCTTTGTAAACATTAATCTATTCATGTTAACATCTGTGAGTTTTAAATTTTGGTTATTTTTGACTAATTTTTTCCAAAAAGGAATAACCGATCCATTACTACCAGCCACATTACCAAATCTAGCACACACAAATCTATTAAATTCTGTATGGTTATCAAAAAATATTTCTTCCATTAATTTTTTAGTATATCCATACACACTTGTTGGGTAACATGCCTTATCAGTACTTACACCCACTGTTAATGGTACATTTGAGTTTATGGATGCTTTAATAACATTCATACTACCAATAATATTTGATGTTACGGTTTGGGTTTGTTGTTTTTCTGCAAAATCTATATGTTTTATAGCAGCTGCATGTATAACTATGTTTGGTTGGATTTTATTAAATAAGGTAATTAATGTTTCGTAATTTTCAATATTACCAATATATGTTTCTACATTTGGATAATTTTTATTAAAAAATGATATATTTTCTTCATTTCTACTTAATGTATAAAACTTATAATCATTGTAGTAGTTTTTTATAAAGGCTTCTCCTACAGTGCCTGTTCCTCCGGTTATTAAAATTTTTTTCATAGTTTATTTTAAGATTTAAAAAATACAATTGTATTTACATATTTAAAGGTTTTTATAAAATTTATTTAATTCAATTGGAAAATTAGTGTGTGCTATTTTTGTAAATTCTTCTTTTCGGTTTATATTAGATATATATTTTTTAATCGTTTCGTTTGGTCTGTGAGTATAACTTTCTCCTATTATATGGTTTTCCAGAATAAATTGGAATACTTCGGTTCCTTGACTTCTTAGGATATTACAGCATTCTATCACAAATGTATCTTCTAAGCCGTAGTGTCCTAAAGATTCAGGAACACCTGTTTTACTTAAAAGGTCTTTTGAAAGCAATGTAAACCAACCACCAGCAAATTTAAAGGTTGGGATTGTTTTTATATTAATTTCCCCTATATTAGGTAATGTGTCTTTATAGACATCAGCTACTAATTCATAGTCAATTGGATGGGATAAAAACCTATCATTGACAACAACATCCCAAGTATTATCCCATTGTTTTACAAATTGGGGGGTAAGTACAAATAAATCAATATTTAATTCTTTAATAGTTTGATATGCTTGAGTCATGTAACTTAAAGTAGTATCTTTAAAGATAAAATCACAATCTAACCATATAAAGAAATCAGCATCCAAGTGTTGATTTAGACTGTGTCTTCTTTGGGAAACACATCCTAAGATTTTTTCGCCCCAAAGCAATTCCCATTCACACCAATCTAAAAACTTGGTAACTAACTCAGTTGTTCTTTCTTTAATATATTCTTTAGGTAGTTTTGTTTCGGACCAATTTGTTAATTTATCTGAGAGACACATAGTAATGTCTATTTGATAGCTGGTGTTAGGGTCAAGATAAATAGAATTTCGTTTTAAATTATATAAAGTTAAAGCTAAATCTTCTAATTCTTGGGGTAAAGCAAATATTGTTATAACTCCTTTCATATTATCTTATTAAACCAGCTTCTGCACTGTTTTCATTTGTTGGTAATTCATTTACTTTAACGTTATTTTTAACCAAATGCCATTTTAACAAATACTCATTTCTTAATGGTGAATCTTGTCCGGGCCATCCACCTTCTAAAAATTCAAACATTTGTGGATCATTAGTAATATATGATACAACATTAGAAAATACTTCTGAGTAAATTTGCATTGCAGATTGTGTTCCTAGGGCAAATACATCGTAATATCCTCTATGTTTTACTCTAAAATCCGTATTCCATTCCGGTAATATAAGACCTTCTTCTGGGAATTCCAAGTTAAATTTAGAGTAATCAATATCAAATCTTGTTCGGATAACATAATCGTATGTATCTTCAATTAATTGAAACGATTTATAAATGGAATAAAACATACTCAATGTATTGTTCAAAGGTTGTCTCCAAATAGGACACTTATAACCACTAGCATCAAATACAATGGGTTGTTCTAGAATATATTTTTTAGGTTGATATAATTCAATTAACCTATCATAGTCATTTTCATCTAATTGATATTGATGATTTCCATCTCCAAAATTAGTTGATTCAAAGTTAGGTGTTTTCCAAGAATGAAAATAAATATCACAATCATATTTATCTAAAAAGTATTTTTTTAAACTAATATAACTATGTTTAAAATTTCTAGGTTGCCCTGAGATACAAATGGCTATTTTCATGGGTTGTAATTTTGGATATAGTCTGAGCAGACACCTAAGCAAGAGTCTATATTATCATTAAGTAACTCAGGCATAACTGCTATACTTCGATTTATTGGTTGTTTACCAGGGTAAGCCCAAATAAAGTTTTTTGATGTTAGAGTAACTGTATCTTCTTGATGCCAGAAATAGTTATATGTTCCTATAAGATTATTAAACCATTCAATCGCTTCTATATTTTTACAATGAATCCATAATCTATCTTTTCGTTCATTTAACCAATCTAAAGTAATTCCATATTGTGGTTCATCATGTCCTAAATGGAAAGTACCTTCAATTACCCAAACATCAACTTCAATATCGTATCCTAATCTAATAGTATCATCTATATAATCAGGTCTGTTTTCAGCTTCTTCTATTCGACCGTTAATGTTTCCTCTATGTGAAATTAAAATCATATGTTAATATTTTTCTCTTAGATGTAATTTACGATCATCTCCTCGATCTTCCAACCTATTTTCTGAAATAATTTCATGGAACATGTGGATTCCATATGCTCTGGATTCTCCACTAAAGTGGACTCCATTATGTTTTAATCCGAAAAATAAATTATGAGGACCACCCCAAGTTGAATTCATATCAAATACTTGAGGATGATATGCTATTTCTCTACCCAATTCTAGAGTATCGTTTGATATAACATGTAAATTAAAATCATGAACATAATTATGGGATACATAATTTATTGAAGGGTGGTAATCCATTTCTCCATTAGGTGAAATTTCTTCATTAGGAAGATTATTATTTGGATTATCTCCTCCTCTATAATATGTTTCAAAATCAATAGGTGTAAATTCGGATAAATTAAGTTTAGTTAAAATTAAATCGTAATTTATTTTTTCTTTAGCACTAAGAGTAGGTAATGACCACATAAAATTATCATTATTGTGTTCTAAAAATACTCTATTAAAATTATTTGACACACAATAATCTGATTTTAGCCAAAGAATTTTACCCGGAGTATTTTGTAGTTCAAGAGATAATCCTATATCAAACCAATTCCTTATATCTTGGAGTAGGTTTTTCTTATTAACTTCAGGGTCATAAGGAAAGATTAAAATGTTTTTAATATAATTTTTTACATCGTATTTTTTAACTAATTCAATGATATTATCATTAGATAATTCATGTTCATGAGTATTATATATAACAAAATTATCCCACACTATATCATCAGTTTGAAGTGATAATAATGCTTTTAAACTACAGTCAGCATGTTTTAAATCTAAAGTAGTATGAGTAGTAAATATACAAGTATTTACTTGATTAAAGATTTTATTAAAAAAGGTATTATATTTGATATAATATTCTTTTAAATTTCTTTCTGATAAAATATCATTCCAAAAATGTATTGAATAACTATTATAATTTTCTGGGGCATTTATAAATGTTGAATACGATTCATCTAATGAAGCTATTTTTCCTGGGTATTCTTCTATGCTATATCTACCTTTATTTATAACATCCCAATTAGCTGTGTTAAGTACTTTTTGAGTATTGAACCAAAAGAAGGTTCCACTATAATGCCAGTCTGTACATACCCAAGGAGAACAGTTTATATCTTTTCTTAATATACCACTAAATGTTTTATCAGAATTTAAACGTGTTTCTATAGTTTTTAAAAATTCATCTTCTAAATTAAAGAAATACATACTTGACAACCAGAATTTTATAGTGTCATCAATGTAATTATCAGTTGTACCTCCCTTATTGTGGGCGTAAAAAGTTAAGGAATCTTTATTTGTAATTTGTTTAATAGAATCTATAAAGTACTCAGACTCTCTATGTTCTGGGTGGTTTTGTACAATTTCATATTCAAATCCATTAAATAAAGATATTAAGTGACTATTATCTGTATCTAAATTATCTACTGCAATTTTTACTATTTTCTGTCCATTAAAGTTATGGATGTAATTATTTAATGCTTTTAAATTATATAAAGTATATTCAGATATATGTGAATCTTTAAAATAACAAAAGTAAACTAAATTTTTAATCATATAATTTTTATTTATTTCTCCAATAAGAATAAATACCCTTATCTAGTTCATATTCAGACCAAATGAATCTTTCACGTTTAGGTTGATATTGAACCCATTCCCACATTTGTTTTAATCCTTCTTCTAGTGGGGTTTTATACTGGTAATTTAGAATATCTATTGATTTTTGATATGTTGGAATTGAGTGTTTTACTTCATGTCTTCCTTCTAAATATATTTTTGAACCACCATCTATAACTTTAATTAAAATATCACAAGCTTTATTTATACTTATCTCTTCAATACCACCAACATTAATTATTTCTTTAGATGCTTGAGGAAGTATAGCTGCATTCCAAAATGGTTCTAAATTATCGTCTATATAACTAAATGCTCTTGTTTGTTCTCCATCACCAAATATAGCCATTGGTTCACCATTCATATGTTGAAACATCCAAATACCAAGTACGTTACGATACTTATCCCAAATATTTTGTTTAATACCATAAACATTATGAGGACGAATAATACACCAATCTAATCCATGTTGTTCACCAGCGATTTGAATATCCATTTCACAAGCGAATTTAGCAACACCATACGGATCAATTGGTTTTGGGGTTTGTTTTTCGTTAAACAGTCCTCCTTCACCGTACCCATACACAGCTAATGTTGAAGTAAATATTAGACGTTTAATATCATGTTTAATACATTCATTTATTATATTTGATGTTGCTACTAAATTATTTTGATAATTATAGTTCCTAATAAATGGAGATAAACCTTCAGCAGCATATGCTGCCATATGATAGACATACTCAGGTTTATATTTTTCAAATAATAAAGCTAAAGTTACCCGGTTTATTAAATTTAACTCAATAAATTTTACTTTAGGATGGATATTTTCAATATATCCTCCACTTAAATCATCAATACCTACTATGGTATATTCTGGTTTGTTTTCAATTAACCAATCTGCTAATCTACTACCTAATAAACCTGCTACCCCCGTAATTAATATTATTTTACTCATATTATGCTTTTAATAAGTTCAAATTTTTCTTCAGAAAAAGTTAATACTCCTAACCCACAAGATCCATTTCTAATTAATTTATAACCTTCAAGCTCTGAAAAGAATGTTGTTACTCCAATAAATTCTTCTACATCGTGAAATAGTATAATACTTTCTGTATTGCAAAATTTACTCCAGGTAATATAATCATTTTTTACAGCCTCATAAGTATGTAATCCATCTATATGAAGTAAATCAATACTCATATTCCAGGTTTTAGCTATTTCATTAAAATCTCCTTTTATTAATTCTATATTTTTAATATTATATTCTTCTTCTAATTCCTTTTGTAATTGAATTACTAAGGGATAAGTATCTCTATAACCAGCATGCATATCTCCCTGAAACCAGTCAATACCATATATTTTTCCAATTTGAGGGTATGCTAAACAAAAAGTAGAAAATCCATAATCTACTCCTAAATCTACAGATATTTTAGGTTTAATAAGTTTAACTAATTCTATAGCAAATCGCCCATGTCCTACCCAAGCGGATGGGTATCTATTAATATGTTGTATATAATTTTCCATTTTTTTATTGTTTTAGTTTTTCATAATTTATCTTATCTTGATTTTTTATCTCATCAAACTCAGAAAGACCACTTGTTGTTTCTGATTCTCCTTTTAGTCTCCAATTATTAAATGTAAAATTTGGTTTTTGACTCCTATCAAATATCCAATCATCTCCATAATATATTTTAAGTTCATCTGGGATGTAGGTATAAGAAGTTTTATGGAAAAACATAATACATCCATAACAGTTAATTCTATGAGAAATTAATTCTAAATAAGGAGAATTATCTGTCTGCATATCATGCCAACATTTCCAATCAGGACCAATTATACCTTTATCTTCAGTAATATGTTCATATAATAAACTTATTATATCCCAATTTGAAATTACATCATCATTAAGTAAAAGTATTTTATCATATTTAGATAATTTTACTCCTTTATTCCACGATGGGTTAACATATATGTTTGCTGATTCTTTTATATGTACTATTTTTTCTATTGTAGATAAATCTACTTCTATATTTGAGTTATCTATAACAATTATTTCTCCTACATACTCATTTTGAGATACTTTTTTTAGTGTATCTAAAGCATAAGTAGGTTTCCACATTGTTGGAAAAATAACAGATATCATAATTAAATTATTTATATAAGTTTTTAATTTCTTCTAAATTTACGTTTTCCATTACATAACGTGAATCTTCCATAGTTTCATCAAAAGAATACCCAATAAGTGTTCTTTGTTGTTGAACATGTTCATTTTCTTCTTTCATATTAATACCCTGATTATGAGATACTTGGTTTAAATGTTGGCGCCATAAGAAAATAGCGTCTTCACATTTTTTAAGATTTTTAATTTTATGTAAAAATACTGTATATAGCCATTCAAAATCACAATTCCATTTTTTTCTATATTCTAATATTCCACAATTTAGTATTGTATCTTTTTTTATAATAGTAGAATGACACATCCATGGAATCAAATGCCCTACAGATTGAGCTGATAATTCACTTATCATCATGCTATCTCTGCTAACTATTTCATTATTATCATTTATAAGATATACTTGAGACCAACAACCATCTAAATTATTTTTTTCAATAAAATCTATTTGAGTTTTTGCTTTATTACCTTCCCATAAATCATCATAATGAAGAAAAGAAACATATTCTGACTCGTATTTTTCCCAACATTTAAATATTTTCCCCCAAATTCCTTCCTTAGTAAAATAAGAATAAGGTGAAAACCATTCAATATTTACTTTAGTATTATATAAAATTTGTTTACAAGCATCCGAAATATTTTCATCAGCAGCTACTGTAATTAAAATATTGTTTTGTGTTTGTGATTGCAAACTTTCTATTCCATTTAATAAAAACTCAGGAATAGGAGTGCCGGGAGAACTTACTCCGATTGGAATAACAATATGTAATTTATGCATAATTTTCTAAATAATATTTTAAATCTTCTGGTGTACCTAGCCCCCACATTCCTTCAACATTGAATGTTCTTATTTTCTTATTGTCTTCAATTGCTTGATTAAATACAGGACAAACATAAAATTCATTATTAACACGAATATTTTTTTCAATCATTTGTTCTGCATACTTTACAAAATCTGAGCCATGTTTCCAGAAATAATATCCTACTGTGGCGTTATCTGATATTGGATTTTTTTCAGCTACTTCTGTTACTAATCCACTTTCATTTACTTTAGCAAATGACCATTTAGGGTGAGTTGCTTTAAAGGTTATAATACCACCATCTGCATTTGTTTCTTGCATTTTATACATAAATTCATTTGAATCCCATTCAACAAATTGATCTGAGTTGGCAAAGAATAATGGATTATCATTATTAATATATTCTTTGGCTACTAATGCAGTACAAGCAGCTCCTTCAGTTAATCCATCAACCTCAACAATATTACAACCAGGAGTAATTAAATTAAGTAAAGTATCTAAATTATATTTTTCACGATGCTTTTTCTGGACAATATAGATGTAATTAGCATCAATGTTAAGATTTTCAACAACAACCTGAATCATTGGTTTATTTTTGACATCTATTAATGGTTTAGGAAAGGTATAGCCAGCTTGTTCAAATCTAGAACCAGCACCTGCCATTGGAATCAATATATTTAATTTTTCGTCTTTCCATTTAGGAGTTGTATTCATTTTTTCTTTATTTAAATGTTTATATATATTATTATATGTAATATCTTTAGGGGAACCAACTCTCATTACATGTGCTTTACTTCTACTTGCTGCTAATAAACCATATGGTGAATCCTCAACAATTAATACTTCTTCTGGTAGACACCCCATTGTTGAAATAGATTTCCAATACATTTCAGGATGAGGTTTACTATTTTTAACATCTTCATTTGATATAATCAAATCAAAATATTCAATAATACCTAATTTACTTAGTACAGTTAATACTGTTTTGCGAATACTATTACTACAACATGCTATTTTATATCCTTCTGATGTTAATGATTTTAAACATGCTTGTAATTGAGCTGATGGTTGTAAACTAGATAATGCTTCTAAAGTATATTTTTGTTTGTTATCCCAAACTTCTTTATACATGCTAATAGGTAATCCTTTATTTTTATGTAACATTTCTAATTTTTGATTGGTTTTTAAACCATCATATATTGATAAATGTTCATTCCATTCAATAGCATATTTTTTACCTAATGCTTTATTAAGTGCGTCAAAGTGAATGATTTTAGCTTCAACTAACACTCCATCTAAATCAAAT
>Ga0214921_10011197_pt1 | contig 10944 bp, 6 predicted proteins | sample LL1505_MetaG_FD_177992 | JGI IMG/M metagenome (GOLD analysis project Ga0214921, IMG submission 177992) | Freshwater microbial communities from Lake Lanier, Atlanta, Georgia, United States - LL-1505 | ecosystem: Environmental > Aquatic > Freshwater > Lake | place: USA: Georgia | collected 2015-05-28
AGGGATGTAGGCGTGCATCCGGTGAAGGATCGCGAGGTCGAACTCCGGCGGCAGCGGGCGGAACAGATCGTATTTTGTTGAGGCTACATTCTCGGCGATCGAGTCATCGATGTTGCCGATGAAAACCAGGCTCGCAGGTGCAAGCACCTCGATGCCGAGGTTGAAGCGCCCGTTGGCCATGTAGTCCTTCATGATCTGGATGGTGCCAGGATCCTTGATTTTCATGCCGGCGACTTCATCGAATGCGATGGTATCCCAGTAACCAATGATTCCGGTTTGTCGGCGAACCTTGTTGTAGAAAAGCGTGGCCGTCGTGGTTTGGCCTCCGCTGACGAGGGTCGAGTAGGGCGTGAATTCCGAGTAGGAGTAGGATTTACCGGTCCCCCGGGGCCCAAGCTCCACATAGTTGAAATTCGGCTCAACCAGCGGTGCCAGACGCGCCAAGTAGTGCATTTGCTGGCGGGGCGTGAGACGGCCCGCATCGAGCCCGATCGAGCGCAGAAGGGTTGCTTTCCATTCCTCTCTGCTGAACCGCTTCCGGCCTTCGACGAATTGCTGGAAATCGAATCGCGACACTTGGATTGGCCGCAGATCTTCGATGTAGAACGCATAATCGTCGTCCTCCACTGTGTTGTAGCCGACTGTTGCCTCACACCAAAGACCACCCTCCAGCAGGCGGCGGTGTTCACGGTAGTGGCTTTCATTGATCGCCACCCTCTTACTGCCGAAGTTTTCCATTTCGGCCCAGTGGCGCTTTTCCTTTTCGTGGTGGATGACGCGGACCTTGTCGATGAATTTGTGGCTACCCTTTTGTTGAACGGTGGATTGAGCGGCGTTGGATTCATTCGGTCGAACGAAGTTGCCGCGCAGGGTTTCATCCACCGCCGTCATTCCAGCTTCGATTTCATCCGGGTCGTCGGTTGCGCAATATCTGGCCAAGAGAAATTCGAGAACGAATGTCGGTGCATTTGTTCCTTTTCTGGCGCGATGTAGGAGGTCCTTACGGACAACCCGACCTGCGAAAACTTCATTCAGTTTGTTGCTCAGTTCGTTCATGGCGTTAGTGATGGAATGCAGTAGTGAGTTTAAGTGATGCGTAGAGCAGCCCCGAGGCGGGGTCGGAGGCTTGAACAGTGAATTCCCCTTCAAAGCCTTCCTGAATTCGAATCGGGATCTTGATTGATTTGCCGCGATCGAGCTGGACCTCGCCGGAGGTCGGATCAACCAGAGGGCTTGCGGCAAGTCGGGCAATGGCTTCGCCTTTTTTGTTGAATCCCCGAACGATCAGGCGAACGGATGATGGGCCAAACAGATCCGAGGCCGGATAGGAAAGCTCCAAGCTGGGCACCAGAGTTGTCACCACTCCGCTGTTGGCTCCACGGTAGGTGAGATTCACCTGCGCTTTATCAATAGTCGCCTCTTGCGCCGCCTGCAGTTCGACATGGATCAATGGAAGCAGACTCTCCTGAGGCGAGAGTCCTCCATGAAAATAGGTGACCCCCGCCGTGTAAGTGGCCAAGCCACTCGGGCAAGCAAAGAGCGGGGCCAAAGTGCGTATTCCCGCCGAGCGGCTTTCCATCCCGAGCGAGTCTTTGCCCGCATCGCCCTCGCCGAGCAGGCACCGGTCTTTGGAGACAATCCACTGGCCCGCCGGCTTGGTCACGGCATCCCCCGCTCCCACATCCCAAGCCCAACAGAAGCCGTGATCCGTCGCAATCAAGGCATGGTGAAAACCGGTATCCGCCACTTGATTCACCGCCTGCTCTATCTTGCGCAGAATCTCAGGGATTAGTTTTAAGAAATAAGCGGGTGTATTTTCGCCAAGCGAGTCGATATCCGTGGTCTTGATGGCCAGGACTTCCACGGTTTCGAGATTCACTCCGAGTTTCCCTGAGGCTGCATCCTCCAAATCCACAACCCGGCAGCGATCCTTGCCGATATGGGCAGCCAGCGCTTCGGCGCGGGCATTGGCATCCTCGATTTTCCTGCCGCCGACGACAGGAATCGCCTTGCCGCCTTCTTCGATGATTTCAAACGAGGTGGAGGCTCCGGGCAACAGGGCCGCCATGCCGAATGCGGTGACTCCTGGCAATTGGCCGCAGACTGTTTGGATTTTGGTTTTGTGCCGCCGGGTGAGCGAGGCTTCCAGCGCCAAGGCCAACTCGTAGCGAAGCGCATCCACCCAGAAATAAGCCACCCGCTTGCCGGATTTCCGCAACGATTCGACATGGAGGTCGAAGACATCCACCGCACGTTCGCGGCACTGGGCCGGCCACCCCTCTTCCTTCGCGCTCTTTTGAAAACCACGAGCCTGGCGATCCGCGATATTGCGGTGTTTGTCACGGGCGATTCCTATCACTCCGACCAGCGGCCCAGCCAAAGGCGAGATTTCCCCTGCCACTTGCTCCAACTCGCGGTGCAGGCTGTCGATTTTGGCAAACCGCGTTTCGTAAAAATCAATCCGCTCTTGCAAGGAAGCGGCGGTGGATTTCTCGACCGCGCTGAGTTCAATAAGCATGCGCAGGGCTATGTCGGCGAGCCGCCATTCTGCCGCGCGGGAGGCGTCCCGTTGCACCCAAAATGAGCCTTGGCGCTGCGTTACAAACTGCTCCGCCTTTTCGTAATCTCCAGCAGCAATCAATTCGCCAAAGCGTTCTAGGAAGCTTCTCTCTTCAAAGGAAAATGTGTCCAGCTTCCCGAAATCCTTGATGTCCCGGCAGAGTTGATCGAGTCCCAACTCCTTAGTGATCCTGTTGGCTGCCTCCTCGTAAGCGGCCTGCGTTTTCAAGTGGTCGCGCAAGGATTGGCACAGCGCACGCACGAAGGGCTCCTGGGCTTTGCCAGCTATCGGCACCGACTGCAAAGCCGGCGGCAGGCTTTCGGGGAGATCGGCGACGAATTCGGAAACGAGCAGATACCTCCAGAGTGTGGCCTGGAGGTCCTCCACCTCGCTTTTCTGGCCCTCCAGCTTCAGGCCGAGAATCCGTAGTGAGAGGTCCTTGAAATCCTTGATCCAATGCGCCGAGTTTTTGAGCTTCTTGGCGAGAGCGGCATCGGCACAGAGGAAGTTGGCAAGCATTTCCTTGGGGCCCTCGGCATCGAGGAGATCTTGTAGGATTGCGGAGTCGCTGGCCCCGCTGCGCAGGCTGTTGATAAGGGAAAATTCGGGAGCCTGTTTCGTGGCAAAAAGCTCCTCGATCCGGCCCGCCTGCTCGGGAAGAAATTGAAGGCACAGCGCGCGGTAGCTATCCCCCGCGCCATCGGGAAAGATCGCGCCAGCGAGCCCCACCATCGAGAACGGGTCCTCCGCCATTTCGCTTTCATCCAGGGGCGCCGCATAAGTTGCGTAAACGACCAACCCCGCCTTGCCGGTGGCGTCCTCGCCCACGCGGCGCAGCTCCTCCAAACTCCGCTCACGGGCCTCGATGAGATCGCCATCCGCCCGCACCACAGCCACGGAGCCTCCCTCCATTTTTTCCACGAGGCCCGAGTAGAGGTTTTCCACATCGTAGATCAGCAGGGCCTTGTTTTTTTGCATCCGGGCCTCCAAGTGGGATTGAATAAACGATTCGATAGTCATTGGGTGAATGGAATCTCAAGCATCGAGGTCGTCGTCCGGCGGCAGCGGCATGCCGACTTCGGCAAGTTTCAAACCTGCCCAGGTTCCTCGCCTCGCAAGGGAAATGAAAGGATCGATGACCCCGAGATCGTCGGAATCCGGTATGCGCACCACATTTTCATCGTGCATGTCATGCACCAGGACTCCTGTGACAGGATGGAGATAGGCGAAGTATCCGTCATCCAGAAGGCCATCGTGGTAAAGCCGCACAGCTGCAAAACCCATCGCCGCCATGAGGGCGTCCGTCTCGCTCTTGGAAACCGTGGGTCGGGAAATGTCCACTTCCACATGGGGCTGGGAAACTACAGGAGCCAGCTCCTTGTTCTTGGCGTTGATTGTGAATCCCTCCAGTCGATACGCGGATTCCGGGAAAAGAACGGCGTGGAGCCTCAAGCGATCGAAGTAATCCCCAAGGGTGCTGTGATTCACCCCATGGTAGAGCCGTTTGAACCAGCGGCGTTTTTCCTGATCGTGGTAAACATGGTGCTCGGCACCGCCCCGGCGGCCTTGGGTATTCCAAGTGTCGAGAAATTCGGTTTCATCGATCACAGGCCCATGGTCTTCAGCCCAGCGACGGAGTGCTGTGCGGCCTGCCCAGTCCCGTGGGGCAAGACGGCTTAGCTCCGCGATGCGTTGCGGGAGCTGTGGGATTTCAGGTAGTCGTAGCCCCTGAGCGCCTGCTCGGTGGATACGGCTGGCCGTTTCAAAATCGAGGCGGCCGTGGCCTTCCTCACCGGGTGCGCCGGTTTCGGAACGGTGATAGCGTAGAGAGGCTTCGACGGGGTGAGTGGCATAGAGTCCCTTTCCCCTAAGCTCCAGCGCCCGGGAAGTCAAGTCGCTGGCCGTAGGCAACGCTTCGATTCCACCACGGCCGGCACCGCCTGGACTTGTGAGATTTTGATCGGATCTGGGCGCTTTCATCTAAGCTCCCGCCTCCCCAGCCTCGTCCAGTTTTGCGGCGATAGTTTCCGTGTCGTAGTAGGGGCAGAAAATTTCACAGACCGAGCGCCCGATTTCCAAGGATGCCTCGTCCCAGTCCTGGCGGTCGGGGTCATAGATCATGCCACGAAAGATTTCCGGCCGCTTCTTATGCAAATCAGTCCAACGCCAACCCCAGACCTGCATGTATTGATGGAGATTAATCTTACGCTCCACCACCTCGACCGCCACCGGGCGGGCAGTTTCGAGGAAATACCCAACGCGGATGTTTTTCTCCACCGCTCCCTCCAGGGAATAGTTTCGCTTCGCCTCAAGACCCTTGCCGGCGATCAATCTTTCGAATCCACGTCGCCCTACACTTTCCTCCTCAGCCACGGGCTCATGCCGCAGGATCATTTGAGCGATTCCGACCAAGCCCTCAGCGAAAATTTGGATGCGATCGCCCGAGAATGGAAAATCCATCTGACACCAAAGCTCCAGCCCGCTTCGTTGGATTTCGTAAAACTCCAGGCGTCGATCAAGAATCGCCTTCGTTGCATTGGCATCGATATTCATCCCCTCGCACAGCAGATGACGAAGAATCTCGCCGTGGTCACTTAGTCGAATTTTTCCGGGCGTCTCCTCCTTCGCATGGAAGGCGACTTGCAACCCATCAGGAAGCATGAGCGGGAACGCCACAGCGTGTCCGTCTTGAAATGCCTCGATCTTGAGTGTGTCAGCCCAGAACTTTGACAGGGCCTCGCGGAAGTGTGCTTGAAAATCGGTTGCGCTGAGAATCATAGCAGCCCCTCATGGAATTCCAAGTCGATGTTCCAGCGCGCGGCGGATTTCTTGGTGAAATCCTTCAAATCCGTTGGGGAAAAATCCGGCAACGCTTCATGTCGGTTCGCATCATCACCCACCAGATTCGGATCGAGAATGTTCTCGTGCCAGCCCTTCGGGATGTGAACCTTGTATTTCTTCTTCCGCTCGATGGGCGAATACCCGATTCCCCGCACCCTTGGCCCCGCAAGCAGAAAACCGGATTCGTAGCTGTGAGGACGGGCAGCGTCGGAACAATGCACCACGAAGCGCATCGCCAGATATTGGCCATCCTTCAATGCCGCATTCACATCGAGGCCCAGCCCCGAGGCCCCATGTTTGGTGAATTCCAAAACCTCGCCCTCTTCGAGGCATTTCCCGGTCCTAACGATTTCCGCAATACGAACAATGCTGAAAGGGTATGGCTTCATAGCTTATCCTTCCAGTGCGGCACCCGCGTCTCCAGATGGGATTGGATAAAAGATTCGATAGTCATGACGGTTTAGTCTAAGAGAATATCCAAAAGCCAAATGGCTAAACCAAGTAGGCTTGATGTTATAATAATGATAGCGAGCACCCCGCCGAGTGTATTTGGGTTGAAGATAAGCTGGAGCTTTTCCCAAGTTGTTGCAGGAGAGGTCCGGCGTTCGCGTAGATCGGCAAGCCAAGATGTCGATAGTTTCAGATTGGACAACATACTCACAACGAAATTTTTATGCAGGTTTGGAGGCGCCTTTGCATAGTCATCAAAAATCAGATCCTGCATGTGGATTCCAAAGCCTTTGGACACTGAACGAAAAAACGCAGTCTCCGCTCGCTCGGCTTTGGCCAGAGACGCCACCGCTTTCTCCGCAGAGAGGGCCGCATCCGTTAATGCTGCTGCAAAAGTCTCATGGCGTTGCCTCTCCTTCTCGCTTTTCATCAGCATCATGCTGGCTTTGAAGGCCAGTGAAGCACCAAAAGTCTTTATGGCTGAAGCCACGATCAAAATAGGCTTCCCAACCGAGTGCCACAAATCACCCAGAAAGGATCTATCCGCGATATTCCTGTAGGACTTCTCGATAGGTCGATAGAGTGCCGCAGCTTTAAACATTTTTAAATAGGCCTCCCTCACATCCATGATTGGCCGCTTCCAAATGCCTCCCAATTGAACCATCGCGCTCTTTTGGAAGTCTTTATCCGGCATCCATCCGCACACAGAGGACGGAGCCCAGGCGGCACGCAAACCTCCAGCGACTCTGGAGGCCGACAGCACCGTTGCCGCATATTTCTTTTCCCTCAAATGGGAGAAAGATTCGATTTGTTTTTTGTTAACTCCATGGAAGTTGAAAATACTCTCCCAATATTGGATTAGCGCCCGAGCGGTCTGTTTTTCATCCTCATCGCTTGGTAACTCGGGGGCTTTTTGAGTTTTAATTGAAAATTCCTTCAACCGCTTCACCACAATCTTCATTTCCTCCAAAGTGGATTCCATTCTTTTCTGAAGGTCCTTTTCAAAGCGGACTCGGATTTCTGACGAGATTTTGTGGCCATGCTTCTCAAGCGCTTGACCCAGCGGATTGTCGCCGAGGCAGGAAGGGCAGATTTTTTTATCTACCCGGTATTCCCCTCCACAGATGCAGGAGCATTTTGGTGTGGAATTGCGATTTGCAGGTAACAAATTGCAACGGGTTTCCTGACTTCCTAAAAGCTGAGCCCCTTCCATGAGCTTATCGTCCACTTCGATCTGTCGGAAGAGCAACTTCTCGCGGTTTTGAGGGTGAAATGTGAGGCGGGAGGCGACTTGTGATAAGGCCTGCGTTTTTTTCCAATCGACCGGCTCAAGTCGAATCTCGCGGGATCCATTTTCGCTCTTTACCGCAACAGGAGTAAAAGACAGAAATCCATTACCCAAAAATGTAAGATATGATGCAATGAAGCGCCCGAGAGCTGGGTCGAAAGATTTTAGAAAAACCCCGCTTTCCTTGGACAAGAAGGCACCGGCAAGTTCGTTCTTGGCATTCAAGCGGCTATATCCAATTACATTCATGCGGTTTGTGCGCTCATAGCTGCTTGCCAGCGCTTGTGAATTACTTCATAAGTGCGCGGAGCCAGATCTTGCAAAATCTCGGGCTGCGTTTGGTATTGCTTTATGGATTGCGCAAATAATTCGTCATCCCAGTCCTGAATATCAGAATATGATGATAAATGGCTTGCTTCGTAGTTCCATAACTCTGGTTCTGTTAAGCTAATATCACGGAATTCTGCAAAGAAATCGGGCTGAATGCTGGCAATGTGGTGGCCCATCTCGTGATAAAAGACTGATTCGGCTTGTTCAGCGTGGTCGAATAGCTTGATGTCAGGAAACCTGCCATCAGTATACTGTCTCCATACACCTAAGCATTTGGGCCCTTCAATTGGGTGATAGGATGGTGTCCAATCAATACTCCCAAGATTTGCCTGAAATGGCTCGGGTATGGAGAGAAGTGCGCCGGACAAGCGCTCTTGCACTTCCTGTGCATCCATGAAGGTCGAAGCGAAATCTAAGTTCTCAAGTTCCCCTGGATCAAACGCGTCCAAGGAGAAACTGGTGGTAATTTCCAAAGGTTCGGCATCTAACCCCGAGAGGAACTCGCCTTGTTCAACTCCCGAGAGGTTTTCAAAAAAATCTGTGGATGATTCATTCCACATATCCATCTCTTCCAAATTGAGATGCGAGAAGGCCTCAAGAAGATCCGGCGCTGAGGAAAAATAATCCGCTCCCTCTAAAATTTGCGATAAGGCTTCGATGCTTCCCCCATCGAGCAAATCCAAATCCGATACGCCAGAGAGAAGATCAAAGGCATCTGCAAGATCAAGTAACTCGTCCATATTTTGTTAGATCAACTCCTCCTCGGCTTGAGCCTTTTTGCTCCGTTTCTTTTTTGGGGCGGGGGGTTGGATTTGGCAGAGGTCTTCGAGGCCGTGGGCGATGGCGAGGGAGCGGTCGGTTTTGCACTTTTCGCGGACGCGGGCGGGGTGGAGCGTGTGGGCGAGGTGGGCCCAGTCGTAGTCGCCTCGGTCGAGTTCCTTCCAGGTTTGCTCCAGCGTCTTGCGCCACTTGGGGAGCAGGAAGAGCTTCCAGAGTGGCGAGGCGGTGATTTGCACGCCGTCGTTGAGGTTGGGCTTCCAGCGCGGGGCCCAGTGGGAGAGTTCATCGCGCAGGGCGAGGAGTTCGGTGCGGAGGGTATCGGCCTTGGCGAGCTGGTCGCGGGTTTGGCGGCCGCCTTCGCCGGCTTCGTCCATGGCCCGCAGCCGCACCAGATCTTGCTCGATCTCGCGGATTTTGGGTTCCACGAATTGCTGGAGGCACTTGTAGAGCGTGTCGGGCGTGAGGCGGTGGTAGTAAATCCAGAGCGTGTAGCCGCCGCTGGCGGTGGAGAGCGGCCAGTAGATGGGCGCTTGGCGGCGGCTCTTGGAATAGCGTTTCAGGTGGTCGGCGAAGAAGCCGCCGGGCTTGCGGAAATAGTCGCGCAGCGACTTCACGCCGAGGATTTCGCAGGCTTCGTGTTCGATGGCCTCGGCCGTTGGGCCGCCCGCTTGGCCACTCCAGATGATTTCGATGACCTCGCGGACGCGGCGCTCGATGTCCAGCGGATGATTCGGGTCATCCACGAGGATGCCGTCCCACGGGATCTCAATCGGATAGTCCCATCCGCCTTCATCCTTCATCCTTCCTACTTCATCCTTTCCCAAAGGCAGGCCCTGCGCGTTCTGCAACTGGCCGGGCGGACAGACCGGCAACGGCGCAAACGGGTCGCGCAACTCCGGCGCGGCCTGCTCGCCCGTCGCATACCGGATGTCCCACCGGCCAAAGGCTATGCCGAGGCTGTAAGAAGTCACAGTTTCTGCGAGATCTGCCGGACTTGTCTTCTGAAAAACCAATTCGTGTAAAAAAGACTTGTCTCCCGGTTTTTCGATTTCACAGGCACGAAGAACTGTCTCCTCAATTGATATTCGCGCCTTATCGTAGATTTCTTGTGAATCTCGCAAGCTGGTCTCGGCAGTTCTTAATAATTGGCTAAGCGTATTGGGCCATGAACGGGTTAATGCCATTGAAACAAAGTCCGGGCTGCTCTCATCAATTTGATTTTCACGTTGGCCAAAGGACAGGGCAGATTGTGAGAAACCGGCAATGGCTCTATTCAGATTCTCATCGGAATGTGGAACAGGAATTTTTCGAAGGATGTCTAAATCGTAACTCCGAGCAGCCGCACCCGCAGCTCCCACGCGGCTATTGATCAGACTCGAAAATAGTTTCGTATTTACGATCCCTAACAGCGCCAGACTTGAACTAGCTTCTTTTGGAATAATTGCTGGCCCTTTGGGGGACGTGAGGCAGCCACTTGGAAGAATCCGAAAACTAATCGGTTTTGTGGTTCGTTGGCTATAAGTAAGACCGCTTTTGAAATAGAATTGATCATCTCCGGGGCGTCTGAAGGGACACGATCCTTTCAATGCGCCTTCGTAATCCACAACCAGATGCACGTCATGAGCGAACCTTTTGAATTCGCCGCCCTTGGCATACCAAACCCATCGTAGAGCTTTCCCGATCCGCTCTGGAGAGACCTCCCACCAGCATCTAGCAGCGCGAAGCAAGTCTGGCACTTCTGGCCCACGGATGACGTTGCCCCATTCACACTCTAGGCCATCAAGTGACCCAAAGAGTTTTGCCTCAGCTACGGAAAGATAATAGGCGAATGGGGATGTAGGAATGAGATCGAAAGTATCAAATTGACCGACAAAAAGATTTTCCGCTTCGATTCCGCCAACCCACGCTCGGCAGCCTTCCAGAAGTTGATCTGCTTTTTCCTGCGTCTCCGTGACACGGAAAAAAGCGCATTCTTTCTGTGCATTACCAAGGATTGTGTATGCTGCCGTTTCAACCATTGCATCCAAAACCCCGTCAGCTAAATCAGCTAACGTCGAGATTCGTTTCTCACCATCAGTTAGAGAGCGTCTCCAATCTTGAAATCCTGCGAGAAAGAAGCAGGTTCGAGAAGTGATTGCCCCGACTGCATTCGCAATTTGAATCCCTCGGTCAATAAACGCTGAAAATACGTCAATTTTGGCCGATTCAAATGCAGAGTATAAGTATCTCCTTGATGCGATGCTTGGCTCACCAAACGGCGGATTCATCACCGCCACGTCGTAGCGTTTGCGGCAGACATCAATGAAGGCGAAGCCCCGCGCCGCGTCCTCGGCAAAGAGCCGGCGCTGGAAGCCGCCGCCGTTTTCGGCCTGCTCGGCGTAGTCGCGCAGGGCGGCGTAGATCCGTTCCTCGATGCGCTCCCAGAAGTCGGTGGTGAGGTGTCGGGGGTCGGTGGTCAGGGATGACACGGCCTGTTCCAGTCCGGTCAGTTCGGGGGCGGTGGAGAGTTGATTCAGTTCCGTGGTGGTGAACAGCTCGGGCGGTCGGGTGGCGAGTTTCTGCCACGCGTCCCGGGCGTCCTCGATGGCGCTGCGGATTTCTTCCTCGATCTTGAGCAGCGAGCCGGCCTCGCCCGCCAGTTGCATCTTGTCGAAGATGGCCTCCAGCAGCCGCAGGCAGACGGCGCGTTCCGCCA
>Ga0214921_10011198_pt1 | contig 10943 bp, 13 predicted proteins | sample LL1505_MetaG_FD_177992 | JGI IMG/M metagenome (GOLD analysis project Ga0214921, IMG submission 177992) | Freshwater microbial communities from Lake Lanier, Atlanta, Georgia, United States - LL-1505 | ecosystem: Environmental > Aquatic > Freshwater > Lake | place: USA: Georgia | collected...
GGGCTTTTTACCAGCCTTTTTCATTGAGATGGCAATAGCCGCCTGTTGAGCAGGGTTGGCTGCTTCTGTAACAATATCCGTAATTTTCATTTTGCTCTCTCCGCTGATTGATTGTGAGCTCTAACAAATTCCTGGGGAATTTCACACTGCCCACCGGGCATGAACTTTGTGTCATATTTAACCACTTCGCGATCAATGTATTGACGAACAATTTGTGTTTGTCCGCGAATTATTTTAATCTTTTGTTGTGCTGCTGTGTCTATATTTGTGTTGGCATCCGCACTCTTTTGTTCGGCCACTGCTAGTCGGGCTTCTACTTCTGCCACACGCTCGCGCCATTGTTGTTCCACTGCCAATCCACCGCGAAAGTAAACTCCTAGTGCCAAAAGTACAATGCCCAGGACTTGGAAGGGCAACTGATATTGTGACACTACAGGAATACGATCAGCAAAGAATCCTGCCGCAGTAAGCACTAGCCCCGTCAACAGCAGGATGTTGCAGAACCATAAGATTACTGCGTCAGGCAAGAAGTGTAAAATCCACATGTGTGTATTTAGTGACTACAGCACTAGACAAATATCAGCCTAAATCAATTGAATAATCTGATCAGTAAAAAATTCTGCTGTAAGCAAATCATAATGTTTTCCGTCTCTAGCAAGATCCAGTTTGCTAAATGGTGCTATATAACGACATTGTAACTGATCCAACCGATCCACAATTTGCTTGGCAGCTGATTCGGACGCAAATCCCGGAATAAAACTGTGTATGATATTGATTCCCAAATCATGCACACGAAGAATACAGTTGATTGTGTGTTCAACGTCATCCTGTTCATCGCTATCAATATCAAAATGCAGTCGACGATGTTCGTCATTCAAATACTCACGTGCCACACACAATGCATGTTCAACTGGGCCGGCATGAATTTCTAAGATTTCTTTTTTGATCAATTCAGGCAGCTGATCAAAGTCAAGCACAGTTGCACAATTGGGCCAGGTAGGATCTTTTATTTTATTGTAGAATGTTTTCCAGGCAATATCCAGGGTTTTTATTGGCATTGATTCTGAAGATTCTCTTCGATGTATAAAACTCCAATGCACTATCACACAGCGGGGCATGAAAGACTGTGATAGACTCACAATTTTTCTGGCTAGCCATTGGTTGCTGGCACCACTGAGACTGACATTGATACATCGGGTTTGAGTTTTGCGTTGTAGCACATTGGGCCAGGTATGATGCAGTGGACTGCCCAATCCCACACTAAAGCTGTCGCCAATGCACCAGATTGCATGGTGTAAATCGTCGGGCCATTCCGCATCACGAAAACCTCGACTGTTGTATCGATACGCAACTTCATGTGGATATTGTTTGAACCATTGTGGGTTCAAACAATTTTCCTCACTGTCTACTCCGGTAAATTTTTCTTCAAGACTGGCCCGGCTGAGCAGAACAAAATCTGGTAAGATTATCAATCTTTACCTGTCACAATAACGGCTGTTTGATCTACCCAGACCAAGCGTCCGTAGCAGGCAATGTTCCATTTGGTTTCGCCCGACTCATTGGTGCATTCTGTAAATGTTTCACCTATTAATCTTACATCGCTAGCCAAGTGTTCTTGGCCATTTTCAAACACACGCCACACTAGATTTGATCCATTGTGCTTGGTATTGAATCTAATGTGGTATTTGTTCACGACAATCCCAATTCTTTTCGGATTTTTGTGGCTGAAATATCTGTGATTGACTCGTCAAACTTTTCTTCTGCCATTGTGTACCCCACGCCGCGGCCGTATCCAATATGAGTAATATTAGGAACTACTAGTATTTCGTATTGTCCTTGATATATTGGGTCTAGATCTCGTTTGATAAATGCTTTTACTTTTTCAATTTCAAAAGGATTTGAACCTTGCCATCCTTGACAATCACGAATCATAATGCACACTTGCCCTGTTTTTTGTATAAGTCTTTCAAATAACGCACGGTGACCGTCGTGCCAAGGTTGCCATCTGCCAAGTTGCTGAACTGTTTCTGCTTGCCAATTGAATACGGGTCTGCGCCTGTTCTCAATTACATGCTCTTTAATAAAGTCAGCCCATTTTTCACAGTTTTGTTCTGGCACACGGAAGTCATAAACGTCTGGTTCCACAAACATGGCATTGGTATCAGCATAGCGACCTTCACGGATAGTGTCTACCCATACTGTCCAGTCTGCTTTGTACACATTACGCATTTCTACCAGCGGTGCCACAAAGTCCGCAATCATATAATCATATGCTGTGAGTTTGTCAGCAAGTTCACGCATTCTTCGTGCTTGACGAATACGCCCGGCTTCGGAAAAATCCCAGTCATTGTACTGTTCACGAATGTCGTCTGCGTTCAGCCAGCCCACTACTTTGCCAGCTGATTCCAGTTGTGCTCGCAATTCTCGTGCCAGTGTGGTTTTGCCCGAGCCTGGCAGGCCCATGATTAAAATTCTTTGTGTCATTTCCATTTCCTTGATGTTTGTTGTGCTAATTCGTCTGTGGCATGGTGTACTACAGGTGTGAAATATTTACTGTTGGTATCCTCTGCTAGGATATCTTTCAGTCTGGGGTGGTCGGTGGCCATGGGCCATTCCAGTTGTCTTTGTAGCTGTGTGAGATATTGCTCCCGATAAAGATGCAATAACTCATAGCTCAAAAAAGCCGGCGCTGCTAGGTCTTGAAACTGTTGCAGAGCTGTGGGCAGAGTTGCACCGCCACGCACACGATCCTGTTGCATGCGTACTATGTTTTGATCGCGCCCTAGAATGGCAAATTGTACTCGATGACCAAGATTTTGACATTCACGCACAAATCCACGAAAGTCCGGCACAGTCACTTCACCATTGTTCATGTACGGCACACTCATGCTGGTCACAAAGAAGTCAGACTGACGCCAGTTAAAGTTGCCCAGTCTTTCTGGATGCTGCCAGTATTCTGCAAAGGGTTCTTGATCATGCCCAATCCAGTATGTGTCCAGTAGTGCTCGCCAGCCAGCCACTCTGGGGTGCAGTGCAAATATCTTTGACCATAAATGATTGCCCGATCCCTGGGGACCTGTTAAGATTAATATTCTTTTCATACAATACTTTTTAAGAATGCCTGTGTTTGTTCAGTAACAACACCCGTTAATTGAAAGGTGACTCTGGCATAATGTCCTGCATTTGCTGTAGAATGCGGCAGGTTGGCCCAGTCAAATGTTGTGACTTCACCTGCACGCCAGCCACGATGATGATAATTGCCGTATTCCCAGAACTGTCCTGGTTGCCAATCTGTTAATTGTATCATGATTCGTCGAACTCGGCCGGGGTCTTCGGGGCACCATTTGTACAATTTGTCCAAGTGTAAATTCCACACTTCGCCGGGATGCTGTACATGTATTCTATTCATGCAGTCTGCCAAGCCAATTTGATTGCTAATTTGTTGTAATGATTCAGGAATTTGCCAATTCAAATGTGTGATCACATAGTCACGCCCGTAGCCTTGCTGTTCCAGGTCGTATTCTTCCTTGGCCAATTCTTCTGGGGGTGCTTCCACGCCCTCGCCTTTGTAGCCGCGTGTGGCCCAGGTGGCAGGGCGACTGTTGGCGATGATATCAGCCAAGTCTGCCTGCCAGGTAACAGGCACATGTCCTAGCACTTGTACAGTGTCCACAGCAGGATCTACCTGTGTGGAGTCAAAATGATAGTTGCTGCGCTTTTTTGATTCTTCCCAATTGCTGATTGTCATATAATTGTTACTCTTACATCTGATTGACCGTAGTCTTGACTGTACTCTGCAGGCGGCAGCGTGATATTCAACATCTTGCAGGTCATGTGATTGTTCAATGGTGTAAGGCCATTGTATTTTCGCATTGCTGCCACAATGCCTGCATTCTGTTGCTGTATCTTTTGAGCCATGTCTCGAAAACCTTTATAGTAGCCATAGCTGGGATATGTGATGTCAAAATGCCCACACTTGACCCACCAGCCCAAACAAGCATCGTCGGGGCGGTGTACCAACACAATTGGATAGTCAGGCCAGGTTTGTCGAATATAATCAATGTGGTTGGCAAACACATGACTTTTGATTATCTTTATGCCTGGGCCAGAAAAAGGCGCATCAAACTCTGTTTCGCACTGATAATGATCGTGTTCATTTAATCTGTGAAAAAATTGGCCAAATTCCATTTCGGGATCAAAGTATGCGCCTGTGTGCATTAATTCCAAATGACCAGGCGCATCATGCCAGTAGGTTCGGGCTTCACAGTAGTCTGTGTGATTGATGTCAGGACTCCAGTAGATATTCTTTACCACTGAACTCCATTTTGAGCCTGGAGCGCCGGTCACAAATATATATTTCATTCTTTACTTAAATCAATCTTACTCAGCACTGGAATAAAAGTGGCCCGTAATTCGTCCATATGACGCTTTAGGCCTGCAGGGGTCAGTTCATCTTCTGGATAAAAGATCACATTGGCGTCAGCATATTCTTTGTATTCTGCTGACCGCACAGCAGCAGAAAATTGCTGTTGATACCATTCCACAATGTCTGAACGTGTGCCCGGGGGCAGTTGAATTGCCCAGGCAGCATACACATTGATACCAGGAACCACTGTGTTTAATAGCGGCACAGTGAGATACTGTGGCATCTTTCTTGTGCCGGTGAAACCAATGGCCTTTACTTTGCCAGCGTCTACCATGGCTCTGGCCACTGCAATTGGCATGATACCAAACTCTGTGCCTGTTTTGCCATCGTAAGACGCCACGCTTTGCACAGCAGCCACAGGACCGTTAAACTTGATTGCTTTCACTTGATCTCTGTTGCCTTTTGCACGATCCATCAAGTATTCAAATGCTGTGCGGTGGGCGCCGCCACCAGTGGCCACATTGATTGTTCTGCCTGATGCAATGTATTTCACAAACTCTTGTGGAGTGTTGATACCGCTAGAAGGATGTGCGACCAACACCAATGGTGATTTGCCAATGGTCAGCACGTCAATAAAACTGTCGTAATTGTATTTCTTAATGTTCTTTTCCCAGATGTCATTTGTGACATAACTGCTCATGTGTGATGGCAAGTTAATAGTATGTCCGTCTGTGGGCGCATCTAGGAATTTGTTGTTGGCCACAACTGAGTCAGCGCCGGGCATGGGCTGCACAATGTAAGAGAATCCAGGATTCTTTTTGGCCACAATTTCGGCCAATTTACGAAAGGCCATTTCATTACCAGCACCGGGTGCATTGCCCACAATGGCTGTGACAGTTCGAGTTGGCTCCCAAGCAAAAGTCACAACAGGCACAAAAAGTGCTGCAATTAATAATTTTTTGATTAGCATGTTGACTCCTTAAATAGTATTTGAAAATCTAACTTATATATCAAAAATTTCTATGAACACCAAAATTTTCTCCCTAATTACAAAAAATTTGCAGAGTGCGTTTAATTTACCCAAGTATCAGCAAATTTCTGCCTCAATCAGCCCTGCTACCATAGTAGAAGACCTGCCGTGGACACCGGCACGCTATAGAAAGTTCAAAGACGCCGTGGCTGCAGAACTTGCACTACCCTGCGACTATTCGGGTACACTGGCAGAAATTGTGGCTGATTTAAGCGAGCGTTATACCAATAGATTCTTTCGTGAAATATGGCGTCCAAGAACAGGTGACTATGATCATTCAGGGTGGGCACTAGTGGAAGAAATTAATAAGTTAAATCCAGAACATGTGCTAGATGTGGGCTGTGGTTATCATCCGTTTAAAGGCCGCATTACAAACATTGTGGGCATTGATCCTTACAATGACGCAGCCGACTACGAAGTAGACATACTGGATTATCGAGTAAAGCCTGAATCACACGATGTGATCATTGCGCTAGGATCAATTAATTTTAACAGCCAGGATGAAATTGAAAAAAGATTTGCACACTGCGTATCTTTATTAAAGCCTGGCGGTAGATTTTACCTGCGAGCCAATCCAGGTATCTCACACAAAACAGGTCCGTATGTGGACATCTTTCCGTGGTCATTTGAAGTGGTAAATGAGTTTGCTGAACGCTACCGCTTACGGTTAGAAACGTTTAAAAAAGAACCTGCTGAACTAGGTCGTCTTTATTTTGTGTACAGCAAACAGTGAGCTTATTTTCCTGTTGCTCGTAGTGCCGCACCTTTGTTGAAGCTGGGGCTCCAGCTTGCAGCTCTTGCATTGCCTTTGCGTGAGGACCATTCGTATCCAGCACGATGTCCTGAACAGTCTTTGGTACACTCAGATCCCAAGAAGCTGAGTTCGTCTAACTGTTCTTCTTTTACGCTGGGCGGTTTTTTAGCACGATTCACAGTGATTCTTAAAAATTCTTCTTGATCAGTGGGCTTGGGTTTTGCAGGTCGATCTTTACCCAGCTTGTAGTCTTGGATGCCTTTGTACTGTGCAATAGCAGCCTGCTTGGTAATTTCCGCAATGAACTCGCCTGCTCGCATTAGATTATTCCGGCAGCTGATTGAATGCTCTTGATGTCTGGTGTTGTTTCGTACACAGGTTTTGTTGCCATGCCTGAAGCAATGCGCCATTCATTGAGATCTTTTTCGTTAGTGTTTCTATAGTCACGCGGACTCAGCGGCACCAATTTGGCAAATGTTTCTGGGTCCCAGGGATAGTCTTTATTTTTGTAAACCATGGTCCAGTCGCTGGGATCAAACTCTGTCAGAGTAGACAAGTCACTCAACAGCTCTTGAATTTGGCCCGGTGAAGCACTTCTTCTGCGCATTTCTACGTACACAAGAAATCTATTGGGTTTGATTTCGCCTGGGCTTTGATCAGCATCCAGCACAAAATCATAGCCCTTTTCAAACCAGTCCACTAGATCTTTTGCAGCGGCTTTGTCTCTAGTGAAAAAGCTGGCCACAATGATATCGTCATCGTCGCCCATTTTTGCAGCAAAATCGTCAATGTGAATTGTGGACTTGAGCATGCCCTCAAGGTCTTTAAATTCCAACGCTTCAAACAGCGGCTGGGGCTTGTGGTTGTTGAATTGATTGTTGTGCATTTTGAGAAATTTGATCACTTTGGTATTGATCCTGATCAAGATCTTCTTGATAGGCATCATCAATATCTTGAAGATCAATTTCTTCATCTTCAAGCTCGATACTTCCTGTACGGATGTCAGAAATAAGGTTTTTAGGAATGGTAATTTCTACCAACCAAACTTTCTTTTCCACTAATCTAGCAGTGTGTGTGCCAGGCTGATAGTCAGATGGCTCTTCCACTTTGATGGGAATTTTCATGTTGGTTTTTTTGAATTTGACTTCACAATCAAATGGCAGCAAACGTCTACCACCGCGTGGGTCGGGCATGAGATTTTCTGGCCACATAAAGATACAGCTGACTTTGTAACGTGTGATATCTGGACCCTGTACCAGCTCGCCTTTGTTCCAGTTTTGAAACGCATACAAGTCTAATTCATCCAACACTCGTTCAAAGTCCAGCAGGGTAAGCAAGCTGCCTTCGCTCATGTAAATGTCGCGAATATTTTCAGCCACCAACCAGTAGTCGGTGTGATCTTTGAAGATTTCTTCGTCGTGAATGCCAGAATTGGATGTTGATTGCATAGAATTATTTAGCCAAAACTCACTGTTATTTTTTTAATACATGTATGCATTAGCTGTGTTTGTGGGCGGTCAAACGTTTGCAGTTCCTGTATTGGGAAAATACCGCGAAGTACCTGGCCATATGATACGTACTGCACCTGAGCCACCAAGTCCAGTGGTATCGGTAGCGGTGGTGGCGTTGGCAGCAAGATAAGCTCCTGCACCGCCGCCACCGTAGTAAATAGTTGATCCCCCACTTCCGGGAATTGGATTTCTTGTAGTGTTTGTGCCACCGGTATTACCTCGTCCGTATATTCCAACGCCACCACCGCCAACGCCAAAGCCAAAGTCAGTATATCCACCGCCACCACCAGAGCCACCACCACTTGATGCATTAGCAGCACTACCAGCAGTGCTTGCAGCAGTTCCGGTTGCATTTCCACTGCCACCATTGCCGCCGTTGCCTGAATATCCGCCTGCGCCACCGCCACCACCACCGCGTCGCGGAGTACCAGTGAATGCAGCAAGACCGCCGCGTCCGCCGGCACCACCTTGGTTTCCTGTGCCAGTATTGCCACCGTATCCAAATATTCCACCACTTGGTGCACCTTGGCCGCCGGCTGCTACACATATTGTATTACCAAACGAGCTGTTGCCACCGTCGGTTCCATAAGCACTAGAACTGGTGGCAAATACCACATTGCCTTTGGCCCCCACAACAACTGTATACGAATCACCTGGAGTGACGGAGGTATTATTTACATAATACAATGCACCTCCACCTCCACCTCCTGCTGGATATGGACCAGTAATACCTGCAGCCACAGTAGCGGCACCACCACCACCACCAATGCATACCACGCTCACACTGGTAACTCCGACAGGTGCTGTCCAGCTATATGTGCCCGGAGTGGTGTATTCCTGTTGACCGCCAGTTATTGTAGTTCCGCCACCCCCGGCCACTACAATCAGTTGCATTATACCGCTCATACTAATCCTACCCCACTGATGACCCAAGTGTTGGCTGATACATTCAACATTGTTGCTAGACCATATGTAGTGAGTATTCTATTGCCCGGTGTGGTATTACCTGCTAGATACAATGACACTCCGGTTCCGGGAGCAACAGTGATATTACCTGAACCCAGACTGACCAGACTGATTGCAGTACCAGTCACCCAACTTACAGATGTGTTATTTGCAATTGTTAAAGTTATGTTTGATACCGCAGTTGAATAATAATGTTTTCCGCTGTCCGAGGCCGATGTAGTGGTATTGGCAGATAACGAAATTTGTGGAAGGTTTAGATAGCCAATTGAATAATTTGCACTGGTAATTGTGGCAGTGTTACCGGTAACATTTAACAATGACACAGACGCATTACTGCCTGTGATGTTACCAGTTACACTTACCACTGCACCAGTAAAACTGGCTGTGTTCACAATGTTAGTAAACATGCCGTTATTGGCAGCAATGTTACCAACTGCGCTCAGCGCTGATCCACTGGTATTTGATACTATCACCGTTGTGTTAGCAGGGAATGTAACGTTACCGGTGCCTAGTGCAGTACCAATTGTTATGATGGTATTAGAACTGGCAACACCTGATGTGCCAATATTGATGTTTTTTGTTGCACCAAGTAATGTGGCGCCAGTTCCAAGATTATACGTAGAGGTAGCATTAGATGTTCCAATGCTGGCATTGGCATTGGCTATTGTTAATGATCCAGCTGCTGATATCAATCCACCTGTTAGCAAATTGCCACCAGTTATGTTAGCAGTTGCTGATATCGGATTGGCACTAAATGCAGCCAAGTTGGCTGCCACATTGGCATTGCCGTATGTTGATGTGGCTATGACACCAGTCAATTGTGATCCGTTGCCAATAAAGAAAGAACTGGCATTAGCGGTGATGTTACCACTTACACTTACACTACCACCGGTGAAACTGGTTGCATTTACTATGTTAATAAACATGCCATTATTGGCAGTGACGTTGCTGGTGACAGATATTAGTCCACTTGTTAGCAAATTGCCACCAGTTATGTTACCCGTAGCACTTACCGCCACCGGTACATTAACTTGTCCTGTTCCATTTGCGTTTAGTGTAATATTTCCATTGGCACTGGTGTTGATCCACAGTTCACCTGTGTCAACAATGTTACCTATTATGTTTAAGTTGCCGCCACTAACATTGCCAGTGGTCGATACTGGGTTACTCCCTAGTGCAGCCAAGTTAGCCACAACATTAGCATTGCCATATGTTGATGCGGCTATGATACCAGTTAATTGACTACCATTACCAAATATAAAGCCGCCGGCAATATTACCAGTGGTACTAACACTATTACCTGTTACACTGGCTATGGCAATTTGACCAGTTGCCGATATCAATCCACCTGTTAGCAAATTGCCACCAGTAACATTACCTGTAGTCGATACTGGGTTAGAGCCCAGTGCAGCCAGATTGGCCACAACATTGGCATTGCCATATGTTGATGTGATACCAGTTAGTTGTGATCCGTTACCAATAAAGAATGAACTGGCATTAGCGGTGATATTGCCAGTTACACTTATAATGCCACCAGTGAAACTGGCTGTGTTCACAATTGTGGTAAACATGCCGTTATTGGCAGTTACGTTGCCTGTAGTACTAACCGGGTTGCTTCCTAATGCAGCCAAGTTTGCTACAACATTTGCATTACCGTATGTTGAGACAATGCCAGTTAACTGTGATCCGTTGCCAATGAAGTAGTTTCCAGAAATATTACCTGTGGTACTAACTGGGTTGCTTCCTAATGCAGCCAAGTTGGCTACAACGTTTGAGTTACCGTATGTTGAGGTAATGCCGGTTAGTTGTGATCCATTACCAATAAAGTAGTTTCCAGAAATATTGCCAGTTGCAGAGATTAGTCCACCTGTTAGCAAATTACCACTTGTGATATTACCTGTAGTCGATACTGGGTTAGAGCCTAGTGCAGCCAAATTAGCAACCACATTGGCATTGCCATAACTTGATGTTATACCAGTTAGTTGTGACCCGTTGCCAATGAAGTAGTTTCCAGAAATATTGCCAACTGCACTAATGCCGTCGCTTGATGTCCAAACGTTAGCAGTACTGTTATACAACCAAGTGATATACGGGCTACCAATTGGTCCAACTTCAATACCACCTCCGTTTGCTGCACTGGCATTAATTGCGTTGTTGGCAAAGTTAATTGTTAAGTCGTTTGTGCTGACCACGTTGGAGTTAATGGTAGTTGTTGTACCGTTAACTTGTAAATTACCATTGATAACAACTAAACCAGCATTTCCAACTGTTGCTGGGTCAATTGTGAGTGTTGCACCTAAACTACTAATCAAGTCT
>Ga0214921_10011200_pt1 | contig 10939 bp, 7 predicted proteins | sample LL1505_MetaG_FD_177992 | JGI IMG/M metagenome (GOLD analysis project Ga0214921, IMG submission 177992) | Freshwater microbial communities from Lake Lanier, Atlanta, Georgia, United States - LL-1505 | ecosystem: Environmental > Aquatic > Freshwater > Lake | place: USA: Georgia | collected 2015-05-28
TCGCGTCCGAGCCGATGTGAAGATAGCGCACGCCGTCACGCTCGCTCACCTCGATGCCCTGGCCACGCCCGCGCAGCCGTCCCAGTAATGCCATGTGCTCTCCTCTGTCCCGGGGCCTGCCAGCGGCGCCCGTCACGGCCGCCAGACGATCGAAGGGCCTAACCGGAATAGGGCGAGTGACGATCGTCCAATCATCAGGCCATCGTTTTCAAAACATCGTTGAAGGAGGTGGCGACAAGATATTTGGCGGGGTTTTCGCCCAAAGAAAGCGCCTTGAAGTGCGCCTTGCCGCACTCGATCTTCGCGCGCTCCTTGTTCCGCAGGTCATCGGAAAACAAACTGCCCTTGGTCTCAACGACAAAGTACAGGCGCTGCGCGCCGTCTGCCTCCATCAAAACAGCCCAATCTGGGTTGTAACTACCCAACGGCGTCGGAACCTTGAACCAACCCGGCAGCTTGGCGTAGAGCACCACGTCGTCATTCTTCTCCAGCGCATCGGCGAAGTCGCGCTCGGTGGCCGAGTCGTAGACCACGTGCTCGTAGATCGAGCGCTTGGTGTCCCGCAGCATGTTCGTCAGGTAGCCGGTCAGCTCCTCGGTCTCGAACAGCTCCTGGGCCCAGACCGCGTCGTCGCCCAGGCGCTGGTAGCGGATGCCGTCCACCAGGGCCATGCGCTTGCAGCGGTTGATGATCTCTGCCGCCTGCTCGATGAACTGCTGCGGGTTGCGCTTGAAGTCGTCCAGGCGCTCGCACTCGGTCAGGATCTTGACCAGCGTGCGCCGCGTCAGCTGCGTGCGGTCCTGCAGGTCGGTCAGCAGGTCGGGCAGTTCGATGTCGGCCTCGTCAAGCGTCACCGTGTAGGCGCCTTCCTTCTCGCGCGCCTCCACGCCGGCCTTGCCGATGCCGATTTCCGCCTTGCGCCACTGCAGCCGGGCGCGGGCGATGTGCAGGTCACGGGTCAGTGCGGCGGTGCAGTCGCGGATGAGCTTGTCGTTGTCGAACTGCACGCGGTACGTGGTCTTGTGCTTGATGCGGTCCCACAGCGCCTTGAAGTCCTCGCTGAGCGTCACCGCCTTGCCGTCGGCACCCTTGCGCAGCGGTACGGTCTCGCGGTCGTCGCGGTTCTTCACCTCCACGCGGCCGGTCACCTTGCGCAGCAGCTCGGCCACCTGGCCCCGGTAGGGCTCGAAGGCCTCGGGCAACGCCAGCTTGCCGTCCTTCAGCGCGACCTTCAGCGAGTCCTGCACCTTGCCCTTGGCGTCGATGTGTCCGGCAGCGCGCAGGTGGTCCCACAGGGCCTTGGACTGGTCCACACCCAGCGGGGCCACCTTGCCGTCGGGCGTGGTGATGGCGATGGTGGCGAACTGGTGTTGCTCGACGATGCCGAACCGGATGCCGGTGTCGGCCTCGATCTCCTTCTGCAGCTGGTCGGCAAATTCCTGGTACGACTCGGTCGCGATCACCGTCAGCCGGTTCACATCGTGGCCATAGACGCGCTGCCCGTCCTGGTTGACGCACAGGCGCAGGCCCCGGCCCAAGGTCTGGCGGCGCTCGCGCTCGCTGCCCATTTCGCGCAGGGCGCAGATCTGGAACACGTTGGGGTTGTCCCAACCTTCCTTCAGCGCCGAGTGGGAGAAGATGAACTTCAGCGGCGTGCTGAAGGTGAGCAGCTTCTCCTTCTCCTTCATGATGAGGTTGTAGCCGCGCTCGGCGTCGGCACGGCTGGTCTCGTTCTTCAGGCCGCCTTCCTTGTCCAGCTCTGGGTCGGCCCAGCGGCCCTTCTTGTCGATGGAGAAGTAGCCGTCGTGCACGGCAGCGGCCTCTTGCGCCAGGTCCACCTCGCCGAACAGGCTTTGGAAGGCCGGCAGCTTCGCGGCCCGCCGGTACTCCTCCTCGAAGATGCGGGCGTAGTCGCCCTTCACCGGGTTGCCGTCCTTGTCGTACTGGCGGTACCGCGCCACCGACTCGATGAAGAACAGCGATAGCACCTTGATGCCCTTGGGCCGCAGCAGCTTCTCCTTCTCCAGGTGCTCCTTGATGGTCCGCCGAATCATCTCGCGCTGCACGGCCAGGGCGTCTACCTCACCGTGGGCTTGGCCCAGCGCCAGATAGACCTCGCCGCCGGGGTAGCGCAGCTCCATGAACTCTTCGCCCTTGGCGGTGTTGATCTCGCCCACGCGGAAGTCGGCATACACCGCGCGCTTGGCCAGTTGCTGCAGGTCGTCGCCGTCGTTGACGGCCAGCACCTGCGGCTTGGCGCCCGTGGCGGTCTGCACGTGCAGCTCGACCTTGGCCGAGATGCCCTTCTTGTTGCTGACCTCCAGCAGGCGCACATAGGGCTTGTTGAAGGCGTCTTCGATGGTGGCTGCCGCCACCTCGATCTGCTTGACCAGCTTGCGCTCGTAGGCGTCCACGGCGTCCAGCCGGTACACCATGTGGTGCTTGTTGGCGTGGGTGGCCGAGTAGCGCAGGGTGCACAGCGGGTTCATCGCGTCCAGCGCGGCCTTGCCCGCACCGCTCAGGCCGCCGTCCACGCTCTGCGGCTCGTCCACGATGACGATGGGCCGTGTGGCGCGGATGAGGTCGATGGGCTTCTCGCCGCCGGTCTTCTCGCTGTCCTTGTAGAGGTTGTTCACCTCCTTCTTGTTGATGGCGCCCACCGTCACCACCATGATCTGGATGGTGGCGCTGGTGGCGAAGTTGCGCACCTGGCCCAGCTTGCTGGAGTCGTAGAGGAAGAAGTCCACCGGCACGCCGGCATACATGCTCTTGAAGTGCTCCTCGGTGATCTGCAGCGATTTGTAGACGCCCTCCTTGATGGCCACCGACGGCACCACGATGACGAACTTGGTGAAGCCGTAGCGCTTGTTCAGCTCAAAGACCGTGCGCAGGTAGACGTAGGTCTTGCCGGTACCGGTTTCCATCTCGACCGTGAAATCACCCGACGCCAGTGCGCCCGACGGCGCCAGGCCGTTGCGCAGCTGCACGCTGCGCAGGTTGTCCAGCAGTTGGTCGTCCACCAGGGTCAGGCGGTTGCCCAGGCCCTTGTCGGTGTCGGCAACGCCCAGGGTCAGCTGCTGTTCGGGCAGCTTCATGGTGACGGTGAACTCGGTGCGGCAGACCTCCTGGCCTCGGAACAGGTCGCAAATGGACTCGATGGCCTGGAGCTGGTAGTCCAGATTTGGTTCGAAGTGGAGCTTCATACCTATAAATCAATCCCTTACAGAGCTGGTCGGCGGCAAAGGCGCCAAAAGGCAGGTGCCAGTTGTGGAGCCTGGAACAGGCGCAAGACTCTTTGTGGAGTCTTTTCTCCTTATTGGACTCCGCAATATGCGTTGTGCTGGTTGGAGGCTCCACAACCTTCAGGTCCCTGCGTCACAGTACGTTCCGACCTTCCGCCAAGTTGATTAGCCGGGGAAAACACATCGTGGCCGAGCGTCGCCCGGCGCCCGGTTGGATCTCAAACAAGATGCCGGCATCCCGCAACTGTCGCAGCAAGGCGGGCGCTGTTTTTTCGTGGATACCATGCTCGTCCGTAAGCCGATGGGCCAGCTCAGAGGTACGGAAGATCGGCTTAGAGAAGATGGCATCCAGAAGGTGCACCGTGTACTGGGAGTGCGTGGTGTCGTGAATCGCGAGCTTCATCTCCTCGTACAGCGTCCGGATGGCAGCCACACGCTGGGCGTTCTGGACTGCCTGGGTTGCGGTGGCTCTCAGGAAGTAAGCGATCCAGTTGTTCCAGTCGTTCTCGGCCGAGATGCCCTTGAGCCGAAGGTAGTACTCGTCTCGGTGGTTCTCCAGGTACTCAGACAGGTAGAACATGGGCTGCGACAGCACCTTCTTCTGGTACAGGAACAGCGGGATCAAGATGCGCCCGATCCGACCGTTGCCATCCTTGAAAGGGTGGAGCAACTCGAACTGGGCATGCACGACCGCCGTCTGGATCAGGAAGTCCACATCGTCCGAATCCAGGTAGACCTCCCAGGCGTGCAGGTGGTCCGGCAACTGCACCGGGTTCGGCGGCACGAAAGTGGCCTCCCCAATGGTGCAGCCCATCTTGCCGATCCAGTTCTGGTCCAATCGGAACTCGCCGGGCGTCTTGTCTTGGCCGCGCACACTGCTCATCAATGTGCGGTGCAGCTCGCGCACGAAGCCCAGACGGATGGGGTAGTCCTTGAGGTATTCGCGCGCCTGGTACAGCGCCTTGCGGTAGTTGGAGATCTCCTGAATGTCCTCGAACTTCTCGCCCTCCTTCAGCAACCCAGCTTCTTGCTCCAGCACCTCGTCCACCGTAGCCTGGGTGCCTTCGATCTTGGAAGACAGCACGGCTTCTTGAGTGGTCAGCGGTGACAGCATCACCGCTGGGTTGGGGATGCCGGCCAGCAGCCCGTCATAACGGGCGAGTGCGGCGTTGGCCTGCCCGACCAGGGGCAGCAACTGGCGCCAGTCCAGATCAGTCAGCGGCAAAGCGTGGGGCTCGAACGGATGCATGCTGGCCTCACAGACTGCGCACGTTGGGGATGCCGTTCTGCTCCAGGATCGCGGCAATGTTGGTCTTGGCCACGTCGTCGGCGAAGGCACTGTCTCGGAATACGCATGTGGTGTCGCCGGCTGAAGCAAGCTCCTTGTGCCAGGCAATGATGCCCTTTGCGAGGGGCTCGACATCACTGGCTTGAATCTGCGGATCCAGGCAGGCGATGAGCACGCCGCGAGCAATGCTCTGAAGTTTCTTGCCGGCGACGGGCCGTGTTTGCGTCGGCACGCAAAGGTCGAGACCGAGCTTCAGCAATAGTTCGGCCAGAACGTCGTCGTCCGTGCGGCCCGGCAGCAGGTGTTCAGCGTGTGCCAGCAGAGTCTCGGCCATGCCGTCCGCTGCCGGGTTCCAAGTGCGGATGTTGGAGGAGTCCAGCTTGAACACACGGAAGCCGAAGTCGCCACCGAAGAGCGGATTTGATGCTTTTGCCTTCGCGGCGGCACGGCGAATTCGCTCTTTTGTTACTTCTGCAATGTTCAATGGCTTGCCGAGCTTCTTGCAAAACTCCGCCATGGTCTTCTGATCTTTGTTGGATATGTCAAGCGGCTCGGGAAACTGAACAAGAATAAATCGTCGATCTCCCGAATCCAGGCAGTTCTGAGCCAATGTTGAAGCTGCGGTCGTGCCTGACCCTGCAAAGAAATCCAGAACAATGTCGTTTCGATCTGACGTAGTAAGGGACTGTAGAAAGGTCTGAATCAATCGAGTTGGCTTGACTGTGTCAAACCCGTGCTCATTACCTAGTAGCTCATTCAACTCCGCCTTTCCGGCCTCTGAGGTCGACGACCATTCCGATTCCATAAAGCAATAGAAAGGATCGTGTTCCGCACCCTCCTCATCCTCAAAATATCTGCGAAAGGGAGTGCCTTCCCTAAACTCAATATAGCCATCCTTGAAGAGTCGCTTGATCTCGTCCTCGCCAGCCTGCCAGCGTTGCCCCTCCGCAGGAGTGAATCCTTCAAGCTCGAACGACATGGTCGTTCGAAAATTGGTCCCTCGATTCGACTTCAGGATCGTGGTGAGGCGATATCTTCGGTCACCTAACGTGTGCGGATAGGATCTGACGCCCCCAGTGAGTAGGGGTAGAAATTTTCCCTCTGAGCCAGACTTCTGATAGATGACCACATACTCCGTTTCGCCTTGCGGTCGGTATTTCGCGTCGCCAATGTTCACAGGCTTGACGCGAGCCTTCCAAGTCACATTGCCAACGAAGTTTTCTTCACCGAAAATCTCGTCGCAGACTCTGAGCAGGTTTGCCAGCTCGCGATAGTGAATCGATATGAATATTGCGCCCGCATCGTGCAACAAGGTTCGAGCGAGCTTTAAGCGTGGGTAAAGCATGTTAAGCCAGTCGGTGTGGAATCGGCCGCTGGTTTCGGTGTTGCTGCTGACCTTGCGTCCGCCTTCAACCTGTCCCGTCAGTTCCAGGTAGTTCTGGATGCTGTCCTGGAAGCTGTCGGGGTACACGAAGTCCTTGCCTGTGTTGTATGGCGGGTCGATGTAAATCAGCTTCACCTTGCCTGCGTAGCTCTTCTGCAGCAGCTTCAGCACTTCAAGGTTGTCGCCCTCGATCATCAGGTTCTTCGTGGTGTCCCAGTCCACGCTTTCGTCCGGGCAGGGGCGCAGCGTGCCCGTGCTGGGCGTCAAGGCCAGTTGCCGCGCTGCACGTTTGCCGTGCCAGTTCAGGCCGTACTTCTCTTCTACGTCGGTCACCGTCGCGTCGCCCACCAGCGCCTTCAGCACGTCCAGGTTGACCGCCGGGCCGTTCGGCCCCTCGGTCACCAGCTCGGGGAACAGGGCCTTCAACTGGGCCACGTTGTCGGCCACCAGGTTGGCGGACTGGGCCTCCGGGCTGGCCGCTTCGATCTTCTGCATCGTCATGTTTTTCCTCCCTGCAAGCGCAGGCGATCAGTCTTTCAGGTGCACGAGACGTGAGACAAGCTCGTGCATGGCCGTGTACGGCTGGGTGCCATCCAAGGCGTTGGTGAGCGCGGCCACCCTCTTTGAACACCGTCAAAGCGTAGTCGAGTACCTGCAGTGGCTCTGTGCCGGTTTGGCTGTGGACGACTTGAACATGTGCGGTTTTGAGCTTGTAAGTCTGCTGGATCTCGCGCAGGTGCTGCGGCTCAGTCTTCTCGCCTTCGCAGACGATCAGCAGCCGCTCATACGGCTGCCGCACGGCCGAGCGCCGCTTCAGGTCGCGGGCGGCCTGCCGATGTTTGGGCTGGTTGTCCTTCCCCATCGCGTCAATGCACCCCGGCCTTGGCCGGCGACGGCCAGTCGCCAAAGAAGGGCACGGCGCCGTAGCGGCCTGCTAAGTAGCCGCGCTCCCATGCCTCTTGCTTGCGGGGGCTGAAGTCAGTCAGCGGGTACAGGCGAGTGGCCTGGTCCGCATCCTTTTCGGTGAACCAGATCTGGTCGCGCCGGAAGAGGGTGTGGTCCAGCAGCGAGGTGTCGTGGGTGCTGAAGATCAGCTGCGCTCCGTTGGGATTGAGCTCGGGCGTCTGGAATAGGGTGACCAAGCGCTGTACCAGCAGGGTGTGCAGGCTACTGTCCAGTTCGTCCACCACCAGCACGCGCCCGTCACGCAGGCAATCCAGCACCGGCGCGATCAGCCCGTACAGGCGCTGCGTGCCTTCGGACTCGTCGTGCAACTCAAACTTGGCGGAGCCCTTGGGCGTGCTGTGTTCGAACAACGGCATCAAGAACTCCCGCTCCTCCTGGCTGGCTTGTAGGCCACTGGCGCTCATCACCCACTGCGCCTGCATGCCCTTGCGGGGGACTGCCTGCACGTCGGCGATGGAGATGTCTGCGGCGGACAAGAACTCGCGGATCGAGGCCCGCCCTTGCTCTGTCGCCAGCAGCGCTGTGGTGAAGTCAGGCAATACCGTGGCACCGGCCGGCAGGAACGTGATGTTGCGGACGATCCAGTTGAACACCGGGCTGAGCTGTTCACTGTTGAGCTGGGCGGCCATGGACAAGAACAAGGCGTTCGGTCGGGTGCTCTCCTGCCACAGCTTCCGAGGGCCGGTCAGGTAGGTGCTGAACTCGTAGTCGTCGCCTTCGCCATCGACGTGTTGACGGCTGAAGAGCTGGGTGGGTTTGCTGCTTCGATAGACCAGCAGCGACTCGCTGACGATGCGTTGTGGCGTCATCGCGAACGCGTACTGGTGCCTCACGCTCGACAGCAGGAATGTGATCTCGAACTCGGTGGGCTGGTGTGCGGTGGCCGGATCCAGCTTGAAGGGCTGCACGTTGTAGGTATGGCTTGGCTGGATGACCGTGGCTGACTCGGCCACCACGGCGCGCATGTAGTCCAAGGCGCGCAGCAGGCTGGACTTGCCGCTGGCGTTGGGCCCGTAGACCACCACGGTGCGCAAGGCATGGGGCGCTGACTTAAGACCGGTGGAGGCCAGGTGCGTTGCAGCAAGTTCCTTGTCGCCAGACGCGATCAGGTTCAGGGCCTGCTCGTCGCGGATTGAACGGAAGTTCCGAACCCGAAATTCAAGCAACATGACCCATCTCCTTATGAACAAGAGCTGCATTCTTGCAGAAAATGTTCGGCATTGGCGTCAATATTTGGTGAATAATTGTGGATGTTCCCCCTAGCGACACTACGGGTCCAACCCTGAGTCCGCGCCATCGCAGTGCGTTCATAGCTGCGCACGGGCCGCTCTCAGGCGGGCATCCAGCCGTTGTAGTTCCAGATTCAGGTCCACCTGCTTGGCGATCTGTCGTTCCTTGGCGGCCTGGCTACGCAGGCGCGCCGCTTCTTGTTCTAGACGCTGGCAGGCGCGCAGCGCTTCGCGCTGGGCGGCGGCTGCGGTGGGTCCGTTGGGCAAGCGGAAGTTTCCGGTCAGGCGGGCGGCCTCCGCAGCGGTGAGGCAGTCCATCCAGCCCTGGTACAGGGTCATCAGGTCTTGATGCGGCTGGCGTTCCAGTGCCATGGCCTCCAGAAGCGGGCCCACCACGGATGCGGCGCCGGAGTCGGGGTCGGGGCCAAGCAGCTCGGAGAGGACCAGCTCACCGTCGAGAACCACCTTGCCCATCTCGTTCTGTGCAGCGCGCTTGTGGGCCAGGCTGAGGGCGAGCTGCACCGGGGGTCGTGGCGGTCCGTCATCGAGCGTTGCTATGGCACTCGGCACTAGCGTCTGGATCAGCAGCACAGGGTAGGGCACGGCCCGGTGCACCAGCTCGGCCAACCGCAGCCACTGCGATGCCTTGCCATGCGTGGCACGCACCTGCACGCTCAGCACGGCTACTTCCAGGTATTCGCGCCCGTCCGCACGGTGCTCCGGTATCGCCACGGTGCCAGGCTTCAGCGCGGCGATCCACTGTAGCTCCTCGATGCCGTCGGTCAGCAGGCGACGGTCGGCTGCTGTGGGCGCGCCGTGCTCGGCCAGCATCTTCTTGGGGACGCGCTGGTCCACGCGAGCACGGTCTGGCAGGGCGAGAGCCCTGACAACGTCGTCCGTGGTGATGCGGCTAAGCACCGTCATGGTGATAGTACGGCTCCGAAGGCCTTGACTGTATCTTCGCTGTCGCGGCCCGACACCGCCTTGCCCATGGAGGCCTCGATGAGGTCCAGCAGCGCTGCAGCACGTAGCCGGATGAAGGCGTCGAAGTCATCCTCCCGCAGCGCGGGCACGGGGATGACATGCGAAGTCAGGAACTCATCCAGGCTGTGGGCCGGTACCTGCTTGGCCTTCTGGATGCGGCCCAGGTAGGCGCTGGGCGCGTCTCCGCTGATGAAGCGGTTAGTGCCGGCGGCCAGCGGCGCCTTGTTGATCACGCTGTTCCACTTGTCCTTGGGCAGTTTCTGCTTCTCGCACCACACACGCGGGAAGATGTGGTGGATGTCAATAGCGTTGTTGAAGTAGGAGTTCAGGTCGATGGGCGTGCCGCTGACGAAGTCGCGCCCGCCATGCTTCATCAACAATGCAGCCAGACCCTTATACGCGGCAGCCAAACGGCTTTGCAGCGACAGCAGGCGGGTGGGCGCGAAGTTGGCGTCACGCACGGTGCGCGGCTCGGCGCCACCGTCGACCCAGGCCACCACGTCCTGCATGTCCATCGCGAAGCGCGTCTCATTGGCGCCGCCGTACAGTTCGCCCAGGACGCCGCTCCAGTACCAGCGCAAGAGGCTTTGCTTGATGCCGTGGAGCGTGGTCCGCTCGCCCAGGTGGGCGCAGATTGCCGCCAGCGGAATCAGCTGCGTGGCGTAGGGCAGGCTGCGCTCATCGAAGATCTTCTCCTCGGCCAGCAGCTCGGCCGCACGCTTGAAGCCCAGTTCCAGGGCAGCCTCAAAGGCTTTGAAATCGGACAGATCCAGCTTCAGCACGTCGGCACGTTTGCAGCTCACGGCCGTCTTATGAGCCATGTGCCGCCGGTAGCTGGCTAGCAGGGTGACGGAAGTCAGGAAACTCGTGCCGTCCACGGCCTCCAGCACATCGTGCTTGGCAGTCAGCCTCTCGCGCCGGACTTCCCAGTCATCGCGCAGGTTGAACTCGTCCGCCGCGAAGGTGGCGGTCATTAGCTCGAACACAGTCAGCGTCACGCCACCTGTGTTGACCTTCTCGAAGACCTGGCACACCGCCTCACGTGGCGTGTCCTGGGTCAGCTCGATGGCTGGCACCTTGAACTGCTGGAAGCGCAGCCAGATCTCATTGCGAAACTTCTGTATGAACTGCATGGCTTCCGCGCCGAACTGATGGTGAGCGCTGAAGCCGCTCTCCCAGGTCATGAACCCCTGGATATCGAACAGCAGTGCCACCGGGAACAAGCGCTGGCCGTACTGCAGTTCAGGCGAGCTTACGTCAAGGTCGACTTTGCGCCCAAAGTCCGATGTGACCTGCAGCGACTCGGGGACTGATATAACGGCTTCCTCCCGATCAGCGTCTGGGTCCAGGCACTTGGCCATGTCCAAGAAGTAGAGGCGACGGATGTCTGCACCTTTTTCGGTTCGCGTCGGCACTGGTTGGCCGCTACGCAACGACAGGTACATGGAAGTCAGGCGCTGCTGACCGTCTAGCACCAGGGTTTTGGGCTTGGGTGCTGGCTGCAGTTGCACACCCGCGAAAAGGCGAGGCTTAAACGGTACGCCGCCAGCCTCCAGGAACATCACGGCGCCGATGGGGTACGACAGGGACAGGCTCGCGATCAGCGAGCGGATGTGGTTGTCATCCCAGACCCAGCCGCGCTGGAAGTCAGGGAGTTGGATCTGGCCGGCGGCAATCCCGTCCAGCACGTCTTTTAGTGCTGGTTCTGCAGTACGAAAGCTCACTGCCCTTCTCCCCGTTGGTTCTGGCTCGGCAATACCGCCATGAAAGCGAGCACCTCGAAATCACCCGCGCCGGCAAACTCGCCCTTTATCGCATGCGTGCCGCCGGGCGAGAACAGGCTGGC
>Ga0214921_10011201_pt1 | contig 10938 bp, 6 predicted proteins | sample LL1505_MetaG_FD_177992 | JGI IMG/M metagenome (GOLD analysis project Ga0214921, IMG submission 177992) | Freshwater microbial communities from Lake Lanier, Atlanta, Georgia, United States - LL-1505 | ecosystem: Environmental > Aquatic > Freshwater > Lake | place: USA: Georgia | collected 2015-05-28
ATTATTATGTATTATTATGTATTATTATGTATATATAATTAATTAGTGGAATAATGCCAGTTTACACTTCGCGTGGTATTCTTACCGTTCGAAATAAATCAGAAAGAAGAAATGACGCAAAACAGTCTAGAATAAAAAGAAAGGAAATGAAAGAAAAAGAGGACCAGGAAAATATGGGAGAAGACGAAAGGAAATACCGTGCATTTTTAAATTTTGACAATGAAAGACGTGAACAAAGTAAATTAAACAAAACGGCAAGACGTATGTTGGGTTCAAAGAAATCTAATGCACGTCATACGTCAGTCAATGAATCATATGATGAGGAAATACTACCAACACGAGAAGATGAATTGACATTACCGTCCCCGTCCCTGTCACCAGCCCCGGCCCCGTCACCAGCCCCGTCACCAGCCCCGTCGTCGCGGTCACTGTCGCGGTCGCCGCCGCCATCAAGGCAACCATTTAAATTGCTTTCCCCAGGAAAAGAGATTTATTTTGACCCCACCAAACCGTCGTTACGTGGTGGCAGTTTTAGGAAGAAATCAAATAAAATTCGCACTACTCGCGGTGCGCGTACTCGTTCTCGCCGCGGCGCGCGAAAGCAAAAATAAATACGTATCTACTAACTATTGTAAATACGTATCTATAATATCACATAAACATTATTACATTATAGATATACATATTAGAGGACCCATCTTATTCAAATGGATACAGACCCAGAATTGCCCTGGAAGGTCATCAAGCGTTTATTCGACGATGACCCGCAAATGATGGTTCGTCACCATATCGACTCTTATAATGATTTCTTCGGGAAAGGCATTTTTAAAATATTCAACGAACGAAACCCGATTATTCTTCAGAAGGAGCAAAACCCAGATACGCAAGAATTCAATCTTCGTTGCGAATTATATTTAGGTGGAAAAAACGGCGATAAAGTCTATTTCGGAAAACCGGTTATTTACGACGATGATCGCGAGCATTATATGTTTCCAAATGAGGCCAGGTTGCGTAATATGACCTACGGAACCACTATTCATTACGACGTCGATGTTGTATTTAAGATCGCAGAACCCGCAGAGTCTGGCGTCGGCGGCACTGAAATAAAAGTCACAACAGCAACTCTCGAGAGAATCCTGCTTGGTCGATTCCCGATTATGGTTCAATCCAATCTCTGTATTCTGCACGGTCTCGAATCAAAGGCGCGGTTTTATATGGGGGAGTGCAAGAATGATCACGGCGGGTATTTTATTATCGACGGAAAAGAGAAAACCATTATTTCGCAGGAGAAATTCGCAGATAATATGTTATACATCCGAGAGAATAACGAAGATAATATATATACCCACGCCGCCGATGTCCGCACGGTAAGTGAAGATGCGTCCAAGCCAGAGAGAACATTATCCGTGCGAATCGTCGCACCAACCACCCTTCTTACAAATAAGCAGATCGTCGTAAATATTCCCAATGTTCGGTCACCTGTCCCACTCTTTATCCTAATGCGCGCATTAGGTGTTTTATCCGACAAGGATATTATCGAGTTTTGCCTGCTTGATTTAGAGGAAAATGCGAGTATGATGGACCATTTCATTCCGTCGATTCACGATGCAAACAAGATATTCACGCAAGAAGGCGCACTCAAATTTATCGCGACATTAACCAAATCAAAGACGATTCCGCAAGTCCACGATATTCTTATGAATTATTTTCTGCCGCAGGTCGGCGAGACCAACTATACCCAAAAGGCGTATTACCTAGGAAATATGGTATATAAATTACTGCGCGTTTCTCTGAAAATCGACCCACCGACGGACAGAGACAGCTTCAAGTTTAAGCGTATCGAGTTAAGCGGGATGCTCATCTATGATTTATTCAAGGAGTACTACGCGCTGCAGCAGCAGCATATCCGCCTTTCGATGGATCGCGAATATTTCAAAGACCCGAAAAAATACGAGAAGAATTTCATTGGCCTTATTCAGATGAATTACCAGGAATTCTTCCGCGAACGCATCGTTGAAGACGGGTTTAAGAAGGCATTCAAAGGAAACTGGGGGGCGACGGAGCATACGAAGCGTATCGGCGTGATCCAGGATTTGAACCGACTTTCTTATAATTCATTTATCTCACATTTGCGTAAAATAAATCTGCCGATGGACAGTAGCGCAAAGATTGTTAAACCGCGAATGCTTCACGGGTCTCAGTGGGGAATGATTGATCCGGTTGATTCACCGGATGGTGCAAATATTGGCTTTCATAAACATCTCGCGTTTGGTACGCGTGTAACGAATCATTGCTCGGCATATCCGATGATGCGATGGTTGCGCGAGGTGGTTAAAATGCATCTGCTTGAAGAATGCACGCGAATGTTTTTGTTCTATACTACAAAGGTGTTTGTAAACGGAACGTGGGTCGGCGCGATAACACGCCCGGATGAAACGGTCCGCCTTATTCGCCTGCATCGGCGAACTGCGCTTATCCCGATTTATATCAGCTGTAGGTGGAACATTGAAACCAACGAAATCCATATTTATACGGATGCTGGCCGATTATGTCGCCCCATTTTCTATATTGATGAAGACACGGGTCGCCCGAGTTATGATAAAGAAGCCGTTCTTGAAATGATTCGCGATGGTAAAGCATCGTGGGATAGTATGACGACTGGTTTTACTGCGAAATCGGATCCAGCATTTAATTCATCACATTGCAATTATTATACCATTGACGAATTATATGGTAGGGCAAATGACACATCTGCGCTTTCTGCGAAACAAAAGGTGTCGGATGAGGTTCATCGAGCAAATACAATTGAAGATTTCAAACGGCTTCGTTCTACTATGGCGATTATTGAATATCTCGACACTTCCGAGACAGAGTCGACGTTGATTTCAATGAGTCATAAACTGGAGAAATCTGAAGCACCGGCACCGGGTGCAGGTGCCGTGGTCGCGAAAAAGGCGGAGGCGGAGGCGGAGGCGGAGGCGGGGTCAGAAGCGGGGTCCGGGTCGGAGTCTGGTTCGGAGTCCGAGTCGAGCGAGGGCAGCGTCGGGGGTGCGGCTGCCGCGGAGGAAAGCCCGCGAAAAAGGAAGTCTAAGCACTGCCGCCGCCACGGTGATAAGACCGGCAAAGCGGTACGTAACGGAAAACAATATACTCACGTTGAAATTCACCCGTCACTTGTTATGGGTGTTATGGGAAACCAAATATGCTTCCCTGAAAATAATCCAGTCGCGCGTAATGTCTTTGGATGCGGTCAGGCGAAACAAGCCGCGTCGCTCTATCACAGTAATTATCAAGTGCGTATTGACAAGATGGGTGTTGTTATAAACAATGGCGAAGTACCTATTGTAAAGAGCCGGTATTTGGATATGATCAACCACGAGGAGCATCCCTGCGGATTTAATGCAATTGTTGCAATTATGTCCTTTAATGGCTATAATGTTGAGGACTCGATTTTATTCAATGAAGCGTCGATTAAACGCGGTATGTTTCGCATTACGTATTACAATATGTATGAAGCGCGTGAAGAAAGCAGTAATATTCGCGGTGCGCAACGTGATACGCGATTTGCCGATATTCAAAAGGAGGGCGCGATCGGTATTAAACCTGGTTATGATTACAGTTATTTAGATGAGAACGGACTTATCCGCGAAAACACCGAAATGGATGATAAAAAAGTTGTAATCGGGTTGGGGTCGGTGAGTATCCAAAATGAAGGTGGCCAAATGCGCGATGCATCGATTATGCCGAAGAAGGGGCAGCTCGGCTTTGTAGATAAAGCGTTTATGACCGAAGGTGAAACCGGCTTTCGTCTTGCAAAAGTGCGTATTCGCGAGGAACGTTTTCCGTCGATTGGTGATAAATTCTGCTCACGTTGTGGTCAGAAAGGCACGGTCGGGCTGATTATCCCAGAGAAGGATATGCCTTTCACGAAGGATGGAATTCGCCCTGATATTATTATTAATCCTCACGCGATTCCGACACGTATGACGATTGGGCAACTCATTGAATCTCTTATGGGGAAAGCGTGCGTTATGCACGGCGCATTCGGCAATTGCACCGCCTATACGAACAACGGCACGAAACACGAGTCGTTTGGATCGGTATTGACAGAATACGGGTTTCATTCATCTGGGACAGAAGTATTATACAACGGAATGACCGGCGAGCAAGTGAAGAGCGATATTTACATTGGACCAACATATTATATGCGGCTCAAGCAAATGGTGAAGGATAAGATTAATTATAGGTCGCAGGGTCCGCGCACGCAACTTACGCGCCAAACCGTACAAGGACGCGCAAATGATGGTGGATTGCGTGTCGGTGAAATGGAGCGTGATGGTATATTGGGTCACGGCGCAGCGCATTTTCTCAATGAATCGCTGATGGTGCGTGGTGATGAGTATAATATGGCGGTTTGCAATAAATCTGGTATGATTGCGATATACAATCCGAACCAGAATCTGTTTATGAGCCCGATGGTCGATGGTCCGATTCAGTATTCCGGAAATATAGCAGAAAGTGGTGGCGGTTCTGTGATTCAGATGTCGAAATTTGGTCGGTCATTTAGTATTGTTCGCATCCCGTACTGTCTTAAATTGCTTATGCAGGAGTTAATTGTAATGAATGTGCAAATGCGAATTATAACTGATGATAATATTGATCAGCTGCCGAGTATGTCATATTCTAATAATATTTACAAGGTACTCAAGGACAGTCGTGGTGCGATGGGCGTTGATGATATTATTGAGAAGAATCGGTTGGCGGCCGGGTTGAAACCGAGTATTCGCCGAGGTGCAGCTGGTCCAGAAGGCGGCGAAGGCGGCGAGGGCGAAAATGAAGCGGGATCTGGAAGCCGTGTTTATTTGCCGAGTCACGGTGAACAACTCGAAGATGAGTGGGCGGCAAGTAAGATATTGCGCCCAGATGTGTTTTCGGATGTGGATCCTATGTATCTATCCGCGATAGACAAACTGACATTTGATATTGATATTGATACGAAAGAGCGTATTCACAACTTTGGTTGGCGGTTTGCAGTAAAACCGGATATTATCAAACAATTGAAGACTGCGAAGGCGAAGGGGGCGAGTACCGGTGCGTCTGCTGCGGCTGGTGCTAGCGGTGAGTTTGAAGTTACATCGCTTGATGATGTAACCGGGGATGACCTTGTGCTTGAATCGGTTATTTTAGACAAAAACGGTGAACCCACCGAGAGATGGAATATTAGTGGTACTCAGTGGGTCGGTGATTACCCTACAAGATTCCCCGATGGTTGGCTGTCTGGAATGCTTATTTATCCGGATGATGAACCCATTAGTCCGAGTGATATGGTGGAGGAATTGCGGAAGATACGTAAACCGCTTAACTGGATTGGTGCGATTATTTCTCTTATTGAGAAACATATTAATAAGTCGAGATTGAACGAATCGGACAAATCTATGGGGCCGATTCGCGAGAGTAACCGAAATATCGCAGAAAATGCGAAAGAGATACAACGTATTACCGCGGAAATTGATAGAGCGAAGCGTGAAGGAAATGTCGCGCAGGAGGAACAGTTGAAGGTTCAACTCACGCGTTTAACGGGCGAGCGGGAGAAATTAGAAATGACGCGCCGAGAGATTGATGCAGAATTCGAAAGGAATCGCGTGGCGGAGATGAATGCGCGCGAAGAAGCAGAGCGTGGTATGTCATCGCCTATGTATAGTAGTATTATGTCACCCAGGTTCGGAACCGAGGGTGCGGGTGCGGGTGCAGATGATGAAACGCTTCGAGGCGCGGTTATGTCATTTAATGCGAAAATGCTTGATAAATATGGCAGTTCACCCGATGATATTCCGAGCACAGATTCTGGAAATCAAACCCCGCGCACACCTGGATCGCCTGCATATAGTAGTTCATTCCAATACGGCGGGGGTGGGGGCAGCAGTAGCGGCGGCACGTCGCGGTTTATCCCGCAGATTCCAATGGGGGTTCTTGATGGTTATTTGAATGCAAGACAAGGTAAACGCGCTGGTGCCGGCGGGGTTGGCGGCGGGGTTCAGGGTATGCAACAAATGCAAATGGGCGGAGCGGGAGCGATGATGGCACCTACGATGAATGTTCCACTTATTGCTACGATGCCAATGACGATGCCGATGTCGATGCCGATGGCTGCTCAGGTGGCTGCTCCGGTGGCTGCTCCGAGTGCAAGTACGGTGGCGGCGGGGGGTGGCGGCGGCGGTAGCGCGAATCAAACGAGTAATCCATCAACGCAACCAAATGCAGAAGGAGTTAAAACATTGTCGATTAAAATATAGGTGTCGACGTCCGTGAAATGAATAACTTATCTTTATAATAAATTGAATAATAAAGATAATTATATATTATAATACACCAAATATACACGTCCGTGAATCCGTGAATCCGTCCGATAGCTCTACTATTATAGCCAATGCCCGTATCAAATGTCGCACAAGTATCCAGCGGAACGATTTCAACATTGTTCAAATCCAGAAACACATTGCTCGCATTACTAGAGAAGCAGGGATATGATATTTCGGATTATACCGACTACGGTGTCAGTGAAATTCAAACAATGTACACCAATAACCAGCTTGATATGCTGTTAAGTTCTACAAAGGATATTCGACCTGCTAAAAAGACGTACGTTAAATATCATTTAGCAAAAACACTGAGCCGCGAGAATATTAATAATATCATTGATGATCTCTTTCACTTGGAACAAGTTCTTCAAAAATCCGACACGCTTATTGTTGTAATGAAGCAGGAAGTAAACGACACACTGACACATATTTTGAACGAGATATGGGAAAAGGAGGAGATATTTATCGTAATTCATACCCTGGATCGTTTGCAGTTTAATATTTTAGAGCATCAATACGTGCCGGAGCATACGGTTCTTAGCGATGTCGAAAAGGAAGCCGTTGTAAAGAAATACAATATTACTGATTCAAAGCAAATGCCGAGCATTTCGCGATACGACCCGGTTTCACTCGCAATTGGATTGCGACCAGGTCAAGTTTGCAAGATTATTCGTCCAAGTAAGACGTCCGTGAATAGCATATATTATCGATATTGCATTTCGTCGTAAGGGTGGGGTGGGGTGGGGTGGGGTGGGGGTGGGGAACACGGAATGAATGGAATGGAATGGAATGAATGAATGAATTCGATATTTTTTTATTATAGTATTATAATTGTATTGTGTCTATTGTAATATATCGAGATGACGACGACGTGTAATGGAACCGCGCCAAATAATGTATTTAAATTACGAGGCGGAGAAAACATATCTTTCACATCTACAGATACAGATAAGATTTATTTATGCAATGCTGCAAATGTACTGCAAAACTTATACACGGGTTTTACAGCAGATCCGTCAACAAATACTGTATCACGACCATTAACTACGTCAAGTATTACTGCGAATTTTACACCTAGTTCTTGTCTGCAAATATTACCGTCGACGAGCGCGGTCCGTGACCTTTTTTTTGAGGTGGATAAATTGGTTTCGACAGCACCGGGTGACGTAAATAACCAAATTAAGGTTCAAATGAAAAATATGTTACTATTAGGTAGTAACGCGACTACGTTACAATCTCCCCCGTCTCCACCTCCCTCCGATTTTTCCACTGTAGCTAATTTTAAAGGCATATATGGTTTAGTGAATGCAGTCAATTTATTAAAAGGTAAAGTAAATACAGCAATCATTCAAAAGTCATCGTCTGCCGGGGGTAGTAATAGCGGTATAAATATTGACGATGAAACGAGTCAACGACTTAATTATATTACTACATTTTACGAAAAAAAACAAACCAAAGATACATTGGAAGAAATATCGTATAGAGAAAATCAGATCTACAGAGAGAAGTTTTTATATATTATATTAATGTTAATTGGTGTATTTGTGATGGGAATGCAGCTTAAACAACGTTATTTTAGTGACGTAAGCTTCGGCGGTGGGTTTGGTGGGTTTGGTGGATTATTTAGTGGATTTGGGAGTGGTGGTTCTGCGACATTTGGGAACCTTTTTTCGAGTAGTGCTTATTCATTGAAGACGCGGTAGCCGTAGCCAGCGGTAGTCACTGTCACGATAATAATATTATATTTGGATTATATAATATTATATAGTATATCATTACCAATTTGTGAATGCCGCGATTATCTCAAACAGATTTATTTACCGAACCGCCGATATTCCCAGACATTACACCATTTTCGACATTGCAAAGGAATGCCGGCACCGGCGACGGCGCTAGTGGTGCCAGTGGTGCCAGTGATGTATCCCCGTCTACTAGTGCAACTAATATATTCGATAAAGTAATTTCCGGGTTCGGGTCCGGGTCCGGGTCCGAGTCCGAGTCCGGGAGTTTAACGGGTACAGAAATGAATTTAAATTTCCTACAAGGTAGTATTTTTTCTTTTGGTAACGCGGATACAACTAAAAACCCGGTACGGCCATTTTCGTCGCAGAAAGAGGGGATGGGCGGCCGCGAACCTGTATCATACAAAGAAGGTCTTACGAATGATGTGAGTTCAAATACCGTATCAACAATTACGTATGGAACTACAAGCGCCGGAAAAAGTCAGAAATTATTGGACCTCGAAAAAGAGTTAAGCGAGTTGACCACCAAATACACTACACAGTATCGGTTGTATACCGATGATTTACTGACACGGTCTCAGTTTATACAGACAAACAGTAAATATCTGAATAAAATTGTTCGCGATATTTCGTATTCTGGGACAGATGCAAGTGCCGCATATTATTATGTGAATAGTTTTGGATATACGCACCGATATAAAGAACCGTCAGCCGTTGAACTCAACGATGTATCGTGTCCTAAATTGGAAAGATCGATTACCGATGTTGAAAAAACCGCCGGAAATCCATTCCAGCTCAGAAATTTATCGGATAGCAATATTTTCGTAGATATTTCTGGAAGTGGAAGCGCCGGATTTAGTCGATTTTCTGATTATGCAAGTTATGATATGGTAGCGAGTCCGTGTATTGTAACTAAAAATGTAAAAACAATCCTTACCAATGGAAATGCCGAATATGCGTGGGTTGATGTAGAAGGAAAGAAACACATCTATGAGAAAGGTGTATGGCCGGATAAACGAAGCGCCACGTGCTCATCGGCAAATGTAGGCGAGCCCATCGATTTAACATTGGACCGTTATAATGCAATTCCGACCGCAACAGACGCCCCAATGAAAGATACCAGCGAGTGCTTTAAATCGAGTGTTTCGCCGTCGATCAATACACAACTCGTCGACCTTAAAAAGAAAATTGACGATGTTGTTGCGGCGATTAAAGTCGAAAATCAAAACATCACAAATTCGGTTGCAAATACAACGATTATTAAACGAGAAAAAACGGTCGCGGAAAAATTGTCTGAATTAGATAATACTATTTTAGCACAAATTAAGGCTTGGTTGGGGGATTATTATTATCCGGCTGTTTACATCTTCTGGTGTCTTGTAATATTATTTGCACTACTTATGATATTTAAGTTCGCATTCTTCTTTATAACGCCAAGTGGAGGAGACGTAAACGGCAATGACAGCGGTGGCGTATCTATTTTCGGTGTGATAATTCTTGCGCTTATCGTAATTGCTGCAGTGTATTATTATTTTATATATACGTATAATCTTAATGTAAGTGTCACGCGAAACGATGCAATATACACCGTGCAATAATGGCGGTGGTGGCGCAATAATGTCGGTATACATTTTATAATTTTATTATAGTATAGTAAAGAAATAACCTATAATAAAATGAGCGGTGGATATGCAAGCTCATCCGAATTATTAGCAAAACAAGCAGAGTTAAAAAAGGCACAAGCGGATTATGATGCTTTAAGAACAAAATATACACCTCAAACAGTATTCACAAAAAATCGCGATATTAATGCGATTTCAAATATTACCCCGCCCCCTGGAATTGAGCCAGGAGAGGATTTCGGCGAATTTTGGAAGGCAATAAAAGATCGTAGTGCAAACAAAACTGCCGATACGTGTAATACCGCTGCTGCAAATGATACGCGGCTATTTAAAACCGTAGTTTATACTGGCAATACTGGGACCAATATATCGAAGGGGTGGGATCAACAATGCTACGGGCTAATTCATAATGCCGATGATTCAGCTGTAAATATGACGAATCCTGGAAATGGATACGTTACAAGTACCACTCCAAACGGATATACGAAACTGGGAATTACCGGTCCGTCTGATAGTACCCCTATTTATGAAGCCTCGCAATTGTATGATTTAGAAAAAAAAATAAACCAACTATCACGCGATATTTTCATATTAGCGCCATCTGCGATCGATAAGTCATTAACTACATTAAAAGACGGTATAAGCGAGAGTGAAGCGATCAATACGAAAATAAACGCGTATATGAATACCGGTGCTGGTGATATTAGTGCAAATAATATGAAAATCTTAGAAAAACAAAATCGCATAAAAATATACGATGACATAAACAGCCAAATTCATTTAAAGGCGTACAAATATCGTTTTTTTATTTATTTTTTCGTAGCATTGGCCGCGGTTATTGCGGCACTTTCATATGCGTCTGATTTATCATTAAAAGAGCAATTTGAATCCCTAGTCAAGCTGTTAGAGGGAAGTTGGTGGTCAAAATGGTATGTCGTAACTTTTGTCATTTTACTACTCATTCTTTCATCATTTGGGTGGGATATGCGAGGTAATATTATGACGGTGTTCCGCTATATAACCGATCCGCAGTTTTGGACCGGTGAATTATGGTGGATCGGGGTGACATTTTTGTTACTGATCGTGATATTTGTATACACGTCGTTCAAATCATTTTTTAAGTCAATTACGCCGGAATCAATGGAGGGTTTCGACAATTTTGATTGAACGTCGTCGTCGTGGTGGTCGTGGTGGTCGTGGTGGTGGTGGTCCGAC
>Ga0214921_10011203_pt1 | contig 10937 bp, 30 predicted proteins | sample LL1505_MetaG_FD_177992 | JGI IMG/M metagenome (GOLD analysis project Ga0214921, IMG submission 177992) | Freshwater microbial communities from Lake Lanier, Atlanta, Georgia, United States - LL-1505 | ecosystem: Environmental > Aquatic > Freshwater > Lake | place: USA: Georgia | collected...
GATATCTAACAGACCAACCATTTTACACAGTTGACCGCATTATGGAACTTATTGCTCAAACTATCAGGTGGCAAGCAAATAGATATAATGATGAATTAGATACAGAAGATGGAATATATAACTCAGGTATGACATCCGAAGGATTGTTCTTAGCAAACGAACTGAATCAAACTCTTAATAGATTAATTAAGACATATAAATGGGAGAATATCAAACTTCCAGCGGACCCAGATAAAATTATCAGGCGGTTACCAAAGGTGGAAGAACAAAGCTACAGACATTCCTGGTTACATGATACTACCAAGAAAGACCCAGTATTAATATCACATCCATTTATCTAATATAAATATCTGACCGAACAGATTAAAACAAATCTAAGTATTACTCAGATATGGCAAACATATACTTAGTTGGTTAGTATATGTGCCCAAATTATCCACAACTTTATCCACAGGTTGTGGATTTTTTGTGTGGTCATGTGGGCAAATTTTCTCCTTTACGATCAGCTTTATAAAATCCCTGAAAATGTCGACAAATCTATATAGAATCATATAGATCTATATATAAAAGTATACTAAATCTAGCATAATATACCCAGAATTTGTCAGAATTTTCTATAAAAATCTATTGACAAATGTGGGCAAAATATGCCATTTACGACAGCTATTGACAAATCCCTGAAAATATGCAGAGATCTGCAAATATGAGGACAGTCAAAATTTGTCAAATTTGACATTACGGGGAGTATGTGAAAGTGCTCAATTAGACATATATATCTTTGTCGATAATACTATAACTAATCTAATAGTATCTATAGTATAAATTCTCCACTATACTCCACTTTACTCCACTATATAAGCCTTCTAAGGGCTATATGAGACATGTTTATGGGCGGGGGGATATAGGATAGGGACTTATTTAATCTAAATTGTACATTGGCAGCAAGGCTGTACATCTGGTACAAAGCTGATAGGTTTGCCCTGTATATGGGCATTGCTCCAGAAAGGTATCATGTATCTTATGCTTGGTTATATAGCATATAAGTCTATTGGTTAGATTGATCATATCCCTTGGTTCCGCCCCTTTTATTTACAGGAGATGCAGTAGTATGGAACACGTAGGTTATCTTGACTAATATATCCTGTTCGAGCACATTTGGAACATGTAGCTTTAATTAGATCAGATTGTTCTATTTGAAAACCAAATTGTCTTGTATAGTATATCTTGGTTGCATACCATGTAATGAGTATTGCTAGTATAGTTATCATTGGTCTAGGATACCATATCTATCTGGATCCCGCAAAATTTCTGCTTCCAGATTATCTGGAATATTGTGTCCAGATATTCTATGTTGAACTATATGCATCAATAGAGTCTCATCATCATATATCTTGGTTGACTGAAATATAGTATCTTCATCTGGAGATATGTTTAGAAAGCATCCAGCACATTCTATATGTCCTTCTGTACTAGGGTATATGTATATATCGCTATCATAGAATCTGCTATATGCCATTGGTTCCCCGCCTTTATCTATTAGGTCCAAGAAATGGAGTTATCCCCATATCGTCATCATCTGACCATTTACCAGTTGAGTATCCAGCTTCTCGCTCATCATCCATAGCTCCACATACAGAGCATGTTACTTGACCATCTAGGTCTAATTTAAACTCATGATTGTGCATTAATATCCACCCAAACATTCATTACGAGTGTGATATAGTCTGATTTTATTCATTGTTTTTTTATTCGGAGCATAAAGCTCTTCCCCACAACATGCAGCTTTTAGGCGCCATTCTTTGCCAAAATAGTCATATGTCATACCCTTGAAGTTGGCATATTTATGCGCCACAAATGTAGCAAATGGATCAGGTATCTCAAGGCTTTGTATCATATATTCAGTATAACATTTATGACGGGTACCGTCAATAGGGATCTTCTTTCCGCCGCACTTTTCGTTCGCACTAATTGCGAGTTATATTGAGTCTATTGTGAACATAATAAACATATAAAAGGTTCATCAGTTGATTTAATGAATAGCTTTTGACATTTACTACAGGCTATCTTATAAGGCTCCTGTAGGTCCATATAGGCTTCTAGATTATCTAGTATACCCATATTACTTGTTCTTAGGTATTAGTGTTTGAGGTCCTTCTGTGCCAAATAGGGACTTTTTTACTGGAACACAATTAGGTACTTTTCTTCCGTTCTTGTCCTTCATTCCTACCTGCTTATATCCAGCCCAACAGGCCTTCTCCATATTGTCCCAGTTGTCTTCTTCTTCATTATCTGAGACATAATTCTTTGAAATCTCTTCATCTGAAAGATCTTCAGCCTTGTACATATTGTCATGGCCTTTGCACATTTCCATGTCGCAACCGCCTGCTGCTTTACATTCCATGCACCCGTTACACTTACAACCCTTTGTATTATCCATTTCATCTTCTGGCTTTGGATCAATTGATTTTTCTACATCATCTTCAACTTCAATTACTTTAGTGAATGGAGTAACCACATCATCTAACATATCTTTAATCTCTTCTACAATCTCATTTAATTCTGCTGACTTCTTCATATTCTTCTCCTTATTAACTATTTTACGAGACCAAGAGAATCCTGCATCTCCGCCCCATGCTAACCACATAATCTTTCCATTTGATGGATTTTCTGCGTTATCCCAATCCTTGCCCTGCTTATCTACTTCATGGCGTGAAAAGAAAGAATACATTCTTTTAACTGTAGATAGGCTTAGTGTTTCGCCTCTTGCTAGTTGTCCTGCTCTTGTCCAACCTACAGCAGTTCCTGCACCTTTTGCCTTGCCCTGTTCTTTAAGCTTAATTGCTCTACGGGCTGCAGATTGCATTCCTGAAGTTGGCTTATAGCCTGTTTTTTCGCTCATAGGTCTATTATATCATTTTCTTTTTTCATGATCCTTTTGATCTGATAACAACAATCAGGGCATTCCCCTATATGAAGCCAATTGCCTGACTCTAGGACCACTATCTCATTTAGTTTTCCCACCACATTTTTCTTGCATAAAATACAATAGGCGCTAACGGTTACGGTCATTAAGATCTATCCTTGACCCTGACCCAATGTCCGTATTGGGTTATCTCAATTGACCCCACATACTCTTGACCTGTTTCCATATCAACTAACTTCCATTTGCTTGGAGCCTTTGTATGTACTATTAGATCTATTGGAGTATCGTTCTCTGGAACTTCCGTCTTGTTTAAAAGTTTTCTCATTCAAAATCTATCTGATTTTCAAACATATTTTTATCTTCAGATTCTTTTTCTCTAGCCCATTGATCTTCCCACAAACCCATCAAAGATTCATTTCCAATATCATCAAAGAAATAACGCTTTAGTTTAGTATTGTATGTCCATCCATACCAAGTATCGCCTTCAGACCATGTAAGATTAGTTGACTCTTCATTTTCCGCTTCTTTTATCAAACGTAGTAATTCATCATTATCTCTCACAACCGCCTGAATTGCCTCTCTAAGGCGTTTAGGGCGCATCAAGTATTTTTCTACAAGATCATAAATCATTATAATAGTTTTCCGTTTCTGAGTATTCTCCATTTTTATTTTGTCTCCAGTATGTTCTATTTTTGTGACAATTTGAACATACTATGTCACATTTAGCTATCTCATCAATAAGTTGCTGAATGGTAAAATCTCTTGCACTTCTTCCTCCAATTGTAAATAGCTTTTTATGCTCAGGTAAATGATCAAACTCTAACATCCAATATGGGTAATCTTCCCTGCAATCAGCACATCGTTTACCTTGTTTTTGTTCACGTATAAATGCAATGTTGCGATGCCTAGACTGTTTTTGCCTATTCATAGTTTTTTCTTTTTGACCTTTACCGCAATGATATGAAACAGTAGATTTGGCACAACCAAGGATATCTACAATCTGACTGTATGATTTACCCTCTTCATACAGCCTAAAAATTTCTGCCTTTAAGGTTGTATCAGTTTGCATCTGATTCTTTTTCCCATGTAAGTTTGCCGTCTCTATATACAGGCCAATAACCTAATGACCGCCAGTCCATTTTCATAATTTTAGGTTCTTTCATTGTTTAATTATATAATATTTATATAGGTGAGTCAAGGGTTTCATCTATAGCATCATCTATCGTTCTTCCGCCGTGTTCTGTTGAACAACTTCCACAATTCTTGCACATATCATCCTTAAATAAATATAGCCCCAATTACGGGGCCATATCTAATATATAATTAGACCTTCTTTGGTCTTGTTTTCTTTGGCTTTGGATCTAGTGATGTCTCTCTACGTATTCCATGGCTATTGATATCTATCTTCATTCTTGGCTTAATGCCTTGCTTTGGATATTTTCTTGTAGCGTCACGACTTGTTACCGCTCCAGAAGCAGATCCTGCTGCTGGTGGTGGAGTCATTCCAGTTCCATCATCTTTTGTAAAATTACTCATTGATGAATTGTCTTGTCTGCTCTGGTGTTGAAGTCATGTCTAAAGTTAAACCTGATTCACCATCTCTTGAAACATCAGTTACTACAACTGGAATAATTCCAGCTTCGCTACCAACTGCTCCACATCCACATTCAATACACATAATTACATAGTCACATTCATGTCATCAGAAGTGTCTGGACCTGAAAGTGGAAGTGATGCTGATGATCCTTCTTGATTCAATCCTGCATTTCCTTGTGAAGACATATCTTGTGCTGCAGGAAATGATCCTGTCGCTGGCGCATAATCACCAGTTGCATCCATGTTGTGATCTGGAGATTGCTCACCAAATTCTGCAAATCCTGTTAAATTAATTCCGTCTGTCATTTTATTGCTCCTATAGGTTATTTATTTAAGCGGGACTAGTATTCCGCTCATCCATATATTATAGCATTTAGTTGATTAAGATCTGTAATGGGTATGCCAGCATTCGTCACATATATCTATGATCATTCCGCCTGGTTTAGCAGCTATTCTAGTTGCTTGTTTACCGCAATTATTCCATTCGCATATATCGTTAAGCATTATTTTGCGTTATTGGCCTTAATGCCTCTATATCCAGTTTTCTTCTTATTCATAGACCCTGGCTTTTTAAATGCTGCTGAATTTGGCGTAGCAGCAATTCTTTGTTCTAAAGCTTTTTTAATTTTATCGTGGTGTTTACCCATTGTTTTTTTCTATTATCCTGACTATGTATCTTATAACTTCATGCGGTCTCCACTCTGGAGGCAATTCTAAATATCTTATTTCATCTGCAATCTTTTTCCTATGAGTATCATCTAAGTACTCTATAAGTTTATCCATAAGCCTATTCTAGCATTTGTAGAGTAAAGGGGCAAGACCCAAAAGTCCTGCCCCTTTAATTTAAAGAATTACTTCTTTAGTGCTACCTTAGCCTTTGGATTCTTTGCATTCCACTTCTTTGCAAGAGCATTGTACTCTGCAATGTAAGTAGCCTTAGCAAGATCTGCTGCTGCTGTTGCAGTCACTGTTGCTGCCTTTGCATCGGCAAGTGCCTTATCTGCTGCAACTTTGTCTGCTGCACGTCCAGCTTTTTCTGCTGCAAGGGCTGCATTGGCAACTGCTAGTTCTGAATTCTTTGCTGCAAGTTCCCCTGCAAGATCACGAACTGCTACTGTTGCAACTACAGAACCTACTGGTGCTGCAAGGCCTGTTACGGCTGTTGCTACTGTTGCGTATGCTGTAACTACAACTGAACCTGAAGCAGGAAGTGTGACTGTCTGCTCCTTTGTTCCAAGTGTTGCTACTGCTGTGTCTGTTGTAAGCGCTGTTGCAGTTGCTGCACCATTTGAGCTTACTAAAGTATTAATTGTTGCTCCACCCTTTAGATTTCCAAATACATCGTATCCTGATACCTTAAGTGTTGCTGTTGTGCCTGCTGCTCCAGATGCTGGTGCAGTTAAAGCGATTGAGTTCAAAGCACCTGCGGTACCTTGTACATAGTATGTAGTTGTGTTTCCACCAACAGTAACTGATACTGTTCCTACTGTAGTAGTTTTAGTATATACATAAAACTCTGCTGTTGTTCCTGTTCCAACATTAATTGTTAGAGCAGATGATCCGCTTGAAGCGGTTACTGGTGCACTTGCTGTTGCTAGTGCTGGAACAATAGTTGCATTTACTGCAACTGCTGATACTGCTGTTCCTGTATCTACAGATGTTACAGCAATCTTTAATGCATCTGCTGCATCTATGCTGTTATCTGCTGGTACTGGAAGTGCTACAGGAGCTGTTGCTACTGTACCACCTGTTGCTGCAGAACCATTTACCGTTAAGGTATTAGTTGCTGCACTTGCTGCAGTTGATACAAGCATTGTGCTAGTCAGGGCTGCAGCGATGATTAGCGATACTTTCTTAAATGAGTTCATTTAATTTATTCTCCTTATTTCTTCTGCCTCTTATGCGAGCACAGAAACTTAATGTAATTCATGTATCTTTACATGAAACGAGCAGGGATCTCCGCCTTCTTCCCATTCTTGCATTTCTTCATCTGACATTGGTGGACCATCATGTGTATCGCAAAATACATCAGAAACCCAACCACGATCATAACCATTTTTGAGCCATACTTCAAACTCTAAATGATTAGCATCTTCAAAATCAAATTCTAAAACCATGGTGACAACTCCTCAAGCATTTTGTGCTTTGGCTTTGCTCCGATAATTGTCTTAATGACAACTCCATCCTCAAATAATACCATAGTTGGTATAGAGGTTACTGAGTATTCTACTGGTTTCAAAGGATTATCATCAATATTTAACTTACCGACGAGTATTCCATGTTCTTTTGATATTTCATCTAGAATTGACGAGACCATTTTACAGGGCCTACACCATTCCGCCCAGAAATCAATGAGAACTAGACCGTTAGATTTAATAACATAATCAAAGCTTTCATCCGTTACTATCATTTTAACTCCTTTGAAGTTAATTAATCTTTTAGTCTTGCTGCCTCTTCATTAAACTTATCCATAAACATTTGGATAATAAAGAATGTTGTGCGAGAAGCATTTTCTGCCAAAGCTGCGTTAGATTCATCTGTTCTAGCGTCTTCAGGCAACTCATTTGCCCAACGCTGATAGAGTGCTACTGCAACATCACTAATGATACCTTCTAGTACCGTAGTTTTATCTTCAGCCATTTAATGCTCCTTGTACGTTAATTAATTTACCGCCAGTGATCTTTGAGTTTTTTGTTAAAATTGACGTCTTTGCAAGCAAAGCATAAAGCTGATCATAACTTAGATTTGGCTTAACAGATTTAACAGTTGCCCATGCAACCGCTCCTGCTTGAACTGATGCAGATGTACCAGCAATATTAACCTTTGCTCCGTTAACTCCAGTAGAACTTAGTGTTCCAAGGGCAAAGAAGTCTGTCAGTGCTGAGTCATGATTTGTATAGATTGCAACTTCATTCGTTGGCATTGTTGCTCCCATTGCAATAGACTCTGGGATACAGGCTGGCCAATCAATTCTAACATAATCTCTAGCATTGCCTGCTGGAAAAAATACTCCAACACCAATAGAATTTAATGTTTGAATTTTAGATTGTGTCATAGGAGTTTTAGGACAATAATCTGTACCTGCAGCACCCAGTACGTGGTGTCCTTGAGACATACTTACTGCTTGAATATTAAACTTAGCTTGGTTTTCAATGACCCATTGCAATGCGTTATATACGCTTGCTTCGCTAGTGTACTCTCTTGATCCATCTGCACGGTTTCCAATAATTCTAATAAAAACAATATTTACATTTGGATTAGTTTGTATTGCAACAGATGTCATTTGTGTACCATGATCAAATCCTCCAATCATTAACTGTGATGGTAACATTGTTGCTGATCCAGGACCCTCCATCTTCGGAAGACCATTAGGGCATACAGAAAATTCTACAAGGCATACCTCATAAATAACTCTATCTTTAATTTTTTGTTGTGACATGTCAATCGCTGTGTCCAAGATTGCTATCGTAGGTGCTTGTGCTGCTTTATTACTAATGTTATTTTTAACAGCAGCATTTGCAGTTGTAGGTAAAACAAGTGTTAAGGCCATTAAAGCCGTGATTATTTTTTTATTCATAGTACCCATTCTACTAAATATTGACAGATTGTCAATAGTCTATTCGTTGTCTAGTGTATCTAATTTAGCCTTGTACCATTTTCCAGCGTCAAGCTGGTTAGGTGTTTGTAGGCCTTGAGATTGTAATAGATTAGTTAAGCTTTGTGTGTACAACTCAACCATCATTTCAAGTCTGACTACCTGCATTTCTAGCAGTCTTAGTCTTTCTGACTTTCTCATCATTATTCCTTTCTATCTACGGGGGTAGGTGCCGTGGCAACACTACCACAACTAACACATTCCATATCTAAGAAATATGTAGCAATTTCAAAATCTTCAAATATAACCTTAAGGCTCCATATGTTAGATCCGCAGGGGCATAGATGAGTTGGAGTGCCTCTTAAATCAATAGACTTATCATAAGTTTCTGGACGAAGCTTTAAGATATCGTCAGTATGTGTTCCTTCTCTTTCAACATCTTCTTTGTCTATAATTGCAATTTCATAATTTTCTAAAAACAAATTAATATTATTTTTAAGTCTTTTTGCCCATGTGTATACTATTAATGTAACAGCAATTACTATGAGCCACTTCATACTCTTATTATACCTTAAACTTGGATGTATGTATAGGGAGCAGACACGCTCATATTAAACTCAGTTGCTGCTTCCAACGCCGCCTTTAAGCGTACTTTTGGGTTTTGCTGTTTCTTTGTTGCATGCAATGCTCCTAGTGCTATCATTCCACCGCTGCCTTCCGCCATATAGTTAACTATGTTTTCACCAACATGAAAGTCTTCATCTACCGTAAAGAGTCTACCGCAAACTCCAACTATAAAAATTCCGCCTGTATCTTCTTCTGATGCAGATCCGACACTTCCGTATCCGTGATCTTTAAATGCTTGTTTAACGGAATCAATAAATTTAGTTCTCATAAACTTATCCAAGCCTGAGTTAGTTTTGGTTGGTGTATATTTTGGAGGGGTCCACATGTATTGAAGGATCTGTCCCATACGAAATGAATCTGTAAAAGCAATTCCGTATTGACCATTTTTAAATACTTTAGGTTCTTTTCTTGCAAGGATCCAGCCTGTTTTATCATCTGAAGCGGCATGGTCGGAAGCCATGTAAACAATACCATTTTGGGCAATAGCAACTATACAGGTCATACTACCAGTATACTAAATATAAATTCGAAAGTCTACTCGTGTAATCCTATATGGCTTAATTTAATTAAAGTATCCTCAAGCTCAGCCTTGACGTCAATTAGCTTTTGCAAAGTATCATAATATTTATCTCGCCATTCAGCCAAGTCTTTTTCTAGTTTATAAAGCTTAATTTCAAGATCTTTTAAATCTATTTTAAGCATATCTTGCTCACGCTCAGATTGCCTAATTTTTTCTTTTCTAGACTCTTTTATTCCATTAATCATGGCTGTGCCCATACCGCTCAAAATTGAGGCGACAATAACAATAATAACAGAATTGGCGTCTATACTCATAATAGTTTAATTATACCTTAATATGAGTGCTAATACTTAATTATACAAGCAATTCTGAGGCTGCAATATCATTTCCGCAGTATCTCTTTTTAATAATAAATTCTTTAACAGCATCAGATCCTAGTTGCCTGCCCGCCAAAATTACTACCCATCTAGGCTCAAACTTAGATGCTATGCATGTTTCACACATCAACAAGTTAATTGGAATTAAAATTGATTTCCTTACATTTAGCTTGTTCTTAGTCTTGTTACATGAGTAACATAGTATTTTTTCCATTAATTAGATTCCTCTATGTGTTCAAAAACAATTTCATCCATTATGGTAAACTCATCGTTTTCTAACACTTCTTCTATTTCAATACCATCTTTTTGGTATTTAACTTTTGATGCATATATGCCAAGACTTTCGACTGATCCATATATTCTTTCAGCATGAATAAAAACGATCTTAATTACTTCGTAATATTCTCGCACTTGGTACCCCTTCCAGTTCGCATCTTACTCCGTAAGATTCGATTAGTTTTTTAACTTTTCCAACGTAATCAATTACCATTTCTTTTTTAATACCTTCGTATTTCAAAAAATTGTCTTCATATAGTCTTATTGCTAAAAACTCTGGATACCTTGCTATGTCCATCTGTAAACTCATATCAGGTTTTTTAATTTCTCTGATCCTCTTTGCCATTTCTGGCGTGTAAAAAACAGGTTTATTTGGTTCACCTGTCCACTCATTAACACCATACTTAAAATGGTCTTTATCTTTATTTATGAATTCCATTTTTAGTCCTAATCTTTTTCCAAACTTCAGGTGTCTTGTGTATATTTCTTGTCTTATCAATGGATCCAGAATTCAAATAAATTCCTCCCCATACTCCTTGTTCATCATTTTCAACGCCTGCTTGATAACACATCTTAGAAACTGGACAACTAAAACATGCTTCATCAATACTTTTTGCTATATTAACATCTGCCTCATACTTATCATAAAATAAATTTGTATCCATTCCCCTGCATATGCCTAGGTGAAACCAATCTAGATCATCTTCATCTACACCTAATTCATTTAAAATGTTTGACATATTTTGTTGGCAGCTTCCAGATTCCTTGTTCGTTAGCAGCAATTCTTTCTGCAACGCCCCACTGATCTTTTCGGAACATTCCCTTTATATGAGTAAAGCCGCCTGGGGTTTCTTTCCAAATTAATAAATCATAATTATCCCAATATGATTCTTGACTTTTTGTCTTAGACCTTTGTATAAAAACTTCTACACCTTTAAGTGTAAGGTTAAGCATTTCTTTCCTATCTAGTAAGTCCGCCTAGATTGCTTTGCTGGCCCACTAGGATTCGAACCTAGGACCTAG
>Ga0214921_10011204_pt1 | contig 10937 bp, 10 predicted proteins | sample LL1505_MetaG_FD_177992 | JGI IMG/M metagenome (GOLD analysis project Ga0214921, IMG submission 177992) | Freshwater microbial communities from Lake Lanier, Atlanta, Georgia, United States - LL-1505 | ecosystem: Environmental > Aquatic > Freshwater > Lake | place: USA: Georgia | collected...
TAGAAATTTTTGAATAATATGTTTTTATATTTTTAATGTTATTTTCATAATGTATATCTAAAACAATTTTAACAACATCTGAATTAAACATTATATTAAAAATATAGATATTTATATAGTTTTTTTAGAAAAGAATATAATTAAAATATTTTATAAATTAATAATTTATAAAAAAACTGAGATTTTTAAACTTTCTTACCTGTAATCAATTCTTTTTTTTATTCATGTTCATACTATTTATATTCTCATTATTTATATTAAAGTTATCATCTATCATATCGACAACAATTAATTTAACGTCCTCAATTAATTTATTTGAAAACTTAGATGAGTTGTTTTGTAAGTTGTTTTGTGAGTTTTTTTGTGAGTTTTTTTGTGATTTATAAATTTGAAAAATATCATTAAGTAAATTATTAATTTCTTCTTTTAATTGAATTCTTGAATTATTAATTTCTTCTTCTAATTGATTTCTTGAATTATTAATTTTTTTCTAATTGAATTATTGAATTACTATTATTTGACATTTATATATGAATTATTAAGATATTTATTTTTATAAAATTAAAAAATAATTATAATTATTTTATTAAAAATATAATAAAAAATGATTAAATATGAACTTAGAAAGATATTTTATAATAATATATTATAATAAAATGGATTTCCAAGATAAAAAAAATTTATTTAAAGTTCGTAAAACGGTAATTGAAATGATTCAAGACAGAGGATTTTCTATACCTGAATCTGAAAATATATCTTTTGAGGTATTTATGTTAAAATATGAAAACAAAAATCTTGATATTTTTATTGAAAACGACGACGGTAAGAAAATATTTTCACACTTCCACAATGAAGTTAAAAATTTCAGTAAATCTGATTTAAAAAACATAATGACCAAAATCATGAATTTATATAATGACCCTGATATCAGCATTATTTTAATATTAAGAGAAAAAGAGAATAGTGCCGTTTCAAAAGAATTAATGAAAGACACATTTAAAAATGTAGAAATCTTTTTAAAGAAAAATATGATGTTTAATATAACACGTCATGTATATGTTCCAAAACATATTATTTTAACACCTGAAGAAGAAAAAGAAGTTCTTGAAAAATACAGTACTACAAAAGGTAAATTACCAAAAATGTCTAAAAATGACCCCGTCGCAAAATATTACGGAATGAAAACAGACCAAATATGTAAAATTATACGCAGAAGTCCCGAAGTAGGTGAATCAATCTATTATAGATTAGTCCGTTAAAATATTAATTTATTATTTGTTTTTATATATCGTATTATTATTTAATATTATAAATTATTTAATTTGTTAATAAATTCGGTTTTACATGATTTAATCGGTGCACGATTAAAGCCGACTAACTTAATTGCATAATAATCATCTGAAAGATTTGGATTATCAATAATATATCTAATCAGTCTTTCACTATCCCAATCATTTATTTTTTGTGCTTTAAACATACTCTCTTCGGCATCTTTAATACTCATATTATATCTATTTCTATTTGATTTTAATAAAAAATGTATAATACCGTGTTGCATATGATATGTTCCATCACCGTCACCCATAGAATTCTCAAAGTTTATTTTTGGTGCTAATACTTCATGTTTGTATTTTACAAAATCCATATCATATGCATTATTAAATTCATTATATAAGTCCGTTATAAATAAACTACCTTTCGGTGACATCAAAAACCAATTTTCTAAATATGGTTGTTCTGGTTTTGAATGTGCTTTAAATTCATATATAAGAACATCTATTTTTTGACTCATCATCTCTTCACGATATTTTTCAAGAAAATCTCCGTTAATTAATATTGTACCTGCATCAATCCAAACTCCACCATTTTTACTTAATAAGTATACGCGTAAAAAATCAGAAAATCTTACGGCATCTATATTTTGAAACTTTTCTAAAAATTCAGGATCTACATAATTATGAACATTTTTTCGTGTTATCATCTCTACTTTCCAACCGGGTGCAACATTTCTATACCATGTATTTATATGTGCTTGAATTATTTCATTTTCTTCCAAATTATCCCAATATCCATATATAACTCTTGGTAAAATATATTCATTTCCAATATCATATTTAGTATAATTTATCTGATAATTATTATAACTTTCTTTATATAGTTTGTTTTTAAAATACATTTTAAGATATAATTCAATAATTACTATTAATGATATTAATAATATTATTATAAATACTATTATCAAGAGTAATATAAAATACAATACATATTTATTTATATTATATTTTTTTGATAATTTATTAATAGTTCCGCAAACAGTTTTATTCATTGTTTTATTAACAGTTTTATTGATTGTTCTATTAAATGTACTAATCATATATATTATATAATAATATTTAATTATATATTTTCAAAAAATTTATAGTATAAAATAATTATTTGATTGTTTTATAAGTTTAATTTATTTTTAAATAATAAATTAAAAAGTGTGTGTGTTTATTTATTGTAAATTGTTCGCTTAAATATAAATTTAGGTCTAATCGGTAGAGACATTCTTTATAGACTGAACAGAATGGGTACTTTTCCGTGATGTTATTCTTCAAGATACATCCGTCAAATCGTCTGTTTAAATACAAATTTAAACAGAAACGGTCGAGGTGTTCTGTATAGAAAATCTAGCATATACTGCTTCGATATCTTTTTTTTCAAAATACATAGCGTTAAAGTGCCCATCCTTGTGAATAATGATAAAAGTGTTGCGTATGTTTTGAAAACCAAAAGAATCAAAGCGAAACGTCTGATCATCAAGACATATACAAATTACTGTAAAATTTTTAAAATCGAGGTGGCAAAAAAATTCCATCGAAAATCTTAAAACTTCGCGAATATCAAAATCATTATGTCTTTCTCTGTCCATACCAGCTTGAATTAATTTGTTTCTTAATATCTCCATGAAAAAATCGTAACTATAGGATTCTGACTGTGGAAAAATATTATATAGGTGTGCTAATGCGAGTAGGGCATTGAATCCACAAAATCCGTTTCCAATAACCTGATAGATAACCGAACGGTTTAATGCATCGGGTAATACATCTTTAGTATCATTTGAATTACGAAACAACCTTGATAAGTACTCGTAATCTTTCGAATTAAGGTCTCTTGGTTTTTGCGTTCCGCTAATGACATCTTTCCAATGTATAACAGTCCTCGGTTGAACATCCTCGAGTACAAGGCTTCCAAAATCGAAATCGTCTGGTAAAATGTCACTTGTGAAAACTTGAGATGAATCGCCACCTATAGTTAAATCTTCAGATGAATGACTACTTACAACGACATCATCGAGTAAAAGGTCTCCTATATTGAAACCGTCAGGTAAAAAGTCACCATCCGTTAAATTTACAGATGAATGGCTGCTTACCGCGACATCATTAGGGAAAAATTTCTTTATATCAAAATTGTCTGGTAAAAAGTCATCCATCCTGAAACCTTTCGGTAAAGGGTCATTCTTAGCATCGCGCGATGGTTTAGCCGATGGTTTGGTCGATGTTTTGACATTTTTCTTAGAATCATTCGGCTTACCAGAGGGTTTACCAGAAGAAGGTTCTGAAGAAGTCTTCCTTCTATTAGATGATTTGGGAATAGGACCTTTTGAATTCGGCTTTTTAGTTACCTTATACTCATTACTTGAGCATTCAGAATTAACCGACTTACTCGAAAGTTCTTTGATTAAATTACTAGCCCTTTCACCCAAAATATTAATTTCTCCCTTTAAAAATTCCAAAAATAAAATTTCATTTTCGTATGAAGAAGATTGTCGCTGTAAACTCATTTTTAAATAAACGCACAAAGATTCCTTTAAAAAAGTATCTTTTTAATAAAAAATATAGTATTTATAATATAAGGAATTTCCTCCATCAATTTTTTATGAATATATATAATATTTAACGCATAAATATGAAAAAAATAAAAATAATTATTAAAATTATCATGAAAAGTGCCTGATTTTTTTTCATAGAGGTTTCACTATAATCACTAAAACCTTCAAATACATTATTCATTGTTTTATAAGGATATACATACGTAGGCATACCATTTGACGTATAATTTTGTTCAAGAGGATATGTTAAAAAATCTTTAGTTCCACGTAAAGGAAATGATGGCTGTGGATAAAAAGTATTTGTATCCATTACTATTGCGGGATTTTCTCTTATCATTTTTGATTGAACTGGTTGATTAACAATATATTCAAGTTGTTTATCGTTTAATTCTTTTTGAAAATTATTATTATAATCAAGGCCAAACTGTCCACCTCTTCTAAAATTTGCATTATCACTCCCTCCGCTTGTATTACATACAACTCCAACAACACCCTGTGCTTTAGAATCCATTAAATAACATGAATCTCTACTATAGGGCTGTGGATAATCAGGGCAGTTTTTATCACCTTCATAAGGCACATTAAGCCTTTGATCGCGCGGTGCTGGGTCTAATGTATTACAATATTGTATTTGGTCACTTTTACGTGTAATAGGAGTAGGCTTTTCCGCTATAGGATAAGGTGATTTTCCATATGTATTTGGTTTAGCAACGGATGGAACAGGTCCTTCTGTATATGGTATTGGTAATATAATTTGGTCATTACTCTCTATATCAAATATAATATTATTATTTACTGAATTATCCATTTATATTCTTAATATTATAAAAGATATATTTTATAAATTATTTTTAATTCATTTTTAATAAAATATTAAATTATATATCTATATATCTATAATATATGCATATACCATTTGTTTATAAAAAATATATTATTGACTATTTTAATGAAAATAAAAAATCATTATTAATATATTTGATTATTATATTTATATTATATCCAATTGAAAGTATACTTGTATCAAAAGTTAAAGCAAATCTTTTTACATCACTGGATTTTTCAAAAAATAATTCAAAATCTTTCTTTCAAAATCCAATATTTAAATCTATAATAATATTGTGTGTAGTATATTTAATTATTATTATATTAAATACAATTATTAAATATCTCTCATCGAATCTTTATAATACGTATTCATCATTTATTAGTAAAGAAATTTTTGAAAAAACGATTTCAAATTATCAAGAACAATATGAAGATATTAAAATTGGAAAATATATTACAAGACTCTCTAACTTAACAAATGAATTAAAATCATTTTTAAGACATATATTAAGTAGCTTACTTATTGAATTTATTATAATGACATTTATAAGTTTTTATTTATTAACAATTAATACTAAGATTGGTATTGTTATAATTATTACTTATATTTTGTTTGGAGTAACGTCTTATTTTTATAGTCAATATATTATTAAAAAATCTACTGAAGAAGCAGAATTATTATCGGACATTAATGAAAATATATCAGACAATTTATCAAATTTAATGAATATTTATATTAATAATGAACATGAAACTGAAATAGAAAAATATAAAAATAGTAGTGATTCATATTCAAATAAATTAAAAAATGTTGAAAATATAGCTAATTTTTATGTTGTATGTATGAATATCCTTGCTTTAACAGCATTTTTTATTATAATGTTTATTTTATTTAATGAATATAAAGATAAAAAAGTTGATAAAAATTTATTCATATTTATAGTTGGATTAATAACTATATATCTCGTTTCTTTTTATAAATTAAATAAAGAATCAGCATTTATGTTTTATAAAATTGGTAATATAAACTCATATAATAGTTTTGTAGAAAGTATTTCAAAAAATACTGATAATAATATGCAAAATTATAATAAATTAAAGAACATTGATTTTAATGGAGGTATTTTATTATCAAACATAAGCTTCAAATATAATAGTGATAATGATTTAGATTCAAATGATTTTATTTTTAATAATTTTACTTTACATATAGGATCTAATAAAATTACTGGTATTTTGGGTTCATCCGGTTCTGGGAAAACAACATTATCAAAACTAATTATGAAATTATATAAATTAAATAGTGGACAAATTTTAATAAATAATGTTGATATTCAATATATAGATACAAATTATTTACGTAGTAATATTGTATATGTAAATCAACGAACAACTCTTTATAGTAAAACGGTTATTGAAAATATAATGTATGGTAATAATCATTTGAGTGAAGCAGATGTATTAAGATTTATGAAAAGATATGATTTACTTGATATATATTCCAGATTAGATAAGGGTATTTATAGTGAATGTGGTGTAGGAGGTTCATTTTTATCTATAGGTATGCAAAAAATTATTATTCTGTTAAGAGCTATATTAAAATCAAATTATAAAATAATAATTTTTGATGAACCTCTTGCAGGTATTGATAAAAATAACAGAATTAAGATAATTGAAATGATAAAAGATATATCTAAAAATAGAACTGTCATTATTATAACACATGATGAGGATATATTACCTATATGTGATAGTATTACGCGATTATAAAATATATATTAAATATATATTAAATATATTATTTTATTAATACTTTTATTAATACATTTATTAATAAAATTATTATAAGATTATCATTAAATTAAAATTTTAAAAATAGGTTTTTTTAAATTCTTCTAAATCTTGAGCACCCATTGATAAATTACAACTTGGACATAATATTTCTAAATTATTTATATTATTTGTACCGCCATTTTTAACACTTGTTTTATGTCCTGCATGAAATGTATGTATTGTAATATCTCCATTACATACATAACATCTACCATTTATATTGTCATTATATGTCTTTGACCAAAGACTATTTCTGACGGTTTGAGGTATCTTTTTTCTTTTATTATCATTTTCAGTTTTTATAAAAAGATAACCAATAAAAAATCCTTGTTTTTTAATTCCAAGATTATAATATTCAATATTAGATGTCTTACATTCTTCTTTAATCTTATTATTTAATAATTCCATCTTTGAAATAATTTCCGTATAACAATATCCTTTATATGAATTTAATAAAAAATGAACAAGTTGATCTATATTTATATTTGGAAAACGCGGATTAGATGATTGTGATATATGTTTAGAATATTTATTTTTCATATAAACTTTTATTCGTTCAAGTAAATCAATTTTATCATCTTCTAAAATAATTTCATGTAATATAAAAATATTATTTAAGTCTTTAAAATAATTACGTAATTCATCCTTTGTTTCACATACTTTCATTACATATGGAAATTTGAAATTAATTCGTGTTTCTTCATAAAATTTTTTTAATGAATAATACCTATGTTGTCCATCACATATATAAAGAACATTATTCAAAAAAGCAGTATGTATAACATTAAGATATGGAATAGTTCCATCACCAACTTGATTATTATAATTTATTAATTTTATATAAAACTCGTTCACACGTTCTTCTATATAATCTCTATTGCATAAAGGTATTTGAGGATTTTTTTTAAGAAATTCTTCAAATGTTTCAAAATAAAAATATGTATTGTTTGATATCCAGTGACAAATTTTATCAGTCATTATTAATTATTTATTAACTTTTTTTTAAATTATTTTTTAAGCTATTTTTAAATTATTTAAATTATTTTTATTATTTAATTTTTTATAAAAATAAATATGTATATTAATTTTTTATAAAAATAAATATGTATATAAATAATATATATAATAATGTTAGGTAAATTTTTAGCGGAAATATTAGGAACATTCGTTTTCTTGTCAATAATTATTATTAGTGTAAATTCAGTAAAGAATGATAATAAATTATTTGCATGGTTAAAAATTGGTTTAGGTCTATCAATTGCCATTCTTTTAGTTGGTTCTGTTTCAGGTGCACACCTAAATCCTGCAGTAACATTCATGTTTTATCTAAATAATGATATTCAAATACAATCAGTATTTATATATGTAATTGCACAATTAATAGGTGCGTCATTAGCATATTTTTATTATAAAAATATTATAGAACATTATATTTAGAATAATGTGTTAAAATTATTTTATAAAATGCAACAATATATAAAAAACTCCAAATATTAATATATATAATACTTCATGATAAAATATATTATCATTTATTTTAATAATAATATAATCCATCAACAATAAATTCATATAAACCATATTAAATAATATATTTGATTTTATAATTAATGTATGATATATCATAAAGGAGATTATTGATATAAAAACAATAAATGCATAAAAAAAATGAAGAGAATTTTGAATATTTATAAAAATAACACCTATTATACCAATAAGTAAAAATATAATTATTATAAATGATATAACGTCTTTACGGTTAATTTCATATAAAATTGTAAAAAATCCCATTAAAATCATTGGTATTAATACGATTTTATTAACACCTCCATTCTTTTCATTTGATATTATATCCGAAATTGAAGAATTCATATTAAAAAATATTTTTACATAAATAATAGGTATTATATATGATATTAACATTAATAAAAGTAAAATATTTTTAATTAACATAGTTAATAAGTAATTTACATTATAAAATTAATCTTATATTACATGTAAAATTTAACAAAATAAAATTATTATATATAAAAATAAAACTATTATTTAAAATAAAATGATTTTAAATAGTTTTATGAAATCAAAATTAGAGAGTGATTCTAATAATTTAATTTTTATTAAAAAACTTTTGTTTTCAAGTAGTGATTATAATATATTTTTATATAATTATACTTTTTGGTTATTTATAAATACATTATTTGTTATATCAAATGGATTTAATACATATAGTTTTTTTATTGGACTGTTTATGTGGTCTTTTTGGGAATATTTTTATCATAGATTTATACTACACTTTTTGGAAAATACCGAATATTATTATAAATTACATGGCTATCATCATATGTATCCAGATAAATCTACACATATTCCAGGATTCCAATATATATTAGTTGAATTTTTTATAATACTTATTTCAACATTATTTAATAAAAGTTATGTATATTCATATTCAATCGGACATATGTTAGGACTATTTTCATTTGAAAATATGCATTATTATATTCATAAAAATAAAGATTCAAATCAAATTTTTATAAAATATCATATATATCATCATAAAAATTCTCATAAAAAAGCACATTGTTTTACATCTCCATTATTTGATATTATATTTAATACTTTTCCATATAATAATTTTGAATATAATTTAATTGCCTATTTACCTATACCTTATTTAAGTTTTATTCATGGTGTTCGTTATAAAAAAATAGAATAAACTATATGTATTTTTAAAATATTACTATAAATATTTTATATATTATATTTATATATTAAAATGTCTTCAAGCCAACAAGAAACTCCGAACGGAAAAAACCTTAAATTTTTAATTATGACTTTTAACGAAGGAAATAAATCATATGAAAAAGCAGAATTAAACTATCTGTTATCAAAAATTAAAAATTCAAGACCTGACATAATATGTGTAGGTACGTGTGAATCAAATATACAATTATTAAAAAATATTAGTTTCCAAAAATTCTTAAATGAAAAATTAGAATCAAATAATTATATGTTAGCAAAAAAAGAAATATTTTCGACACGTTTAGGTACAACGTCTATTACTAATAGAAATGTTAAACTATATATATATTATAATAATGATACGGTATATAATAATAAAAATAATACAATAATTAATAATGGTAAATACTTATTAAATTCTATAGAATTTAAAGTAAGTGAAGAAAGTAGTTTAGGAAAGATTGAACATAAAAGTATTTATAAAGGTGCAATATGTGCAACATTTAAATTAAATGAAAAAATATTTAAAGTTATTACTACACATTTATATTTTAATGCTACAGGAAAAATATCAAATCTTTATCCTGAAGGAAATCAAGGTCTTAAAAAAAGAACTGATCAATTTATATCATTAATAGATGAATTTAATTTAGCAAAAAGTCATAGTGAAGGTGCAATTATAATTTTTTGTGGAGATTTAAATTTTAGAATACCGTTTGATTTAAAACAAATTGACTCCTTTATGAGTAATCATAATATTACAAGTGTAAGTTCTAAAAAAAAATCAAAATCTTATATTCGTAAATTATTTACTTGGAAAAAATCAAATTCAGTATTATTTAATAAAATAATATCAGTTTCAGAATATATTTATAAACATGGTGTTAATGCATTTCCTTCTAATATAAAAAATGGTAACAACAACCGTATTACAATAAAAAATGAATTATATAATGTTTTACTTAAAATGAAAAATAGGAATGTAATCAGTAATACAAGTAATACTGTAAGCAGTAATACAAATAGTACTGTAAGCAGTAATACAAATAGTACTGTAAGAAGTAATACTGTAATCAGTAATACTGTAAGTAGTAATACAAGTAATACAAGTAGTACTGTAAGCAATAATAATGTAAGCAGTAATAAAAATAATACAAAAACTGTTTCTACATGTGTAAGTAATAGTTCAAATACTTGTTCCGAAAAAAATAATAAAACTAATACTAATAATATGAGAAATTTAATTATTTCTTTTATAGAAAATATGGTAAAAACAGGGTTTTTTTTTACATGTAGATTTAAAGAAGGTAGTATAGGAAATACAAAAGGATATAAATTACAAAATGAATCTGGTAAAAAAACTGAAACATGTAATGACGGACTTAATTGTATAAAAGATGAAAAACCTAGAATACCATCAATGTGTGATAGAATATTATTTGCAGGTGAATCAATTAATAATCCCGTAATGGAGATTATGGATATTACCGAAGAAGTTTTTTTTAAAGAAAATGCTACACCTAAGAATCTTCGTATTTCTGACCATAAATTATTGATGTTAAATTTTGATGTTGATATTACTACTTAAGAAGAGAATCATTCTTAAAAAATATTTTGTAAAATTTTTATATAAAAATAACAAATATTTTATATTTTAATA
>Ga0214921_10011205_pt1 | contig 10937 bp, 8 predicted proteins | sample LL1505_MetaG_FD_177992 | JGI IMG/M metagenome (GOLD analysis project Ga0214921, IMG submission 177992) | Freshwater microbial communities from Lake Lanier, Atlanta, Georgia, United States - LL-1505 | ecosystem: Environmental > Aquatic > Freshwater > Lake | place: USA: Georgia | collected 2015-05-28
TTTGTCTGTAAACATTTTTTAAGAGTGTTATAAAACAGATAGACTCGAAAGAGTTATTTATATCAGACTTGATTAAAACTGGTTTTTTAAAAATTTAACACAATTTTAAACTAGACTGACTATAATACATTATATATTATATTGGTAAAACAACAAATCCAGATTTTAGACTAGAACAACATTCTAATTCATATGGATCTCAATGGACAAAAAAATATAAACCTATAAAAATATTAGAACTTTTATCTGATTGTGATAATTTTGACGAAGATAAATATGGCATAAATAATATTAGAGGTGGTACTTTTTGTGAAATAAAACTTAGTAAAGATAATTTGGAAACTATAAAAAAATCATAAATAATTCAACAAATAAATGTTATATTTGTGGTGAAAATGGACATTTTGCAAAAAGTTATCAGGATGAAGATAATATAGTAGAAGAATTTGAAAATTTATTAATTATTAATAATTCATGTTTTAGATATTATAGAAAAAAGTAATTATGCATCTAATTGTTATGTAAAAACAACAATTAACCAGTGATGAAATAAAAATATTTTGTTGCAATTATTGTGATAAAAATTTGATACATTAAAAGGTGTAACTTGCCATGAGAATTTATATTGTGATGCAGAAGAGAGAATCATTATTCTAATAATTGTTATGCATAAAAACATATAAATGGTAAAAATTTAAGTTAATTTTTATTAAATATTTATAAAATAAAAATTAATTTTATAAATTTTTTAATGGTAATATTTTTTTTAACTTATTCGGGTAAGGGCTATACGCCCACATAATCATATTTATATGTATTACCGTTGGTAATCCTTTTAATGGACCAGATTTATGAAAAAAATCTAATTTCATACTTTTTGCTTGACCAAGTTTTCCTAATATTTCTATTTCTCTTTTTCTATTCCATTTTACACCATTTTTTTTATCTTTTCTACATGGTATATTTTCCATTAATTTTTCATTACCTTTCACTTTTCTATATACGACTAAAAAACCTTCATTGCTTGTACTAGGTTTTTCTAATCCACGTGCTTTACGTGATACATTATAATAGTCCGCTAATTTTTCATATGCATTTACTAATGATAATGGTAAATAAGGTAATTTTTTTACACCACCTTTCATTTTTTTATAATTATTTAACCATTTTTCGAAAATATTCATTGCTTCTATCATATTTTTTGTTTTATTTTTATGATATTTAGCTCTTTGATATAGAATATTTATAATTAAAAATTGTTTTTTCATTGATTTACCTTTAATTATTTTTAATGTTTTTAATGCAATTTTTTTATTTTTATAACCAATGCCTTTCATTGTACTTTTTGGATGTGCGTTTGTATATAATTCAATTGATTTTATTTTTTCTAATTTACCTAAATGCATTTCATCTATTATTTTTATAATAGACGGAATACAATTTATTTTGTTTGTTACATATTTTATTTTTCCATCATAACCATATAATGAAATATTAAAAAGTTCCGATCTTTTATTGTTTACTTTTATTGTTAAAATTATATTTCTATTTAATAAATCATCCTTACATTCGTTATATTTTATTAAAAATTTATCTTTTTTTTTTATTACATCTTTTGAATATGTTAAAATTAATTTTCTGTTTTTATCCATATATATATATATTATTATAATTAATTATTCATATTCTGGAAATATAGGATTATCTCTAAAAATATTATAATAAGATTTATTATTTGCAATATTAACTTTAGATGCAATATTAGCAATATAATCATTATATGATTTTATACTTCTTCCTTGTAAATAAATAGTTATATTACTATCTGTATTATTTTCAAATAATGAAATAAGTCCTTCATCACTAAAAATACTTGATAACAATCCTTTACCTGCAAGATTTGTTGAAAAATTGATAGTTGAATCAAATGCTAAAATAATACCGTTATCAACCTTTATTTTTTCATTTGGTTTTAATAAATATTTTGTTAATTTACCAAAAGATGAAATCCATACTAATCCGGCATTATTATCGGTTGATTCAATAGATGTATAAAAAATACCATAACCAGTTATTACACCACCTAGTTTTGCAACAGATGATATTTTTAAATTATTTGTTGAAGCAATATAACTATTAGATACTATAATAAAAGTTTTTCCAGGAGGAATATAAAAACATCCAATATCACCTGGGATGGATGGCGATAGGGATACTAGTCCTTTTTTACTACCTTCATTAACAATAGATGATAAAAAAAATGCTGATCCAGATACACTTCTTAAAAATGATCCTATCCATCCATTTTTAGCACTTGAAACTAATGTAACATCATTTGTCATATAATTCATTGTTCCACCTTCCGCATATATTGATTCTTCCATATTATAAGTTATTTTCTTATTCGATGATTTATTGTTAAATCCAAAAAATCCGACTGTTTGTTTATTTTTCTTCATTGGTAAAAGATCTATTTTTAATGTTCTAAATCCATCACCTCCATCATAAGTAAATTTAGGAAAATTATTATTTGAAAGAGTATCTGGATCCTCAATATATGTAATCTCATTATTTGTATATAATTTATTTTTTGTCATATATATATATATATATATATATATAATTATTATGTTTTTACTATATTTAAAAAAATAATAATTATATTATTCTATAATAAAATGATAAATGAAACATTTTTATATTTTCTTTATTTTCAACATATATTTTCAATATATTTATTATTATTTCGATATTAGAAAAACCAAATATAAAATATAAATTATTAATATTTATTTTTTCTATTTAAAAATATAATTATATATATAATTATATATAAATTAATGTATATTAATACCGAAAATATAAAGTTATATGATAAAGAATTAATGAATAATAATCAAGAATTTATAACAAATATAAATATAAAAGCTATTGAAGAATATATAAATAATATATTAGATAAACATAGTGAAATATGTAAATATTATATAAATATTACTGAAAACTATTGGTCTGTATCATTTAATGTTGATAATAATCAATTAGAAGAACTATGTAAATCAATGTTTCAAATAAATTTATATAAAGATAAAAACAATAAATCTATTATTATTATATCAAATGAAATTAGTGAATATCAAGAATGGGCAAATGTACATAAAGATTTAATTAAAAAATTAAAATAATTGTACAAACTTTACAATTTAATTTATACTAGAAAGTTATTATTGATTTCCTAATAAATCATTATCGGTATTTTATTTATAAAAATATAATTAAAATACATATTATTTTGTTTGTTTTTATATCTTTATTTGTAATACATAGTCATCGCAATGGATAATTCTACCATTTTTATAAAATTAAATAAATCTTCAAATTTTAAATGTGATAAAACAATGCTAGAAACTTAATAATTATTTTATTATTAATAAAATATTATTTGTTTATAAATTATATTGTTATATAATACAATAAAATAATAATATAAGATAATATAGTAAATAAATATAAAAATATTTATTTAAAATATTAATATTAGTTATTTTTATCGTAAAAATATGATTAAAAAAATTTATTTTTAAAAAAATCTTGTTAATTTATTATATTAAAGTTTCTAGCATTGTGTGATAAAATTTAAATAAAAATGTATATATAGTAAACAATATTTTTATAAAATAATATTATTATTTTATTGATACTAAATTATGAACTAACTTAATAATAAATATTTTTTTTATGAAATTGCTTTAAAATATATATATATATTTGTTAAAAGATTATAAATATTATTTTATCAATTATATTTTTATCATAAATTTTATTAGAAAATTTTATAAATTTTAATTATTATATAATTATATTATAATTATATTATAATTATTATATAATTATAATATAATTAGGTAATAAAAATTTAGATTTTTAAAATTATTTCATTAAAAAATAGGAAGATATGTATAAAAAACCTAGTTTTCTCACTATATAAAATTATATTTTTATCCGAATTTTTATAATTTTATCTAAAGTTATAATATTTATAAAAAGATATAATATGTATATAATAAAAAATAAAGGTACACATCTTATTTTTATATCTTTTTGTGTTTTTATATTTATAAATTTACTTGAAAATTTAATTCATTATAATATAGGTAAGAGTCAGGATAATAATTTTTTTTTTAATTTACCTACAAAAAAAGATTGGATAAAAATAATTATAACAATGATTATTTTTGCTTTATTGCAAGGATTATTAACATATTATTTTAATTATTATTTATAGATATTACATTGATTGAATATAAACTATTTATATAAAAATGCTTAATAATAGGAAAGTATGTGTAGGAAACATAGGTTTCCTCACTAAATATAACTATTTATATAAAAATATTTAATACATTGCCGAAATTGTTAAAAAGTGAGAATTTTAAAATAATTTAGTTTAAAGACAATTTAATATATTAAATTAAGATAAAAGTACACTTTGTAAATCTTTTTTCTCCTCTAAAAATGATAAAAAATAGAGTTATATCATTACCCTTATTTATAGAAAAAGTTAAAATATTTATTTAAAATATTTTCCCATAAAAAGGGTTTTTAAATTTGTCTGTAAACATTCTTTAAGAGTGTTAGAAAACAGATAGACTTGAAAAAGTTATTTATATCAGACTTGATTAAAACTGGTTTTTTAAGAATTTACCACAATTTTAAACTGGACTGACTATAATAAACAAAATAAAATTCTTATATATTTTTTATTTATAAAAATTGGTAATACTTTACTAAATATATCTTCCAATACCCAAGTATTCGGTAAAATGCTCATAAAATGTCCAATGTTCCCTATTTTTCAATAGAATACATCTCAACGACACATGATAAAGGTATTTATTATTACCATAAATATTATATATTGACATAATATCTCTTATATGTGCCAATTTAACTAATCTATAGATTATTTCATGGTGTTTCAAATTGTTACAATAGATGTTTTCTATTTTCCTTTCAAAATCGAAAGAAGCAAAAATTTCAATATAATTTCCACAACATGAACAACTAATGGATTGAAGTTCGATTTTTGAATTATCACACATTTCACTGAAAACCCATCATTGTGGACATGTATCACTATCACCTCGTGATCTTCTACAGAATGAATTCTCTATTGTATCAACAACAATTGACTTTTTCTTTCTAGTTTCAGTAATTTCATGCCATATTGACAGCATGATATATAATCTTTTATATCAAACATAATTTCATTTTTAAATTACTGTCATTTTTTTTAATTTTTTATATTATTACATACAAATATAAAAATAAGTTAAAAACCATCTACAACGCAACGTTTAAGTTTGAAAAAGATCATGTAAATGTTTTAAGAGTGGTGATTACCATTCTATATATCCTTATACAAGAGAATGCAGTATGACTACCTATGAAATTCTAGAAAATGTAGTATTCATGGAATACTATCAATGGATGTCTTGTCATTGTAGATTAATGATGATTGAAAAAGATTCTAAGAAAATGGATTTCTATAAAAAACTTCTTCCATTCCTGATTGGAAATCAAGAATTCTATCATTCTTTTGATAAAATAAGAATTCTAGTAGAAAGTAAAAAAGATCTCTATGAATAAAGGTTAATCCTATATTCTGTCATTTTTTTTCTAATAAATGAATTAATTCTTCATAATTATGATATTTTGCAATATCTAATGCACTTGTATTATAATTATTTTTATGATCTTTATTACAATTTGTATGTAATAATAAATTTTTACAAATATTCTTTTTATTCATCATAATTGCCAATAATAAAGCTGTATCATTTTGATCATTAACATGTGATGCATTAGCAAAACCACTATAAATTATTTCATTCGTAATATTCCAATATTGTTTGGAAATTGCAATTATTAATGCAGTATCATTTTCTTTATTTATATGTTCTACTAAATATTTTGGTGCAATCTTTATAATTTCTGATGCTAATACTAACATACCATTATTTATTGCCATGATAAGAGATGTATTATTTTCTTTTGATATATGTGTATAATTTGAATGACCACTATGAAATATTTTTAATGCAATGTTTTCATTTCCTATATTTATAGCATAAAACAATGATATATCTCCATGTTTATTAATAATATCAATATTTGTTACATTGTTCATTAATAATATTTTTGCAACATATGGATAATTTTTACTTAATGCAAGCAATAATGCAGTATCTCCATTTTCATTAATGTGAGAAATATTCACTTTTGTTTTTTGAACGATTTGATTCGCTATTTTTTCATAATCTTTGCTTAATGCAAGTGTTAATGCTGTATCTCCAGTATTACCAATATGTTCAATCGCGATTGGCTGTTCAGAATTTAACAATAATTCTACTATTTCAGGTAAATCTTTACATAATGATAATAATAAAGATGTATATCCGTGTTTATTAACATAGGAAAGATCACATCTTTTACTTAAAATTAATTTTTTTATAATTTCAATATGAATCATATCTATTGCAATAAGTAATGGTGAATCTCCATGTGCATCTATTTGTGATAAATTACATTCATTATTATCAATTAACAAAGAAGATATATCTAACATATTCATACGAATAGACATTGAAAGTGCATTATCAAGATGTGCATCTATATGATTTATATTAAAATGATATAGTGTAAGAATTTTATAAGCAATAGATTGAAAATTTTTTTTAATAGCTAATATGAATGCATTATTTCCATAATTATCAATATGAGATGGATTTGCATTATTTGTATATAAAATCTCTAAAGCTAATCTTTCCATATTTTTATGAATAGCTAGTAATAGTGCTGTATCACCATAAGAATTAACAACTTCTGGATATGAAAATCCATTTTTAACAGTATTTATTGATTCTTCTTCATTTCCACTTATGATTAATAATATTAAATGTGTGTCTCCATTTTCATTTATATAATCCTTCATTTAATATTATCTTATAAAAATTATTTTTACAAATTTAATATATTTAAGTATCTTCTAACTTTTTTCTGCAAGTTAATTCCAATCTTTATATTGAAATGGATAATGATATTCTCTCGGAATAATATTCAATTTAAATCTCCATACTCTATGAGTAAAAATTGAAATAATTTTATTTTTTATTTTTTTATAAAAAGTAATTATATTTAATCACTTTTGTAATACGTTAACGTCATCACATGCTTTCTAGAAATGTTCCGGCATTTATTTCAAAAAACTCTATCTGCACCTAGTACAAACTAGAACTGAGTATCCATCTTTTTCTTTTTCAACACGAAAAAATCCTTTGTAAAGCTTAGCGAAGCAATGGTTACATTTCATGGGGATTGTTTGCGATATTTCTACCTCCTTATTTAGAGTACAATTTTTACATAGAAAGCGTCGAAAACTATGTCTACTATTGGATAAAATGAAAAGTTCTCCATCTGGCGATACACTACCTGCTGGAAGTTTTTGAAATATATTCAGATATTCATTATATTGATATCTAGTTAATAAAAATGCTTTATTATTACAATTTTTATTACAACAGGTGTAAAGCGGAATTTCTAATAAACTTAAAACAGGTATAGCTGGATTCATTTTTGCGAAAGATACTATTTTACAAATGTAATATACGTTAATTATTTATAATCAAGAGATATTATTTGCTGTCATTTTTTTATATATATTTGTTATTGAAGTATGAACAGTTAAACCTTCATACTTTATGAGTAAATTATTTTATTCATTATTTCTAAAAATTCAGAAATAGTATGTAAAGCATTTTCTTTGGTTCCAATACCAATATATAAAATCTTCATATTTGAAATAATATTATTACATCCGAATTTAGAATTTTTAGGATTTTTTAAATCTTTAAAAAATGGGTTTAGCGTTTACGTGTTCATATTCTAAATTTTACATACACCAATACGCAAAAGTGCAAAAAAAATTGATAAAATTTTTTAGGATTTTTTAAATCTTTAAAAAATGGGTTTAGCGTTTACGTGTTCATATTCTGAATTTTACATACACCAATACGCAAAAGTGCAAAAAAAAAATTGATACATTTTTTTTAGGATTTTTTAAATCTTTAAAAAAATTGGTTTAGCGTTTACGTGTTCATATTCTGAATTTTACATACACCAATACGCAAAAGTGCAAAAAAAAATTGATAAAATTTTTTAGGATTTTTTAAATCTTTAAAAAATGCGTTTAGCGTTTACGTGTTCATATTCTGAATTTTACATACACCAATACGCAAAAGTGCAAAAAAAAATTGATACATTTTTTAGGATTTTTTTAATCTTAAAAAAATGGGTTTAGCGTTTACGTGTTCATATTCTGAATTTTACATACACCAATACGCAAAAGTGCAAAAAAAAATTGATACATTTTTTTTAGGATTTTTTAAATCTTTAAAAAAATGGGTTTAGCGTTTACGTGTTCATATTCTGAATTTTACATACACCAATACGCAAAAGTGCAAAAAAATGATAAAATTTTTTAGGATTGTTTAAATCTTTAAAAAATGGGTTTAGCGTTTACGTGTTCATATTCTGAATTTTACATACACCAATACGCAAAAGTGCAAAAAAATGATAAAATTGATTTTTAAGGATTTTGGAATTTCTAATTTAATTATTTTTTAATATATTTATCATATATTAATTTTTTATTATTAAATATATCAATAATAAAAATAATATATAAATTCTTTAAAAATTATAAGGATTCGAAAAAAAAGAAATTTTTACCAAATTGAAAATCTAATAAAAAAATAGAAAATTCGAAGGATTCGAAAAAAAAGAAATTTTTATAAAATTTTCAATTTGGCAAAAAATTAGAAAATAATTTCAAAAATTATTTTCTAATTTTTTTAAAAAAAATGAGAAATTTAATTTTTAAGGATTTTGGAATTTTTAATTTAATTATTTTTTAATATATTTATCAAATATTATTTTTTTATTATTAAATATATCAATAATAAAAATAATATATAAATTGTTTAAAAAATCATAAGGATTCGAAAAAAAAGAAATTTTTACCAAATTGAAAATCTAAATAAAAAATAGAAATTTCGAAGGATTCGAAAAAAAAGAAATTTTTATAAAGTTTTTAATTTGGTAAAAAATTAGAAAATAATTTTTAAAAAATTATTTTCTAATTTTTTTAAAAAATTGACAAATTTGATTTTTTAAGGATTTTGGAATTTTTAATTAAATTATTTTTATATTTAATTATATATTTTTATATTTTATTGTTAAATATATTAATAAATAAAATAATATATAAAATAATTAAAAATCGCAAGGATTCGAAAAAAAAGAAATTTTTAATAAATTTTAAAATTGACAAAAAATTAGAAAATAATTATTTTTCATAAAAATCATAATATATTGCTAAGGATTTTGGAATTTTACAATAAAAATATATTTATTAAAAATATTTTCTAAATTATTAATAAAAAATACAATATTTTATAAAATATTTAAAAAATCGCAAAAATAAATAATAATTTTTGCATTTTTACACATTTTAAAAATATATTTAATATACAATAAATTATTGATTATTACAATATTTTTTTTTCTTTAAAAAATTGAAAAGTCAAGGATTTTCCAAATCCTTACAATAACCGAAAGAAATTTTTATTTTTAATATTTTTTAATAATAAATTATTGATAATAAATATTAAAAAAAAAAATTTCTTTCGGTTATTGTAAGGATTTGGAAAATCCTTGACTTTTCAGTTTTTTAAAGAAAAAAAAATATTATAATAATCAATAAATTATTGTATATTACATATATTTTTAAAATGTGTAAAAATGCAGAAATTATTGATTATTTTAGAGATTTTTATAAATTATTATTAAATAATACAATAATTTAGAAAATATTTTAAATAAATATATTTTTATTGTAAAATTCCAAAATCCTTGGCAATTTATTATGATTTTTATGAAAAATAATTATTTTCTAATTTTTTGTCAATTTTAAAATTTATTAAAAATTTCTTTTTTTTCGAATCCTTATATTTTTTTAAACAATTTATATATAATTTTTTTATTGATATAAATAACAATAAAATATAAAAATATATAATTAAATCTAAAAATAATTAAATTAAAAAATTCCAAAATCCTTAAAAAATCAAATTTGTCATTTTTTTAAAAAAATTAGAAAATAATTTTTTAAAAATTATTTTCTAATTTTTTACCAAATTAAAAACTTTATAAAAATTTCTTTTTTTTCGAATCCTTCCAATTTTCTATTTTTTATTTAGATTTTCAATTTGGTAAAAATTTCTTTTTTTTCGAATCCTTATAATTTTTTAAACAATTTATATATTATTTTTATTATTGATATATTTAATAATAAAAAAATAATATTTGATAAATATATTAAAAAATAATTAAATTAAAAATTCCAAAATCCTTAAAAATCAAATTTCTCATTTTTTTTAAAAAAATGAGAAAATAATTTCAAAAATTATTTTCTAAATTCTTTACCAAATTGAAAATTTTATAAAAATTTCTTTTTTTTCGAATCCTTCCAATTTTCTATTTTTATTAGATTTTCAATTTGGTTAGATTTTTTATAGTTAGATCCATTCCAAAATCCTTAAAAATCTCAAATTAGTAAATTATTTTTTACACCTTTGCACACAATGCTAGAAACTTAAGATTTTATACAATAAAACAATAAATTAAAAATATTTTATATATTTATTGATTCTAAAAATATTTATTGTATATTATTAAAACTATTTTAATCTTTAAAATATCTATAATTTAATTATTATGGATATTTTAAATATAAGAAAAATACAAAAAATATTAAATACTAATATTAATAATATAAATAAAGAAATTATAAAAAGAGATAGAAAATTAAAATTTGA
>Ga0214921_10011207_pt1 | contig 10934 bp, 15 predicted proteins | sample LL1505_MetaG_FD_177992 | JGI IMG/M metagenome (GOLD analysis project Ga0214921, IMG submission 177992) | Freshwater microbial communities from Lake Lanier, Atlanta, Georgia, United States - LL-1505 | ecosystem: Environmental > Aquatic > Freshwater > Lake | place: USA: Georgia | collected...
CGCTGCGCCTGTGAAGGTCGGGAACGTGTTGAACATCGTCGTCGGGGTCAACCACCATTTGTACGATCCGACCCAACACCGCATCGTCACTGCAGCATCGTGCACCACAAACTGCCTGGCCCCCGTGGTCAAGGTCGTGCACGAAGCCCTCGGCATCCGCCACGGCCAGATCACCACCATCCACGACCCGACCAACACCAATTTGATGGTCGATGCGCCACACAAGGACCTGCGTCGCGCGCGCAGCGCGATGCTCAGCCTAGCGCCGACAACCACCGGTAGCGCCACCGCGATCGCCTTAATCTACCCAGAACTCAAAGGCAAGCTCAATGGGCACGCCGTGCGCGCGCCAGTGCTGAACGCGTCGCTGACCGATTGTGTGTTCGAACTGAAGCGCGAGACCACCGCCGAGGAAGTGAATCACTTGTTCGCCCAGGCCGCCAAGGGCCCCCTCGCCGGCATCCTGGGTTATGAGGAGCGCCCCCTCGTCAGCGCCGACTACGCCCGCGACACCCGCTCCTCGATTGTCGATGCACTGTCCACCATGGTCACCGACGGCACGATGCTCAAGGTCTACGCCTGGTACGACAACGAGATGGGCTACGCCTGCCGCATGGTGGATTTGGCTTGCCACATGGACGGCCTCGGTCTCTAAACCGCCATGCCTGCCATCACGCCCCCGCCGGGCTCGCCCGGCGCCGAACGTTCGAACGGCGCGCGCAACTACGCCATCGTCACGGCCGCCTACTGGGGCTTCACGCTCACCGACGGCGCGCTGCGCATGTTGGTGCTGCTGCACTTCTACCGGTTGGGCTATTCGCCATTCACGCTGGCCTTCCTGTTCCTGCTGTACGAGGCGATGGGCGTGGTGGCAAACCTGATCGGTGGCTGGCTGGCCACCCGCTACGGCATCCAGCGCATGTTAACGGTAGGTTTGTGTACGCAAATCACTGGCTTCCTGTTGCTCTCGCAGCTGTCACCCAGTTGGACCGCGTCGATGTCAGTGGCGTGGGTTGTGCTGTCGCAGGGCGTCTGTGGCGTCGCGAAGGACCTGACCAAAACGGCCAGCAAGTCGGCGATCAAGCTCACGGCCAGCACGGCATCCGGTCAGCTGTTCAAGTGGGTTGCATGGTTCACGGGCAGCAAGAACGCGATGAAGGGCGTGGGCTTCTTCCTCGGCGGGCTTTTGCTCGACAGGCTCGGATTCCAGTTCTCGCTGTGGGCGATGGCGGCGCTCCTGTCAATGGTCCTGGCTGGCGTCGTCACCGTCGTGCCGCCGCTGATGGGCAAAGCCAAGGCCTCGAAGTCAGCGAAGGAACTATTTGCGAAGAACCGGGCCATTAATCTGCTGGCAGCCGCACGGGTGGCCTTGTTCGGTGCACGCGATGTCTGGTTCGTCGTCGGCGTGCCGGTGTTCCTGTATGCCACCGGCTGGACCTTCACCATGGTCGGCGGCTTCCTCGCCTCGTGGACCATCGGCTATGGGTTGGTTCAGGCGCTGGCGCCCGCACTCGTGAGGCGCAGCGACGATGGTCTGAGCACCGAAGTACCGGCCGCTCGCCTATGGTCGGCGTTGCTGGCAATCGTACCCATCGCCTTGGCAGCTGCGGTGGCGCTGAAGGTGCCACATCTGGAATGGGTGGTCGTCGGGGGGTTGGGCGTCTTTGGTTTCGCCTTCGCCGTCAACTCCTCGGTTCACTCGTACTTGATCCTGGCCTACGCCGGCTCGGAGAAGGCGGCCGAGGATGTGGGCTTTTACTATGCCGCGAACGCACTGGGCCGATTCTTCGGCACCTTGCTATCGGGTTTGCTATATCAGTGGGGCGGCCTGTTGTTCTCGCTCAGTGGTTCCGCCGCCATGCTGGTTACCTGCTGGTTGATCACGCTCGCTCTGCCCGACAAATTAACGGTCAACGCCGTCCAAGCACGTTGAAGATCCCATGCCCACGTCCGCAACCGAAACCGAAACCAGGCCGAGCGCTCGCAAAGCATTGCCGATGATGGAAGAAAAGACAGCCGTTTCCTCCCTTATAGCGCTTGCCCAGACCATGCGACTGCGCATCTTCCGAACCCTGGTCGGCGCGGGGCCGCAAGGTCTCACGCCAGGTGCGCTGTCGGCCACGCTGGGGGTGCCGGCCTCGACGCTGTCCTTTCACCTGAAGGAATTGCTTTACTCAGGCCTCGTATCGCAAGAGCGCGACGGCAGAAACCTGATCTACCGTCCGTCGCTCGAGCAGATGAATGGGCTGCTGAGCTACCTAACCGCTCACTGCTGCCAGGGGTCAAATGACAACTGCGATGTAGCTTCGCCCCCTGACTGTTCGAGCTGCTGACCCACCCGTTCCCCACCCCTTCCCCACCAGTTTCCCCCACCGATCCCCCCTCGCGCCTCATATCCCCGCCCAGGAGAATCTCATGAGCGAAAAGCTTTACAACGTCCTGTTCGTCTGCACCCACAACTCGGCCCGGTCCATCATGGCCGAGGGCCTCTTGAACAGCCTTGGCCAAGGGCGATTCAAGGCATATTCGGCCGGAAGCCACCCTGGCGGTGCGGTCAATCCGTTCGCGCTCAAGACTTTAACGGCGATGGACATCCCCAGCGACGGCTATCGCAGCAAGGACTGGGCAGAGTTCGCCAAGCCCGACGCACCGCAACTCGACTTCGTCTTCACCGTCTGTGACAACGCAGCGGGCGAGGCCTGCCCGGTCTGGCCTGGCCAACCTATGACGGCGCATTGGGGTGTTGCCGACCCCTCGGTCTTCGAAGGTACCGATGTACAGAAGTCAAAAATATTCTGGGACACCGCGGTGGTCTTGAAGCGCCGCATCTCTTTGATGCTGGCCCTGCCGCTGTTGTCGCTCGATAAGATCGCCATCCAGCGCGAGATCAAAGACATCGGGACCCGCTGATCCGCAGCGAGTTATCGCGCCGATTGACAAAGGAGCGGTCACCGTGTCGACGCTCGACTTGAGCCTGCCCAACCTCGATCACGCGCAGCTCGACCCACCCACGGGCGCTTGCCTCGCAAGCGCTGGTACCTCACGGCACGCCCCGCGCTTCTTGCTGCTCTACGGATCGCTGCGCGAGCGTTCTTACAGCAAACTGCTCACCCTTGAGGCAGCGCGACTGCTGATCGCGATGGGTGGTGAAGTCCGGGTGTTCGACCCAACCGGCTTGCCGTTGCCTGACTCCGAGCCCGACACACACCCCAAAGTGCAGGAGTTGCGCGAGGCCGCGGCGTGGTCTGAAGGGATGGTCTGGACTTCGCCAGAGCGCCACGGCGCCATGACCGGCATCATGAAGACGCAGATCGACTGGATTCCGCTGAGCCTTGGCGCGGTGCGACCGACCCAGGGCAAGACCTTGGCGGTCATGCAGGTGTCGGGCGGCTCGCAGTCATTTAACGCGGTCAATCAACTCCGATTACTGGGCCGCTGGATGCGAATGATTACGATCCCAAACCAGTCGTCCGTGGCCAAGGCCTTCCTGGAGTTCGACGATGCCGGGCGCATGAAGCCATCGGCTTACTACGATCGCGTTGTAGACGTCATGGAAGAGCTAATAAAGTTCACGCTGCTGACGCGCGACGTGGCTCCTTACCTGGTCGATCGCTACAGCGAGCGCCGGGAGAGCGCCGAGGAAATGTCGAAGCGCGTGAACCAGCTCACGATCTGACCAGCTCACGATCGAGCTTCAGCGAAGAAACCGGTCAAACGCGTACGGGATCAGAACGGCACCCACAATGCCATGCAGTCCCATGCCCAGACTGGCATAGGTCCCAGCCTGTGGGTGCACGCTGAAGGCGCGTGAAGTTCCGATACCGTGCGAGGCCACCCCGAGCGCAAACCCCCTTTGCCACCAGGCCTTGATTTTAAGGAGATCCAGAACGTAGCGCCCGAGTACCGCTCCAAGAATCCCGGTCGAAACCGCAAAAATGGCCGTCAAGGTTGGCGAAACCCCGATCCGCTCTGCGATCCCCATGGCGATAGGCGCGGTGACTGATTTCGCGTAAAGGCCTCCAATGAGCATTTGGTCGAGACCAAATAGTCGGCCGAGGCCAAGGGCTGTGACGACCGATGCGATTCCGCCCGCGGCGAGCGCACCGGTCAAGCCAAATAAACGGCCCCGCAGCGAACCCCACCCTTTGAAAATCGGTATTGCCAATGAAACGGTAGCAGTTCCGAGAAGAAAGTGAACGAACTGGGCGCCCTCAAAATACTTCGCGTACGGCATATCCAGCAGGTTGATCATGATGGCGACAAGCATTACCGCAATGAGCACCGGATTTGCCAGCGGGTTCCGCGCCGAACGTTCGTAGATCGTCAAACCCAACCAGTAGGCGCCAAGTGTGAGCACGAGCGCCGCTAAAGGACTACCAGACAGGTAAACCCAGATTTCGGCGATGGGCAGCGCATCACCTGACATCCTGGTCTCCCGAGGGGTTGGAGCCAACGGCCTTGAGAAATAGTGATGTCACCCCGATGGTCGCGATGACGCTGAGGGTCAACGTGGCTGCCAAACCCGCCGCATGGGCTCTCAGTTGCGGCAAAAAAAGAACCACACCCACAGAGGCAGGTACGAACAAAAGCCCCAGGTGCGCGAGTATCGACGAACCTACCAGATCGATATCAGAAGGGATTTGTTGGCGCACCACCAAAAAGCCTAGCAAAAGCACCAATCCGATCACCGGTCCTGGAATGAATGGCAGCAAAAATTTGGACACCACCTCGCCCACAGCCTGAAAAAGAAAAAGTTTGACCAGACCTTGAATCATGCGGTGGCTCCATTTTGTCGCATTCGGTGTCCCAGACTCACGAAACCCCTTGCCCGTAACTCGACCTCGGATGGGTCGTTAGACCACAAACCAACGCCAATCTTAGTCTTCCCCAAATGCCGCGGGGAAGGACTCTATGGAATCGGCCCTGACGTGGGCGATATCAATCCAGTCCTTTCGCTGTCGAGATACCGAGGCGCTCTATCAATGTGCACGCGTTGCCCGGTGGGTCAACATTGAGCGGGCCAGCACAGCATTCGAATGAACGACCTGTGGCTGCTGCTGTGCCGTTACTTCGGTCTGAGCGACGGCTGGTGGCTCTCGCTTCAGTCACACCATGACACCCATGTCGCTCGCAAGAGCTTGGGCAAGCGCCTGCACTTGTTTGGTGGGTACCGCGCTTGACTCTCTCCGCGCGTCTTCGATTTTTGCAAACTATTCTGATCTTTCCCCTGACCTTCGTGGCTCCTTCGCGCCCATTTGATGATGTCTCAATTCAACCGGCCGCAAAATTTTTCAGCACACCATTGGTATTTCTACTAATGGACAAAAGATGTTCGGCAAGCCACGCTCTTTTTTAGCTTCGTTGAGGGAAAAGATTCCCACACCTGCTACGTTGATTGTCGGGATTTCTGTAATCGAATCGATGCAGATTCTTATTTTCACAGCTTACCTTTCAAATAACAAGGAAATAGCATGAGATTATCTTTTACGTTCAAATCGGCGATGATGTCTGCTGGGATAGCGGCATCTGGGCTGTTGGTAACGCATGCGGCCATGGGGCTGACCGTCAAGGCAGAAGTTTTTCAGGAATCCGAAAATCCGTGGGACATGGCTTTCTTGCCAAATAACACGATGTTTTTCACTGAGAAGTGCAAAGGTCTCTCTGTGCGCTTACCCTCGGGTAGTGTGAATAAATTGCTTGGCGTGGGCGGTAGCAAAGGCTATCCGGAAGTCAAAAACGACTTATTCTGTGATGGACAAGCTGGTGTTCAGGGTGTGGCAATTGACCCTGAATTTTCCAAAAACGGCTACGTCTACCTTTTCTCCAGCTCAAAAGGTAGCAACCGCACATACGGCGGATACAACAACATCGTGATGCGAATGAAAGTCAATTCATCGCTCAACGGAGTTTCCGATGTTGTAGAGATCATCAACGACTTGGGCTACAAGCCCTTGAAATCCAACCACCCATTCGGTGGACCTGGCGCGCACAATGGCGGCCGTTTGCGTTTCGGCCCAGACGGTTTCTTGTACGCGACCATTGGCGATAACCACAATGGCGCCGGCCCACAAAGTCCGACGGAAATGCGTGGGAAACTGTTGCGTGTTGACCGTGACGGCAAAGCAGCCCCTGGCAACAACCCGCCAGCTGGTTTTGACAAACGCGTCTTCGCCTACGGATTCCGCAACCCCCAGGGTATTGCGTTCCGCCCGGGTAGCGGCGATGTATATCTGTCTGAAAACGGCCCATGGCACAGCGATGAAGTCACGAAAGTCGTCAACGGCGGCAACGGTGGTTGGGACCCGCGCGGTAATGTAAACGGTCGCGGTGACTGTCCAGACGGCTACTGCGGATATTCGCCCAACCAGATGGGGGCGTTACCGCCTAAAGATCGCGCGGCCTTCATGTCAATGACCGACACCAAGGCTTACCCCAATGCCATGAAACCTGCCTGGAACAACAACGGTCTATCTCAAGGAATGTGCGGCAGCGTCTGGCTTGAGGGCAAGCAGTGGAAAGAGTGGGAGGGTCGCCTTGCCGTGGGTTACGCTGGAATTGGTATCCACGGTACGCCTACGGGTAACCGGGTCGACATTCTCAATATTTCGAAGGACGGCCTATCTTCCACGCGTGAAGAATTGCTGTGGCCAACATTTGCAGGTCGATTCCGTCACCTGTCGCTGGGTCCAGATGGCGCGTTGTATGTGGCCGACGAATCGAGCGGCAACATTTATCGCGTAACGCCTGAATAATAATCTCGTAGGTATTTGTTTGCTAAACGCGCTGCATTCGTGTGGCGCGTTTTTCGCATCTTATGAATGAATTTCGATTATGAAAAAATTACGTCTCCATCAGCAGGCAATCAAGGAATTTCGCTTTGCTGGTGTGTTTCTTGTCGGGCTATTGTGCATCACGCATCACGCGCAGGCTCAGAATGATCAGCTTAAAAAGCTGATGCTCTCTAACAACTGCATGGCTTGTCATTTGATTGACAAACGAAAGTATGGCCCTGAGTTCATCGAGGTTGCTAGCAAATACGCTGGCAGCAAATCGGCGATTGAGACACTGGCAGCAAAGATCAAATCTGGTGGAACGGGTGTGTGGGGCGAGGACGTCATGCCTCCACAACCGCAACTATCTGACGCAGACGCCAGGAAGATGGCTGAATTAATACTAACGCTCAAGCCGAAAGATTAACCTGCTGATCATTCAAAAATAACGTTCAAAGCCTGCTTTTATCGGTGAGACTATTTTTAGTTGTCTTTCCCCCCGGGGCAGACCAAATCATAGGTTCGCTGCCCTAGCGGCTGCAATGGTAAGGCCAGCCACTCGCCGATACTACTTGATCGAGCCAAGGGGGTTATTTGACCCTCTGCCCACTGCCTGCTAAAGCCTGAGATCTGTAGTACGCGAAACTTGGCGTTCATGCAGTCGTATTCATACAGCGCAAGCGTAGATAAAACGCCGTCGGCGACTAATTTGGGTCCCTGACTGAGCACTTCGACTTGCCTGTAGATGGCCATCGGCCCTGCCTGCTTGACCTTCTGTAGGTCTATATATTGGTCAGATTCTTGGTTACTACCGTCAGAAAGAATTTGCCAGTCTGCCATGGCAAATGGCGAAGCAACGGTGAACAACAAACAGATGAGATATCGACGCATCACGATTACCAACGTTTTTTCTGTTTGCATTCTTACATAGCCGGCCTGTCCAACTTCGACTTGACCGTTCGCATCAAGGCAACAGCCCCCGCTCAAGTCACCGTGGCCGGCCACATTGGCCAGTGCTGGGCCAAGTCAGGCAGCGAAGACTCGCGAAACCATATCTTTATCAGTCCGTCGACCCACCTCAGGTTTACTTGCAAAGAGCAAGTCTTCCTCGGGAATGTAAGCTGAGCACCCATGAAAACCGACCGTGAATGCAGGACTGTGAATTCAGGGTAGGCGTCGGACGGAGCGAACCTAGCATCGCTGTCGCGATGCGCCTATCCCACGAGAGCCCCAGGCGACATATTCAGGAGGGATGATGACGGAAGTGGTCCAGTGGAATGCCCACGAATTGTCGGTGCGGATCCATCGCGGCGACATCTCCTGCGTAGAGGTGATGCAGGCTTATCTCGCGCGGATTCATTCGCTCAATCCCCGCTTCAACGCCATCGTTAGTCTGGCCGACGACGATGTGCTGCTAACCCAGGCCAGCGCGCGCGATGACGAACTGGCCAAAGGACAGTCTCGGGGATGGATGCACGGGATGCCCCAGGCCATCAAAGACATGGCGGCGGTGACAGGATTCCCTGCCACCCAGGGCAGTCCACTGCTCCAGGATGCGATGCCTGGCGCTGACTGTGTCGTCGCCGCGCGGATGAAGGCGGCTGGGTCGATTGTGATCGGCAAAACCAATACGCCTGAACTCGGACTTGGCTCGCACACGTTTAATACCGTGTTTGGACCGACCCATAACGCCTGGGATGACACAGTCAGTGCCGGCGGAAGCAGCGGTGGCGCTGCGGTAGCCTTGGCGCAGCGGTTGTTGCCGGTCGCTGATGGTTCGGATTTCATGGGTTCGCTGCGCAACCCGGCCGCCTGGAATCATGTGTTTGGTATGCGCCCAAGTCAGGGTCGGGTCCCCACTGGGCCGGGTACCGATGTCTGGTTGGCGCAACTGAGCACCGAGGGCCCGATGGGCCGTACGGTCGCCGATCTAGCCCGATTACTTGAGATTCAGTCAGGCTACGACCCGCGGCTCCCCCTCTCTCTCGACGCTTCGTTCAGCGCGACTGGAGTTGACGGTCATGCTGAATCACTGAATGGCCTGCGGATTGGATGGCTAGGCGATCTCAACGGATATCTCGCGGTAGAACCAGGCATTCTGGAAGTCTGCCAGAGTGCACTGGCGCGCATGCAAAGCCACGGTGCCATCGTGACGCCGACGTCCCTGGGGTTCGAGCCAGAACTCCTCTGGGACTGCTGGCTTGCCTGGCGCCGCGCGCTGGTGGGGCCTCGCGTGGCCGCTCTCCTCGCGCTTTCGGATGGAGCGCCTGAGGCGCGCGCCCAGATCAAGCCTGAGGCCCTTTGGGAGTACGAACACTCCTTGAACATGCGCGCCAGTGAATTACTGAAGGCGAGTCAGACGCGGACGCGTTTTTATCATCATCTGCTCGGCATGTTGAACGCGTTTGATGTGATTGCATTGCCTGTGACTCAGGTCTGGCCATTTCCGATCGAGCAGCGCTGGCCGCAGCGCATTGGCGAGCGGGCAATGGACACCTACCACCGATGGATGGAGGTCACGATTTACGCGACGCTCGGCGGTCTGCCTGCGATCAGTGTCCCGGCTGGCTTTCACCCCACCCGGACCTGGCCGATGGGGCTTCAACTGCTCGGCCGGCCCCAGGGCGATCATGCGCTGTTGCGGGTTGCTGCTGCTTACGAAGCTGTCAGTGCGGACCTGCTCGCGCGTGCTCCGGGCTGAGGGACGGGCCTGGTGGACTACCAGGATTACCACTGAGGTGTCTATGAGTTCGATGTTCAACCCACCCCACCCTGGCCTCACTTTGAGGGACGACATCCTTCCTGCCTTGAATCTGCAGGTGGGCGAAGCAGCTGCCCCGCTGAGCCGCTGCAAAACTAAGTGACTTTACGAGGGGTTCAGACAAATTTTTTCGCAATGCACACGCAACTCAGTCACGAAACTTTCAGCGTGAACCGGATTGTCTTGTGCAATGTAATCGCCGATTTCCTAAAGATCGAACGCTGCCAAGGGTGTGATCAGCAACTACATTAGCAAGCCTAACGAGTCGCCTGCTATGCGTATTTTGCTTGCAGCCGATCAAACACCGGTTCAGCTGCAAGCGCCGCGCCGCTGGCCTTGCCTGCAGCGATATCATTTCTCAGCGCTTGGAGTTGGATGGCCTGCTGGCGCTCGGTGTCCTCGAGCAAGCGCAGTCCAGCACGGACGACTTCGCTGACGTTGTTGTAGCGACCGCTTTCGACTTGGTCGCGGATGAACGTCTCGAAATGGAGGCTCAGGGAAACGCTGGTGGGCATAATAATCTCCTAACAATTAATAACTATTATTATTCGACCGCCAGCAAACAGTGTCAACATTGACAAGGTGTTGGCGCCAAGGGTGCAGATCCTCGGGGAAGTCCCGATCCTGGCTCGAAGCCGTGTAGGTCAGCTCGCGTGCTTCTTGCGCCAGGGCGGGTCTATGAGATTGAAGATCGCGACCCCATTGACCCTACCCTGCCCCCATGAAAAAAGACCTGTGCGAGTGTTTGCCGCTGGTAGAGGTCATAACGCGCCCAATCGCGCGTCCCCACCGGCGTTTGCGAACGCAACCGCTCCATAAGGCGCAACCGAGCGGCCTCACGCGCACCGGCGCTCGCATGAGCTAGAGCGCCAGCTGCTGAGATGGTTTTCATCGAGAACGCCGTATTAAGTGTTGATCCCCACATTACCCCTTCCGGCATCACTCTGAGAGACATCAGGCCTGCTCGTGCAGACGCGCCCAGGTTTCTTGACCTAAATTCCACACCACACGGCGAAACGAGCGGCGCGAATGGCGCAGCGTCATGACAAAGGAAAGTCGATCGAATTGCTTGGGCTCGCGAACCACGAACTTACGTACGAAGCGTTTGGCGCCGTTGTAGGAGGCGGCAAAGCCGAACTGATCGACCAGATCCTGGAAGATCGCCATGGCTTTGCGCTGCAAACGCAATTGGCTCTCGATATAGACGCGGTGGGGCTCGCATGCTGAACTGGATTCCGGCGCCGTGACCGGATCGGTCGGTGGTCAGGGTGGAGGAATTTGAGTGACCTGACTGCCGCTGGAGGCTCCCTTGTCACGCATGCGCCAACGCGTACTCCCTGGCTGTTGGCAGGGCACGCGGTAAGGTCTTAGGCTTCGGACGGGTTGCTTCCCAGCCAAGACAG
>Ga0214921_10011208_pt1 | contig 10934 bp, 10 predicted proteins | sample LL1505_MetaG_FD_177992 | JGI IMG/M metagenome (GOLD analysis project Ga0214921, IMG submission 177992) | Freshwater microbial communities from Lake Lanier, Atlanta, Georgia, United States - LL-1505 | ecosystem: Environmental > Aquatic > Freshwater > Lake | place: USA: Georgia | collected...
CGTGGCCGCCAGTTGAGCCCTGACCGCCAGTTGAGCCCTGACCGCCAGTTGAGCCCTGACCGCCAGTTGAGCCCTGACCGAAACCGAAATCGATAAGGGGGCCGGTAGGAGTTTGGTACCTGTCGTAATTTGTTGGATCGGTTATCCCGCCCGGTTGTTGCTCTAAAGCGAGATTGGAAGCTTTGGGAGGAATCCTCGTGCCGTCGGGTTTCAGGCCGTAACGGGCCAAGAGCAGCGACTGCGCCGTCTCCGCCGCTGCCTGCCTCAGGCGGTCGTGCCCCGCTGCGTCGAGTTCGCCGCCATCGGCCTCGAGGTGGGCTTGATAGACCCTCTGGCCCTCCTCCGCCAGAAAGGCGTTGAACTCATCGAGATAGTGGCCTCTCAGACCGCGTGGAGTACGGTCCATGAGGTCATAGAGAAGCGTGGCTTGGTCCCTCGTGTAGCCTGCCTCGAGGTAACGCTCGCCAGGCATGACGAGCAAAACCTTCCGCGGCCCTACCGAGCCCCATTTCACGCCGAGTTTTTCGCCGGCCCACTTGAAGGGATCACGATCGGCCAGCCAATCGGACGTGCTACCCCACCGCCCTTTAAACCAGTCGAAGGCGTCGCCCAAGTTCCCCTGTCCAACGTTAATAATCGACTTGCCGAGGAAGGACCACATTGCCGGCGAGCCCACGGGGCTGAAATCGATGGATGCAAATGGGTTAGCGAGCTTGATGTCCAGCGGCTGCCACTTCACGTTGGCGAATCCGCTGAAGTCGATGCGGTCGAACCGCAGGACTTCGAGTTTGGGGAGGCTGAGTTTGCCAAAGTCAATCGAGCCGAGAAACTTGCTCAGATCTCCTTGGATCGCGCCGATGTTGATGTCGATTGCCCGGGTGACGGACTGGATTCCTGAAAACGTCTTGCTGAATGCGGCCGTTACCTGTTCGAGCGGCTTTAAGGCGTTCGCCACGCCCCCGGAGTATTTCTTGCCTTCTTCGGAGATGACTCTACCTTTTTCACCGAGGTAACCGCCGACCTTTACGGTGAGATTGAAGTCCCCTCCACCGGGCGCGAGCGCGAAAACGTTACCCCCGGAGAGACCGAAGTAGGTTCCCTGCTGGGTCTGGTCCCAGGCGGCGCTGGGAAGGTTCTTGAGCACCTGCGTCGAACCGTTGACCAGCGTCTCCTGGTGGTAGACGAGCCGCCCTGCGTCATAAAAAAAGATTGCCTGTTGGGCATCGGCCGGCGACAGCGGGCCGCCGAACCCTGTTAGCGTGTAGTCAGCCTGCTCAAGATACGTCGATTTCGCGCTCAGAACCGTGTCGAAGCCCTGCCAGAGTTGTCGAATCTTCACTCCCGGATCAATGTAGGTCCGCAGCCGGTTGTTCCGGTTACCGATCGTGCCCGGGCCATCGGCAACGAGCGTGGTGATTGCTTCGTCGGCCCCATACGCGCCAGCCCGGCTCCACGTGGTCTCCTGGAACGAACCTGAGCCATCCTCGACGCGTTCATACGTGAGACTGCCCGCCGACGAATACCGCTGTTCGCGGTACGAACCGCTAGCTGACTGCTTCAGTGTCCGCTCACCGTTGCTGAGAACCTCCTCCTGCCTGCTGCCGTCGCTCCCGTAGACGATTCTCTTGAGCGTGCCTCCCTGCTCGGTCTCCTCAAGCACCAGAATCGCGTTTAAGGTACCCGTGAGCCTGCGAGTGCCATCCGGATCCCAGGTGGTCTCCTGCCTTGCTCCGCCCGGGGCAGTGACCGTCTCGGCGACCTTCACGCCCTCTGCAAGCGTCTCTCGGTCGCTGCCTGTGAACCGCTCTACACGGATCGTTCCTGCGCCGTCGTCGCTCGTTCGCTGCAGTCCCCCATCCCGCCACGACTCCCTCACGACCGTCACCCCATCCCGCGACGTAAGCCGCAGAGTCTCCTCGGCCGACCAGGTGGTGCGTTGCACGAGGTGGCCGTCTGCGGTCGATCGCTCTTCGGAATCTGCCTTACCCGTCACGGAATCGAACGTCGTCAGCAGCCTGTCGCCAGCGGCGCTTTTGATTTCGCGGGAGAGCAGTTGTTCACCCTTTGATCGCTCCACGGAAACGTTGCCAACGGCGTCGGTGGTCGTGCGGATGGTCTCCGCCCCCACCCATTCCGTCAGCCGACGCTCGCCCGAGGTGCGAATCTCTTCCTCACTTACTTTCACGTCGCCGGAGAAGGTCTGCACGATCCGGTCGCCGTTGTCGTTCCACGCGGTACGCACGAGTTGCCCATCTGTCCACGTCTCCAGTTGCACCCGGCGGCCGCTCTGAAATGTCTCCCGTGAGGCAAGGCGGCCGTCCGCGAACCGGCTGATCACGCTGCCACCGCTCGTGTCGCTTTGATCCCGCCTCACGACGACGTCATCGATGAGTTCCTCGTAGACATTGTTGCCCTGGACATCCCGGCCGATCCGCTCGGCTCGGCGGCCATCCACGACTGTCCTCATTTCGAGCGTACCCTGATTGAACACCTCCTTGGTGACTTTGCCGGAGTCATCTACCCGCGTCCGCCGATATCCTCCCTCTCCATTCCACGTCTCTTCCAGGACGACGCCCCCACCATCCGTCGCATGCCGGACGACGCTCCCGTTCACTCCCCAGACGGTCGCGGACGCCACTCCGTCTTGCTCGGACTCCACGATCTGCAGCGTGCCGTTCCCGAAAGTCTTGCGGACCCGCGTTCCGTCCGCTGAGGTGACGGTCCGCTGGTAGCCGCCGGTCGCGTCCCACGTCTCTGCCAGCGCGAGCAAGTCGCCGAGGTAGGTGTCCCGAGACGTGTTGCCTTGGCCGTCGAGGCCGACCTCGACCTGACGCCCGTCCGCTGTCCACGTGCGGGAGCCCACGAAACTCTGTCCAACGTAGGTCGTCTCGCGAACGCGGTTTGGCAGCTCGATCCGTCGCGTCGTGATGGCCGAGCCGACCAGCAGCGAGCGATCGGTGACCGGCACGGGCAGATCGGCACCCGACTCGGCGCGCACGTCGACCAGCACGGTTGAGACAACGAGATCGGCTCCCGCGCCGGTGTCCACGACGGTCCGAGACGCGAGCGACGGCGCCTGCAGGACGATCATGTCCTGGCCGGCCCCTGCGAGCAACTCGAGTTTGCTCACGCTTTTGGGAAACGTCATGTGGCCGACAGTGCTCTTGCTGGAGGAGTAGTCGACCGTGAAGCCGGTATCACTTTCGCGGACGATTACCGCGTCGTCCCCATCCGTGCCGTCGATCCGCAGAACACCGTCCGCGAGGCTGACGGTCAGGTCGGGTGCCTCGGCCGACCGTGCCAAAAGGCGAAAAGAGATCGTCCGCAGCGAACTCATCCTGCCTGCGGGATCGACCTGGGCTGTGTACACGTACACGAGACCTTCGCCAAGATTCTTCACGTCTTCAGGGGTGAGTTTCACAGGCATCCACCGACTGGTGTCTTCCAAAAGCACGTCCTTGGAAACAACCTTCCGGAAGTCAATGGTGCCGTTGGTCGTGCCAATGAACGAGACACTGACGCGGTTGTCGGCCTCACCAGAGACGGCCACGATCCCGGAAGCCTGCGTGGCCTCGATGGCATTCACGCCGTCGGAAATTCCAATGCCGGGCCGGATATCGGGCGTCGCAGGCGGCGTCGTATCGACCTTGTAGAACGCGGATGCAACCGGGCCCACGTTCCCCGCCGGATCCACTTGCACGCAATTCACGTACACCGGTCCGTCGCCGAGTTTGGTGACATCCGCGCCGGTAAGCGTCACCGGCACCCGAACTCCCGCCCCCCGCCCCAACACCTCCTTGAGTATGACTTTCCCCGCGTCTGCCGTGCCGTTGGTCGTGCCGTTGAACGAAACGCTGATCCGGTTGCCGGCGTTACCGGAGACGGTCACCACGCCGGAGGCCTGCTTGGACTCCCTCCGAGTCGCCCCGTCTTGGACGCCGGTGCCGAGCCGGACGACTGGCGCCGCAGGAGGAGACGTGTCGATCATAAAGCGCGCCGACACGATCCCACTGGAATTGCCCGCCCGATCAACCTGCACGCAGTTGACGGACACCGGCCCATTACCGAGTCGGGCGACCTCAGAGCCCGTGAGCGTCACGGGCACCGGAACTCCGGCACCCTTGCCCGTCACCTCCTTCTGGAAAGTCTTTTTGCCGTACAAACCGCCGTGGAGCGTGCCGATGAACGACACGCTGATCCGGTTGCCAACATCACCGGCGACCGCCACCGCGCCAGACGTCTGCAAGGCCTCGGCACGCGTAGCACCGTCGGCGATACCCGTCCCGAGCCCAACAGCGGGCGTGGTGGGCGGAATCATGTCGATGACGAAGGAGGCTGACGCCGCCGCACCGGCTTTGCCGGCCCGATTCACCTGCACGCCACTCACGTACACCGGTCCGTCGCCGAGCTTGGTGACATCTGCGCCCGTGAGCGACACCGGCACCCGAACTCCTGCTCCCCGACCCGTGACCTCCTTCAGGACAATTTTCGTCGCGTCCACCACGCCGTTGGTCGCGGAATTGAACGAAACACGAATCCGGTTGCCAGCGTTGCCGGAGACGGTCACCACGCCGGAGGCCTGCCCGGCCTCCGCGCGAGTCGCCCCGTCGAGGACATCCGCCCCCAGCCGGATGGAAGGTGCACCGGGGATAGCCAGCATCCGGCGCTCCTCCAGACACTCGCACAGGATGATGGACGCCATGCCATTCCGGCCAGCCCGCCGCTTGCTTGTGGCACGAACCCGCGACGAACATCGACGTTTTGGAAAAAGAGTCACGGGAATCAAGCTCCTGGGACCACAACAAGGCGGCTCGGCCATGTGCCGGCACATCAAATGGCGAAATCGGGAGCAGAAACCGGACGCCGCAGTTCAGGCCCGTAAAAACGATCTGGGTTGGTCGAAAAAACCACACCTCGTGGCGGGTGTGCACGACTTGTTTGGGGGAGTGCCGGACGGCTATGATGCCGAGATTGCACGCTGACTACTCAACTGACGTGTGCCCGGCAGTCTGCAAGCCCCGCCGACACAGTCGCTATGCAGACTCACCGTCCGCGGCAATTGGGTTGTCATCGTTCACACCCGGCGGATTTGCCGGACCGAGTACACACCAATCCGTGCGATGAATGCAGATGGACAAGATTCGCCTGTGACAGGTTGGCTTTGGCGTCTCAGGAGTACTTCTGTTCTTCAGGCGTTGATCGCGATCGTTCGGCCCCATCAAACCGGTAGGCTTGCCGGCGGCTCGAAAGATTTCCAGGCATTATGGTTGATCCGCAACGCAAACCCAAAGGCTGTTTTCTGGTTGTCTTTCTTCTTATGAGCGGCGGCTTGCTGCTTCATGGGTTGTTTTCATCAGATGCCGCCTTCGTCAACTCCGAGCAGACTCGACGTGATTTTGTTTTTCTCGGGGCCGGGTGCCTGGTCAGCTCCATTCTGTGGTACTTTTTTGGCACGATTGATATCGATAGCAATTCGAATTGAAGCAACCGAATTGAAGCAATCGGGGTGTGCACCTCATGACGCGGCGACTGTTACGTCCGAACCACGCAGTGCAGTGGACTCGCGATAAAATCCGGTGGTGTGGATAACCCCCTGGTCGCGAGCCGCTGATCGGAAGCGTTATGCGTAGACCCAAAGGGCGCGGACTGCGCTTCGGTTCCACACGCCGCGGTTCCGCTCCCTCGTGTGCCCGGAAGGGGCGATCCCAACGATGGATAGAACACGTACACCAATCAACTTGGCCCACGAAGTGTACGAGGCCCGACGGGCTTCGGACGGCTTCTTCACTCCCCCAAAAATTGAAGTGTCACTGCCGGACGCCTCCACGGCGTTCCTGACAAGCGGCAACGTCGTGCGCTTCCCTGGGGTTATTTCGACAGCGATCGCTGCGTTCACCGTCGATCGCTCGCGGATGAGGTGCGGTGACCGCGACGTTGTCCGGTACGTCGGTGGCGGTATCTACAAGAGTATGAGAGCGATTCACTTCAGCGATCTTGAATGCGGCCGTGAGTACTTTCTGTGCTGGAGTCCCAGTGGCGCCTGGTTCAATACCAACCTCGTCTTGCTGGAGAACGGTTGCGACGTTGGCAGCTACTATCCGAATCTTGGTAGGCGAGAAGATGGGCTCTTCGACCACGGTAGCGGTGACACGCTGCTGCTCATCCCAGGCATTTCCGCGCCAATCGCTCTGCTGATTCTGTGGATCGGCACGTTGGGGGGGGTTTTGTCAGAGGACTGACCTGACCTTCGACCGCTACGGGAGGAAGCCGAGCGGGTCTTAAAGCAAGTGCGGCCGACGGAGGTGGCGATCACGAAATGCGATGTGGTCGTTGAGCCCGCCAAGAAGCCCCCTGAAGCCAACGCAAACCTGATCGTGCGGGTGACTGGCAACGTGATCGACAAGGCAACGCAGGGCACTGTTCTTACGGGCGTGAAGGTCATGCTCCACAAGAAGGACGGCCTGCGGCTCACCACGATCGCGGTTGAGTTGGACCACGAACCGCTTATCCCGCCGAAGGCACTGGCCCAGGATCGTTTCGGGCAGCCAGGAAGCCCGAATGACCACGGGGCGGGCTGGAGGGCATTCCCGTCGAAGGCCGGCCAAAACCGTCTGAAACTCGCGCCAGCCGGGGCGGTTTACGAAGGAGTGGGCGCGGGCGGCGTCGGGGCGGGCTCTGCGTTGGTGAACAGGGCTCCGCGGTGGCAGTAGAGAATGCGCGCGGCATCACGACGACTGGAAATCATGCGTGCAGTGTAGCGCCGACGAAGCCCGCTCGCTACCCGTGATCGACATGCGCAGCCTGTGACTGTATTCCGTGCCACGGTGCGGACGGCCCGCGAGAAGAGTGGTTTCAAGGCGGGCTCGAGCCAACGTGCAAAATCCGGCCTTGAGCGTGGGTAGGAAGCTCCTCGGCTCCTCCAGGATCGGGCCGCATCCAGCCCGACCGGTCCCGGCTGTTGCTTCTCGTGATCCGCCCCGCTCGGCCGACGCTTGCCGAAGTGCCGTTGGCCGACCTATCCTTCGGCGCATCGTCCTACCATTGTTGATGCACCGAAGCGGTTCGGAATCTTGGGCACAAAAATGACGCGTAGAGTCACCGACGCGAGTCCGGGAGTGAATTCGTGGAAAGATCCGCTCGGGAGGGGATTGTTGGCGATCATCTTCGCGACGGCGTGGTTGTGGGGAGCATCCCGCGAATTCAGGCCACCGCCTGAGGAGCCCAAATCTGTCGAGGCCTCACTGCAGGAGGCGGCCGAATCCTCACGTGAGACCCGCAGATTCCTTGAGCTCATGCGGGAGCGGTCTCAGATCACCGACGCGATCGAGCGGCGAATCAAGGAGCTCGAGGCCCCCCCGGTGGCGGATGACGACCACGCGGCGCGCGACGACGAAAAGCGCCGCCTACGGAGCACCTTGTTGGCGGAAATGCAGAAGACGAGTCAGCTCCTCAGCGCGCAGCAGGCGGCGAGCGAGGAGCGAAAGCGAACCGCGGATGCCCCGCGGCAGGCTCAGGTGGCACGCGCGGCCGAGCAGTGGCGTCGCTACCGACCGGTCTTCCTTGCCATGGGATTGTCCTTCATGGCGTTTGCGGGCTGGCTGTTATGGAAGGCGCATCGCCTGCACTTCGAACAGGTCCTCGCCGAGCGCGTCGGGGGGGCCGAACGTCGCCGATCCGAGAGCCACCGGGCGGAGGCGGGCGACCCGCAGTGGAACCAGAGGCTCGTAATCTACGTGGTCCAGCTAGCCGTCTCCATCGGCTGCATCCTGTTCGGCCTGTCCACGTCAGCACCGCCGGCGGGTGCGGAGGATGAGCGTGAATCGCTCGTGTTCATCGGCCTGTTCGGGCTGGCCACCTCGACAGTGTTTCTGTTCTTCGGATCGATCGACTGGTCGAAGTGGAACGCGATCAAGGACTTGGTGAGGAGCCGAAACTCTCCCGGGGATGACAAGCAATCGCCGCATTCCGCTGCTGACGGATAGAACGGTCGACGGCACTCGCGGACAGCCCGAAGTGGAGGTGCGCGCTCGAGGCCCGGGTGGCGAGGGGGCGAGGAAAGCCGCGTCCCGAGCGGCGTGCGGGAAGAGGCAGATTTGGGCAAGGCCGACGGTCGGGCTATTTTGAAGCCCATGACGTGGATCGTGACGACCACAGAGCCGGCTCTTCGGAAACGGCCGCCGGCTCCCGATGGCACCAATCCGATCCATGGGTTGCTCGATGCGGTCGGCCTTCCTTCACGGGAGCCCTGCGCCGCGCTCGCGTCACGCCTCGGATTCAGCACCAACCCGATTTGTGACGAGCCGGTCGTGGCCTTTCCGAATGCCGTGCTCGTTCCCGGGCTGCTCTGCGCGATCGACACCCGGGCCTGAGGGACATAGCCCGACGATACCGACGCGGCCCTGCTGCCGGTCTGGTTCCGCGGATACGCCTGGTTCACGGCGGATGCGAGGGCGAGCATCGAGCACGCGAGGCTGGACTTGGATGCGCAGGCACGTACGAGGGCACAGGGATACGGTCGATCGTGAGAGTGCAGGCACGACCGCTGACATCAAAAAAACGGCCGAGGTGTATGTTAACCCCGGCCGCCATTTTTTCGTGCAACCCATCAACCCGCCCACGCCCGACACGCCGTCCGATAGCCGCATGACTTCGCGAGAATATGTGCCACTCGATCTTGTTAGGCCATGTACGGCGACAGATACGTGCGACCTCCTGCGTCCGGAGATTGACCCGGTCTGCTTGGTGATCGAAGAAGCCGTTGACGCGGCCGGGAGCGTGGCTTAAAAAGTTGTGTGGCGACGTATGCCTCTTTCAAAAGCAGCGAAAGCAACTGCAGAGAATCAACAACGTCCGGCAGAGATCGTAGATGATTGCGAAGATCGCCATCGTGTTCTTGGCACCGATCATCGCAATGGTGTTCACGACGTGGTACGGCTTCGCTCTCTTCTTTTTTACGTACACGCTCCTGGGCATCGACAGCACCGCTTCCTTTTTAGTGCAGTATCTAGTGTGTCTCGTAGCCGGGACCACAAGTGCGTTTTTCCTCTTGCGAAAGGCATGGCCGAGGAGTACTCGCAAGGAAGCGGGTGAGGAGCAGACAACCACGGGTCGTGTGTAGGTTCCCAGGTGCTGATTCGCCTCGCATCACCCGGCAGTCGATTTGCACCGGTATTCCTTCTCCCAGCGTCAACCCCCCGCGCCCGACACGTAGTCCGTTAGCCACACGAAGCGCAGTTCATCGTGCTCGGCGCCGGATAGAACACGCCCGCCCCGATAGGCCTCCAGCCTCGCTCCACGCCGGCCAAGGTGCGTTTCACGGCGGCTGGCTCGACCTCGCGGGTGTGCTCTTCGATCTGCGTTTCCTTGGTCTTTGTCAGGACCACAAACCGGGTCGCGATTTTCTTTCCCGGGCTGATTTGACCTGCCCCCATGAATGACGCCCTTGAGCAGGCAGAGTTAGAATATGAAGGTGTCTCAGGGACGTCGGACGTCGTCTAACAACCCGATGCAACGGACTCGCGGTAAAAGCGGTCCTGATGGAAAGTCCAGGGTCGCGAGCCGCTGATCGCTACCGTTCGGCAAGGAGTAAGACCAAGTGCAACTGCTACTGTTGCCGGGAATGGACGGTACAGGCCAACTGTTCGAACCGCTGATTGCGGCCCTGCCGCCGACGCTACGGGCAGTAACTGTCTCCTACCCCGTAAATGACGCCCTCGGTTACGAGGAGTTACTTGCCCTGATTGAGGCTGCGGTCCCGCCCGGTCGTTTCGTGGCAGTCGGAGAATCCTTTTCCGGACCTCTAGCGGTCATGCTCTCTGCCCGGCATCCCGCTGGATTGTGCGGAATCGTCCTGTGCGCCTCGTTCATCACATTTCCACTGCCAGTGCCTAAACGGTGGAGGGAAACTATCCGACCCTGGATGTTCCGGTGGCAACCGCTTTGGATTTTGTCATGGATATTGCTCGGTCGGCATGCGTTCGGGCGTTTGGGCCGTATGCTTCGTAGGGCAGTTCGGGGCGTTTCCCCGGCCGCCTTAGCGGCACGTGCTCACGCCGTGGCAGGAGTTGATGTAGCGGCAGAGTTGCGGGCTTGCGCGGTGCCAATTCTGTACATACGCGCGACAAGGGACATGGTGGTTCGCTCGAGTTGCTGGGACTCGGTGCGATCCGTGAGGCAGGATACAGAGGTAGCGGTGCTGCCGGGCCCGCACCTGATCCTACAAGTATCCCCGGCTGCAGCCGCTGACGCATTACAGGCGTTTTGTGCACGCGTTTCCTAGCCGAACAAAGCGATGCAGCGGACTCGCGATAAAATCGGGCGGTGTGGTTCGCGTAACGTCGCGAGCCGCTGATCGCAGTCGTTCGATGGCAGGAGGAGTCAGATGGAGGAGCTCCCGATAATCGCCTTGGTCAGTAGTAAGGTGCCCGACCCAAGGCGGCCGTTCACTATCATCGCTGACTTGGCCGCGCTCTCGGGACGCGGTGGCGAGGTCGCAGCCGCCATCGCGGATTCGGGGGTAGTCGGCCTGACGCGGGCGGAACCCGGGTGCTTGGAGTACGACATCAGTCGTGATTCTGAGACACCTGACCGCTTTGTCGCCTACGAACGGTGGCATGACGTCATGGCGCTGCGGGCCCACCTGGTCGTGCGACTCCGTGAGGATGAGGTTGCTGAGACGACGATTGCCGCCTACCTCGCCCACCTGAAGGCTGCAAGCACTTTCCCGGTTGAAGTCACCAACGTGTCGCGGCACGGCTTGTGGCTATTGGTCGGTGACGAGGAATTGTTCCTGCCATTCGAGCAGTTTACGTGGTTTCGTGACGCCAGTATCGAGGAGATTTCGGTCGTTGAGCGTCAGACCGCCGACCATCTGTACTGGTCCCTCCTCGATATCGACTTGTCTGTTGAGTCGATTCGCAATCCTGCCGCGTTTC
>Ga0214921_10011212_pt1 | contig 10932 bp, 11 predicted proteins | sample LL1505_MetaG_FD_177992 | JGI IMG/M metagenome (GOLD analysis project Ga0214921, IMG submission 177992) | Freshwater microbial communities from Lake Lanier, Atlanta, Georgia, United States - LL-1505 | ecosystem: Environmental > Aquatic > Freshwater > Lake | place: USA: Georgia | collected...
CTTAATTTCTGGACGACGCGCCAACAGCTGATTGACCACGCGATCGAGTTCAACATTCGCATCGGCCAATCCTGCCAAGTCACGCTCATCGATGATGGCTGTGCCAAATCGGGGTTCAGCAAAGATCATGACACCTGCAGCAGATTGAATAAGGTGCGCGCAAGTGCGTGATCCAACTACCAAGAAGAAGGCATCTTGAATTTTGCGATGCAACCAAATGATGCCGGTCAAGCCGCAAAATACCTCACGCTGACCGCGCTCCATCAAAGGCTTGACGTCTGTACAGCCTTTACCAAATTCTGCGCGGATAGGAATGACTGAATTCATGCACTCACCTGCGCATTTGGTTCGCCGAAGTTTTCATAAGGCTTTTGCAAACGCGCCATACGAAGTTTTCTGATGTACTGGGCTGCATTGATGCCGTAGGTAATGTAGGCAGTCAAAGCCAGCAAAAGTTGGTCATCGGCTGACCAACTGCCTTGCCACCAAACCCATAGATAAGCGGTGTGCAGAGCCATCACCAGCATGCTGACAACGTCCTCCCAAAAGAAGGCGTGGGCAAAAAGGTATTTATCGAAAACAACCTTCTCCCAAATGCAGCCTGTGACCATGATGGCGTACAGCACCAAAGTTTTGAGTACTACCGAAGCCAAGGCCCAATCGGTGTTTTCGCCTGTTTTCAAGCTATTCACTACCAGATAGAGGCTGACTAAAAAAACCAAGAATTGAACAGGGGCCAACACGCCTTGCACCAAGGTCCACCGAGTGGCATCACGCTTGGCGCGCTGCTCTGGCGTATACAAAACCTGGGGCTGAGACTGCTGCATGACCTACCTTCATTGCAAATGAACTGAGGCAACTTTAAGGCTTAAAAATGAGACTGTCAACATAAATTGACAATAAATGTGTTAACTAGGGATTACACTTAATACGAATCTGTCTAAGTTGCGTGACACTTAATTCATGAACAGCTGATGAGGAATAAAAATGCCTATTGAAAACCTTGGCCATGAATACGAGTTTGAGCCTCAGTTCGGCCTGCCTGAGAGATTGCCTTCGGATGAATTCATCGTGTGGCAAGGCTCGCCAGATATAGGTGCCCTGGCCGCTTCAGCCTTTCATATCAAAAAGCTGGTGGTTTATTTCATCCTTCTAATTGTTGCCTGCGCTTGGCCAGCGCTTGAGGCGCAGGCCGGCGCCTTGGCAGTGTTGCAGGCTATCAAATGGATTGCTCCACTGTCTTTATTAGGCCTTGCCTCAGTTTGGCTGATGGCTTACATGACTTCACGCACCACCGTCTACACCTTAACCAACAAACGTGTGGTGATGCGCTTAGGAATTGTCCTCACCGTGACTTTTAACTTGCCGCTAAAGCAAATCGCATCCTCAGATGTTCGTTTGTTGGAGGCTGGGTTCGGAGACATCACTTTAGCTCTGCAGGGTTCAGACCGCATTGCATGGGTTCACTTGTGGCCCAGTGTGCGGCCTTGGAGAATCAGCAAGCCAGAACCCACCCTGCGGGCGATATCCGATGTGCAAGAGGTGGCTGTCAAGTTGCGTGATGCTTGGACGCAAGCCACAGGCATGGCCGCCAATGCGACGCCCTCTGTGCAAAGCGCTAATCCTCAGGTCAATAACTTACAAGTGAGTTTGACATGAGCCAAGCACATGCATCTACTTTGACAAGAAAAGCGGCGCCTGATCATTTTCCGCAGTGGGTGCTTTATTGCGCCGCAGGCATTATGGCGTTCTCACTCATTTCTGTGGGGCTGATCCGCGTGACGGGTAACGGCCCGGACCAAAGAGCTGCTGCTGCAACCTTGCAGCGCTCTCTGGTGTTTCAAGATCAAAAAGATGGCGGTGTCCGCGTGGAAGATGGCGTGACGGGTGAAACTTTGACGGTATTGCATGGGGAGCAGGGCTTTGTGCGAGGTTCACTTCGAGCTTTGTCACGCGAAAGATATTCCCGTGGTATTGGTTCGTCTGCGCCTTTTGATTTGATTGCCCGAGTCGATGGACGCGTCACCTTGTTTGATCCCAGCACAGGGCAACGGGTGGACCTAGAGTCCTTTGGCCCAACCAATACTGCTGAATTCGCACGCTTCCTGGCGATGCGACCTGAATAAAGCAGCACAGTTTATTTCTTAAACCAGAGTACCTTTTTATGCAAACCCATTCAGCCATTGATACCGCCGCAAAAGCATCTGAAAAAGCTGTGGAAAGCACCATGCTCAGTCCGCGTTTTTACACCACTGATTTTGCTGCTATGGATCGACTCGATGTCTCCCCCATGCGCGCCGAGTGGGACAAGATGATGGCCGAATACGAAGGGGACAACAACCATGACCATTTTCAGCGTGACGAACAATTTGCGAAAGAAGTAGCAGAACGTTTTTCGCAGGTCAGCCCAGAAATGCGTCAAGAGTTCTTGGATTTTTTAATTTCCTCACTGACGTCAGAGTTTTCTGGTTGTATTTTGTACAACGAGATTTTCAAAAATGTAGAAAACCCAGATATCAAGCAATTGATGCGCTATATGGCGCGCGATGAATCTCGCCATGCGAGTTTTCTCAACCAATCATTAAAAGACTTTGGCTTGGGAATTGATCTTGGTGACTTAAAGCGTACCAAGGCTTACACCTACTTCAAGCCGAAATACATTTTTTATGCAACGTATTTGTCAGAAAAAATCGGATACGCCCGCTACATCACTATTTTTCGCCAATTGGAGAGAAATCCAGATAAGCGTTTTCACCCGATCTTTCGTTGGTTTGAGCGTTGGTGCAATGACGAATTTCGCCATGGCGAATCCTTTGCATTGATCATGCGTGCCAACCCGCATTTGCTGCGTGGCGGTAATGTCTATTGGATTCGTTTTTTCTTGTTGGCTGTATATGCCACCATGTATGTGCGCGACCACTGCCGCCCGATGTTGCACCACGAAATGGGACTCGAGTCCACCACGTACGACTACGAAGTTTTCCGCATCACCAATGAGATCACTAAGCAAGTCTTCCCCGTTTGTTTGGACATAGACAGTCCGGTTTTCAGGGAAGGCTTGGCCCATCTGTACTTCGTTCAAACGCAAATGAACGAGGCCAAGGCTAGGGGTGGTTTGATCGGATTGCTGCAGCAGGCGCGTTGGGCCCTGTCTGGCGGGATCACCTTTGTACGTTTGTACTTCTTGCCTGTGAAACAGCAAGAATTACCTGACGATGTACGCATGGTTCCTGCTTGGTAAATTTGTAACAGAACAACACAGAGAACTAAGGATGACCGACACGTTTGTTGCTTTGGGATTCGCGATTTTCATCTGGTGGTTTAGCACCGGCATTGTCATTGTGTTGAACCGCATGTCCCAAACAACCATCATCTTGAGTTTGGTCATTTCATCCATGCTGGGTATGGGTGCGTTGGTGGGCTTGGCCCATACGGCCCACCAAACGGGCGTCACGGGAGCCTACTGTGCATTTACTTGTGCGCTGTTGGCTTGGGGTTGGAATGAGTTGAGTTTTCTTACGGGCTGGATAACTGGGCCCCAAAAAACCGCCATTCTTCAAAGCACGCAAGGATGGCCCAGATTTGTTGCCTCTTTCAATGCTGTGGTATGGCATGAAATGGCCATTCTTTTGGTGGGCGTCGCCATTATTGCCATCACATGGGATGCGCCTAACCAAGTGGGTACTGGGACTTATTTGGTGTTGTGGATCATGCGCACCAGCGCCAAGTTAAATCTGTTCTTCGGTGTGCGTAATTTGAGTGAAGAATTTTTACCAGTGCATTTAGCGTATCTAGAAAGCTTCTTTAAACGCCGCCGCATGAATGCTTTTTTCCCATTCGCAGTCGTGTTTGCCAGCGTTTGTTTGTGGTTGCTGGTGAACTTTGCCAACCATCCCATGGTGACACCATCGCAAGTTGTGGGATCTGTCTTGGTCGGCACCATGTTGGCCTTAGCGATTGTGGAGCACTTGATGTTGGTCCTGCCGCTAGACACCACTGCGTTGTGGCGTTGGGCTATTCAAAAACCTCATCAATCAAAAGTAGAAGAGGCATTGGATGCCTATGTTCCTGCAAGATTAAGCACTCATTTGGATGCCCATGACAAATCTTTTCAAGTCAATTGACTCTAAGGGTCACGGTGGCGACGGCGGCGGAGGTCAAAAAGACCCGTTGCAAAGCATCCCTTTTACACATCCAAGAGTTCCCACCGCCATAGTGATCGGTACAGGTTTTGGTGGCTTGGCAGCCGCCATTCGTTTGAGCGTCAAAGGCTATCGCGTTCAAGTGCTAGAAAAACTAGACGCCCCTGGTGGCCGTGCATACGTGCATAAACAAGATGGCTTTACCTTTGATGCAGGCCCCACCATCATCACTTTGCCCCATTTGATTGAAGAGCTGTTCACGCTGTGTGGTCGCGATATGAAGAACCATGTGGATTTGCGCTTGATGTCACCTTTTTATCGTATTCGTTTTGATGACGGCACGCACTTCGATTACAGCAACAACGACGCGCAGATGCTGGAACAAATTGCTAAATTCAGTCCTGAAGATGTGCAGGGTTTTAAGAATTTGATGAAAGCCTCAGAAAAATGCTTTCAACTGGGTTTCGTTGAGTTGGGTATGGTGCCTTTTGAAACCATCGGTGATGTGATCAAAGCCATGCCAAATTTGGCAAGGATGCAAGCATGGCGCTCTATCTACAGCTTGGTCGCTAAGCACATCAAACATCCCAAGTTACGTATCGTCATGAGTTTTCATCCGTTACTGATTGGTGGCAATCCTTACTCTGTGACTTGCGTCTATTCCTTGATTCACTCATTAGAGAGACGCTGGGGGGTTCATTCAGCCATGGGTGGCACGGGAGCCATCGTGCGTGAGTTAGTCAAACTGCTGGATGAGCGCCGTGTCCCCATTCGTTACAACACACCTGTGACCCAAATTCGCGTGAAGGATGGTCGTGCAGAAGGTGTCGAATTGGAGAGTGGTGAGTTCTTGCCAGCTGACATTGTGGTTAGTAATGGAGATGCAGCATGGACCTATCGCCATCTTGTAGCGCCACAACACCGCAAACATTGGACAGATAAGCGGATTGCTAAGGGCAAATATTCTTCAGGTTTGTTTGTTTGGTATTTCGGAACCAATCGCCAGTACAAGGATGTACCGCACCACATGATGGTTTTAGGACCGCGATACAAAGGTTTGTTGCAAGATATTTTTAAAAACCATACCCTGTCCAAAGATTTCAGCCTGTATTTGTATCGTCCCACCGCTACTGACCCATCTTTGGCGCCTGAGGGGTGTGACAGTTTTTATGCTTTATCTGTCGTTCCTAACCTGAGTAGCGAGACGGATTGGGAAGCTGTTAAAGAGCAATACCGCGATGCCATTGCAACGGTATTGCAGGAAAGTGTTCTGCCCGATTTGAAGCAGCATGTGGTGTCATCCAAAGTCACTACACCGCAAGATTTTCAAGACCGTTTGTGGTCTTACAAAGGTGCAGGTTTTGGTTTAGAGCCAATACTGGTTCAAAGTGCTTGGTTTAGGCCGCACAACAGAAGTCAAGATGTTGATGGACTCTTTATGGTGGGTGCCAGCAGCCAACCTGGTGCAGGCGTTCCCAGTGTCTTGATGTCCGCAAAAATGTTAGAAAAGGTGGTGCCCGATGTCAAATCTTTCGTTTGGTCGAACTGAACTTCCGATGCATCAGTCCAGTGTTCTTCGCGAGTCCTTGTCTTATGACTTAGAGGCTTGTACAGAATTGATGCGTGGCGGGTCCAAATCTTTTTTTGCCGCTTCTAAACTTTTACCTGTTCGCGCGCGTGCACCTGCTATCGCGCTCTATGCTTTTTGTCGCTTGGCCGACGATGCTATTGACTTGGGAGAAGACCAGGACCAAGCGATGCAAGACCTCAAGTCCCGCTTGAGTGCTATCTATGCTGGACGGCCAATTGCGAAAGATGCTGATCGCGCATTGACAGTGGTGGTCCATCGTTACGGCATTCCATGTGGATTACTGGAGGCATTGCTGGATGGTTTTCTTTGGGACTCCCAAGGTCGCCGCTATGACACCTTGGCTGACGTTGAGGCTTACGGCGCTCGCGTAGCAGGAACTGTTGGCGCCATGATGTCGCTCATCATGGGCGCTTCATCTGACACAGCTATCGCGCGCGCATGTGAACTTGGTGTCGCCATGCAACTGACCAATATCGCCAGAGATATTGGCGAGGATGCGCGCAATGGCCGTCTCTACATTCCACGTGCGTGGTTTCGCGAAATTGGCATGGATGCGGATGATTGGTTGGCAAATCCCGTGTTTGATGCGCGCATTGCAGGATTTACCCAACGCTTGTTGTTGCGTGCCGATGCGCTGTATCGCCGGGGCGAGTTTGGTTTGGCTGAATTGTCTTGGGACTGTCGTCCCGCCATCCAAGCCGCGCGGCTGGTCTACGCTGAAATTGGAAGACAGTTGGAGCGTAGTGGTTTGAATTCAGTCGATAAACGCAGTGTGGTCTCGACTGCGCGTAAATTAGCACTGATAGCCCGAGCCGCCGCGGTCGCGGTGAAGGTGCCAGCATTACCCTCCGTAGCATTAAGTCCTGTACCCGCTATCCAGTTTTTAGTGGACATCGTCAGCAGGGAGCGTGATCCATTGGCCGCCCAACAACCTTGGACAGTGCCATCTCGTAGTTTTGATGAACGCGTGGAATGGATGGTGGACTTATTCGGTCGTTTGGAGCAACGCGAAAGAGTCAGTCGTTAAACACTTTACATGCTGAAAATTGTTGAAGTGCTCGTGTTGGTTGGTGCTGGAATTCTTTTTGTCGGCTGGCAGTTTCGCGATTTGCGTCGCGCCAAAGAGATCACTCGCAAACAGAGAGATGCTGAGCAAGCCCAGGCCATGAATGCCTCCAAAGGATCTCGACATTCCGATGTGGAAAAAGAGCCTCATGGACATTAATCTTAAATTAATACATTTGGTCTGTGCCTGTTTGTTTTTGGGCAACGTGATTGTGAGTGGTGTGTGGGCCTTGCTGGCGGAGCGCACGCGCAACCATGCCATTATTCAATTTAGCAACCGCATGGTGCTGATCACAGACCTAGCGTTTACTTTGCTCGGTTCTTTGGGGGTGGTCTGGACAGGGCATGGCATGGCTGAGAACTTTAGTGGAGGGGAAGGGCATCCATGGATTCAATGGTCCTATGGGTTACTTGCCTTTTCGGGTTTGATTTGGTTGTTTGTCTTGGTGCCCATACAACTTAAGCAACGTTCTTTGTTGCGCAACACCGACACGGTTTGTGAAGACTATTGGCGGCTCTCACGTATCTGGCAAATCGCAGGTGCATTTGCCACAGTGCTTCCGTTGCCCATTGTGTATTTCATGGTCACGAAGGGCCTGTGAGTTCTATTCATACGGATAGGTTGCCGCTCAAGGGCCTGGTTGTATTGATCACAGGCGCTGCTTCTGGAATTGGTGCCGCGACTGCTTTAGAAGTTGTGCACAAGGGCGGCATTCCAGTCTTGGTGGATTGCGATGAGGAGCCACTTGCGCTGATGGCGCAGCAATGCGGTGAAGACACCTTGTATTGTGTTGCCGACGTGACCCACATGGCAGCGATGGTTGACGTAGTCGCAAAAACGCTTTCAGTGCACCATCGTATGGATGTGGTGTTTGCGAATGCAGGGGTGGCGGCTTTTGGGCCTGTGGCTTATGTCGATCCACAAGCCTGGCAACGCTGTGTAGAGGTGAATATTTTTGGTGTTTTCAACACCGTGCGATCTGCGCTGCCAGCTTTGATACAGCAGCGAGGTTATGTGTTGATCAATGCGTCTGTGTCGTCCTTTGCGCACCCTCCCGCCATGTCTGCCTATGCTGCAAGCAAGTCTGCAGTGGAAGCCATGGCCAATGTGTTGCGCTTGGAGCTCGCGTCCCATAGTGTTGGAGTAGGCGTGCTGTATGCAAGTTGGGTGAGCACCCCTCTTGTTGCAGAGGGTGCTTTGCATCCTGGTTTTGTGCGGTTGCGCGCAACTATGCCTAGCCTTTTAAACAAGGAAACATCTACGCAAGAAACAGCACGTGTGGTTGTTCGCGCAATGTCAAAACGTCAAAGTAGGGTGTGGGTGCCCGGTTGGGTTCGAATTTTGTTTGGTCTGAGGGCGTTGCTCCACTTGCCATTTGCTGAGCGCGAACTTCTCAAAGCAGCGCCTGAAATTGAGAAGTCTTATTTAGAAGGCTTGGCAACAGAAGGGGCCTTGGCATCGAGCTTTGGACCAAGGGAGCGAGAAAGAACATTGGCGCGCGCTAAACAAGAAAAATGAAGTCTGTATCCTGTGCTTTTTAATTCTCTAAACGGCTTGTCGCCGTAAATTTTCCATGGCAGAGGCCATGCGTTGTGCTTGCACTTGAGGCATAGGCAGATAACTTCCCCCCATCGTCTGCGCCATGTTTTGCACTTGGGTATCGGGCTGCAGTGAGGTGTCGATCCACAAGCAACGATGGCCAGTCTGTCGCCATTGCGCTGCCCATTGCTGCGCATCCGCTTGCGCTTGTGCACGCCCCCCCAATCCTTGCAGATTGACGTTGGCACGGCCGTCACTTAGAACCACCAAGATAGGTGTCACACCTTGTCGTTGTAGTTGTGTGGCTTGCTCACAAGCCATTTTCAAAGCCAGTGCCAAGGGCGTGCCACCGCCGCCAGGCAGACCCATCATGGCGCGCTTCGCGCGAACCAATGAACGTGTCATAGGAAGCAGCAATTGGGCTTTCGCACCTTTGAAAGACACAATGCAAACGCTGTCTCTACGCGCGTAGGACTGTTGTAGCAAAAGTTCCACCGCGCCCTTCGCCTCCGCCAACCGTTGCAGTGCGGCTGATCCAGACGCATCGAGCGCCAAGATCAAACAGCTTGCACTATGTTGCTGGTAACGGTGAACATGAAAGTCCTCAGACCGAATGGCAACGCGCCCCTGTTGGGTATTGCCTCTCAAACGCTGTTTAGGCGCTGCGGCTCGCAAGGTGGACAAGATATGCAAACGTGCATGCCCGCCTGGCCGCCCAGTTCTGGGTGGCAAAGGCCTTCCGCGTTGCGCACCCGATCGAAATTGTCCAGATCTTCCAGAGGTATTGCCAAGGTTGCGACCTGGTTTGGTCAGCAAACCATCCAATACATCGGGTGGAAGACTGGCCAATGCAGCGGCAATCATCATTTCTTGTAGGTTTTCAGAAGAGGGTAGATCTGAAGGAACTTCGTCTTGCGTATTTGTGTCTTCTTCAGATGTATCGGTTGAAGAAGTATCTTCTTTGTCCTTCGCTGAATCTGACGGATTAGGCGTCTCAGTCGGCTCGAGAGAGTTGGAACTCTGCTCTTGCGCTTGGTCTGGCTCTGCTGAAGAATCAGAACTGTTTTGAGGTTCTGTATCTAAAGCATTTTCAGCAGGTGCAGGTAGTTGGGTGGCGCGAGGCGCTAACACGCGCCGCGCAGCAAAGGCTAAGTCGTCGTCTGCGATATGGCTGCGTGCATGTAAAGCGGCGTGGCAACAAGCCACACGCAATGCCAAGGTCGGGACGCGCAAGGAGTCAATGCCTAAACCTTGAGCGGTACTGCAAATAGCCAATACTTGCTCGTCGGTCCATTGGATATGGGGTAATGATTGTTTCATGCGTGCCAAGGCATCAGGTGCAATTTGAATGCCCACCACGTCCAGCGCGTTTTCGTCTGTGTGGGTGTTCAGTGAGACGTCTGATACATCTGAAGGCGCGATGTCTTGCAGGTCAAACCACAAGCCTAAACGCTCCTGAAGGGCGGGGCTCATGGGTGGATCATCTGGCATGGATTCATCCAATGCCACCACCCCAAATTGCGTTCGAACCGAGGATTCTGTATTGTTGATTTTCAAAGGTGGCAATGACTGCGTGTCCATGGCTTGAGTCATGGGGGCAATCAAGGCTGTTGGAAAGCGTTCTGCCATGCTGATGCAGACTAGGCCAAGGTCCGCTTGTTGCAACAAACCCGTTTGCATCTGCAAAAGGCCAGATTGCAGCGTGCGAGACAAATCAATGCCACCCAATAAGCGTTCTACATCGATATTGCCGGGCAACTTGACGGTGTTCAGTCCCGTTTCAGAAAGGTGTCTTAACCAGAGTTCACGCACAGGCCCAAATGGAGCACGTAACCAAATGCCTCCCCAGCCATGCGAATCAATTTGTAGCAATTGCAACGATGTCATGGCATCGTTCCAAGTTTCAAGACCTTTCAAGTCATCTGCCATGCACAAGACTCAAGGGTTCAGAATATCTTGTAAGCATCTGTTGACGCGTTCACCTGAATCGGTATCGTCAAGCGGGTTGCGTCTCAGGCGATGGCGCAGTGCCAAGGGCGCGATGGTTTTGAGGTGTTCGGGCTTGACCTTCTTATTGCCTTGCATAGCCGCCAACGCGCGCGTGGCCCGTAAAAGCGTTAATTCAGCGCGTAAGCCATCGGTGCCAAGTTGCTGGCATAGCGTTGCGCACAAGGTAAGTGTGTCGTCGTCGACCACGACTGAATCTAGAAGTTTGCGGGCTTTGACAATACGTTTTTGAAGTTTGTCACTCTCGTTTTGCCATTGGGCTTTATAGGCATCGGGGTCTTTGTCAAATGCGTCCCTTCGCTTGATCACTTCCACGCGCAGCGCCACATCTTGGGGCGTTTTGACTTGTACCGATAAGCCAAAACGGTCCAGCAGTTGGGGGCGAAGTTCTCCTTCTTCAGGATTGCCGCTGCCCACCAAAACGAAACGCGCAGGATGTCGAATGCTCAATCCCTCTCGCTCGACCAGATTTTCGCCAGAGGCCGCAACGTCAATTAACAGATCGACCAAATGGTCGTCCAACAAATTCACTTCGTCGATATACAAAAAACCGCGGTGTGCTTGGGCCAGCAGTCCTGGTGAAAATT